>Ga0209181_10008028_pt1 | contig 14282 bp, 13 predicted proteins | sample MAT05_FD_187208 | JGI IMG/M metagenome (GOLD analysis project Ga0209181, IMG submission 187208) | Freshwater microbial communities from Lake Fryxell liftoff mats and glacier meltwater in Antarctica - MAT-05 (SPAdes) (version 2) | ecosystem: Environmental > Aquatic > Freshwater > Ice > Liftoff... | reverse complement strand
AACAGCCCGGCCACGAGCTCGACCGACCGCGGCCCCTGCACGGCCACCATCGTCGTGTCGTCGGTCTGGTCGGTGATCTCGACGGTGAGCCCCGCGCGGTGCCCCTCCAGCCACGCGCAAATCTTCGCGCGGTTCGAGGCGTTCACGACGGCGGCGAAGCCGTAGGGCCAGCGGTAGACGAGGATGTCGTCGAGGATGCCGCCGGACTCGTTGCAGACGAGCCCGTAGCGGACCTGGCCGTCCGTCATCGTGGCGACGGAGTTGGTGAACACCGTTTCGAGTAGAGCGAGCGCGTCCGGGCCGCCGAAGCTGAGGCGGGCCATGTGCGACACGTCGAAGAGGCCGGCGGCGGTGCGAACGGCCTTGTGCTCGGCGGCGATGCCGGCGTACTGGACGGGCATGTCCCAGCCGGCGAACGGCACCACGCGGGCCTTGAGGGCGACGTGGCGGTCGTACAGGGCGGTGCGGCGGTTGGACATGCGCGGAACCCTCACGCCGCCGGCGGGAGAGGGGGCCGGCGGAACGGCGCGGGGCGGCCCCGGTGGGGGTCGCCCCTGTGAGAGTATCCTAGCCGGTGCGGGACAGGTTTCCACCTGGACCGCCGCTCGCGGCGTTGCAACGCCGCGAGCGGCGGAAGACGTTAGGGAACGCGCCGGTCGATCTTGCGGTCGATCCGGCGGAAGTCGCCCGGGGTCAGGTTGTAGTACCGGTACGCCTCGGTCCGGTACGTCGGGGTGAAGAACTGCGGGTACGTCTGGACCGTGTACGTCGGGATCGCCCGGTACCGCTCCACCGGGATGTCGATGACGGCCGTCCGCTGGGCCGGGTTGTACGTCGCGGCCGCCCACGGGATGGTCGTCAGCTTGCCGTCGGCGGAGGCCACGATCAGGTACTCCACGTCACCGCCGGCGCTGAAGACGATATCGTCCACGGTGCCGACGGCGGTGTTGTTCTGGATGGCGACCTTCGTGCCGATCACGTCCTTCGCCCGGTACGCGGCGACACCCCCGCCCGGCTGGACGACGGTGCCGGGCTGCACGGCCGGGGCGGGCTGCTGGGCGGTGGCGACGCCGGCGGCGAGGGCCACGGCCAGCGAGGAGAATAGGTTGCGCGTCATTTGTCCAATGCTCTCGGGAGTACGGGCGACCGCCGTACTCCCGAGCAACCCGCGCGCCGGTTCAGTCGCTGCCGCCGAGGTCGTGGGCGTCGTCGGCCACGCGGAGCCGCAGCCGGCGGGCCGGGGCGGGCGTGTCGTGCGCCGACCGCGCCGGCTCGGCGCCGAAGTCGGGCCGGTCGACGGCGGGGATGAGGCGGAGGCGGATGGCCAGCGGCGCGCCCTCGGGCCGGTCGATCGACAGCACCAGCTCGTGCGGCTCGGCGAGCAGGAATCCCACGGGCACGTCCACCTTCAGCGCGTCGCGTTCGGCCTGGGCCATCGGTCAACCTCCAGAAGGGGCGGAAGGGCGGCTCTCGGGGGGTTTCGAGTTGCGCGGGGGTGGAAGCCCCGGGACGGCCGTCCCCGGGCTTTCCGCGCTCGGACTGCTTGAACCCAGAACTCGAAACAGGACCGTGAGCCGAGCGGGGCGACGGGACCGGCGGTTGCGAGTGACCCGCCCGGTGGGAGAGGGGATACCGGGCGGACAAACACGCTTCAACAGCGATAAATTACCGCACCCGCGCGTCGATTCCGAGAACAAAGTCGGAAAAAATGACAAACGGGTCGGAATACGAGGTTCGGTCCGAACGACCGGGCAAGCGCCGGGGTTTGGGCGGGGCGCGGGGAGTGTCGCTCTCGAAGTCGGTGACCGACCGGGGTGACAGCTAGTCGTGGGGTCCAGGTGGTCACCTAACCCCCCGGCCCCCTTCCCTAAGAGGGAAGGGGGGGACGCACCGACCGACTGGCTGGACGGTCGATTTGCCGAAACGGTGTCACAGGATGTCGCGGGGTGCGAGCACCCCTCCCCCCTTGGGGGAGGGGCCGGGGGAGGGGTTGACCACGTGAACCCCACGGCAAGCGGCCGGGACAACCGAGCACCTCGGGGGCCGGCACCCGAGTGACCGCCAGTATCGAAAGGGACACCCGGGCGCGGGTCCGGCGTTGAACCCGCAACCCCGGCGTGCTACGACGGCGGGATGCGGGTACTCGACACCGCCGACGTGAAGGACGTGGAGGCGCTGGCGTTCTCGCCGGACGGCCGCTACCTCGCGGCCGGGGCACACGGCCGGGGGTTCGTCTCCCACGACCTCGCCGGCGGCTCCCGGGTTCGCGTCGGACCCGACGGGTTCCGGTGGGCGCTGCGGATCGAGTTCGAGCCCGGCGGGGCGTTGGCGGCGACGACGACCGACGGCCGGACCCGGTTCGACCCGGCGACCGGGAGCCGACTCGGGGTGGGGCCGTTCGACCCGGACGGCCCGCGCCCCGTGCCCTTCTTCGACTCGTCGGCCGCGGGAACCCGCCTGGCGACCGTTCAGTTCTGGAGCCCCCGGTCGCGTCTGATCTGCTGGGACGCGGCCGGGGACGGCTGGGAGCGGCGGTGGTTCGTGGACGACCGTCCCGCCTACTGCCCCCCGGCGGTGTCCCCGGGCGGCGACCGCGTCGCATTCTTTGCCGCCGAAACGCCGGACCCCGGGGCCGCGACCCACCTCCTCGTACTCGACGCCGACTCCGGCGAGCCGGTCGGGGCCGGGAGTTACCCGTTTGCGGAGATTCACGGCCCGCGCTACCAGCCGGGCGGGCGGCAGATCGTCGTGCCTCACGCGGGCGTGTTGGTGGTCTGGGACACCCGGCGCCTGGGGAAGCCGGTGCGGGTGCGGAATGACTCGCGTCACAGCTTCACCGCCGCCGCCTACCACCCGTCGGGCCGCTACCTGTTCACCACCAGCAACGACGCCACCGTCACCGTGTGGGACGCCGACAACTGGGTGCGCGTGAAGCGGTTCGACTGGGACATCGGCCGGCTGCGGTCGGTGGCGGTCAGCCCCGACGGGCTCCTCGCGGCCGCGGGGTCGGACCGCGGCCGCGTCGTCGTGTGGGACGTGGACGTGTGAATCAGGGCTGGTACGCCGTCGGGTCGGGGGCGCCGGCCTCGGCGAAGCCCTTGCGGCGGAGCTGGCACGAGTCGCACCGGCCGCACGCCCGGCCGGCCGCGTCGGGGTCGTAGCAGCTCAGCGTACCGGCGTAGTCCACGCCCAGCCGCAGCCCCTCGCGGATGATCTCGGCCTTCGTCAGCGTCAGCAGCGGGGCGCGGACGCGGAACCGACCCGCCCCCTCGGTGCCGGCCTTCGTCGCCAGGTTCGCCACGCCCTCGAATGCCGCCAGGAATTCGGGCCGGCAGTCGGGATAGCCACTGTAATCGAGCACGTTCGCGCCGATGAAGATGTCGAAGGCGCCGACCGTCTCGGCGTAGCCGAGGGCGAGGCCGAGCAGGATGGTGTTCCGCGCCGGCACGTACGTGACCGGCACGCCGTGGCCCATGTCGTCGGCGCTGCGGTCCTTCGGCACCGCCACGTCGGCCGTCAGCGCCGAGCCGCCGATGGCGCGTAGGTCGAGCGTCACGGTACGGTGCTCGGCCACGCCCAGCGCCGCCGCCACCGCCGCGGCGCGCTCCAACTCCGCCTTGTGCCGCTGACCGTAGTCCACGCTCAGCGCGTACACGTCGAACCCGTCGGCCTTGGCGGCGGCGGCCGTGGTGGTGCTGTCGAGGCCGCCGCTGAGGAGGACCACCGCCCGCAGCCGAGCCATCCCACACCCCCTGGAAGCCGCCGACCCGGGGCGTTGCCCCGGGCTATGTTATCCCAGGCCGTTGGCCTGAAAGCCGTGTCACGCTTCAGCCCGAAGGGCTGGGATAAGATAGCCCGGGGCAACGCCCCGGGTCGGCGACGGATCGACCCGACCTGGTTATGACAGGAGCCCGTCACCCCCGGACCGACATGGAACACACGGATACGCCGTCCGCCGACCAGCTGGAGACGTTCCCGAACCCGCGCCCCGGCCGCGAGTTCACCGTCGAGATCGTCTGCCCCGAGTTCACCAGCGTGTGCCCGAAGACCGGCCAGCCGGACTTCGGCACCATCACCTACCGGTACGTCCCCGGCGACAGCTGCGTCGAGCTGAAGTCGCTGAAGCTGTATTTACAGAAGTACCGCGGCCAGGGGATTTTTTACGAGCAGGTGACGAACCGGCTGCTGGACGACTTCGTGGCGGCGTGCTCGCCGGTGCGGTGCGAGGTGGTCAGCCGGTGGACGCCGCGCGGCGGCATCACCACCAACGTGACGTGCGTGTACGAGCGCGGGGCGTAACAAAGCCCGGGGACGGCCGTCCCCGGGCTTTCTGCGCTCACCCCACGACGATGGCGTTGTCCAGCCGCAGCGTCGGGACGACCTCGCGGGCGCCGTGGAGGGCCAGCTGCTTGACGTGGAACGAGTCGGCCCGGCCGCGGAGCGTGACGCGGTCGGCGCCGACCTCCACGGACAGGTCGCGGACGCGCCGCCCGGTGTGCGTGCTGACGCTCTGTCGGACCAGTTCGCCCAAACTCGGAGGGGTCGTACTCATGTCGCTGTGCGGCTCCTCGGCACGGCTGCCCGCGCGGCGGGCAGGTTCGGTCGGGTTGGGGGCGGTTTCATGGTGAACGGCGATGCCCCCGACGCGGTGCAAACGGCGGACCAACCCCCGAATTCCCGGCGGGTTCGCTTCGAACTGTGCTACTCCGTCGTCTTTCTGACCGTGCGCTGGCGGTCGGCCGCGTTCGACACCACGTCCGCGTGGCAGCGGCTGGCGCGGGGGTTTCCCTACGCGCTGGGGAGCCTGGCGCTCGGGCCGTGGGGGCTGCCGTGGGGGCCGATCTGGACGGCGGTTGCGGTGTGGACCAATCTGACCGGCGGCACGGAGGACGAGTGCTGACCCGGGCGAGCCGACCGCCGTGAGGCGGCGGGTGATGGAAACGTCACCCGCCGCCTTACGGCGGTCGGCTCGCCCGGGTGAATCGCGCCGCCTTGCCGCCGCGTCTAGGATGGAGCCCGGCCCGGAGCGTTCTATGCACCCTCGTCCGCGCGTCGAAGCCCTCGAAGCCCGCGACGTGCCCGCGGTCAACGTCGTCGTCGATTACTCGTTCGACACCTCCGGCTTCTTCAGCGACCCCGCCCGCCGGGCCGTCGTCGAGCAGGCCGCGGCCGACATCGGCGCCCGCCTCGACACGCCGCTCGCCGCCGTCGACCCCGCCGGCAACGCCTGGACGGAACTCTTCACGAACCCGGCCACCGGCGGCACCGGCCGCGCCGTCAACCGCACCCTCGCCGCCGACACCCTCGTCGTCTACGTCGGCGCCCGCGAGCTCGGCGGCAGCACGGTCGGCGAGGCCGGGCCGGGCACCTTCTCGGCGTCCGGCTCGTCCGCCTTCCGCACGCTGCTGAGCACCCGCGCCCCGACCGGCGTCACCGCGTGGGGCGGCAGCATCGCCTTCGATTCTAACACGAACTGGTTCTTCGGCGCAAGCGCGTCGGGAATCGCCCGGACGCAGACGGATTTCTACTCCGTCGCCGTCCACGAACTCGGCCACGTCCTCGGCATCGGCACGTCGTCGCGCTGGACCGCACAAGTGTCGGCCGGCACGTTCGTCGGCCCGAGCGCGGTCGCGGTGTACGGCGGGCCGGTGCCGCTGACCGCGAGCGGCTCCCACTGGCGCGACGGCGTGACGGCCAACGGCCAGCCGGCGAGCCTCGACCCGACCACGACCACCGGCACCCGCGTCAACTTCTCCGCGCTCGACTTCGCCGCCCTCGAAGACCTCGGCTGGACGATCGGCGACGGCACCAGTTCCGACCCCATCACGACGCAGCCGACGGCCCGGCCGTGGACCGGGACGTGGACCTCGCTGGCCGGCCGGGAAGTCGTCGTGCTCAGCGGCGTGACCGCCGGCACGGCGCGGGCGTTCGTGCTGAACGCGGCCGGCACCCTCACCGCGGTCGGCCCGATCGTCACACCGTTCGTCGGCGGCGCGGTGGTGCGCGCCACCGTCGGCGACTTCAACGGCGACGGCACGCCGGACCTGGCCTTCGCCACCGGGCCGGGGGCGACGGCGGCGGTGCGCGTCCTGAACGGCCGGACCGGCGCCGACCTCGGCGGCCTGACGACGGTGCTCGACGGGTTCGGCGGCGGCGTCTACGTCGCGGCCGGCGACCTCGACGGCGACGGCCGCGACGAGCTGGCGGTGTCGGCGGACGCCGGCGGCGGCACCCGCGTCACCGTGTTCCGCGTGGCGCGCACGCTGACGGCCGCGGCCGACTTCATCGCGCTGGACGACCCGGCGTTCCGCGGGGGAAGCCGCGTGACGGTCGGCGACGTGGACCGCGACGGGGCGGACGATCTGGTCGTCGGAGCCGGCATTGGCGGCGGCCCGCGGGTGGCGGTGTACGGCGGCGCGTCGGTGCTGGCGGGGTCGCCGGCGCGGCTGATCCCCGACTTCTTCGCGCTGGACGCGGCGCTGCGGAGCGGCGTGTTCATCACCGCGGCGGACCTGGACGCCGACGGGTACGCGGACCTGGCGTACGGCACCGGCGACACCGGCGGCCCGCGGCTGCGGGTGGTGAGCGGGGCGGTGTTGGTGGCGAACCCGGGGGTGCGGGCGGACGCGCTGCCGGCGGTGGCGGACTTCTTCGCGTTCGACGAGGCCGACCGGAGCGGCCTGCGGGTGGCCGGCCGCGACCTCGACGGCGACGGCCGCGCGGAGCTGGTGGTGGCGAGCGGCGCGAAGGCGGCCCCGCGGGTGCGGGTGCTGTCGCTGGCGGATTTGGCGTCGCCGCCGACGTTCGACCCGTTCGGCGTGGCGGCGCTGGACGGGGTGTACGTGGGTTAGCGCCCGCCGCTTGCGGCGATGCACGCGCTGCACCGCCGCGAGCGGCGAAGGCCCGAGCCGGCTACCGCAGCGCGTCAACCACCTCCTGGTCGAGCCGCGCCAGCACGCCGGCCGTCTCGCGCAGCGCCGCCAGCTCCTGCGGGTTCCCCTCCAGCCCCCGCGCCAGCTCCTCCACCCGCGCCGGCACCGCCGACAGCAGCCGCCCGAACCGCCGCAGCGCGTGCTTGTCGCCGTTCGCCTTCAGCGCGTCCACCGCCGACCGCACCCGCGGCAAACCGTCCTTCAGGTCCGCCGCCGTCGCCGCCTTCGGCCACGTCCCCAACAGGTACTCCCGCGCCTTCGCGTGCTCGTCGCTCTTCGTCTTCCACTCCTCCGCCAGCCGTTCGCGGCGCCCCTTCACCTCCGGGTCGTTCCCGGTCAGCGTCAGCAGCTGGTCGTACGCCGCCAGCGCCTCGTCCACCTGGCCGCCCTCCAGCAGGATGCGCAGGCGGGCGTTCGTCTCCAGCGCCTGCACCTCCCGGGCGACCGCGGCCGGGCTGTTCGCCCGCGCGAGCACCGCCTCCAAATCCTTCACCCGCTGGTTCAGCTGCGTGTTGCTCTCGCGCACCGCCGCCACCTGCCGCTCGACCGCGATCAGCAGATCCTCGGCGCCCGGCGGCGGGTTCGGCCGGCCGCGCAGCCCCTTCACCTCGTCGAGCACCGCCCCCGCCGACGCCTCCGCGCTCGCCGCCGCGGCGCGGGCCAGCGCCAGCGCCTCGTCGTTGCGGCGCGCCTCGAGCAGCTTCGTGAGGCTGCCGAAGGCGGTGTTCTGCGCGACGCGGGCGTCGGCGGCGCGGCCGGACACGGACAGCACGGCGCGCCCGTACGCGGCCGCCTCCTCGTCCTTCGCGTTCACGGCGAACGGCAGCCCCACCGGCTCGGGGCCGAACACCGGCACCGGGAAGCGGGTCTCCTTGGTCGGGCCGAGCGACACCGTCACGCACGCCAGGCCGTTCAGCGGCGCCGCCGATTTGTACACGCCGTCCACCGGGTTGAAGAAGTCGCGCGGGTCGGCCGGGCCGGGGAGGAAGCCGCGGTCGCTGGCGCGCACCGTCGCCGACCGCGTCGGCGGGTCCTTGTCGGCGTCCGCCGACGTGTTGACGAGCCGCACCGCGACCTCCGAGCGCACGGTGGCGAGCTTCAGGCAGCGGTAGGCGGCGGCGTCCTTCGGGAACGGCGTCTTGTACGGGCTGAACACGGCGCAGTTGGCGACGCCGTCCTTCGCCACGCCGGTGACGCGGAGGTACGTGTGCTCGCGGACCACGGCCGACACCGCCGCCGGCGGCACGGCGCCGGGCGGCAGGTCGATGAGCTTGCCGGTGGCGGAGCGCTTCTGCGCCGGGGCGGGGCGGCTGGTCTGGGTGACGCGCGACACGGCGAACACGTCGCCGACCTGCACCAACTTGTCGAGCGAGCCCGCGGTGCCGGCGCGGATGCGCACCTTCGCGGCGTCCGCGTTCCCTTCCACCGGCTCGACGGTGCCGGCGGGGCCGAAGTCGCGGCCGACGAGGAGGCCGGCGGCGCGGCCGACGAGCTCCGGGGCGCGGACGCTGCCGCGGCGCACGGGCGGGGCGGCGATGCCGCTGAAGCCGTCGTGCAGCCGGGCCTCGAGGTGGTACGCCCCGTCGCGGACGTCGACGCGGAGGACGCTGGTGGTGACGCCGGTGAGGTCGCGTGGGGTGTCGAGGGCGGACAACCCTTTGGCCTCGGCCTGGAGCCAGAGCGGGTCCCACTGGTCGCGCGGCAGCGCCGCGAGGTCGGGCACCTCGACGGTGGCGACGGGGTGGGCGGCGGCGGGGAGGGCGGCGAGGAGGTCGCGGCGGAGGCGGTCGCGGAACGCCGGCGTCAGGAGCGGGTGCGGGGCGGTGAGGACGACGACGCGCCAGACGCCGGGCGACGTGGGTTCGGGGTCGAGCGGCTGGGCGGGGGCGGCGGCGGCGAACAGGGCGACCGCGAGCGCGAGGGGAACGAGCCGGGTCCGCGACATGGGTACGCCTCGGGTGATACCGAACCCGGTTGATCTGCAACCGTGGCTCGTCCCGGGGCGTTGCCCCGGGCTATGTTGTCCCAGCCCTTCGGGCTGAAGAGGGGCATCCCGGTTTTCAGGCCAACGGCCTGGGACAGCATAGCCCGGGGCAACGCCCCGGGGCGGTTACGGGGCAACCGGGGTCGGCATCAGACGTGTATTCTACCAGAATGGGCGAAGCCCACCCGTTGCAACGGGTGGGCTGTCGTGAGTCGCACCGTTTTTAAAGGACCCGCCCCGGGTGAGGGGCCCGGGGCGGGGTCCGGCCGGGGGAACGGACCCCGGCCGGACTGGTTTGCTTAGTGGCAGCAGGCGGCGGCGGCCCCGTGGGCGGCGGTGGCGCCGCACCCGGTGTCGCAGGCCGGCGCACAGTCGTTCTTCTTGCCGCACAGCTTCCCCTTCAAGCCGCCCATCCGGCTCTTCAGCCGGTCCAGCAGGCTCGTCCGGGGGCTGCACTCGGTGGCGCAGTTGTCGCCGCAGCTCGGGCCGCAGGCGGCGGTGTGGCAGGCCGGGCCGGCCGGGGCGTGGCAGGCCACGTCACGCTCGACCACGGTGGCGACCATCTTGCAGACGCGAACCTTCTCCTGCACGCACACGTTCTTGCACACCTGGCGGGTGGCCTGGTAGGCGACGCACTTCTTGGTGTTGACCGTGCAGCTGACCGTCTCGCAGTACGGCACGCACTTGGTCACGGTGCAGGGCACCTGGACGCACTTGGTGACGCACTCGTACACGGTGCACTGCTCCTGCACGTTCACGCACTCGTAGGTGCACACCTGCCGCTGGACCTCGCGGCACTCGTAGGTGCAGACCGTCTTGCACACCGGCACGCACTCCGTCACCTTCTTGCACACCGTCACCGGGCAGCACACCGTCTCGCAGACGCGCTGCTTCTTGCACACGACCTTGGTCTTCGGGCACGGGTCGCAGGCCGCCGGGGCGCACGGGTCGGCGCACTCGTCCGGCTTGTGGCACAGCCGGCCGAGGAGCCCGCCGCCGCTGTTGCCGCGGCCGCCGCCGATGCGGCTGCCGATGCCGGTGCCGAGGAGCCCGCCCTTGTCCTCGACCACCTCCTGCACGTCCACCCACCGGGTCACCGTCTTCGACTGCATCTCCGTCACCTGCACGTTCCGGGTCCGGCTCTCCATCACCGTGACCTGCTTCGTGACCGGCACCCGCTCCGTCACGGTGACGGTCTTCGTGACCGGCACGCGCTTCTGCACGGTGACGGTCTTCGTGACCGGCACGCGCTCGATGACGTTCTTGCTCTGCATCACCGTCTCGGTGACGTTCTTGTACTTGGTCACCTGCTTGGTGACGGTCTCCGGGACGCACTCCCACTTGTGGGCGGTGTACGTCTCGCTGACCATGGTCGGCCGCATCACCGAGACCGTCTCCTCGACCCACGTGGGGACGTACTCGGTGACCCGCACCTTCTGGGTCGGCCCGGCCGGGGCCGCGGCCCCGCTGGCGCCGGTGGCGCCGGTGGCGCACGGGTCGCAGCAGTCGTTCCCGCGGGCCTTGCCGCGGCCGCCGAACGCCGAGGCGTCGCTGGCGGCGAGGCCGACCAGGCCGAGACACGCGGCGGTCAGCAGACACGCCTTGATCCGACGAATGCTCATGATTTCCCTCATCTTTTCCGATCCGGCACCCCCGCCCACCGCCGCTGCGACCTTCCGTTCGTCGCGGGCCAACGGCGATCGGTCCCGAAGTGCTTACCCGGATCATTCCCGCGCCGGGCCGGGTTGGGAAATCGATCGGGGCGCGCGGGATGGAAAACGCGCCCCGGTTGCGCACCGTTACGCCGGTCGGCGCGGCGCCGCGCGGTACGCGGGTTACGCCCAACCGCGAGGCCGGGCGTGTTGTGCGGGTCGAAGGCGGACAGGTTCTGACGGTTAGGTCGGGCGGCCGGAAAACGGGTGAAGTTTCCGTCGCCGCTTGCGGCGGTGCACCGCCGCAAGCGGCTATTCCTCGGCCGCCCCCCGGAACATCCCCAGGTAGCTGTGGTAGCGCCGCTCGCTCAGCTGCCGCCGCGCCACCGCGGCCTTGACGGCGCAGCCGGTCTCGTGGGTGTGGGTGCAGTCGGGGAACGTACACCGCGGCACGAACGGCCGGAACTCGGGGAAGTAGCCCTCCACCTCCTCCGGATTCGTGTCCCACAGCGCCAGCGTGCGGATGCCCGGGGTGTCCACCACCCACCCGCCGGCGTCGAGGCGGATCAGCTGCGAGTACGTCGTGGTGTGGCGCCCCTTCTCGTTCACCTCGCTCACCGACTTCACCTTCAGCGCCAGCTCCGGCTGGACCGAATTCAGGAGCGACGACTTGCCGACGCCGCTCTGGCCGGAGAACACGGTGGCCCGGCCGCGGAGGAGTTGCCGCAGCCGGCCGACGCCGAGGCCGGTGGCGGCGCTGGTGAGGATGGTGGGGATGCCGAGCTGGGCGTAGAAGCCGACGAGCGGCTGGAGGGCGACGGGGTCGGCGAGGTCGGCCTTGTTGAGCAGCAGCACGGGGGCGAGTCCGCCCTTCTGTGCCGCCGCGAGGTAGCGGTCGAGGAGGTGCGGCTTCAGGTCCGGCTGCACCAGCGAGATGACGATGGCGAGCTGATCGACGTTGGCGACGAGGACGTGCTCGCGCCGCCGGCTGGCGCGCGTGAGGACGCCGCGGCGCGGCTCGACGCGCTCGATCATGCCTTCGGGGGGCGGCTGAAGCCCGGGGACGGCCGTCCCCGGGCTTTCAACCCCACTCCCCACTCCGCCCACCGGGCGGAACCACACCACGTCGCCGGTGGTCACCACGCTCCGCTCGTCCACGCTGAGCGACTTCAGCAGCCGGCGGACGGCGCAGCGGAAGACGCGGCCGTCGTCGGCCTCGACCACCGACGCCAGGCCGTGGACGCGCAGCACCCGGCCGCGGACGCACGCCGCCGCGGCCGACGGCATGGCGTCGGCGGCGTCGTCCACGGTCAGGGTGCGCTTGCGCGACAGGTCGCCCTTGGCGCGGACGCGCTCGCCGCCGGCGGCGTCGCCGGTGGCGGTGGCGTCCTCGTGGAAGGCGCGGGTGATGTCGTTCTCGCGCGGCGGCTTCGCCCGGTTCTTCCGCAGGTCGACGCGCACCTTCTTCTTGCCGCTTCCCATGCCACCAGTTTACGCGGGCAAAGCCCGGGGACGGCCGTCCCCGGGCTTTCCGGCGCCTACACTACACCCCGTCCCCTCCCCCCAGGACCGCCGCCATGTCCCGCCGCTGGCTCGCCGCCGTCGCGCTGCTCGCCGCCCCGTCCGCCGCGTCCGCCCAGGCCACCGCCGTCCCGGTCGCCGACGGCGTCGAGTTCCGCGTCGGCGCCGAGGTCGTGGCGAAGTACCACACCGCCGCGACCGTCGCGAAGCCGTTCCTGTGGCCGGTCGCCGCCCCCGACGGCACGCCCGTCACCCGCGCCTGGCCGGTGCAGACCAGCGCCACCGACGCCACCACCGACCACGTTCATCAGAAGTCGGTGTGGTTCTGCCACGGCGACGTGATTCCCGAGGGGCTCGCCATCAAGACGCCGAGCGCCAACAAGGCCGACAAGGGCGTGGACTTCTGGAGCGAGGCCAAGGCGGACGGCAAGAAGCGCCACGGCACCATCCGCTGCACGAAGGTGAGCATCCCCGACATCAAGCCAGGCGACCCGGCGGTCGTGGTGACGTGGAACGTGTGGCTCACCGCCGACGGCGAGAAGATTCTCGACGAGAAGCGGACGATCACGTTCCGCGACACGCCCGAGGGCCGGCTGTTCACCTTCACCTGCGAGCTGACCGCGAACGATTATCCGATCGTGTTCGGCGACACGAAGGAGGGCTCGTTCGGCGTCCGCGTCCACGACGACCTGCGGACGGTGGCGGCGGGCGGCGGCACGGTGACGCCGGCGGGCGGGGAGCCGGCGAAGGCGGGGACGAAGGACAACCTGCCGTTGTGGGGGAAGGTGGCCGACTGGAACGACTACAGCGGCACGGTGAACGGCAAGGCGGTGGGGCTGGCGGTGTTCGCGCACCCGGACAACCCGACGAAATCGGCGTGGCACACCCGCGCCTACGGGCTGATGGCGGCGAACCCGTTCGGCCGCGACCACAGCGGCTTCCCGTCGCAGAAGGGGAAGACGGAGCTGGTGCGGATCGACAAGGGGAAGGCGCTGACGTACCGGTTCGCCGCGTACGCCCACACGGGCGACGTGACGGGCGGAAAAGTTGCTGAGGCTTACGAGGCGTTCCGGCGCTAACGGGTTGGCGAGCCGACCGCCGTGAGGCGGCGGGTGACGTTCCCGAATCGCATCACCCGCCGCCTCACGGCGGTCGGCTCGCCGATTCGATTACATCGTCCGCCCGCCGTCCACCACGAGCACCTGCCCGGTGGTGAGCGTGGTGCCCGTCGCCAGGTACACGACCGCGTCGGCGATGTCGTCGGGGTCGGCGGCGCGGCCGAGCGGCGCCTGCTCCAGGTACTTCGCCACGTGCGCCTCGCGGCCGGCCAGCCAGCGCGTCAGGATCGGGCCGGGCGCGACCGCGTTCACCCGCACCTCCGGCCCGAACGCCCGCGCCAGCGACAGCGTCACGCAGTTCAGCGCCGCCTTGCTCGCGCAGTACGGGATCGAACTCCCCTGGCCGCTCAGCCCCGCCACGCTCGTCACGTTCACCACCGCCCCGCGCCGCGCCTTCAGGTGCGGCATCGCGGCGCGGCAGGCGTAGAAGGCGCCCTTCACGTTGACCTGAAAGATGTCGTCCCACACGGCGTCGGTGAGGGCGTCGAGGTCGGCGTGCGGCACGAAGTGCGTGGTGCCGGCGTTGTTCACCAGCACGTCGAGCCCGCCGAACGTCTCCACCGCGTCCGCCACCATCGCCCGAACCGCGGCGTCGTCGCCGACGCTAGCGCGGTACACCTTCACCGGCGCGCCGGCGGCGCGGACCAGCTCGGCCGTCTCGGCGGCGTCGGCCTCGGACTTCGAGTAGTTGACGGCGACGGCGAACCCGAGCCGGGCGAAGCGGACGGCGCACGCCCGGCCGACGCCGGTGGCCGAGCCGGTGACGAGCGCGACCTTCTGCGACATGAAATGCTCCCCGGTGTGGGGGGTTGCTGTATCGAAACTGACCTTCCGCCGCTTGTGGCTTCGCGCCGCGGCGCGCGAAGCCACAAGCGGCGAAGCCCCGGGCCGCCGACGGGGTAATTCCGGCGGGGCGCGAAAACTGGGCGGGGTAGCAAAAGTCCAACGGTTCCGCGGGCGACGGTTCTAAGTTTTTGTCCGACCATACCTGATATCCGATCGTGACCTATATTAGAATCAGCCCAAACGTCGGTGGTGTCCGGCGATCGTTGCACGTGGGCGAAATCGCCTTGAA
>Ga0209181_10008027_pt1 | contig 14282 bp, 12 predicted proteins | sample MAT05_FD_187208 | JGI IMG/M metagenome (GOLD analysis project Ga0209181, IMG submission 187208) | Freshwater microbial communities from Lake Fryxell liftoff mats and glacier meltwater in Antarctica - MAT-05 (SPAdes) (version 2) | ecosystem: Environmental > Aquatic > Freshwater > Ice > Liftoff... | reverse complement strand
TTGCAACTCACTGCCACCGCGCTGTTCCTCTACGGATTGGCGGCGGCGCCCTATCGGCAAGCGCAGGCAAGGCTTGCCATGATGCTGGCGCTGCCCTTGCTCGCCGGCAGCGGCGCGCCCAGCATGTCGATGGCCATGGGCGCGGGAGCACTGGTGGTGTGCAGCTTGTCGCGCTACGCCGAGGTCAGGGCGCTGGTGCCCTGGTTGGCGCTGGCTTGCGCCGCTGCCGCCGTGCTGGCGCAGACCCTGGGCGCCTGGCGTTGGCGCACCGAGTTCTTGCCGACCAGCGAACTTCCCGCACTGGCACGTCAGTGGCTGTGGTTCATGTGGCCCGTCTGGCCGATGGCGCTGTGGACCCTCTGGCACTGGAGGCGGCAGTTGACCCATCGCCACCTCGCGGTGCCGCTGCTGACGGTGACCGTGGCCTTGCTGTCCAACCTGGCGATGGCAGGGTCGGACACGGCCTTGATGCTGGGACTGCCGGGTCTGGCGGTACTGGCGGCGTTTGCGCTGCCCACACTCAAGCGCAGCGCATCGGCCTCGATCGACTGGTTCTCGATGTTCCTGTTCACGGGCGTTGCGCTCTGGTTCTGGTTGGTCTACCTCGCCATGCAAACCGGATTTCCGGCCTGGCAGGCGCGCAACATCGGCAAGTTGGTGGTCGGCTACGAGGCCGATTTCAATGTCGTCGAACTGGTGCTGGCGGCGCTCGCCACGCTGGCCTGGCTGTGGCTGTTGCGCTGGCGCACGGGGCGCCATCGTGAAGCGGTCTGGAAGAGCCTGGTGCTGCCCGCGGCGGGAGTCGCCCTGTGCTGGCTGTTGTTGATGAGCCTGTGGCTGCCGGCGCTGGACCATGCACGCAGCGGCCGACCCCTGGTGCAGAAGTTGACCGCCCAGGTGCCACCCTCGCAGTGCCTTGCTGCGCCGGGGCTGTCGCCGTCAACGGTCGCCGCGCTGGAAGTATTCGGCCGCTACACGGTCCAGGCCGGCCCGGATGCTGCTCACTCTGGGTGCGAGGTGCTGATCAAGGTCGTGCGCACGCGTTCGCTGCCACCCGCGCCCGAAGGCTGGATCTTGTTGACCCAATTGCAGCGCCCCAGCGACCGCGAAGAACTGACCCTGATCTACCGACGCGAAGGGCAAAAGCCGAGGCCGTGACACCCGCAAGCCCGGCAGACCGGGCGACTCAGCCTGGAAACCGCTGTTGGACGCGCCCGGGTGGGCTGCAATGGGGCGCGCTGGCACGGCGCAACGACGCTGCGGGCTGATGCCCGCAAAGAGGGGCAGCATGGCCAGCGTGCGCCAGAACGGCTCAATCGGGCGCACAGCGCTGTCCACCTTCAGGTGAGGTCCGTCTTGAGTACAAAGGTCAGCATCGATACGGCACAAGCAGCGGTATCGAGCGGTCAACTGCGGTTTCCAGGCTCAGTGCAGCAGGGACTCCTCGTCCGCCGCCACTGCGCCAGTTCGACGGGTGCGCACAGCCGGGAAGCTCAGCTTGAAGGTGGACCCTCTGCCCAGATCGCTCTGCATATCGATTTGACCGCCATGGCGCTGGACTGCATGTTTGACGATCGACAGACCCAGCCCGGTACCCCCGGTATCCCGCGAACGACTGCCATCGACACGGTAGAAGCGCTCGGTCAGCCGACTGAGATGCTCTTTGGCGACGCCAATGCCGGTATCACGGACCTCGATCTCGCCCCCGCCATCGCCGTGATCCAGCCAACTGAGATGGATGCTGCCACCCGCAGGCGTGTAGCGGACCGCATTGCTGAGCAGGTTGCTGACAGCGCTGAAGAGTTCATGCTCGCTGCCGGCGAGCTCGACGCCCTCACCACCGCGCACCTCGATCTGGTGACGGTTCATCGACAGTGCCCGCGCATCGGATGTGGCGCGCCGCAAGAGACTGCCAACCTCTACCCAGCGCTCAGAACCTGGCCGCGGGGTGCCCTCCAACTGGGCCAGCGTCAACAGATCGCCGACCAGACCCTGGATGCGATCTGTTTGCTGCTCCATCAGCGCGTAGACCCGACGCCGTTCGACCTCGGTCAAGGGCAGACCCGCCAGCGTTTCGACGAAACCCGACAACACGGTCAGCGGCGTGCGGATCTCGTGCGAGACGTTGGCCACGAAATCGCGACGCATCGCTTCGGCACGCTCGCGCTCGGTGATGTCTTGCGACAAGACCAGTTTCAATGCATCGCCATAAGGTCGCACCAATACCGACAAGGTGGCCCGGCCTTCGGGCGCGGCAAACACCACCGGCTCGTCGAACTGACCTGCCTGCAGGTAGGCGACGAAGGTGGGAGAACGAACCAGGTTGGTGACCCGCTGCAAGCGATCGCGCTTCGGGTCCAGACCGAAGTGCTGGGCGGCCACAGAGTTGCACCAGTCGATCTGATCGGCGCCGCCGAGCAACATCACGCCATTGGGTGAGGCCTCGATCGCCGACAGGAACTGCTGCAAACGTTCGTCGGAGTGGCGCAGTGCATGACCATGCGCCTGCAGCAGACGCTCGATTCGGTAAGCCACCTCACCCCACAAACCCTTGTCCCTGGGCGCATCACCGCGCAGAGGGCCGCGCAGCCAATCCAGCAGCCGCTGGCCCCGGCTCGCTTCGGCAGCGATCCCCAGTGCGACACCCACCATGGAACCGACGACTGCGCCCAATATCGGCCTACCGAACCCCATGCCCAGCAGCCCGAGCGCCACCGACCCCGCAGCGGCCCTGCCCAGAGTGACCAAGACCCGTGAGATCAGCCACTCCATGCTGGATCAGATCACCGGTGTCGAAAGTTGTCTGGTCAAGCGGTAACCCGCGCCACGCACGGTCTCGATCAACGCTGAACACTGCACAGGCGCCAGGGCTTCACGGAGGCGCTTCACATGCACATCCACCGTGCGTTCTTCGATGAATACATGGTCGCCCCAGACACGGTCCAGCAATTGCGCCCGGCTGTGCACACGCTCGGGATGGGCCAGCAAGAAGTGCAGCAGGCGGAACTCGGTCGGACCCACCTTCACTTCGCGCAGCGTGTCGTCAAGCTGTCGCGTCACCCGACGTGTCGTCGGGTCCAGCCGCAGCCCACAAATTTCGACCGCTGCGTCCAGGGCCTCGGGCGCCTTGCGCCGAAGCACGGCGCGAATGCGGGCCAAAAGCTCCTTGGTGGAGAAGGGCTTGGTCAAGTAATCGTCCGCGCCTGCATCCAGACCCGTGATCTTGTCGGACTCGTCAGCACGGGCGGTCAGCATGATGAGTGGCAGGTCTCTGGTCCGGGCTTCCGAACGCCAGCGCCGTGCCAGTTGCACACCCGACTGACCGGGCAGCATCCAATCGAGCACGATGAGGTCGGGAAGGACACGGTCGACGACGGCTTGCGCCGCTGCGGAGTCACCGACCACCGTGACTTCGAAGCCCGCGTGCCGCAGGTTGATCGCAATCAGCTCCGCGATCGCGGTTTCGTCTTCGACCACCAGCACTGAGCTCAAGATAGTTCCCCGACCATCAACGGATGGCGTTTTCGACGTTTTCCATCGACGTGTGGCGCACATCGGTGCCCTTGACCACGTAGATGATGGCTTCGGCCAGGTTCTTGGCGTGGTCCCCCACCCTCTCGATGGCCTTGGCGACGAAAACCAGGTCGATGCTGGAAGAGATGGTTCGCGGATCCTCCATCATGTAGGTGATGAGCTTGCGCAAGAGGCCATCGAACTCCTGATCGATCTGGTCGTCCTGTTTGAGCACTTCGAGCGCCTTGGCAGTATCGAGTCTTGCAAAGGCATCCAGCGCCTTGCGCAACTGTGCGATCGCCAGTTCGGCCTCGAAGCTCAGGTCGGAGACGGGCAGCCGCAAACGCGAAGGCACTCCGGCATTGATCAAGCGCTGCACTGTGCGGGCGATGCGGGCCGCCTCGTCGCCCACACGCTCGAGGTTGGCGATGGCTTTGCTGATGGCGATCAGCAGCCGCAAATCGCGCGCGGTGGGCTGACGCCGAGCGATGATGGCCGAGAGATCGCGGTCGATCTCGATCTCCATCCGGTTCACGCGCTCTTCCTGGTGCAGTACCTGCGTTGCCGTCTCGGCGCTGAACTGGGTCAGGGCGTAGACCGCTTGCACTACCTGGGACTCGACGAGACCTCCCATTTCGAGCACGCGTCCTGAAATGCCGCTCAACTCGGCATCGAACTGCGTGGAAAGATGTTTGTCGCTCATGCTGCGCTCTGGTTGTTCAGCCGAATCGGCCCGTGATGTAGTCCTCAGTGTCCTTCTTCTTGGGTTTCATGAAGAGCTCTGAGGTCGGACCGAACTCGACCAGATCGCCGAGGTACATGTAAGCGGTGTAGTCGCTGCAGCGCGCCGCCTGCTGCATGTTGTGGGTGACGATCATCACCGTGTAGTCGACCTTCAACTCGTGGATCAGCTCTTCGATCTTGCCGGTCGAGATGGGGTCCAGCGCCGAACAAGGTTCATCGAGCAGCAGCACTTCGGGCTTGATGGCGATGCCACGCGCAATGCAGAGTCGCTGTTGTTGACCGCCCGACAGGCTGGAGCCGTTCTGGTTCAGCTTGTCCTTGACCTCGTTCCAGAGCGCGGCCTTTTTCAGTGCCCACTCGACGCGCTCGTCCATTTCTGCACGAGGCAGGGTCTCGAAAAGGCGCACTCCGAATGCAATGTTGTCGTAGATCGACATCGGAAACGGCGTCGGCTTCTGGAAGACCATGCCGATCTTCGCGCGCACCAAGGAGACATCCAGTTTTTTCGACAGGATGTCCTCGCCGTCCAGGGTCACCGAGCCTTCCGCTCGTTGATCGGGGTAAAGCTCGAACATGCGGTTGAAAACGCGCAACAGGGTACTCTTGCCGCAGCCCGAAGGACCGATGAAGGCCGTCACCTTGCGCTCGGGAATATCGAGGTGAATGTGCTTCAGCGCGTGGAAGCTGCCGTAGTAGAAATTGAGATCGCGAACGGTGAGCTTGGGCTTTTCGCTGATGCTGCCGCTGACTTTGGTGTCCATTCGAATGTCCTCAGTACTTGTTTCTGAACAGCACACGGGCCAGGATGTTCAGCGCCAAAACGCCCATCGTGATGATCAGCACACCGGCCCACGCCAGATCGCGCCAGTTCTCGTAGGGACTCATCGCAAACTTGAAGATCGTGACCGGCAGGCTGGCCATGGGGCCACTCAGATCTGCGGACCAGAACTGGTTGCTCAGGGCGGTGAACAGCAGCGGCGCAGTTTCACCGGCGATGCGCGCCAAAGCCAGCAGGATACCGGTGATCACCCCCGCCCGCGCTGCCTTCAGCGTCACCGACGAGATGACCTTCCACTTCGGCGTTCCCAGCGCGTAAGCCGCCTCGCGCAACGCGTTCGGGATCAGGCTGAGCATGTTCTCGGTCGTGCGAATGACGACCGGAATGACGATCAGTGCGAGAGCAAGAATGCCGGCGAACGCGGAGTAGCTCCTGAGATGGGCAACGACAGCGGAGTAGACAAACAGACCAATCACGATCGAGGGCGCAGACAACAGGATGTCGCTGATGAATTGCGTGACTCGACCGAGCCACGTTGTCTGGCCGTACTCTGCCAGATAGACCCCTGCCATGACGCCGATCGGCGTGCCCAGGGCAGTGGCCAGACTGACCATCAGCATCGAACCGAAGATGGCATTGGCCAAGCCACCGGTGGAGGCTAGCGGCGGCGGGGTCATCTCGGTGAAAACAGCCAACGCCATGCCGCCCAAGCCCAACCTCAGGGTTTCGAAGAGGATCCAGGCCAACCAGAACAGACCGAAGGCCATCGCCGACAAGGACAGCACCAGTGCAAGGACATTGATGCGCTTGCGGTGGCGGTGCTGCGCCATCTTGGCTGCACTCAGAGTGGCAAAACTCATGTGCGTGACCCCTCGTTGCGTTTCAGGCGCGATAGCAGCAATTTGGACAGCGCCAGCACGCAGAAAGTGATGAAGAACAGCACCAGACCGAGGTAGATCAGCGAAGCCTGATGCAAACCAGGGCTGGCCTCGGCAAACTCGTTCGCCAGGGCAGAGGTGATGCTGTTGGCCGCCTCGAACAGCGACAGCGAATTCAGTTGATTGAAGTTGCCGATGACGAAGGTGACCGCCATGGTTTCGCCCAAAGCGCGACCCAGACCGAGCATGATGGCGCCGATGACACCGGACTTCGTGTAGGGCAACACGACCTTCCAGACCACCTCCCAGGTCGTGGAACCCAGGCCGTAAGCCGACTCCTTGAGCAGGGCGGGAGTGGTTTCGAACACATCCCGCATCACCGAAGCGATGAAAGGGATAACCATGATGGCCAGGATGATGCCGGCCGAAAGGATGCCGATGCCCACGGGGGCCCCCGAAACCAGGGCGCCCAACACCGGCAGATCCCCCACCAGACCTTGCAAGGGCTGTTGAACGAAAGTTGCGAGGATCGGCCCGAACACCAGCAGACCCCACATACCGTAGACGATCGAAGGCACTGCGGCCAGAAGTTCGATCGCCACACCCAAAGGCCGACGCAGCCAGCCAGGCGCCAACTCGGTCAGGAACAAGGCAATGCCGAAACTTACCGGAACCGCAATCAAGAGTGCGATGAATGACGTGGCGAGCGTGCCATAGATCATCACCAGACCGCCGTACTTGTTCTCTACGGGGTCCCACTCGCTGCGCCACAGGAAACTCAGCCCGTACTCCATGATCGCCGGCCAGGCACCGATCACCAGAGAAATGATGATGCCCGCCAGCAGCGCCAGGGTCACCCAAGCCGCCAGGTGGGCCAGGAAGGAGAACGCCGCATCGGCCCATGGGAGGACCCGTTTGCGCGGCGTCTGCCCGCCACCCTGAGCCGCAATTTCCATCTTGTTGTCTTTGGGGAACGGATTGGCAGGAAGTGTAGCGGCCATGGTGTCAGTCCTTGCGGTCAAGGGAGGGGTCGGGCCAAGGCAGTCGAGACTGCGCCTGACCGCAGGGACCCCGAGCGCGCTTACTTGGTGGCGATCGCCTTGCCCGTGCCGTCCTTGATCTCGGCCCACGAACGCCGAACCAGGGCTTCCACACTGTCCGGCAGGGAGACGTACTCCAGTTCCTGCGCCATCTTGTCTCCGTTGGAGAAGGCCCAATCAAAGAACTTCAGCGACGCCGTTCCTTGGGCCGGTTTGTCCTGCGCCTTCTGCATCACGATGAAGGTGGCGCCGGTGATCGGCCATGCGTCCTTGCCCGGCTGCTCGGTCAGGATCTGGAAGAAGGTCTTGTCCCAGCTTGCACCTGCCGCCGCAGCCTTGAAGGTGCCGTCGTCCGGTGAGACAAAGGCTCCAGATGCATTGCGCATCAGTGCATGAGACATCTTGTTGGCCTTGGCATACGAGTACTCCACGTAGCCGATCGAGTTGGGCAACCGCTGAACGAAAGCCGCCACACCTTCATTGCCCTTGCCGCCGGCGCCAGTGGGCCAGTTGATGGCTGCGCCCTCGCCCACTTTGCTTTTCCATTCGGCGTTGACCTTGGACAGGTAGTTGCTGAAGATGAAAGTCGTGCCGGAGCCGTCTGCGCGACGAACCACGGCAATGGCGGTATCAGGCAGAGGAACGCCAGGATTCATCGCCACCAGCGCGGGGTCATTCCATCTGCTGATCTTGCCGAGATAGATGTCGCCGAGCAGTTGACCGCTCAAACGCACTTGACCGGCCGTGATGCCTTTCAGGTTGAGTACCGGCACCACACCGCCCATCACGGTCGGGAACTGGACCAGGCCGTCCTTGGCGAGATCCGCATCCGACAGCGGAATGTCCGAGGCGCCGAAGTCGACCGTCTTGCCCCGAATCTGGCGCAAGCCAGCGGAAGAGCCCACGGACTGGTAGTTGATCTTCTGGCCAGTGGCCTTGTTGTAGGCGTCCGCCCACTTGGAGTACAGCGGCGCCGGGAAAGACGCGCCAGCGCCAGTCACGTCCTGCGCCAGCGCTTGGCCGCTGAGCGCCAAACCGGAGAGTAGTGAAGCAGAAAAAATCAGGTTGCGAGTGAAGGTCATGAGTTGGCCTCTTAAGGAGTTCGGGACAAGGAGCACAAGAAGTGAGAAGGATTTCTCAGATGACGAGACTCTAGGAAGCGCTCGTGACACGTCCGTGACAACCCCGAGTCGAGCGGGTCCTTGACTGTCACAAACCCGCAACGTCACGGTTTCGTCATGTCACCCCCCTACGCTGCTCACTCTGACAGTTTCCTAACCACTCCACGGAGCCCATGCCATGAAAACACATCGCCGAACCCTTGCCCTGGGCATCACGACCTTGATGCTGGTCGCGTTCACCGGGTGCGCCACCCCACCCGCTCCTGCCAACATCGTCGACTTGGCCGCAAGGACACCCACGTTGTCGACCCTGAGCAAGCTGATCAACGACGCTGGCCTGGCGGACACGCTGCGCGGCACCGGCCCCTTCACGGTGTTTGCACCGACCGATGAAGCGTTCAAGGCCGTGCCTGCCAAAACGATGTCGGATCTGGCCGCTGACAAAGAGCTGCTGCGCTCAGTGCTGACCTACCACGTGCTGCCAGGCAAAGTCATGGCCGCCGATGTCAAGACCGGCAACGCCAAGACCGTGCAAGGCGCCAACCTGGCGCTGTCCAAGTCGGGGACCTTCGTCACCGTGGAAGACGCCGTGGTTCAGCAGGCGGACGTCGGCGCGACGAACGGCGTCGTGCACATCGTCGACCGGGTGCTGATCCCGCCGCGCCGCTGATCCTGCGGCCTGAACGAGCTGGGAGCAGCCAGCGGGCCAGCGAACGCCCTGCGGCCTGCGGGCCGCAGTCTCAGGCACGCGCTGCGGCGCTCGCCATCGCCTCGGCGCAGCGCCGACCCAGGTCGGCATCACGCGACTCCACCATCACGCGCAGCACCGGCTCGGTGCCCGACGCTCGAATCAAGATGCGACCGCTGGCGCCCAGATCACGCTCGGCGTTTTTTCGCGCGTCATCCAGGGCCGGATGAGATTTCCAGTTGCTGCCATCGCGCAAACGCACATTGATCAGGGTTTGGGGGAACAAGCTGACATCTTCCAGCAACGCAGCCAAGGGCTTGCCAGACCGTCGCACTGCCTGCAGGATCTGCAACGAGCTGACGATGCCGTCGCCCGTGGTGTGACGGTCCAGCGCCAACAGATGCCCTGAGCTTTCGCCGCCGAGGAGCCAGCCCCGGGCCGTCAGTTCCTCCAGCACATAACGGTCACCGACCTTGGCGCGCGCCATGCTCACCCCGATCCGGGCCAGCGCCTGCTCGACCCCGAGGTTGGTCATCAAGGTGCCCACCACCCCGGCCACTTCTTTGCGCTGCGCCAGCCGGTCAGCCGCCAACACGTAGAGCAGTTCATCGCCATTGAAGAGTCGCCCCTGCGCATCGACCATCTGCAGGCGGTCGGCGTCGCCGTCCAGCGCGATGCCGTAATCAGCGCGGTGTTCGGCCACCGCTTGCACCACGGCCTGGGGCGCTGTTGCCCCGACACCGGCATTGATGTTCAGGCCGTCGGGACTGCAGCCGATCTTGATGACTGCTGCGCCGAGCTCATGAAAAACGTCGGGTGCAACGTGGTAGGCCGCACCGTGCGCGGCGTCGATGACGATTTTCATGCCGCGCAAGGACAGGCTGTGCGGCACTGTGCTTTTGCAGAATTCGGTGTAGCGGCCGCGCGCGTCTTCGAGCCGCTTGGCCCTGCCCAGACTGGCCGAGTCCACCCACCTCGCCGGCCGCGTCAGTTCCTGCTCGACTTCCACTTCCCACTGATCCGCGAGCTTTTCACCACGCTCGGAAAAAAACTTGACACCGTTGTCGTTGAAGGCGTTGTGGGAAGCGCTGATCACCACGCCCAAGCTCAGCCGCAGCGCCCGCGTGAGATAGGCCACGCCCGGCGTTGGCAGCGGTCCGCTGAGCAACACATCGACACCCGCAGAGGCAAAGCCGGCCTCCAGCGCGGACTCCAGCATGTAGCCGGAAATCCGCGTGTCCTTGCCGATCAGGACAGTCGGTTTGGCCGACTGGCGGCGCAATACCTGACCCACCGCATGGCCGAGTTTGAGCATGAAATCGGGCGTGATCGGATCTTCACCGACCGTACCCCGGATGCCGTCAGTTCCAAAAAAACGTCTGCTCATGCCTGAAAACTCCTATTCATCGGGATTCTTGACCCGTCAGCCAGGGACTGGCCAGTCCATCAAGGTTAAAAACGGTAAATGTCGGGCTTTCAGTCCAGGCCCTGAAGCACTTCGTCGAGCGACTGCAAAACCTTGAGGGCATCCACTGTGGCCGCCACATCGTGGACCCGCACGATCGAGGCTCCGCGCTGCACCGCCAACAGCGCGGCCGCCACACTGGCTGCCTGACGATCCTGAACCGGTTTGCCGGTGATCTGACCGAGCACGCTTTTGCGCGACCAGCCGACCAACAGCGGCCTGCCCAACGCCAGCAGTCGCTGCTGCTCGGCCAACAAGATCAAGTTGTGTTGCGGCAACTTGGCGAATCCGATGCCGGGATCGAGCACGATGCGGGACGCGGCGATGCCGGCCTCTTGTGCGCGCTGCAGTGAACGCTTCATTTCCTCCAGCACCTCCCCAGTGACATCGCGATAGTCGGCTAGCGACTGCATTTGCGCCGGTTCGCCGCGCATGTGCATCAGGCAGACCCCCGCACTCGGGTGCGACGCCAGCAGAGCCAGCGCAGCGCTGCTGCGCAGGGCGCGCACGTCGTTCACGATGTCCGTTCCCATGGCCAGGGCGCGGCGCATGACGTCGCTGTCGCTGGTGTCGACACTGACCAGGACACCCAGGCTCAATGCGGCCTTGAGCACGGGCATGACGCGGCGACACTGCGCTTCGGCATCCAGGGCCGCCGCACCGGGCCGTGTCGATTCGCCGCCGATGTCCAGCAGGTCGGCGCCCTCCTTGACCAAACGCTCACAGTGTCGGATGGCGGCTGCGGTGTCGCTGTACAAACCGCCATCCGAAAAGCTGTCGGGCGTGACGTTGACGATACCCATGACCTGCGGCCGGGTCAGGTCAAGCTCTCCTCGCGCGACCTGCCAGATACGGGGCAGCGCACCAAAAGAAAGCGGGGCCGAGGCCCCGCATTGCAGATTCATCCGGGCAACAGTTCAGGCGGGCATCAGGCTGCCGCCGGAGCGCTGTCGGTACCCAAGGGTGGCGTCGGGCCTGCGGTCTTGCTTGCCGAGGGCGTCCAATCCTTGGGTGCACGAGGAGGCTTGCCCCCCATGATGTCGTCGATCTGGTCGCTGTCGATGGTTTCCCACTCCAACAGGGCCTGCGCCATGGCATGCATCTTTTCCTTGTTCTCTTCGATCAGCTTGCGGGCGATCGTGTACTGCTCGTCGATGATGCGCCGGATCACACCATCCACCTTGCGCATCGTCTCTTCCGACATCGACGTCGTCTTGGTCACCGAACGACCCAGGAATATCTCGCCCTCGTTCTCGGCGTAGACCATGGGACCGAGTTCGTCGGTCATTCCATATCGGGTCACCATGTCGCGCGCTATCGAAGTGGCGCGCTCGAAGTCGTTCGACGCGCCGGTGGTCATCTGGTTCATGAACACTTCTTCGGCAATTCGACCGCCGAACAACACGCTGATGGTGGAAAGCATGCGCTCCTTGTCCAGACTGTAGCGGTCACCTTCAGGCAATTGCATGGTCACGCCCAGGGCGCGGCCGCGCGGAATCACTGTCACCTTGTGCACCGGATCGGTCTTCGGCATCAAGCGGGCGACCAGCGCGTGTCCGGCTTCGTGGTACGCGGTGTTCTTGCGCTCGTCTTCGGGCATCACCATGCTCTTGCGCTCGGGACCCATCATGATCTTGTCTTTGGCCCGTTCGAAGTCGATCATCTCGACCACACGACCGCTTCTGCGCGCCGCGAACAAGGCAGCTTCGTTGACCAGGTTGGCCAGGTCGGCGCCAGAAAAACCCGGGGTTCCGCGTGCCAGGATGTCGGCGCGGATATCTTGCCCCACCGGCACCTTGCGCATGTGGACACCCAGAATCTGCTCGCGGCCTCGCACGTCGGGCAGGGTCACGTAGACCTGACGGTCAAAACGACCCGGTCGCAGCAAGGCCGGGTCCAGGATGTCGGGACGGTTGGTGGCCGCCATCACGATGACACCGACGTTGGTCTCGAAGCCGTCCATCTCGACCAGCATCTGGTTCAACGTCTGTTCACGCTCGTCGTTACCTCCACCCAGGCCCGCGCCGCGGTGGCGTCCCACGGCATCGATTTCGTCGATGAAGATGATGCAGGGTGAGCTTTTCTTGGCCTGTTCGAACATGTCGCGCACTCGGGCCGCGCCGACGCCGACGAACATTTCGACAAAGTCGGACCCGCTGATGCTGAAGAACGGCACCTTGGCTTCGCCGGCGATGGCTTTGGCCAACAAGGTCTTGCCGGTGCCCGGAGGGCCGACGAGCAGCACGCCGCGCGGAATACGCCCGCCCAGCTTCTGGAACTTCTGTGGATCCTTCAGGAAGTCCACCAGTTCCTTGACCTCTTCCTTGGCTTCGTCGCAACCCGCGACGTCGGCAAAAGTGGTGGTGTTGTTGGCCTCGTCCAGCATGCGGGCCTTGCTCTTGCCGAAGCTGAAGGCGCCGCCCTTGCCGCCGCCCTGCATCTGCCGCATGAAGTAGATCCAGACACCGATCAACAGCAGCATCGGGCCCCAGCTGACCAGGATGCTCATCAGCAAAGAAGGCTCTTCACGCGGCTTGACGTCGAACTTCACGCCGTTGCTGATCAGGTCACCGACCAGACCCCGGTCGAGAAAAGTCGCGGTGCTGCGCAGGCGCTTGTCATCGCTGGTCAGAGCGATGATTTCGGTGCTACCGCCCGGATTCTCCTGCAGCGTGACCGACTTGATCCGCTTGCCTCGAACCTCTTCCAGGAAATCGGAATAACCGATCTGGTTGCCTGACGACACGCTACGGTCGAACTGCTTGAACACGGTGAACAGCACGAGTGCGATCACAAGCCAAACAGCCACCTTAGAAAACCATTGATTGTTCACCGCGGCTCCTTTTCCAAATCAGCGGTACGGTCCGTCAGGGTTGACAGACCGGATTCCACGGCATATGCGCCCGATTCTAGGACAGTCAAGGGCGGCCGCACGATTGTTCAAGCCAGCGAGCAGGAGCACAAAAGCGTGCCGACTCCACAGACCTCACGGGCTTGACCTTAGCCGTTCTTGAGTCCCATGCCGACGAGAAAGGTCTCTGAGGATTTGTCACGGCTGGCCTTGGGCTTGACGGGCTTGACAACCCGAAAAGTCTGCTTGAACAGCTGCACCAGTTGGCCGTATCCGCTGCCGTGAAACAACTTGCAGACCAAGGCGCCGTCAGGTTGCAGATGCTGCACCGAAAACTCCACCGCGAGCTCGACCAGATGAACGATCCTGGCCGCATCGGAAGATTCGATGCCCGACAGGTTGGGCGCGAGGTCGGAAAGCACGACATCGACTGCCTTGCCCCCCAGCGCGGCCACCAGCGCCTGGTTGACCTCTTCCTCCCGAAAGTCGCCCTGCAGAAAGAGCACACCCTCGATGGCCTCGACCTCGAGCAGGTCGAGCGCAATCAGGGTGCCGTTGAGGGAGCCGACCGCCGCGCCATCAGGCGCGAACTTGCGCCGCAAGTACTGGCTCCAGGCGCCAGGCGCTGCGCCCAGGTCCACCACCACCTGCCCGGGCTTGAGCAAGCGCAGGGTCTCGTCGATCTCCTTGAGTTTGTAAGCGGCGCGGGCCCGGTAGCCATCCCTTTTCGCCAGCCTGACGTAGGGATCGTTGACGTGGTCGTTGAGCCAGGCCTTGTTGACCTTCTTGCTCTTGGTGGTGACTTTCATGTGCAGTCGATAATACGTTCATGCCCGCCATCGAACTGACGCCCGCCCAACGCAAGGAGCACCGCTCCAGCGCCCACCACCTCGACCCCGTGGTCATGATCGGGGGCGACGGGCTGACACCGGCAGTGGAAAAGGAAGTCAACCTTGCGCTCAATGCGCATGGCTTGATCAAGATCCGCATCTTTTCCGACGACCGCGAAGCGCGTAACGGCATGCTGGCGCAGTTGGCAGAGAATTTGAGCGCCGCCCCCATCCAGCACATCGGGAAATTGTTGGTGCTCTGGCGGCCGATGCCGCCGAAAGAAAAAGCCGAACGCCAGGACCGCATGCCAGGACCTCGAACCGTCAAGCTCGTCAGCTTTTCCAAGAGTGGCAATCATCGCGCGACGGTGAAA
>Ga0209181_10008026_pt1 | contig 14283 bp, 14 predicted proteins | sample MAT05_FD_187208 | JGI IMG/M metagenome (GOLD analysis project Ga0209181, IMG submission 187208) | Freshwater microbial communities from Lake Fryxell liftoff mats and glacier meltwater in Antarctica - MAT-05 (SPAdes) (version 2) | ecosystem: Environmental > Aquatic > Freshwater > Ice > Liftoff... | reverse complement strand
GCTGTCGAGCCGCGGGTTGTCGACCACATTGATGAAGAACTGCGCCGTGGCCGAATCGGGCACGCCGGTGCGGGCCATGGCCACCGTGCCGCGCAGGTTGGACAAGCCGTTGCCGGCCTCCAGCGCAATTGGCGCGCGAGTCGGCTTCTCGTTCAGGTCGGCCGCCATGCCGCCGCCCTGGATCATGAAGCTGTCGATCACCCGGTGGAACACCGTGCCGCTGTAGTGGCCGGCCTTCACGTATTGCACGAAGTTGGCCACGCTCTTGGGCGCCTTCTGGGCGTCGAGGTCCAGCACGATGTCGCCGGCAGAGGTGCTGAGCCTGACCTTCTGTGCCAGCGCGGACAGCGGGGCGGTCAGGGTGCCGGCCAGGACGATGGCCAGGGCCAGATGTTGCATGCAGGGCTCCGAAATGGGGTTGCTGATGGGGATGGCGGTGTGGGCAGGGTTGTGGGCCGGTGGCGCCCGCGCTCAGCGCAGCGCCGCCAGCTCACGGGCCAGACGCAGCTTGGTCTGCAGTGCGGGTTCGCTGCGCGGGCCCGACGCGGCTTCATAGGCGCGCTGGGCCAGGCGCACGAACACGTCGCCCAGGTTTTCATGCGCGGTGCGATAGGCCGGGTCCAGACGCAAGGCGGTTTCCAGCAGGCTGCGGGCCCGCTCGAATTGGCCGCTGGCGGCCTGCAGTACCGCCAGGTTGTTGTAGGGCTCGGGCAGATCGGGAAACTCTTCGGTCATGCGTTCCAGCAGGCGCGTTGCCTGTGCCGTCTGGCCTGCTTCGGCAGCCAGAACCGCCTGCAGGAAGCGCAGCGGTGCATCACCGGGCCGCTGGGCGAGTCCCTGCTCCAGCCGCTGCAGCGCCAGGCGAGGCTCGCCGCTGCGGTGCTGGCGCTCGATCTCGGCTGCGGTGACCGGGGTATTGGCCGCAGCCGGCGGCGCCACCATCACCATGCACGCCGTCAGCAGGCCAGCCAGCACCGCCCAGCCACCCGGCGGCAGGCGCCAGGTGTCGCGTAGGCAGGCAGGTCGGGTGCGTTTCTGGCTGGGCAAGGAAGGACCGCGGCTGGGTTCGGATGGGGATGGGCGGGGTGCGCAAGGGGCCTGGCGGCCAGCGGGGCGCCGCTATACTGATTTGATTGTATCGACGCCAAGCTGGCAGGCCGGTCCACCGGTGCGCCAGCCCTGTCTGCAGCCAGGCAGGCGATCGCCTCCCCGCACCCACCAGTCTCTCGGCCGCCGCAAGGCGGCCGTTTTCCGCATCGGCCGATGACCCTGCGCCTGTTCAACACGCTGACCCGCCGTCTCGAGCCGTTCACACCGCTGGTGCCGGGCCAGGTGCGCATGTATGTGTGCGGCATGACGATCTACGACCTGTGCCACATGGGCCATGCGCGCATGATGATGGCCTTCGATGTGGTGGCGCGCTGGCTGGCCGCCAGCGGCTACCAGGTCACGTATGTGCGCAACATCACCGACATCGAAGACAAGATCATCCGGCGCGCGCTGGAGCGCGGCATCACCATCCGCGCGCTCACTGACGAGATGATCGCCGCGATGCGGCAGGACCTGGCTGCCATCGGCACGCTGCCGCCCACGCATGAACCGCGCGCCACCGACTACGTGCCGCAGATGCTGGCCATGATCCGCACGCTGGAGGACAAGGGCCTGGCCTACCGCGCCGACGGCGGCGACGTGAACTTCGCGGTGCGCCGCTTCCCCGGCTACGGCAAGTTGTCGGGCAAGAGCATCGACGATCTGCGTGCCGGTGAGCGCGTGGCCGTGGGCGACGGCAAGCGCGACCCGCTGGATTTCGTGCTGTGGAAGGCCGCCAAACCCGACGAGCCGGACGACGCCAGGTTCAGTGGCGACTACGGCCCCGGCCGCCCGGGCTGGCACATCGAATGCTCCGCCATGGGCTGCGCCCTGCTCGGCGAGCGCTTCGACATCCATGGCGGCGGGCAGGATCTTCAGTTTCCGCACCACGAGAACGAGATCGCCCAGAGCGAGGGCGCCTTCGGCCACCAGCATGTCAATGTCTGGCTGCACAACGGCTTTCTCAACGTCGACAACGAGAAGATGTCAAAGAGCCTGGGCAACTTCTTCACCATCCGCGACGTGCTGCAGAAGTTCGACGGCGAGACACTGCGCTTCTTCTTTCTGCGCACCCACTACCGCAGCCCGTTCAACTTCAGCAACCAGGGCCTGGACGACGCACGCACCGCGCTGCGCCGGCTCTACGCTGCGCTCGACGCGGCTTGCGGCCAGGCAGACATGCCCGCCGACAACGCCCCAATCGACTGGGCCCAGCCGCAGGCCGCGTCGTTCAGGGTGGCGATGGACGACGACTTCAACACCCCCGCTGCGCTGGCCGTGCTGTTCGAGTTGGCCAATGCCTGCAACCGCAGCCACTTGCCTGCCGATGGCGCACTGCTGCGCGCGCTGGCCGGTACGTTGGGCGTGCTGCAGCAGGCGCCGCGCGCGTTCCTGCAGGCTGCGCTGGGCGAGGGCGAGAGCGGGTTGGACGAGGCCAGCATCGCCGCGCACATTGCCGCCCGCGCAGCCGCCAAGGCCGCTCGTGACTTTGCCGGGGCCGACCGCATCCGCGCGCTGCTGGCGGCCCAGGGCGTCGAGCTGCAGGACGCTGCCGGCGGCACCACCTGGGTGCGGGCCTGAGCATGGCCCCGCGCGTGCCCACGGGTCCGACGCCGGCCGCAGTTGCCATGGCGGCTGCCCCAACACCGCCACCGGCGCCTTCCCCTGAAGCGACGGCCGCGCGCACCTTCACACCGGCCTACTGGGACGAGGCCTGCCGCCACCTGGCCAGGCGCGACCGGGTGATGAAGAAGCTGATCCCGAAGTTCGGCGAGGCGCGGCTGCAGAGCCGGGGTGATGCCTTCACCACGCTGGCGCGGTCCATCGTCGGCCAGCAGATCAGCGTGAAAGCGGCGCAGTCGGTGTGGAACCGCTTTGCCACTGCGGTCGGCGGGCCGTCCAGCCGCCTGGCGCCCGCCGCAGTGCTGGCACTTGACACACCGACACTGCGCGCAGCGGGCCTGTCGGCACGCAAGGGCGAGTACCTGAGCGATCTGGCCCGGCATTTCGCCTCCGGCGCGTTGCATGTGCCGCAATGGGAGCAGATGGACGACGAGCCCATCATCGACGAACTGGTTGCCATCCGCGGCATCGGCCGCTGGACGGCGGAGATGTTCCTGATCTTCCACCTGATGCGGCCCAACGTGCTGCCGCTGGACGATCTGGGCCTGCTCAAGGGCATCAGCCAGGGTTACTTCAGTGGCGAGCCGGTCAGCCGAGCCGAGGCGCGCGAGGTGGGCGAGGCCTGGGCGCCGTACCGATCGGTCGCCACCTGGTACATCTGGCGCAGCCTGGACCCGCTGCCGGTAGACTACTGATCTGGCGGGCGCCGTCTGGCCTGCCGCCGTCCAACTACCAGCCTGCTGCATGAGCAAACGACACTTCCTCGACTTCGAGCATCCGATCGCCGAACTCGAGACCAAGATCGAAGAGTTGCGCTTCGTGCAGAGCGAGTCTGCCGTCGACATCTCCGATGAGATCGGCCGCCTCGACAAGAAGAGCCAGCAGCTGGCCAGGGACATCTACAGCAATCTGTCGCCCTGGCAGGTGACGCAGATCGCCCGCCACCCGCAGCGGCCCTATACGCTGGACTACGTCAACGAGATCTTCACCGACTGGCAGGAACTGCACGGTGACCGGTCCTACGCCGACGACAACTCCATCGTCGGCGGCCTGGCGCGCTTCAATGGCCAGGCCTGCATGGTCATCGGCCACCAGAAGGGGCGCGACACCAAAGAGCGCGGCCTGCGCAACTTCGGCATGAGCCGGCCCGAGGGCTACCGCAAGGCGCTGCGCCTGATGAAGCTGGCCGAGAAGTTCGGCATGCCCTTGTTCACCTTCGTCGACACGCCCGGCGCGTACCCCGGCATCGGCGCCGAGGAGCGCGGCCAGAGCGAGGCCATCGGCCGCAACATCTTCGAGATGGCCCAGCTCGAGGTGCCGATCATCGTCACCATCATCGGCGAGGGCGGCTCGGGCGGGGCGCTTGCCATCAGCGTGGGCGATCAGGTGCTGATGCTGCAGTTCAGCGTTTACTCGGTGATCTCGCCCGAAGGCTGCGCCTCGATCCTGTGGAAGACCAGCGAGCGCGCAAGTGACGCCGCCGAGGCGCTCGGCATCACCGCCCACCGGCTGAAGGCCCTGGGCATGATCGACAAGGTGGTCAGCGAGCCGGTGGGCGGCGCGCACCGGGACACGCGCCACATGGCCTCGCAGCTCAAGCGGGCGCTGGTCGACGCGCTGCGCCAGGTCAGCGACCTGAAGCCCAAGGACCTGCTGCAGCGCCGCTACGATCGGCTGCAGGCCTACGGCCGCTTTGCCGACACCAAGGAACGCTGACCCGCTGCCGGCTGCCGGCGCCACCGTCGCGGTGGCGTTCAGCGGCGGGCGCGATTCGCTGGCCCTGCTGCATGCCGCCTGCCGCGCCGCCCAGGCCCTGGGTTTGCAGGTGGCAGCGCTCCATATCCACCACGGCCTGCTGCCCGAAGCCGATGCCTGGCTGCCGCAGGCCAGGCGGTTGTGCGCCCGCTGGCGCCGCCAGGGCTGGCCGGTGCAGCTGCACTGGGCGCGGCTGAGTGGGCAGCCAGCGCCGGGCGACAGCCTGGAAGCCTGGGCCCGCGCCGGCCGCCATGCCGCGCTGGCGCAGCTGGCACAGGAGGCCAGCGCCAGCCTGCTGCTGCTGGCCCACCACCGCCGCGACCAGGCCGAGACTTTCGTGCTGCAGGCCCTGCGCGGCGGTGCACCGGCCGGACTGTCGGCGATGCCGCGGCGCATCCTGCGCGACGGCCTGGTCTGGGCCAGGCCCTGGCTGGACCAGCCGCGCGATGCCATCGACGCGTATGTGCAGCGCCACCGGCTGCGGCCCATCGACGACCCGTCGAATGCCGACACCCGGCTTGCGCGCAACCGGCTGCGCCTGCAGGTCTGGCCGGCACTGGCGCAGGCCTTCCCCCAGGCCGAGATCAGCCTGGCGGCAGCGGCCGTGCGTTCGCAGGAGGCACGTGCCGCACTGGACGAACTGGCAGCGCTGGACCTGGCGCCGCTGGTCGATGGCAACGGTAGGCTTGCGGTAACGGGCTGGCGCCACCTGTCCGCTGCCCGCCAGGCCAATGCGCTGCGCGCCTGGTGGGCGGGGCAGGCCGGCCACAGTGCGCCGCAGGCGCTGGTGGCGCGGCTGCTGGCCGAAGTGCGGGCCAAGGGCGTGGCACGCTGGCCGGCCGGCAGTGGCTGGACCTGCCGCATGGCCGCTGGCCACTTGCAGGTGCTGGCTCCGCCCGCGTCCGCACCCGCACCATCCCCACCCGCAGCATCCCCGCCCACACCAGGTCCGGCGGGCTAAAATCATGGGCTGCGCACCAGGGCCGCGCCACGCCTGAAGCACTGGTTCGACCAACCAGCGGGCACCGATGGAGCCCCTTCCGAGGGACCTGGGTCCCCCCAAGTCATGGCATTGATCGTTCACAAGTACGGCGGCACGTCGATGGGCTCGCCCGAGCGCATCCGCACCGTCGCCAAGCGCGTGGCCAAATGGGCCCGTGCCGGCCACCAGCTGGTGGTCGTCCCGTCCGCGATGAGCGGCGAGACCAACCGCCTGCTGGGCCTGGCCAAGGAACTGCAGCCCGCCCAGCTGGACGCCGCCGCGATGCGCGAGCTCGACGCCATCGCCGCCACCGGCGAGCAGGTCAGCGTCGGCCTGCTGGCCCTGGCGCTGCAGGCCGAAGGGCAGCCGGCGGTCAGCTATGGTGGCTGGCAGGTGCCGATCCAGACCAACGCCACCTACACCAGGGCCCGCATCGAGGCCATCGACGACACCAAGGTGCGCGCTGACCTGGCCGCTGGCCGGGTGGTGATCATCACCGGCTTTCAGGGCGTCGACGCCGCCGGCAACATCACCACGCTGGGCCGCGGCGGCAGCGACACCTCGGCGGTGGCCGTGGCCGCAGCGATGCACGCCGCCGAGTGCCTGATCTACACCGACGTGGACGGCGTCTACACCACCGACCCGCGCGTGGTGCCCGAGGCGCGCCGCATGAACACCATCAGCTTCGAGGAGATGCTGGAGATGGCCAGCCTGGGCAGCAAGGTGCTGCAGATCCGCTCGGTCGAATTCGCCGGCAAGTACCGCGTGCCGCTGCGGGTGCTCTCCAGCTTCACGCCCTGGGACATCCCCATCGACGAGGAAGCCCGCTCCGGTACCCTGATCACTTTCGAGGAAGACGAAAAAATGGAACAAGCTGTCGTGTCAGGCATTGCATTCAACCGCGATGAAGCCAAGTTCACCGTGGTGGGCGTGCCCGACAAGCCGGGCATCGCCTACCAGATCCTGGGCGCAGTGGCCGCAGCCAACATCGACGTGGACGTGATCGTGCAGAACGTGTCGCACGACGGCCGCACTGACTTCAGCTTCACCGTGCACCGCAATGACTTCCAGCGCACGCAGGACCTGCTGAAGACCACCGTGGTGCCGGCCACCGGCGCGTCGCAGTTCACCGCCGACGCGCGCATCTGCAAGGTGTCGATCGTGGGCATCGGCATGAAGAGCCATGTCGGCGTGGCCAGCACCATGTTCCGCACCCTGGCCGAGGAAGGCATCAACATCCAGATGATCACCACCAGCGAGATCAAGACTTCGGTGGTGCTGGACGAGAAGTACATGGAGTTGGCGGTGCGTGCATTGCACAAGGCCTTCGGCCTGGACGCACCCGACGTGGTGGCCTGAAGAGCCGGTGAATTGCAGACCTGCTGCGCCGAAACCTGCTGCGCAGTGGGCTAGAATGCGCCGCTAGCCCCGGAGTCGTGACCGAGTGGCCGAAGGTGCTCCCCTGCTAAGGGAGTATGGGGCTTAAAACTCCATCGAGGGTTCGAATCCCTCCGACTCCGCCACCTGGCCTGCCATCACAGGCCTGCTGGCAGCAACAAAGCCTGAGCCCCGCCCTGCGGGGCTTTGTGCTTTTCGGGCCCCGGTCAGCACCTTCGATGGTGGCCCATCAATAGTGCGGCGGCAGTTCGTCGCGCAGGCCGCGAAACGGCTGCTGCGCATCGGCGTCAAGCAGTTGCGATCGCAGCGTGGCCGTTTCGTGCAGCAAGGCGTCGATCTGCCGCTGCTGGCGCACCAACACCAGGTTCAGCTGGTCCAGTGCATCTTCCTGGAAGCTGGCCTTGATCTCCAGGTCGGTGAGGCGTTGTTCCAGGGGCGGCATGGCGTCGTCGCGGTGCGGGGCGGGCCTGGATGTTAGCCGTGGCGACCCGGCCCGCTGCATGTGCGACCATGGGCGCATGCACAACAACCAGTTGCCTGTCGACTTGGTCCTGTTCGGTGCCACCGGCTTCACCGGCCGACTGGTGGCCGAGGTGCTGCAGGCCCGCGCCGGCAGCGGCGACACCTTCCGCTGGGCGCTGGCCGGCCGCAACGCCGAGCGGCTGGCGGCGGTGCGCCAGACCATCGGCGCACCGGCCACGCTGCCCCTGCTGACAGCCGACGCCAGCGATCCGGCTGCCCTGGCCGCGCTGGTGCGCCAGACGCGGGTCGTGATCACCACCGTCGGCCCTTACAGCCGGCACGGCACGGCGCTGGCCACCGCCTGCGCCGAGGCCGGCACCGACTATGTCGACCTCTGCGGCGAGCCGTTGTGGATGGCCCAGATGATCGGCCGGCTGCAGACGCCGGCGGCAGCCAGCGGCGCGCGCATCGTGTTTTCCTGCGGCTTCGACTCGGTGCCGTTCGACCTGGGTGTGCTGTTCCTGCAGACCGAGGCGGTGCGGCGCTTCGGCCAGCCGCTGCAGCGGGTGCATTGCCGGGTGCTGCGTCTGCGCGGTGGCGTGTCTGGCGGCACGGCCGCCAGCCTGTTGGCCACGCTGGAGGCCATCGACGGCGATCCAGCGGCCGCTCGCTTGCTGGCCGACCCGTTTGCATTGACGCCTGGCTTCCGCGGCCCGGTGCAGCCTGACGACACATCGGCGCACCAGGACCTGCCTTCGGGCGCCTGGGCCGGCCCCTTCGTGATGGCCATGATCAACACCAAGAACGTGCACCGCAGCAATGCACTGCGGGGCCATCCCTGGGGCCGTGACTTCGCCTATGACGAGCGTGTGTCGACCGGCCGCGGCTTGGCCGGACGGGTCGCTGCCGAACTGCTGACCGGCCGCACGCGGCTGCAGAACCTGGCGCTGTCCTGGGGGCCCAGCCGGGCGCTGATCGGCCGCCTGGCCTTGCCGCAGCCCGGCCAAGGGCCCACCCTCGGCCAGCGCGAGACCGGCAGCTACGACTTGTCGTTCACCGGCCAGACGGTGGACGGCCGCAGCCTGCAGGCCACGGTGCACGGCGAGCGCGACCCCGGCTACGGCTCCACCTCGCGCATGCTCACAGAGGCGGCGTTGTGCCTGCTGCAGGATGTGCCCAGGCAGGCCACGCCCGGCGGTGTGTGGACGCCCGGTGCGGCGATGGGCTTGTCGCTCTTGCGTCGCCTGCAGGACCATGCCGGCCTGCGCTTCGCGCTGGTGGATTGAGGTCGGCAATGGCCAGGCCGGTGCCGCGGCTCAGTGCCGACGAGATTCAACGCATCATCGCCACCGCCTGGGACGACCGGCCACCGTTCGACCGGGTGCTGCGCCAGCATGGCCTGAACCCGGGCCAGGTGGTGCAGTTGCTCAAGCGTGAACTGACCCCTAACGCCTACAAGGTGTGGACTGCGCGCATCCGCAGCAAGCCGGAACGCTGACGCCGCGCCCGATCGTCAGCTGGCAGCAGGTTGCCGGATGCGCAACTCGTCGGCCGATTTGCCGGCGGCCAGCGCGGCCTTGAACCAGTTCGGCCGCTTGCCGATGCCGCTCCATTGATGGCCGGCATCGTCCTGGTACTTGGCCGGTGCCGGCGGCCGTGCGGCCTTGCCCGGCTTGGCAGCGCGCTTGCCGCCAGCCTTGGAAGGCGCTGCCGCCGTCGACTTGCCGAACAGATCCTGCGTGGTCAGGCCGTAGTGGGTGATCGCCTCCTTGATGCGGGCGACCACACCGGCCACTTCTTTCGCTTTCATTGCGTCCGCTTCCTGCTGCAGCTTGCGGATCTGGCCCTGGATCTGGGCGTAGGTCTTTGCCATCGTTTGGGTTCTCTCAGTGGCGCCTTGGGCGCGCTGGCTCGGGCGCTGCCGGCTTGCAACCGGTCGGTGGCCCACTCCCCGATCTGCATGGTATGCCGATGCGGGCGTTCAGTCAGCGGCGATGCAGCAGAACAGGCCGGCGCCACCGGTGCTTTTCAGTGCCTCCTGGCCGTTCCCAAGTTTCCGCATTCCCCTCGGGGGGCCTGACGCGCAGCGGCGGGTCTGGGGCCGCTCTTCAGTGCGTTCTGACCGCAGCCGCAGGTCCGGTGCCCGATCTGGAGCCCGATCTGCCCGCCAGGGCAGGGCTTCTTTGCTGGGGGCCTTCCCGGATGGTGGCCGGCCCGTGCACCGCCGCCGCAGCGCCAGCGCTACAGTGGGCAGATGAATACACGCATCGTGCTGGCGCGACGGCCCGCCGGTTGGGTCGACGAAGACTGCTTCGCCTTCGAGCAGGTCGACGAGCCCGAGATCGGCCCCGAGGACGTGCTGCTGCAGGCGGTCTATCTGTCAATGGACCCTTACCTGCGTGGCCGCATGAACGCGGGCCCGTCCTACGCGCCCGGCTTCGTGCTGGGCCAGCCCATCGTGTCACGGGTGGTGGCGCGGGTGATCGCCTCGCGCAACGCCCGCTTTGCGGTCGGTGACTGCGTCTGGGGCTTTCTCGACTGGGCCGAGCGCCTGCGGGTGCCGCGCGGTGAAGGCCTGCACAAGATCGACCCGGCGCTGGGGCGCATCAGCCACGCGGTGTCGGTGCTGGGCATGCCCGGGCTCACCGCCTGGGTGGGCGCCATGCAGATCGGCAAGCCACAGCCGGGCGACACGGTGTATGTCTCGTCGGCGGCCGGCGCGGTGGGGCAACTGGCGGGGCAGTTTGCCAAGCGGGCCGGTGCGCGGGTGGTGGGCTCGGTGGGCAGCGACGCCAAGCGCGCCCACCTGCTGGCGCGCGGCGGCTTCGACGCCGTTTTCAACTACAAGACCACACCGCTGGACGACGCCCTGGACACCCACTGCCCGCAGGGCATCGACGTCTACTTCGACAACGTGGGCGGCAGCACCCTGGAGGCGGCGCTGCGCCATGCCAACGTGGCGGCGCGGTTTCCGGTGTGCGGCATGATCTCCGCCTACAACACCGAGGGCGATGCCGGCATCCGCGGCCTGCAGGCGGTGCTGACCAAGCGCATCACGATGACCGGCTTCATCATCTACGACCATGTGCACCAATTGCCGGCCTACCAGGCGCGGGTGGCGCCCTGGCTGCGCCTTGGCGAACTCTGGTTCGACGAGGACATCGTGCAGGGCATCAGCCAGGCGCCGGCCGCGCTGGTCGGCCTGTTCAAGGGCGAGGCCATCGGCAAGCGCCTGGTGCAGGTGGCTCCAGAGTAGCCGCCCACCGCTGGTGGCTGGCAGCATGCGTTCTGCATGCCGCGGGTGCCGAGCGCGAGAGCGTCAGTCGCGGAAGCTGCTGGCAGGGCCGGGCTCCAGCCGCTTCAGGAAGCCGCGCCATTCGCGCTCGTTCGGGTCGGGCTGGCCGGGCAAGCGCTTGTTGCTGCCGCTCTCGTACTGCAGCGCGGTGCGTTCTGCCACGGCGTGCGGCACCGGGTGCACCGGCTGGCCGCTGGCCTGGATGGCCAGCTGCACCTTGCAGGCGCGGTCGAGGTTGTGCATCAGGATGAAGGCCTCGGCGACAGTGCGGCCCAGCGTCACCAGGCCGTGGTTGCGCAGGATCAGCGCCCGTGCAGTGGGCCCCAGGTCGGTGACCAGGCGGTCGCGCTCTGCAAGGTCGAGCGCGATGCCTTCGAACGCGTGGTAGACGACCCGGTCGTAGAACTGCAGCGCCCACTGGTTGCAGGGCTGCAGACCGCCCGCCAGCGACGAAACCGCCACGCCGGCCACGGTGTGGGTGTGCAGCACGCAGGCGGCGTCGTGCCTGGCCGCATGCACGGCGCTGTGGATGGTGAAGCCGGCGGGGTTCACGTCGTGCGGCGAATGGCCGACGATGCGCCCGTCCATGTCGATCTTCACCAGCGACGACGCAGTGATGTCGCGGAACAGCCAGCCGTACGGGTTGATCAGGAACTGGTCATGCCGGCCGGGCACCCGTGCCGAGATGTGGGTGTAGATGCTGTCGTCCATGCCGCACAGCGCCACCAGGCGGTATGCGGCGGCCAGGTCTTCGCGCACCTGGCGCTCGGCGTCGGAGACATCGCCTGGGCTGGTTGGGGTGGTGGTGGCAGTCATCGCAGGTGTCTCCGGGGCGGGTGGCGGGGCATCAGGCTGATTGGTCCTGGCGGGGCAGCGTCGCCGGCCGCAGGTTCTTGCCAATGTACGGCTTCAGGGCGTCGATGCCCTCCTTGACCGAGAAGCCGTTGACGGCCAGCTTGCGCGCAAAGCCGTCGGCCAGCACTTTCAGCTCTTCGACACGGCGCTCGGCGATGGCCGCGTCGGTCTGTGCCAGCAGGCGTTGCAGGTCGGCCATGGCCAGGCCGTCGAGGGTGGTGGGATTGTTCGATTCAGGCATGTGCGGTCGGGTATGGTGGATGGCGGGGCAGAACGAAAAAAGGCCTGGCGCGCGCGCCAAGCCCTCTCTGATTCTTTGCTTTTCTGGTGCCGGTGACCGGAATCGAACTGGTGACCTTCGCATTACGAATGCGCTGCTCTACCAACTGAGCTACACCGGCTTTTAAGCCCATGATTATAGCCTTCGCCAGCTGGCGCGCTGCTCAGGCGCGTGTGGTGTCCGTCGCGGCCAGGTGCAGTTCGGTCACCCGCTGCACCTCGTTCTTCGAGCCCAGCACCACGCTCACCCGCTCATGCAGCTTGGTCGGCACGATGTCGAGGATGCGCTGGCGGCCGTTGGTGGCCTTGCCGCCGGCCTGCTCGACCAGAAAGGCCATCGGGTTGGCTTCGTACATCAGGCGCAGCTTGCCCGGCTTGTCGGGCTCGCGCTTGTCCCAGGGGTAGAGGAACACGCCACCGCGGGTGAGGATGCGGTGCACGTCGGCCACCATGCTGGCCACCCAGCGCATGTTGAAGTCTTTGCCGCGCGGGCCGTCCTTGCCGGCCAGGCAGTCGTCGATGTACTGGCGCACCGGCGGCGCCCAGTGCCGCAGGTTCGACATGTTGATCGCGAACTCCTTGGTGTCGGCCGGGATGGTGACTTCACTTTCGGTCAGCACCCAGCTGCCGGTCTCGCGGTCCAGCGTGAACATGGCCACGCCCTGGCCGACGGTGAGCACCAGCGTGGTCTGCGGGCCGTAGACGCAGTAGCCGGCCGCCGCCTGCTGCTTGCCGGGCTGCAGGAAGTCTTCTTCGCTGACGCCGCGGGTGTTGGTCACCTTGCGCAGCACGCTGAAGATGGTGCCGATCGACACATTCACGTCGATGTTGCTGCTGCCGTCCAGCGGGTCGAAGAGCAGCAGGTATTCACCCTGCGGGTAGCGGTTGGGCACCACGTGGATGGTGTCCATCTCCTCGCTGGCCATGGCCGCCAGGTGGCCGCCCCATTCATTGGCCTCGATCAGCACCTCGTTGCTGATCACGTCCAATTTCTTCTGCACCTCGCCCTGCACGTTCTCGGTGTCGGCCGAGCCCAGTACCTCGCCCAGTGCGCCCTTGTTGACGGCGATGGCGATGCGTTTGCAGGCGCGCGCGACGATCTCGATCAACAGCCGCAGCTGCGCCGGGATGTGGCCGTGCTCGCGTTGCTGTTCGACCAGGTACTGGGTGAGGCTGATGCGTTTCATGGCGATGGTGTGGCGGCGTTCAGGATCCGAGGGCCTTGGTGACGATCTCGCGCACGTCGTCGCTCAGGCGCGCTGCAGCTGCCACGCGGGCCACGGCCTCGCGGGCGGCGCTGCGCCAGGGCTCGGCCAGCGCGCTCCAGCGGTCCATCGCCCGGGCCAGGCGCGCGGCCAGCTGCGGGTTGATGGCGTCCAGCTCCAGCACACGATCGGCCCAGAACACATAGCCGGCGGCGTCGGTGCGGTGGAAGGCAGACGGGTTCTCGCGGCAGAAGCCGCCGAGCAGGGCCCGGGCGCGGTTCGGGTTCTTCAGCGAGAAGTCGGGGTGCTGCATCAGCGCCTTCACCCGCTGCAGGCCGCCGCCGGTGACCGGCTCGCTGGCCGTGGCCTGCAGGTTGAACCACTTGTCGATGACCAGCGCCTCAGCAGCGAACAGTGCGTGGAAGCGCGCCAGCGCCGGCTCGGCCAGCGGCGACTGCGCATCCACCAGCGCCACCAGCGCACCGAAGCGGTCGGTCATGTTGCCGGCGTCCTTGAAGCGCTGGAAGGCCCGGCCTGGCCACACCGCATCGCCGCGTGCCACGGCGTCCAGCACCAGCAGGCGCAGTGCCTGGTTGGCCAGCGCACGCCGGCCGGCCTGGTCCGGGCTGGGCCGGTAGCCTTCGCGCACCTGGTGCGCGTCGAAGGCCCAGGCCCAGTCGTCGCGCAGCGCAGCGGCGATCTGGGCGCGCATCTGCTCGCGCAGGCGGTGGATGCGCTGCGGGTTGATGTCCTGGCCCACGCATTCGGCCACATAGGCCTCGCTGGGCAGCATCAGCACCAGGTCCTTGAAGGCGGCGTCCAGCGCCGGGTCGCGCAGCACGCGGCGCAGGGCCTGCAGGTAGGCTTCGTCCAGCGGCGGCAGGTCGGCATCGCCGGGCAGCGCGGCCAGCAGCCGGCCCAGCGACAGGCGCTGGCCCGCCTCCCAGCGGCTGAAGGCGTCGGCGTCGTGCTGCAGCAGCACCAGCAGGGCGGCGTCGGCCAGGCCGTCATTCAGCGTGACCGGGGCCGAGAAGCCGCGCAGCAGCGACGGCACCGGTGCCGTCTCGACGTTGACGAAGGTGAAGCGCTGCTCGGCGTCGGTCAGCACCAGCACGCGTTCGGTGCCGACGGCCTGGGCTTCGCCCTCCAGCTTCAGCGGCAGGGCACGGCCGTCGTCGGCGGCCACCAGGCCCATCAGCACCGGCACCAGGCAAGGCTGCTTCTGCGGCTGGCCGGCCGATGGCGCGGCGCTCTGGCGCAGGGTCAGGGTGTAGCGGCGTGCCGCCTCGTTGTAGTCGCCATGCGCCTGCAGCGCCGGCGTGCCGGCCTGGGCGTACCAC
>Ga0209181_10008025_pt1 | contig 14284 bp, 13 predicted proteins | sample MAT05_FD_187208 | JGI IMG/M metagenome (GOLD analysis project Ga0209181, IMG submission 187208) | Freshwater microbial communities from Lake Fryxell liftoff mats and glacier meltwater in Antarctica - MAT-05 (SPAdes) (version 2) | ecosystem: Environmental > Aquatic > Freshwater > Ice > Liftoff... | reverse complement strand
GGGCGAGCGATCGCGCGTCAGAGATTGAGAGTTGCGAACCAAACCAATAAGCGCCGCGCGAATGGCCCATCAACAGCACGCCTAGTTCGTCTGTGCCGGAAACAATTTCCTCTTTGAGCACACGGCGATTTTTTTGCATTTCCCAGTTGCGCCCTGCCAGTTCGTGCATAGACAACACCGCGTCGTCGCAAGGGTGGTAAGCGTAATGTACGGTGGGCCGATAGTCCGGATTAGCACCGTCACCGACGGTAAAATAATCTGCAATCGAAATGGATTCGCTGTGCGTGATGAGGTAGCCATGAATAGGCCCGGAGAGCGGTGTCCAGGTGCGCACCTGCGTGCTGGCGCCAGGTCGTGTGAGATAAATCGCGGCTTTTGAGCCGAATTCGTGACGACACCCATCCGCAGGGAAGTGGTGCTCGTGGCTGCCCCAACCTAACTCGGCAGGCTGAATTCCCTCCCCCACAAAACCATCGACAGACCAAGTATTTACAAATTCGCCCGCCACTTTGTGTTTGCCGGCCTTTTGCGAGTCGCGCTCCGCAATGTGAATCGTGCGCACGCCTAAAGAGCAGGCCAGAGACGCCCATTCCATACGGTTCTTCGGGGTGCTTGTGGCTGTGTTTATGGCGGTGTTGGCCGGTGTTTTTAAGTTCGTATCAGCTGCGATGTTAAGCAAAGCCTGTTTCACAAAATGCGACACCAAACCAGGATTCGCGCCGTGTGTAAGCACTGCGGTAGGTGCGGATTCTTGCGTAGTCTTAGTGGGTGAGCGCAAAGCCAGTGCAGCTTCACGGAGAGCGTAGTTGGAGCGCTCGGAAACGGTGAGTCGTGTGTCCGTGTAACCGCCCGTCCAAGGTTCGATACAGGTGTCCAGATAAAGCGCTTGTTTGCGCTGGCAGAGTGCGATTAATGCGAGGCTGGAGACATTTACCGAAAGATTCAGCAGAAAATCGCCCGGCGATAAGTTGGGTTCCAACCATTGCTCATAGTTGTCTTCAGTAAGCGGCGTAACCCTATGTGGTACGCCGTATTGGCGCGCCACGGCCACACCCTCTTCATCGGCTGTCATGATGAGCATTTGCTCGGGCCGCATATCGATATGGCGTAATAGCAAAGGCAGCACGCCTTGCCCTACACACCCGAAACCTATCATCACCAAACGACCGCGGAAGACGATTTCTTTGACGGGGTTCAATGCAGCCAACTCGATTTAAAGTCCTGGGCAAATTGTTCGAAACTAATCGGTGCGCGGCCGAGCAATTGAGTGAGTGCGGGTGTTGTTCTAGCGCCGATCTCGAATCGCGTGCCCACATAAAAAGCCAACATCACCAGCACCATGGCGCGAATATGGCCGAGTTGTCGCATGTGCCGATAAAACCGAATGATGCCCGGGTGGTTGTACGCAATAGGTCGCCCAAGAACACGAGTGAGAATGGCGGCAATGTCGGCATAGGTTAATAAGACATCGCCGGTTAACTCATACGCTGCATTTTCGTGGCCTCTGTTCGTCAGAACGGTTTTTGCTACTTCGGCCAAATCACGTGCATCCACAAAGGCGGAACGGCCCTTCCCTGCTGGAATAATAATTTCGTCCAAGTCACGAATATCTGCCGCATGGGTCGTTGAAAGATTCTGCATAAAAAAGGCGGCACGCAGGAAGGTGTAACTAAAACCGGGGATGGTTTCTGCGAGCGTTTTTAAGTGCTGTTCAATTGCGTAGTGGGGAATCAAAGCGTTTTTTTCGGCGGCGGGGACTGATAAGAACGCCACTCGCCGAACCCCCGCTTGAACGGCCGCATCCAAAGCAGGGTTGATTAAACCTTTCACATCGCTAATCGGCGGTGGGCGAAGGAGAAAAAGCGCTTGCCCACCCAAAAAAGCAGCCGAGTAAGTGGAAGGGTCGGCAAAGTCGAACCGGACAATTTGCAGCGCATTGGAAACATCCGAAGTGTGACCCGCCTTAACAAACAGAGCTTTCGCCGCTTCGGGATTCGTTACTAAAGCGCGTACAGCGTGTCCAGCCGCAAGCAGTGCAAGTACTAAGGGTAGGCCCACATTCCCCGTTGCACCAGTGACTAAAATAGGTGCATTTATCAACACAGTTTTTACCTAATAGTTGTAACTACTGCGTTTTATACTGATCAAAACGATCAATATGGTCTTGCAGGTTTTCGCGCAACATATCTTCATACTGCTTAAGAAAATAGGCCACCGCCTCTTCTTTATTTGCGGCAAGTTGTTCTTTGCTTTTACTATTCGCCGCCACCACAAAAGCGTTAAAGCGAGACGTTGCAAATAGCATGGCGTTACTGACTTTAGCGGTTTGTACTTTTTCGCTGTGCGTGTTGGACAGATGAATGAAGGTGTCGGCTAATGCCCAAAACTCTTTATCAGGTTGTCCTGTATTGGCTGGGTCGGCTTGATTAGGTAGATCGCTCATGGTTTTGTCCGTTAGAAGTTAAACGAGTTAATTGATCGGTGAGTAGGTAGGGTGGGTAGGTTGGGGTAAGGTAATGCAATGAACAAGCTGGTCAATTATAGCCTTATAGAGTTGGCTAACGATGTTGCCTGCTTTTCAAAACCAGCATTCCAAGATTGAATCTGACAAACGCTGTACGATGCTGACCTCGCAGCGCGAATCTTTATAAACACGTACAAAATACAGCCAACTAAAACCTTAAACATTTATGCAACTTCCTAATACCTCCCTCGCTTTTTCTTTACATGTTGCAGGTTCCGCCATTGCGGAAGTAATCGACGGACACAATCTCAACGAAGTCTTAACCCGTTGCTGGCAGGCACATCCTGATATGCCACCCGCTACGCGCGGCGCCGTGCAAGATCTGGCCTACAGTGCGTTGCGACAATTTGGGCGCGGCGACTTTATTTTAGGTCGGCTCATGCAAACGGCAGTACGTGATTTGCATGTGCGCGCCGTGCTGCTTGCCGCCCTAAGTCGGCTGGAGGCGCGACCCGAAGAAGCGCACACCATTGTGGATCAAGCCGTCAATGCTGTCGGCGTGATTGCCCAAAGCAAATACAAGTCGTTGGCGAATGGCGTGCTGAGAAATTTTCTGCGTCGCCGTGACATTTTGTTAGCCGAAGCCGAGCTGGACGAAGTTGCGCGCTGTCGCCATCCGCGTTGGTGGATTGCGCGCTTAAAACGCACTTGGCCAGAAGAGTGGCAATCCGTTATTGATGCGGGCAACATCCACCCGCCCATGACGTTACGTGTAAACGCCCGTCGTACAACGGCCGCAGCTTATTTGGCCCAACTGCAAGCGGCCGATATTGCAGCGCATTTATTGGAAGAAAAAGACGGGGAGATCGGTACCGCGATAAAGCTAGAGCGCCCCGTTCCTGTTGATCGTCTGCCGGGTTTCGCTGATGGTTTGTGCTCGGTGCAAGATGCAGGCGCGCAGCGTGCTGCGAGGTTGTTGGATGTGGCGCCCGGCATGCGTGTGCTGGATGCGTGCGCTGCGCCGGGTGGAAAGACCGCGCATATTCTTGAATGCGTCGATGTGGAGTTGGTCGCCTTAGACAGTGACCCGAAGCGCGCCCAGCGCGTGAGCGAAAATCTAAAACGTTTAGGCTTGGCTGAAAATACGGGAGCACCAACACAAACTGCGCGCGTTAAAACCGCCGACTGTCGCGATGTGAGCGCATGGTGGGATTTGCGAAACTTTGACCGTATTCTGGCGGACGTACCCTGCTCGGCCTCCGGTGTGGTGCGTCGCCATCCCGATATAAAATGGCTGCGGCAAGAATCCGATCTAGCTAAGTTTGCCAAGCAGCAAGCGGAAATTCTCGACGCCTTGTGGCGGGTACTCGCCCCCGGTGGTAAATTGCTGTACGTGACTTGCTCCGTGTTCCCCGAAGAAAACTCGATTCAGGTGGAACGTTTTGCAGCCCGACAAAAAAATTGCATCCGCTTGAACATCGATGGTGCTCCCGAACTTCATATGCTGCCCACGAATAACCATGATGGCTTTTATTACGCCCTGCTACAAAAAAAGCCGGAGTAGTGCGCTAAAGCGGTGTGTTTGCGCGATGCTCAGTGGCGTACAAAGTGGCGTGCTGGGAGTTGCATTTACGTTCAAAATTGCGCTGAGTGTTGTGCTGACTGTGGTACTTATCGGGCTTGCCCCAAGCCAAGCACAAGCGGCCGATATTCAAGTCAAAAGCGCACAGATAAGTTTAGGCGACGAAGGCTATGCCCTAGACGCGGAGTTTTCCATAGAGCTGGGTTCGCGGCTGGAAGATGTGGTTTCGCGTGGAGTGGCGCTCTATTTTATTGCGGAGTTTGATCTTTCCAAACCGCGCTGGTATTGGGCTGACGAGCGCGTTGCGGGCCGCGCTCAAACCTATCGCTTGTCCTATCACGCGCTAACTCGGCAGTATCGTTTGTCGGGGGGCGCTTTCCACCAAAATTTTCAAAGCTTAGACGAAGCCTTGCGCGTGATGTCGCGCTTACGTAATTGGGTTGTGGCAGAAAAATCCGCTTTAAAAATGGGCGAATCCTACAACGCACAACTGCGCATGAAGCTCGATATCACCCAGCTTCCCAAGCCCTTCCAAGTGTCCGCTATTGGCAACAAAGACTGGAGTCTCTCAACCGACATTAAGCGTTGGGTGTTTACAGCGACACCACCACTTTCAATCCCTGCGCCTTCGAGTAGCGTGGTAGAGGGGGCCAAATGAGGGTGCTATTGATTGCTGTGGCTGCCCTTGCCGCGATTTTACTTTTCTTGCTGACCACCGCCAGCGCGAACACCGGCTTTTTCGCGGGTTACTACCCCTGGTTGTTGGGCGCTAATGCCGGCATCGCGCTCGCGCTTTTAGGTTTAGTGCTTTGGCAGCTTCGCCAACTGTGGCGCGAGCATCGCAGCAAAGCATTCGGCTCCCGACTCAAGCTGCGTCTCATGCTTATGTTTGTGTTGATGGCCGTATTGCCGGGCGCGTTGGTCTATGCAGTTTCGATGCAGTTTGCCGTAAAAAGTATCGAATCCTGGTTTGATGTACGTGTTGATAAAGCATTAGAAAGCGGCCTGAGTTTAGGCCGCAATGCGCTCGACTATTTGCTGGTCGATTTAACCGAAAAAGCGCGCACCATGGCGCTCGACCTCTCTGACCCGAAAATCACCTCGCGTTCCACCCAGCTCAATCATCTACGTGAACAAGCAGGCGTGCACACAGCCACACTGCTTTCCATTAACGGGCAGGTGATCGCCAGTAGCACGAGTGAACTCAGTAGCACCAAAGATCAAGGCGGGCTCATGCCCACTGTCCCCTCCCAATCGCTGTTGCGGCAGGCACGGTTAGGTAAGCTGTATAGCGCTGTGGAGGGTGACGCGGCAAGTGGCCTAGTGCTGCATGTTTTGGTGCCCGTTATTTCCTCCTCGCTTTCAGACGAAACAAACATTCTGCAATTGACGCAGCTTGTTCCAGAAGCCATCGCTACCAGTGCGGAAAGTGTGCAAGGCGTTTATCGCGACTACCAAGAGCTTTCTTTGGCGCGCACCAGCCTTAAGCAGATGTACACCCTGACACTCACCCTCACCCTAATGCTTTCTTTATTTGCCGCCATTGCTTTAGCGTTTTTATTGGCGCGTCGTCTTTCTGCACCTTTATCGATTTTGGCAGCAGGTACCCAAGCCGTGGCAGCGGGCGACTTTTCCCCGCGTGAAATTGTTGCCACGCGCGACGAGCTAGGTGTCCTCACCCAATCATTTAGCCAGATGACGCGTCAGCTTGATGATGCGCGCGCGCAAACAGAAAAAAGCCGCTCGGACGTTGAAGAAGCGCGCGCTTATCTGGAAAGCGTGCTGGCCAATTTATCTGCAGGCGTACTGGCGTTTGATTCGGACGGTCGGCTACGTGCCGCGAATGCGGGGGCGTGCACCATATTGAATGACGATCTCAAGGATTTTGACGGGCAAGCCCTGAAAGACTGGACGCGCCATTTAGCGTTTAAAAACGCTGTCATCGAAGGCTTGTCGGCTGGAGAGGGTGTGTGGCAGCAACAAATCGAAATGGAAGAAAACATAAGCATGCCGCAGGCGCTCCTCGTGCGTGGAACGCGCTTACCCGAAGCGGGTGGTGGCGGTTGTGTGGTGGTGTTTGATGACATCACCCAGCTTATCGCCGCGCAGCGCTCTGCCGCTTGGGGCGAAGTCGCCCAACGTCTTGCGCATGAAATTAAAAACCCACTCACGCCCATTCAGCTTTCTGCCGAACGGCTTCAGCATAAATTGGCCGATAAGCTATCCGGTGCCGAGCGTGAGATGTTAGATCGCTCCACGCAAACCATCGTCAATCAGGTCGAAGCGATGAAGCTCATGGTCAATGAGTTTCGGGACTATGCGCGCCTGCCCTCACCCCAATTGGGCGCGCTTGATCTCAATGCGCTGGTTGAAGAAGTGTTGGGCTTGTATGAATCATCCGGCGCGCACTTAAAAGTGAGCTTGGCTCAAAATTTGCCCCGTGTGGCGGGTGATGCAACGCAGTTGCGCCAAGTGATACACAACCTCCTGACCAATGCGGAGGATGCTCTCTCCAGCGACAATGCGAACAGCACTGAGCGCACTGAGCCACCCGAAATCACGGTGACAACCCATCTGGAAAATCGTGGAGTAGCCTTGGTGGTGAGCGATAACGGTAGTGGTTTCCCCAAAGAAATTTTGGCCCGCGCGTTTGAGCCTTATGTCACCACCAAGGCAAAAGGAACGGGCTTAGGGCTAGCGATAGTCAAAAAAATTATGGATGAACACAACGGACAAATTGAGATTGCAAATACATCGCCCCATGGCGCGCAAGTCAAAATACGGTTGCCGGTTTTTACTTAATTTAAACTTAATTTAAATTTTTCTACACTTTTAAGCTATGGCAAAAATATTAGTAGTTGATGATGAAGCGGGTATACGCGAACTGCTCTCCGAAATTTTGTCGGACGAGGGGCACGATGTACAGCTAGCCGAAAACGCAACCGCCGCGCGCAATGCGCGAAATGCAGCGCGCCCGGATCTGGTTTTGCTCGATATCTGGATGCCCGATACCGACGGAATCACGCTGCTCAAAGAATGGTCAGCCGCCGGGCAGTTGAACATGCCCGTGGTGATGATGTCCGGCCACGGAACCATAGATACCGCCGTGGAGGCCACCCGCATTGGCGCGCAAGACTTCCTAGAAAAACCCATCGCACTGCAAAAACTCCTCGCTGCTGTTAAGCGCGCCTTACTAAAAGCCACCACACCCGCGCGCATGGAATTAACCCTGGCCGCTTTTACGCATTCCGCCGCACTGCGCGATCTAAAAAAACGCCTAGAACAGGTTGCTGCTAAAAGCCCCGTGTTGTTGCTGAAAGTCGGTAGTGGAAGCGTGGCAGAGTTATGCGCCCGCACTTTAGTTGTACCTAGCAAACCGTGGCTTGATCTGCTCACACAAAACGTTCCCTTAGATATTGAAATGCTCCAAGCCGCCTCTGGCGGCGTGCTGTTTGTTCAGGAATTAGCCAAGCTTTCTCGCCTACAACAAAAGAACCTCGCTTTCGCTCTTGAGCGGTTAGAAAAATTTGAACTGCGCCTAGTTGTCGCCAGCGCACTCAGCGTGTCCGACCTCATAGAGCTAGGCTTAGAAGAAGCCCTGCTACGGCGCTTGTTCGAAGTGCAAGTAAGCACCCCAGGGCTGGCTTCATTGAAAGACGACATTCCCGAATTGGCCACGCAGATTTTGACGCACCTCGTAGAAGCAGGCGAAGTCCCACTCAAACATTTTTCAACCGGCTCCTTAAATGCGCTACGAAACCGCTCTTGGCCCGGCGGTTATATTGAATTACGCGCCGCCGTAAACTCCCTAGCCCTTGGCGCTTTAGAAGAAGAAATCACCATCGAAGAAGTGCAGCAATTGCTTGCACCGCCAGCCCCTGCTGCCGCGTTACCCATTCAACTAGACCAACCCCTGCGCGAAGCCCGCGAAGATTTTGAGCGGTTGTATTTTGCGCATCACTTACAAATTGATAGCAGCAACATGACGCGCCTAGCCGAAAGAACAGGCCTAGAGCGCACACATCTTTATCGCAAGCTCAAAGCGTTGGGGATTAGTGCGGGGCGGAAGATTGAAGAGTAAGGTGGTGAGCCTTGGAGCATGCAATGATATGGGGCTTGTACAGCAGGCGTTCTATTAGAGTTCACAAAATGCCAAAACTTATTTGCCCCTGAAACAGCATTTTTTTGCCTTGGTTGTACCGTTGTCGCAGTATCTCGGCCAAAGACCCTAAAGCCAAGGCATCGTCCGATAGGTAGACAACTTTACCCCCTATTTTCGCTACGTCGGCGATGGGGCCAAGTTTTTCATCACAAGTAAGAATAATCGAGTGGAGTGAGCATGCTGCAACTGCGGCGTCGGCTTGATTTTTAGTCAGGCCGGATTTTCTACGGGACTTCCCCTGAATGAACTCCTGCGTTTCCTTTCGAGCATAGTATTGCCTATCCGCGTTCGATTGAAAGTTGCTATGTCCGAAACCACCGCAAACTGTTGGCACGTCTTTTTGATCAGCCTCGCCGAAGCCGAAGATTGCCGTCGTGCATATCGAGTGATTGGCTATGGTGTGCTTAATAAATTGTTTGAAAGCGCGTTTGTCCACTCCGTCTTTTCCGGTTTCTGGGATCGCCTCAATTTCGATTTCGACCTCTCTTGGGATAAAAACTGAAAACTCTTCGGGAGGAAGCACCTCCTTTAAATCAATATCTCTGTCAAATAGAAAGTTAAAAGCATTACTGTCGAGCACTACTGAGATTGTCATGAAGCTAGCCTTGGTAAGGGGGGTTGGGTTTCAATGAAAGTATCGCATGCCATTGACGGGTCATTTCCATGCGCATAATATATGCGCACACATGTCTGTATATAAACAGGAGGCGATCATGCTTACTCTTTACGATAAAAATGCCCCAAAAAAACCTGCAAACTTAAGTATCAATAGCGATCTCTTAAGACGTGCCAAGGACTTGGACATCAATCTTTCTGCCGCACTAGAGCAGGCACTGACAAGCCAACTTAAAGCTAAACAAGCTCAGTTATGGCTAGAGCAAAATGAGAACGCTATTGGCGTCTACAACAAGTCAGTCGAGGAAAACGGGGTGTTCAGCGATGGCCTCCGGAGCTTTTGATGGCGCAGTTTACAATTTACCAAAACAAGAACTCGCTGAGTAAAAAAGACATTCCTTTGTTCTTGGATATACAGTCCAGCCTGCTCGACTCACTTCAAACCACGGTTGTAGTTCCTCTGATAAAACTTGATGCGAACAAAAATAGAGTTTTAACCCAGCTGACACCTACTTTTAAGATTGATGGAATTGATTATCTAATGCTCACACCTCAATTGGCGGGTATTCAACGTAAAGAACTTGGCAAACCTATTGCGGATGTTGGGTTTGCGAGAGCCGCAATAATTAATGCTGTTGATTTTCTGCTTGCGGGTATTTAGTCAAAGAAACAAGGACTGTTAAACTATGACCATGAATAAGCCAACCCCCCCCCGTAACGACACCTTCCTGCGCGCGCTCATGCGCCAGCCCACTGAACACACCCCCGTCTGGCTTATGCGCCAAGCGGGGCGCTACTTGCCGGAATATTGCGAAACGCGCAAACGGGCGGGTAGCTTTATGCAGCTTTGCAAAAACCCGCAAATGGCTTGCGAGGTGACTTTGCAGCCATTGGCGCGCTATGAGTTAGACGCCGCGATTCTGTTTTCTGACATTCTGACCGTGCCCGACGCAATGGGCTTGGGCTTGTATTTCGCTGAAGGAGAAGGCCCGAAGTTTGAGCGGCCACTGCGTGAAGAGTGGGCGATTCGCGACCTGCAAGCACCTGATCCTTATGGGCATCTGAAGTATGTGATGGACGCTGTGTCCGAAATCCGCCGTGCGCTGGATAACTCGGTGCCCCTCATTGGTTTTTCTGGCAGCCCGTTTACCTTGGCGTGCTACATGATCGAAGGCGGCGCGTCGGACGACTACCGTACCATCAAGACCATGCTCTATAACCGGCCAGATTTACTGCACCATATTCTGGAAGTGAATACCCGCGCGGTGATCGATTACCTCAACGCCCAGATTGAATGCGGCGTACAAGCCGTGATGATTTTCGATAGCTGGGGCGGCATGCTGTCCCATCACGCTTATCGTGAGTTTTCTCTCAACTACATGAATCGCATCGTCGCGGGCCTCACGCGTGAAAAAGACGGTCATCGTATTCCGGTCATCGTCTTTACCAAGGGTGGTGGACAGTGGTTGGAAGATATTGCGGCTAGCGGTTGCGACGCAGTCGGCTTGGATTGGACGACGGACATTGCTCAAGCTCGCGCCCGTATTGGCGACAAGGTTGCGTTGCAGGGTAACTTTGATCCGGTAGGTTTGTTCGCTTCGCCTGAAAAAATCTCACAAGAAGTGAAGCGTATTGTCGATGCTTATGGCCCGGGCAATGGCCATGTGTTTAATTTGGGCCACGGCATTTCGCAATTTACGCCACCGGAAAATGTGAAGGCTTTGGTGGATGCGGTTCATGAGCACAGCCGAGCTTTGCGCAAGGCTTAGAAGATTAACATCTCCTAGATCTCCTAGAGCACCGAGATAAGCACTTCGATTTGCGGCCTGTCGATTGACAGGCCGCATTGGTTTTAAGTTGTTGAATGCGGTTAGTGAAACACCAGCGAGACAACTACGGGAACAGGATCGGGCTAATTTATAGCCAGATTTAAGCTGGGCCGTAGCATTTTTTGGCCGTCGGTGGTGGGTTTTTATGCAGTTAGTTTGTGAAAAAAAGTCATAAAAAATGATGTTTTTAGTCCGTTTCAGGGGTTGACTTATGCACACGAGACTGATTTCCCCTCTAAACGAGTCGTTTTCCTAAAGTCGACGTTAGGCGATTTCTCAAGCCATTGTTTTAATTGATATTTTTTGTGATCATTTTAGGTGCAAAGTAAGTAAACTCCTTTGCTGCAGGGGGTTTAGCGCAGTTTTTAAGGGGTTGCTAACAAAGTTATCCACAGAATTTGTGGACAAGATAATTGCGCTTTTATTGCAGGGGCTTAGCATCACTTTCGATACTTTGCGTTAAGAACACCAACGCAACAACTTGATCTACCCTACATTTTTAATTTTGTGATGAAACCGGCCTCAACCCCTCCACCAACTCCTCCACCACCTCCATCAAATCGAGCAAGCAGAATTGTTTCTGTTGCGCTGGATGTGCCGCTTCCGCGTAGTTTTGATTACCTAGCGGATGATGCGCGCGACGACGATATTGGGCGGCGCGTAAGCGTGCCTTTTGGTTCGGGAGAAAAAATTGGCGTGATCTTAGCGCTGCCACAAAGTACCGATGTGCCCACCAGCAAACTCAAATCAGTGCGCGCCATTTTGCGTGACATGCCGCCTTTACCCACTGATTGGTTGGCGCTCGCTGACTTCTGTAGCCGCTATTATCAACACCCTGTTGGTGAAGTGATTGGCTTTGCCCTCCCACAAAACTTGCGCCGTCGCGAGGGTTTGCCCACGATCAAAACCGATGAAGCCTATGTACTCACCGAGCTTGGGCGCGCCGCGCAAGCGGATTTGCCGAAGCGAAGCGTGGCTTTGCGTGTTTTGTCCGCATTGGATGGGGGCGCGTTACGACGCAGCGCCCTACGCGAAATTTCTGCAGCAGCAACCAAAACCCTGCCCGAGTTTTTAGCCAAGGGCTGGATTAGCTTGGCGGAAAATGCGCCCACAGAAAGCGGCGTGCCTAGCCCCAAACAAAAGTCTTCGATTGGCCCAACCCTACACCCGGAACAAGAAGCGGCGGTTGAGACGATCAGCGCGGCCTTGGGCAGCTTCTCCTGTTTTCTTCTGCACGGCATTACCGGTAGCGGCAAAACCGAGGTCTATCTTCGGTTGGTTGACCGTGTGTTGGCGCAAGGCAAACAAGCTCTTTTATTAGTGCCAGAAATCGCTTTAACCCCGCAACTTGAAGGCCGAGTGAGTAGTCGCTTTCCCGGCGCGCACCTGGTTAGCTTGCACAGTGGTTTGGCCGACGGCGCGCGCGCCAAAGGTTTTTTACAAGCCATGAATGGTGAAGCAGACATTGTGTTGGGTACGCGACTCTCCATTTTTACCCCATTGCCCAATCTGGGGTTGATCGTGGTGGACGAAGAACAGGACGCTTCGTTCAAACAACAAGACGGCATGCGCTATTCCGCCCGCGATGTCGCCATTTGGCGCGCCAAACAACGGGGCGTACCGATCGTTCTAGGATCCGCCACGCCGTCTTTGGAAAGTTGGTCGGCCGCGCAAAAAGGTCGATATAAATTGCTCGAATTGTCGCGCCGCGCCGTTGCCGAAGCCCCACCCACCGTGCGTTGTGTGAATACCAGCCGCGAGAAATTGCAAGACGGCATGAGCGAACACTTGCTGCGCGCACTCGCATTGCGGCTAGAGCGCCGCGAGCAAAGCCTCGTGTTTCTCAATCGCCGTGGCTACGCCCCGGTTTTGGCCTGTCCATCTTGCGGTTGGGTTAGCCAATGCACCGCCTGCGCGGCCAACATGGTCGTTCATCTCGCCGACAAACGTTTGCGCTGCCATCATTGTGGGCACGAAGAAAAGTTACCGACAGCCTGCCCAAGCTGCGGTAATCAAGACATTCAACCCTTTGGTCGCGGTACGCAACGCGTCGCAGAGGCAATATCCATGCGCTTCCCCGAGGCACGTGTTTTACGGGTTGATCGAGATAGCGCGCGCAGCCCTAAGCAGTGGAATGCGCTTTTGGAGGCGATACAAAATGGAGAAGCTGACATTTTGGTCGGCACCCAAATGCTCGCCAAAGGTCACGATTTTCCGCGCCTTACTTTGGTCGGCGTGCTTAATGCCGATGCCGGTTTGTTTGCGGCGGACTTCCGCGCACCCGAACGACTCTTCGCCCAGCTCATGCAAGTTGGCGGTCGTAGTGGTCGCGCCGAACTGCCGGGCGAAGTGTTGGTGCAAACTCAATATCCTGATCACCCGCTTTATCGCGCGTTGGCGGCGCATGACTTCGCCAATTTTGCGGATGCCCAACTTGCCGAGCGTGAAGCCGCCGGTTTTCCCCCGTATTCGCACCAAGCGATGTTGCGCGCTGAAGCGCCGCAACTGGCCCAAGCGGTGGAGTACTTAAAAGCGGCGGCCGAAGTGGCTGGTAAACTTAACGAGGCAAAACTAAACGCAGGCGAAGTGCGTTTGTACGACGCCGTTCCCATGCGCTTGCATCGCCGCGCTCATTTAGAGCGCGCGCAACTCCTCGTCGAGTCGAGCAGTCGAAGCGCCTTGCAGGCATTTATTGCAGAATGGATGACGGCGCTGTACCAACTCAAAGCGACAAAAACCTTGCGCTGGCATTTAGATATTGATCCGCTGGAGTTTTAGGCATAGCCTAAGAACTTAGTTTCACTCACCATCACTACCAAGAAAGAAAAAATGATTATCACCTTTAAATCGAAAGCCTCTGGCGACGTCATTATGTTTGGCGATATTGCTAAACATCTTATGGAAGTCATGGGAAAAAACGTCACCGATGAAGGCATCATCACGCTGGAGCAATTGCCCGACGCCATAACCAAACTTAAAGCGGCCGCCGCCGCAGACAAATCAGAAAGCGCCCCCGTCGATGACGACGAACCCCAAGAAAGTGGATTGAGCCAAGTAGTCAGCCTAGCTCAGCGTGCCGTGCCACTCATCTCGCTAATGGAGTTTTCGCTTGAGGCCAAAGTGCCGGTGGTTTGGGGCGTTTAGCTTCGGTCGTTAAGCCGCATAGGCTTTTACGCGTGCATTTATTTCTGGCCAGAATGCACGCTTTGCCAATCGCAACTCATAGTCTGCTTGTAGCCCGACCCAAACTTCAGGACTGATTCCAAAATACTTTCCTAAACGCAATGCCGTATCGGCTGTGATGGCACGAGTGCCGTGAATAATTGCGCTGATACGGTTGGGCGGAACGCCGATATCGCGGGCGAGTCCGTTGATTGAAATCCCCAGTGGAGACATGAACTCCTCGAACAAGATTTCACCTGGAGGTATTGGGTCAAGTAATGCAGCAGAGTTTTTTGTCATGGCCTACTCCTAGATTACTAATGATAATCAACGATTTCAACTTCAGAGGCTTCACCACTGATCCATCTAAAACAGATGCGCCATTGGTCATTAATGCGAATACTGTATTGCCCTTTGCGGCCCCCTTTTAACGTCTCTAGCCGATTACCCGGCGGAACCCGCAAATCCTC
>Ga0209181_10008024_pt1 | contig 14288 bp, 10 predicted proteins | sample MAT05_FD_187208 | JGI IMG/M metagenome (GOLD analysis project Ga0209181, IMG submission 187208) | Freshwater microbial communities from Lake Fryxell liftoff mats and glacier meltwater in Antarctica - MAT-05 (SPAdes) (version 2) | ecosystem: Environmental > Aquatic > Freshwater > Ice > Liftoff... | reverse complement strand
GGCGCTCGCAGCGCGGGTTCGGGCGCGTGCATCACCTGCTCGACGACCGGTGGCATTTCCAACGGCGCATGCTGGGCGGGCAGCGCGGGCGCGCCAAAAGCCTGTGCTGGTCGCATTGCGACCGCCGGGCCGCCGCCTGCGGGAACATACTGCGCGCCGCCCGCGGCGACCCGCGGCGTGAAGCCCGCCGGGCCTCGCGGCGCCGGGGCCAAGGACGAGACGGCGGTGTTGGAGACCGCCTGCACCGGGCCGCCATTGGCCACCAGTCTCACCGGCTGCGTCTCCCGCGCCTCACGCGCATCGATACCCGTGGCGACGACCGAGACGCGAATGCGCCCGTTCATGTTCTCGTCGATCGAGGAGCCGAAGATGATGTTCGCTTCCTCGTCCACTTCCTTGCGGATGCGATTTGCGGCCTCGTCCACCTCGAACAGCGTCATGTCGTAGCCGCCGGTGATGTTGATCAGCACGCCACGCGCGCCGCGCATGGAGGTATCCTCCAGCAGCGGGTTGTTGATCGCGGCCTCGGAGGCCTTCACGGCGCGGTCCTCGCCCTCGGCCTCGCCGGTGCCCATCATCGCCTTGCCCATCTCCGCCATCACCGTGCGGATATCGGCGAAGTCGAGGTTCACGAGGCCGGGATTGACCATCAGATCCGTCACGCCGCGCACGCCCATGTAAAGCACGTTGTCGGCCATCTTGAAGGCATCGGCGAAGGTCGTCTTCTCATTCGCCAAACGGAACAGGTTCTGGTTCGGGATGACGATCAGCGTGTCGACGAACTGCTGCAATTCCTCGATTCCGGCATCGGCGCTCTTGCGGCGCTTCGGGCCTTCGAAGTCGAAGGGCTTGGTGACGACGCCGACGGTGAGGATGCCGCGCTCGCGCGCCATCCGGGCGATCACCGGCGCGGCCCCCGTGCCAGTGCCGCCGCCCATGCCGGCGGTGACGAAGATCATGTGGCAGCCATCGAGATGACGCGCCAGTTCCTCGGTCGCTTCCTCCGCGGCCGCACGGCCGATTTCGGGCTTGGCGCCGGCGCCGAGGCCCTGGGTCAAATGCGGGCCGAGCTGCACGCGGCGGTCGGCCTTGCTGTGCACGAGCGACTGCGCATCGGTGTTGGCCACCAGGAACTCGACCCCGTCGAGGCCCATGGAGACCATGTTGTTCACGGCATTGGTGCCGCCGCCGCCGACACCCACGACCGTGATGCGCGGGCTGAAATCCGTATGCTGGTGCGAGGGGATGGTCAGGTTCAGGGTCATCGTCGGGGGGCCTTTCCTGGAGGTTTCAGTGCGTCGCCTGGGCGGCGACGAGGGGGGAGGAAGAAAACGGCCGGGGTGCGGTCACAGCCGCACCTTCAGCCAGTCGAACAGGCGACGCAGCGCGCCCTGCGGGCGGTCGGCACCCGGGGCGATGTCGATCAGGGGCCGGCCTTCGCCGGCACCCCAGGCGAGCAACCCGATGGCGCCGGCGAAGGGCGGGCCACCGGCGGTCTCGGGCAGGCCGCGCACGCTGCGCGGACGGCCGATTCGCACCTGCCGGTCGAGCACGCGGGCGGCGAGTTCGCGCGCGCCGATCATCTGGCTCGCGCCGCCGGTGAGCACCACGCGGGTGCCGGATTCGCGCGCCACGCCGGCCTGCTCCAGGCGTTCGCGCACCAGCTCGAAGGTTTCCTCGAGCCGCGGGCGGATGATGTTGACGATCATCGCGCGCGGCACGCGGGCGATGTGGTCCTCATCCTCGCCGACCAGCGGTACGGGCAGCATCTCGCGGTCGTCATCGGCCGAGGCCATGGCGCCGCCATGCAGCGTCTTGAGCCGCTCGGCATGGTTGATCGGCGTGGAGAGCACGCGCGCCAGGTCGTTCGTCACCTGCCAGCCGCCCACCGGGATCTGTGCGGTATGGATCAGATGCCCCTCGCCGAACACGGCCATGGAGGTCGTGCCGCCGCCCATGTCGATGACGGTGGCGCCGATGCGCTTTTCATCCTCGACCAGCGTCGCGAGTGCGGCGGCATAGGGCGCCGAGACCAGCTCATCCACGTCGAGGTCGCAGCGCATCAGGCAGGCGCCGAGGTTGCGCAGCGCCGCTTGCGAGGCATCCACCAGATGCACGCGGGCACCCAATGTGTCGCACACCATGCCGCGCGGATCATCGACGCCGGGTGTGGCATCGACGGTGAAGGAGACCGGCGCGCCATGCACCGTCTCGCGCCCGTCATCGGTGCCGCGGCGGCGTGCCTCCATCAGGATGCCGCGCAGATCGGCATCCGTCACGGCGCGGCCGCCGATCGGCCATTGCAGGTTGAGCAGCCGCGATTCCGGCTGACCGCAGGAGAGGTTGACGATCAGGCCGGAGAGCTTGGTGTCGCTCATCTCCTCGGCCTGGCCGACGGCGGCGCGGATGGCGCGTTCGGCCTCCACGAGGTCGATGATCGAACCGCCCTTCACGCCGCGCCCACGCTGCCAGCCGAAGCCGAGCACGCGGGGTTCGCCATCGCCCTCGATGCGCGCGATCAGGCAGACCACCTTGGTGGTGCCGATGTCGAGCACGCCGAAGGGTCCGCTGCGCGCGCCGCGGCGGCGACGTTCCGGCGGCGGGTCGATCAAGGCGGGAAGGCGCGACAGGGCGTTCATCCGCGCGGGTTCCCCTGTGGGTTCCCGGCAGGCCGGCGCGCGGGCGTGGCCGTGGGTTCGGGCGCCGGTGGCTGGCGCAGCACCAGCCGATCCGGCAGGCGCATGTCCACGGCGACGAGCGGCCGGTCGAGCAGCGCGTGCCGCGCCTGCAACTCCGCCAGCCGGTTCAGCGCCGGGGCTTCCTGGCCTTCCGGCAGCAGCACGTCGGTGCCGTTGTGCAGCCGCAGATTCCACCGCCGCTCACCCACCCGAACCAGCGCCTGGGTGCGCTCGAAAATGTTGCGGTGGGCGAGCAGCAGATCATGCAGCGCGGCGGCGTGTTTCTCGGCTCCCGTGCCAACGATCAGCGGCAGCGGGCCGAAGGCGTCGAGCGTTTCGGTGGCGACCACGCGGCCTTCGCGATCCACCACGGCGAAGCGGCCCTGATGCTGCCAGATCGCAAAAGGCGTGCGTTCCGTAAGCCGAATGAAAATCGTTCCCGGCAGGCGGCGTTCGACATGCGCCTGCTCCACCCAGGCGATGGTCTCGAGCCGCGCGCGCGCCTCCTCCGGCGAGAAGCCGAGCATCGGGTCGCCACGCTGCACGCCGATTGCGGCGCGCATCAGATCCTGCGGCGTGTTGCGGCGGCCCTCGACCACCACTTCACGCACTTCGAGGCCGAAGTGCGCACCGATTTCGGCGGCGCTCTCCACCAGGTTGCGCGCCCGCCCGGCGGGGTCCGCGGCGTAGAAACCCAGGGCCAGGGCGCCGAATGCGCCGCACGCGAGCAGGCCGAGCATCGCGGGCTTCACCAGCCCGCGACGGCGCTTGATCCACAGGCGCAACCCGCTCGGCCGATCCGGCTCACGCCGAGGGCGCGCGCCGGCGCTGCTCACGGGACTACGGGCCATGCCGCGCCTCCCGCACCATCCAGGCGCAAAGCTCGGGGAAGCCGATGCCCAGATGCGCGGCCTGCTCAGGCACCAGGGAGGTGCGCGTCATGCCGGGCTGGGTGTTGACCTCGAGCAGGAACAGCTGCCCGGGCTCGCCCGCCGTGTCGTCGTAGCGCAGATCAGCGCGCGAGACGCCGCGGCACCCCAGGGCGCGATGCGCGCTGAGCGCGATCGCCATCGCCTGTTCGCGCACCGCGGGGTGCACCGGCGCGGGCAGCGTGTGGCGGCTGCCGCCAGCGGCATATTTCGCGTCGTAGTCGTAGAAGATGTTGCCGGTGTCGATCTCGGTGACCTCCAGCGCGCGGTCGCCCATCACGGCGACGGTCAATTCGCGCCCGGGGATGAAGGCCTCCGTCATGATGCGGCGATCGAAGCGCCAGGCGCGCGCAATCTCGGCGCGGCGATTGTCGCCGGCCCGGAGAATTTCGACACCGACCGAGCTTCCCTCATTGACCGGCTTCACGACGTAGGGGCGCGGCAGCGGGTCCTCGGCTTCCAGCTCCTCGGGGCTGACCACGCGGCTCGCGGCGACAGGCAAGCCGGCCGCGGCGAAGGCGGCCTTGGCGGCCTCCTTGTCCATGGCGAGGGAGGAGGCGCGCACGCCCGAATGCGTGTAGGGCAGGCCCATCCAGTCGAGCACGCCCTGGATGCAACCATCCTCGCCGAAGCGGCCATGCAGCGCGTTGAACACCACATCGGGCGCGGCCACCTGCAAGGCCGCGATCACGGCGCCGAGGTCACGCGTCACCTCGATCGGCGTCACGGTGAAGCCGGCGGCGCGCAACGCCACCACGACCTGCGCCCCGGTGGCGATGCTGACCTCGCGCTCGGTGGAAACCCCGCCCTGCAGAACGGCGACATGCATCATGGGGCAACCTCCCCGATGCGCTTGATTTCCCATTCCAGAGCCACGCCGCTCTGCGCCAGCACGCGGGCGCGCACCTCCTCGCCGAGCCCTTCGAGCTCCGCTGCGGTGGCACCGCCCGTGTTGAGCAGGAAGTTCGCGTGCAGGTGCGAGAACTGCGCGGCGCCGCGCGCCAAGCCACGGCAGCCTGCGGCGTCGATCAATGCCCAGGCCTTGTGGCCCGGCGGGTTCTTGAAGGTGGAGCCACCGGTGCGCGCGCGCACGGGCTGCGTCGCCTCGCGCGCCGCCTTGATCTCGGCCATGCGCACGGCGATGGCAGTGGTATCCCCAGGCTGGGCGTGAAACCGCGCACGCACGACCACGCCCCGCGCAGGCAGTTCGGCGTGGCGATAGGCGAAGCGGAAGGCCTCGGCCTTCAGGCGCAGCAGCCCCGTGGGCGTTGCCACCTCGGCCCAGTCGAGGCAATCGCGCACCTCGCGCCCATAGGCGCCGGCATTCATCGCGACCGCCCCGCCGATGGCGCCCGGAATGCCCGAGAGGAATTCGAGCCCCGCGAGGCCTGCGCCCGCCGCGTATTCGGCCACCGTCGCATCGAGCGCGGCGGCGCCGGCGACGATGCCATCGCGCTCCACCACCACCTCGCCGAAGCCGCGCCCGGCGAGGCGCAGCACCACGCCGCGCACGCCGCCATCGCGGATGATGAGGTTCGACGCCGCGCCGATGATGGTGAGTGGCACGCTGCCCGGCAGGTCACGCAGCAGCAGGAGAAGGTCGTCCACATCCGCCGGCCGCACCAGAATCTCGGCCGGACCGCCGACTCGCAGCCAGGTGAAGGGCGCGAGCGGCGCGTCGCGTTGTACGCGCCCGCGGAGCGGCGGCAGCGTGGCGTGCGCTTCCATCCCGGGCCTCACTTGCTCGCCCCCAACGCGCCGGTCCCCTGGGCGCCCACGGGCGGGCGCGGCCGCGTGCGCGATTGCAGCGCGAGGAGCTGCTCGGGCAGGGCATGCGCCCAGTTCGTGATGGTGCCGGCGCCGAGGCACACCACGTAGTCGCCGGATTTTGCGATGGCGTTCACCATCTCGGCGAGGCTGTCGGGCCCTGGCAGCGGCACCACCGAGCGGTGGCCGCGCGCGCGCAGCCCCTCGACCAGCGCATCGCGATCATAGCCCGGCATCGGTGCCTCGCCGGCAGCGTAGACGTCAGCCACGATCACCGTGCCTGCGTCGTTCATGCACGTACAAAAATCCTCGAACAGCGAGGCGAGGCGCGAGTAGCGGTGCGGCTGCACCACGGCCACCACGTCGCGCGCGCCGGCCTGGCGCGTTGCCTTCAGCACGGCGGCGATTTCCACCGGGTGGTGGCCGTAATCGTCGATCACCGTGATGCCGCCGGCATCGCCAGTGCGGGTGAAACGCCGCTTGACGCCTTTGAACCCCATCAGCGCGGTGCGGATGGTGTTCTCGTCGATGTCCATCTCGATGCCGATGGCGATCGCCGCGAGCGCGTTCTGCACATTGTGCTGGCCAAGCATCGGCAGGCGCATCGGCTTGAGCGTGCGGCTGCGTCCCGTGGCGCGGTCGCGCACCGCGACTTCGAAGGTGGCACCCATGCGGTCCATGATCAGCTTCTCGGCGCGCACATCGGCCTGGGGCGAGAAGCCATAGGTGATGATGCGGCGGTCCGACAGGCGTGGGATCATCGCCTGCACCTCGTGATGGTCGGCGCAGAGCACGGCGAAGCCGTAGAAGGGGATGTTGCCGACGAACTGGGCGTAGCCCTCCTTCATCGCCTCGGCAGTGCCCCAATGATCCAGGTGCTCTGGGTCCATGTTGGTGACCACGGCGCAGACGGCGGGCAGCTTGAGGAAGCTGCCATCGCTCTCATCGGCTTCCACCACCATCCAGTCGCCGGCGCCGAGTCGCGCGTTGGTGCCGTAGGCGTTGATGATGCCGCCATTGATCACGGTGGGGTCGAGCTTCGCGGCTTCCAGCACGCAAGCGACGAGGCTGGTCGTGGTGGTCTTGCCATGCGTGCCGCCGATGGCGACGGCCCATTTCAGGCGCATCAGCTCGGCCAGCATTTCAGCGCGCCGCACCACGGGAATGAGCCGCGTGCGCGCTGCCTGCACCTCGGGATTGTCACGCTTCACGGCGGTCGAGGTCACCACCACCTGCGCCGCGCCGAGATTGGCGGCGTCGTGCCCGATCATCACCGGGATGCCCGCCGCGCGCAGCCGCGTCACGTTGCCGCCCTCGGCGATATCGCTGCCCTGCACGCTGTAGCCGAGATTGTGCAGCACCTCGGCGATGCCGGACATGCCGATGCCGCCGATGCCGACGAAATGGATGGGCCCGATCGAAAGTGGCAACGCGCGCATCAGCGAAGCTCCTGCACGGGGGCGCGCGCGACGAGGGATTGCACAAGGTCCGCGAGACGGCGCGCCGCATCGGGCCGCCCCAGCCGCGCCGCCGCCGCCGCCGCGCGTGCGAGCACCGGCGGATTGCCGAGGATGGTGGCCAGGTGCTTCGCCAGCGCCTCCGGCGTGAAGGCCGGCTGCGGCATCAGCCAGGCGGCGCCCGAGACGTCGGAGGCGCGGGCATTGCCGGTCTGGTGGTCGTCGATCGCGCTCGGCAAGGGCACCAGGATCGCCGGCCGTCCGGCGCAGCCGAGCTCCGCCACGGTCGAGGCGCCGGCGCGCGCGATCACCAGATGCGCCAAGGAAAGTCGCGTCGCCATGTCGCCGAAGAAGGGCGAGAGGTCGGCGGGCACGCCGGCCTCGCGGTAGGCGGTCTCGACGCGCGGCAGATCCTCGGCGCGCGTCTGCTGCGTCACCACCAGGCGCTGGCGCAGCGCTTCTGGCAGAAGGGCGACGGCGGGCGGCACGACATCGGCGAAGACCCGCGCGCCAAGGCTGCCGCCCAGCACCAGCAGCCGCACGACGCCCTCGGCGGTCGGCGCCACGTAGCCCTGGCCGGCGAGGGCAGCCAGCGCCGGGCGCACCGGATTGCCGACCAGCTCCACCTGCGCGCCGCTCGGCACGCGTGCCGTTTCGGGTACCGAAAGCGCCAGCAGATCGACACCGCGCGCCAGGAAGCGGTTGGCGCGGCCGAGCACCGCATTCTGCTCATGCAGCGCGGTGGCCGGGCACGTCGCCGCCGGCAGCAGGCGCGCGGCGAGGAGCGGCGGCACGGAGGGGTATCCGCCAAAGCCGATCACCGCCGAGGCATCGAGCCGCACCAGCAGCCGCCGCGCGGTCAGCGTGCCGGCGGCCAGCGCGAAGGCGCCGGCGATGGACCGCTTCAGGCCGCGCCCGGCCAGCCCCGCACCGCGCAGCACGAAGCGCTCGGCATTGGCGAAGGCGGGGCTCTCGTAAGCCGCGCTGCGCGCATCGGTCATCAGCGCGATGCGCTCGCCGCGCGCGATCAGCTCCGCCGCGAGTGCCTCGGCGGGGAAAAGATGCCCGCCGGTGCCGCCGGCGGCGATGACGATGGGGCGCACGGCCGGGCCTCTCATCGCGCTTCCTCGGCACGGGACAGACGCCGTCGCGTGAGCGACAGCAGCATCCCCATGCCGAGCGCGATGGCCAGCACCGAACTGCCGCCATAGCTGACGAGGGGCAGCGTCATGCCCTTGGTCGGAATGAGATGCAGCGTGGAGGCCATGTTGACGAAGGCCTGCAGCCCGAACTGCGTCAGCAGCCCGGCCGAGGCCAGCACGGTGAAAAGATCGTTCTCGCCCGTCAGGCGCAGCAGCCCGCGCAGCACGATGAAGGCGAACAGCGCCAGGATCACCAGGCAGACGACGAGGCCAAACTCCTCGCCTGCCACGGCGAAGACGAAGTCGGAATGGGCATCGGGCAGCACGTTCTTGATGCGCCCCTCGCCGGGGCCGCGGCCGAGCAGCCCGCCATGGCCGAAGGCCTCCAGCGCCACGTCGACCTGGAAGGTGTCGCCACCCGCCTCGGGGTACCAGAAGCGATGCACGCGCGAGCGCACATGCGGGAACAGGAAATAGGCCGCGACGGCGAGCGCCACGCCGAGCATGCCGATGATGCTGACCACGAACAGGTTCAGCCCGGCTACGAAGAACTGCGCGAAGAACACAGCCGCGACCACCAGCAGCATGCCGATATCGGGCTGGCCCTTGAGCAGCGCCGCGATCGCCCCGAACAGCACCACGGCGAGCAGCGTGGCGCCATGCCGGCGCGCCAGCTTGCCCTCCGCGATCAGCCAGGCGGCGACGATGGCGAAGCAGGGCTTGAGGAACTCCGAGGGCTGCAAGGAGCCGAGCCCCGGCAGCGTCAGCCAGCGCCGCGCGCCCTTGATTTCCGCACCCACCAGGATCGTCGCCGCCACCATGGCCAGCGCGGCCCCGAGGCCGAGCCAGGCCAGCAGCCGCACCTGCTTGGCGCTCAGCATCGACACCACGACCATCACCGTCGCGGCCAGCGCGAGGTAGGCGATCTGCTTGATGAAGAACATGTGGCGCGAGGCGGCGCCGATACGTTCCGCCACCGCCGGCGACGCGGCGAGCATCATGATGTAGCCGAAGCCGATCAGCGTCAGCAGCGCGCCGAGCGTCCAGCGATCGATGGTCCACCACCAGCGGCCCAGCGTGGAATTATCGGCGCGTGAGACCGCGATCATGCGGCCCTCCCAACGTCGGACAAGGCCTGTACCAGGGCGCGGAAGCGCTCGCCGCGCGCATCGAAACCGCTGAACTGGTCGAACGAGGCGCAGGCGGGCGAGAGCAGCACGACCGGCGCCTCGGCGCGGCGTGCGGCTTGCGCCACGGCGTTCTCCAGCGTGCCCACCACCTCATGCGGCACGCCCGCGGCGGCGAGGGTGGCGGCCAGGATCGGCGCGTCGCGCCCGATCAGCAGCGCGCGGGCGATGCGCGGGAAGAAGCGGGCGAGGCTCTCGATGCCGCCCTCCTTCGCCATCCCGCCAGCGATCCAGACGACGCGCGCATAGCTCGCCAGCGCGCGCGCCGTGCTGTCGGCGTTGGTGGCCTTGCTGTCGTTCACGAAGACGACGCCGGCGACCACGCCTACTCGCTCCTGCCGGTGCGGCAGCCCGGCGAAATCGGCAAGGCCCGCCGCCACGTCATCGCGGCTGAGCCCGCAGGCGAAGGCGATGGCCGTTGCGGCGGCGGCGTTCTGGGCATTGTGGCTGCCGGGCAACGCCGGGGCGGAATCGAGATCGGCGATGGCGCCGGCCTCGTCGCGCAGCGCCCGACCCTCGGCCCAGATGCCGCCCGGGGCACGCTTCAGGCCCGAAATCGGCACCAGCCGGGCGGCGATCCCGGCCGCCATGCCTGTGGACCAATCATCGTCCTGCCCGAGCACCGCGACGTCGCCAGAGACCTGCCGCGCGAAGATATTCGTCTTCGCAGCAGCATAGCCTGCCATGCTTCCATGACGGTCGAGGTGATCGGGGCTGAGGTTCAACATCACCCCTATGTTGAAGCCGACTGTCGCGATTCGCTCCAAGCTATAGGACGACATTTCGAGGGTGTAGGACCCTTCGACCCCCAACATGTTGAGTCCGAGGGCCGGCGGGCCGAGATTGCCGCCGACCTCCGAAACCCGTCCCGCGCGGCGCAGCAGATGGTGCGTGAGCGCCGTGGTGGTGGATTTGCCGTTGGTGCCGGTGACGCCGATGAAGCGCGCCGCGCTGCCGGCCGCGCGCACCGCGCGATAGAGGTATTCGACGTCGCAAAGGATCGGCACGCCGGCCTCGATCGCCCGCGCCGCGATCGGGTGCGGCTGAGGATAGGTATGCGGGATGCCCGGCGAGAGCAGCAGCGCATCGAAGCGCAAGCCGCCCTGCCGCAGGTCGCGCAGCACGAGCCCGGCCTGTTCGGCGGCGTCGCGCTGAGGCGCGCCGTCATCCCAACAGGTCACATCGGCGCCCCACGCGCGAAGGCGCAGCGCCGCGGGCAGTCCGGCACGACCAAGCCCCACTACGGCGATCCGTTCGCCAGCGAAGGGCGCGAAATCGCTCACCGGATTTTCCGCGCGAAAGCGCTCATCGGATTTTCCGCGCGAAAGCGCTCATCGGATCTTCAACGTGCTGAGGCCGATCAGCGCCAGCACCATTGCAATGATCCAGAAGCGGATCACGATGGTGGGCTCGGCCCAGCCCTTCTTCTCGAAATGGTGGTGCAGCGGCGCCATCAGGAACACGCGCTGCCCGGTGCGCTTGAACCAGACGACCTGGATGATGACGGAGAGCGTCTCCACCACGAACAGCCCGCCGACGATCGCCAGCACGATCTCATGCTTCGTCGCCACCGCAACCGCACCCAGCGCGCCGCCGAGCGCGAGTGAGCCGGTATCGCCCATGAACACCGCCGCCGGCGGCGCGTTGAACCATAGGAAGCCCAGGCTCGCGCCGATCAGCGCCGAGCAGAACACGGCGAGTTCGCCGGAACCGGGCACGGCGTGGAGCTGCAGGTGGTCGGCGAAGATGCGGTTGCCAACGAGGTAGGCGATCAGCGCAAACACGCCGGCCGCGATCATCACCGGCACGATGGCCAGGCCGTCGAGCCCGTCGGTCAGGTTCACCGCGTTGGAGGAACCCACCATCACCAGCATTGCCACCAGCGGGAACACGAAGCCGAAGGGGATGAGCACTTCCTTGAAAACCGGCACGGCGAGCTTGTCGTCCAGCGCGTCGGGCATCAGCCAGGTGATCCACAGCGCGGCGAGCAGCCCGATCACCGCCTGCGCGATCAGCTTCTGCCGGCTCGACACGCCCTTGGTGTTGCGCTTGGTGACCTTCAGCCAATCATCCGCGAAGCCGAGCGCGCCGAAGCCCAGAGTCACCAGCAGTACGGCCCAGACATAGCCGTTGCGCAGATCCGCCCAGAGCAGGGTCGAGACACTCAGCGAGAGCAGGATCAGCACGCCGCCCATGGTTGGCGTGCCTTTCTTGGTCAGCAGGTGGCTGGCGGGGCCGTCCTCGCGGATCGGCTGGCCGCCATTTTGCGTGGCGCGCAGGTAGCGGATCACCATCGGGCCGAGGAACAGCGCGACGAACAGCGCCGTCATGCAGGCCGCGCCGGCACGGAAGGTCGTGTAGCGCACCAGGTTGAACAGGAAGAAACCCTCGGCCATGGGCGCGAGCAGGTTGAAGATCATGGGGGTGAGCTTCCGGAAGGGCTGGCGGTCAGCGCCTGCACGATGGTCTTCATGCCAGTGGCCAGGCTGCCCTTCACCAGAACGGCATCGCCATCGCGGAGTGCCGCGACGACAAGCGGCGCGAGGGCAGCCGAGGTCTCGGCCCAGCCGCCGATGCGCGCGGCCGGCAGGGCGTCCAGCGCGTGGCGCATCAATGGGCCGCAGGCGAAAACCAGATCGGCTGCCTCGGCGATGTGCGGCGCGAGACCTGCGTGTTCATCGCGGGAAAAATCGCCGAGCTCGCCCATCTGGCCGAGCACCGCGATGCGCCGCCGCGCCGGCAGCAATCGCAGCAGCGCGAGTGCGGCGCGCATCGAGGGCGGCGCGCCATTATAGGCCTCGTCGAGCAGCAGCGCCGTGCCGCCATCGGCGGTCGTGATGGTGCGCCGGTCGCCGCGTCCGGGCAGGGCGCGAAATTCGGTGAGGAGCGGCGCCACCGCCGCGGCATCGCCGCCGAGGGCCAGCACGGCGGCCAGCGCCGCCAGCGCGTTGCGCGCCATGTGAAGGCCGGGCGTGCCAAGGCGGAAGCGGAGCTCGACACCGCCGAACCGCGCGGTGATGTCGCTGCCCTCGGCATCGGCCTCGATCCGCGTGGCTGCTACATCGCCGCCCGCGCCGAAGGTCAGCACGCGTGCCGCGCCGGCAGCCGCGCGCAACAGCGGCAGGAAGGGGCTCTCGGCCGGCAACACGGCGACCCCACCCGGCAGCAGCCCCGTGAGGATATCCGCCTTCTCCCGCGCGATGGCTTCCAGGCTGCCCATATGGCCGATATGCGCGGCCTCGATGGCGGTGATGATCGCGACATGCGGCGCCGCCATGCGGGCGAGCGGCGCGATCTCGCCGGGGTGGTTCATGCCGATCTCGATGACGGCGAAGGCCGCCTCGCGCGGCATACGGGCGAGCGTCAGCGGCACGCCCCAATGGTTGTTGTAGCTCGCCACCGCCGCATGGGTCGGCCCAAAGCCCGAGAGCAGGACGCGCAGCATCTCCTTCGTCGTCGTCTTGCCGACGCTGCCGGTGATGCCGACGACGCGCGCCGCACTCCGCGTCCGCGCGGCCACGCCCAGCGCGCCGAGCCCGGCCAGCGTATCGGTAACACGTAGCAAGGGCACGCCGGGCAGGTCGCGATCGACCATCGCGCAGGCCGCGCCTTGCCCCAGGGCCGCGGGCACGAAATCATGCCCGTCGCGCTGGTCGCGCAGCGCCACAAACAGATCGCCAGGCGCCACGCTGCGGCTGTCGATGGACACACCGGTGACGACCACGCCCGCGGGCACCGTCCCGCCGGTTGCCGCACGCAGTTCGGCCGAGGTCCACAACGTGCTCACGCCAGCGCTCCCTCGACCAGGGCACGCACCACGGCGACATCATCGAAGGGCAGTGTAACGCCGCCGATGGTTTGGCCGCTCTCATGCCCCTTGCCGGCCACGGCGAGCACATCGCCGGGGCACAGATCGCCGAGCGCGGTGGCGATCGCCGCCTCCCGCGTCCCGGCATCGCGCCCGCCCGGACAGCCGGCCAGCACGGCGGCGCGGATCGCGGCAGGGTTCTCACTGCGCGGGTTGTCGTCGGTCACCCAGACGACGTCCGCATGCCGTCCTGCGGCGGCGCCCATCAGCGGACGCTTGCCCGGGTCACGATCGCCACCGGCGCCGAACAGCACCTGCAAGCGCGCGCCACGCGCCACATGCGGGCGCAGCGCCAGCAGCAGGCGTTCCAGCGCGTCCGGCGTGTGCGCGTAATCGACATAGACGGCCGCGCCATTGGGCAGCACGGCCGCGCGTTCCATCCGCCCGCGCACGCCGGCCAGCCTCGGCAGCGCCTCCAGCACGCGGGCCTCCGGCAGGCCGGTGACGATGCCGAGTGCCGCGGCCATCAGCGCGTTGTCGGCCTGGAAGCGGCCGGGCAGGCGCAGCTGGAGGCGCTGGCGGGCGCCGAACAGCATCACCTCCAGCTCCTGCCCCTCGGCATGCGGCGTCTGGGCGATCAGGCGAACCTCCTCGCCCGCCTCGCCCACCGTGACGAGGCGCAGGCCGCGGCTGGCGATGCCGTGCAACGCCTCCAGCGTCGTGGCCTCCATGTCGGCATTCACCACGGCGGTGCCACCGGGCGGCAGCAGCGCGCCGAACAGGCGCAGCTTGGCCTCGCGGTAGGCATCGAGGCTGCCATGGTAGTCGAGGTGGTCGCGAGTGAGGTTGGTGAAGCCTGCCGCCGTCAGGCGCAGCCCATCCAGCCGCCGCTGGTCGAGCCCGTGCGAGGAGGCCTCCAGCGCCACCGCCGTGATGCCGGCATGGGCGAGGGCCGCGAGCTGCGCATGCAGCGCCACCGGATCGGGCGTGGTCAGCGACTCGCCGGGGAGAAATCCCTCCGCCACGAGGCCGAGCGTGCCGAGCGAGGCGGCGCGCACGCCGGCCATGGTCCAGAGCTGGCGCAGAAAATCGACCGTGCTGGTCTTGCCGTTGGTGCCCGTTACCGCGACCGCCACCGCGGGCTGAGCGCCATGGAAGGCTGCGGCCAGGCGGGCCAATGCCGCGCGTACATCCGCAGCCTCGATCAACGGCACGCCAGGGGTGAGCGCGGGCCATGCGGTGCCTTGGGGCGCCAGCACGGCCAAGGCGCCACGCGATACGGCTTCGGCGATGAAGGCGCGGCCATCGCGTTGCGCACCC
>Ga0209181_10008022_pt1 | contig 14290 bp, 10 predicted proteins | sample MAT05_FD_187208 | JGI IMG/M metagenome (GOLD analysis project Ga0209181, IMG submission 187208) | Freshwater microbial communities from Lake Fryxell liftoff mats and glacier meltwater in Antarctica - MAT-05 (SPAdes) (version 2) | ecosystem: Environmental > Aquatic > Freshwater > Ice > Liftoff... | reverse complement strand
TGTGGACAACGACACAATGTACAGTTGCCACATTTACGCGGGCCAATTCGCTATTGTGAACATGGCAAACAAATCGGCGCCCGAACTCATCAATACACAGACGACCCCGGGCGCTTTTGTACACAATACCTGGATTACCCACGACCGTCGCACCATCCTTGCTACGGATGAAGTAAACAATTCTTTCCTGTCTGCTTGGGATGTAAGTGATCCGACCGACATCAAAGCATTGGACAAAATTCAAAGCAATCCAGGCTCGAACAGTATGGTACACAACACCTACGTCCGTAAAAACTGGGCTGTTACCTCCTGGTACAAAGACGGTTTTACGATTGTGGACATTACCCGGCCCGAAAACCTCGTTCAAGTGGGCAACTACGATACCTACCCAAGTGGACAGGGTGGCGGGAGTTCAGGTTGTTGGGGCGTTTACCACAACTTCACGAGTGGCAATATAATTGCTTCCAACATAGACGTGGCGGGTGCTGGCGAGCTTTGGATTCTGACACCTAATTATGTCCGCGCTTGTTATTTAGAAGGAAAAATTACGGACGCCATTACGGGAGCATCGCTCCCAAATGCACAGATTCAAGTGGTAGGTACCACCCCGTTGCTTCAAGAATTGAGCGCTATTAACGGGCTTTACAAAACGGGGCAGCAATCTGAAGGATATTACAATGTGCGCGTGAGCAAAAGCGGATATCAGGATTTTGAAACCTTTGTGTATTTCCAGCGTGGAGAAGTTATTTTGCTTGATGTACCGCTCTTCCCCACCGGTTTGCGAACGGTGAGCGGCACTGTGATCAAACACAGCGATGGCCTACCCGTGGCCAATGCGTCCGTATGGCTGTACGGCGCTCAGAATTATGGCCCGGTCACTACGGATGCTGCAGGCGCGTTCAATTTCAACAACATTTCCCAAGGCACTTATGACTTCGTGGCAAGTGCCCCCGGTCTCGGTCTTGGCATCCTCGCCGGGCAAACACTTACAGCCAATACAAGCGTCATCCTTGAACTTTTCACCACACACCGCAGAGAAGCGGTTGGGGAACGCGAACGCTTCAATTTCTCAAATAACTTATTGAATATCAATCAGAATCCCTTTGAAGTTGAAACAGTTGTTAACTACCATCTTCTATCTGAAGGTGCTTCACTTATGGTCTTCAACAGTTTGGGGCAAAAGGTGCAGTCTCAAGAATTGCCCAGTACTGAAGGCCAATTGACCCTTGGCATGGAATTTCCGGCTGGAGTATTTTTCCTCGTTTTGAATAAAGACGGGAGGGTGCTTGAGGTGAAAAGAATTGTGAAAGGGGACAAAGGATAACCGGGTTACAAAACAACCAAATCCCAAAAAAAACGAATCAAAACCAGCCATGACACCGCTCGCTGAACGAATGCGCCCACAGACCCTTGCCGAATTCGTCGGCCAAGATCACCTAGTGGGTGAAGGAGCGGTTTTGCGGCAGGCCATTGAGCGAGGCAAAATTCCCTCATTTATCCTTTGGGGGCCGCCAGGCGTTGGCAAAACGACCCTTGCCCAGCTCATAGCCAAACTTCTGAACAAACCGTATTTCCAACTTTCCGCCATCAATGCCGGGGTAAAGGACATTCGAGAAGCCATTGAAAGCGCCGACAAGCAGAACCTGTTTCAGCAAAAAGGTGCGATTTTATTTATTGACGAGATCCACCGCTTTAGCAAAAGTCAGCAGGATGCGCTGCTGGGTGCAGTTGAAAAAGGCGTCGTTACTTTGATTGGCGCAACGACCGAAAACCCTTCTTTTGAGGTCATCCCAGCTTTGCTCTCTCGATGTCAAGTGTATGTACTTCAACATCTTACAAAGGATGAACTCATCGGCCTGGTTGATCGGGCACTTCGGGAAGACGGTTTTTTGAAAACCCAAAATATTGAAATCGCCGAGTACGATGCGTTGCTGCTCTACTCTGGCGGGGATGCCCGACGGCTACTGAACGCACTGGAACTCATTGCCAACTACCGACAACCTGGAGCGGAATTCCGCGTCACGAACGATCTGGTACGTGAACTCGTCCAGCAAAACGCTGCACTTTACGACAAAGGCGGTGAGGCACATTACGATGTTATTTCAGCTTTCATCAAAAGTATGCGCGGCAGCGACCCGAATGCTGCCGTGTACTGGCTTGCCAGAATGCTCGACGGGGGCGAAGACATTGAGTTCATAGCCCGACGCATGGTCATCCTCGCCTCTGAAGACGTAGGGCTCGCCAACCCCAATGCGCTACTGCTTGCCACCACCACCATGGATGCCATCCGCATGATCGGAATGCCGGAAGCGCGTATAATCCTTTCACAATGTGCCATTTACCTCGCGACTTCTCCCAAAAGCAATGCCTCCTATCTGGCCATCGGTAATGCGCTTGAGCTGGTGAAACAGACTGGATCGCTGCCTGTGCCGCTGCATTTGCGCAATGCGCCTACCAAGTTGATGAAGGAACTTAACTACGGCTCTGGCTACCAGTATGCGCATGATTTTGAGGGGAACTTTGTCCAGCAGGACAATTTACCGGACGCAATTGACGGGAAAGTGCTGTATGACCCGGGTGAGAATCCTGCGGAAGACAAAGTACGGCAAAAATTGAAGGCGGATTGGAAGGGAAAATACAAGTATTGACCTTGGTGCCGCATCCGGCAAATAAGGTGTGAATATGCTGAATGCCGCGCTAGGCAGCCCTTTACCGAGTTTTTGGCTCTACCTTTTTTTAACATGCCATTGCAACAATTTTCGTATTATGAAACACTCCTTATTACTCTGTTTTCTGTTTTCTATTAGCTACTCATTAGTTGCTCAAGACTATGCAGACTGTTCCACAGCACTCGAAATTTGTAATAAACAGCCTTTAATATTGCCCCTATTAGGGCCGGGGAATGATGCCACCGAATTGGACAATGCTCCTTGTTTTGCTGGCCTTCCCAGTATAGAAACTAGCTCGGCATGGATTAGATGGCAGGTAGCACAAAGTGGTACGCTTTGGTTTATTATTTACCCTTTAAACCCTGTGGATGACGTTGATTTTCTGTTATACCACTTACCATCAGGAAATTGTGCAGAAAAATCTAGTGTGCGATGCATGGCTGCGGGGGATTTCAGTATCAATAGCTCTTGTATGGGACCAACAGGTTTGCTCCCTGGAGAGGTGGACACCAACGGCCCACCTGGATGCGCAGTAGGGCAAAATAATTTTCTTGCGCCCGTAAATGTCTTGGCCGGCGAGCAATATGTCTTGGCAATCAACAACTTCTCTAGTGTCCAGGATACACTGCGTATCGAGTTTTGCGGCACAGCCTTGCTTGGATGCGACACAATTATGTGTCAAGTTTTGGATGCAAATGAACCCAATTCGACCAATGGTTTGAGCGTTGGCTTGATCTTTCCCAACCCCGCCTCGGCCGAAAATGGAGCAAGCGTCCAAATCAATGCTTCGTACGCTCAAGTAGTTAATATCAGGATAGCCGATAGCCAGAACCTTACGCTTAAACAAGATTACCAAGTATTGTCCGAAGGGGCAAATACTATCCCATTACATACATTTAAATTTCCGGCAGGGATATATTTTGTAACCGTAATTAGTGAAAAAACAATGGTAACAAAGCGTTTGGTCATTACGAATTGAGCCTATTTTTGAACATCGCGAATTCTTATAGCAAATTCTTAAATTGACGATGCCGTTTGACTTCCGTTTAAAAATAATCCCGGCCAGCACTTGTATGTCCGGGATTCTTTTTTGAACCTTTGCATCACCGTACTGTTACAGTAATATAAAATTAAGCAATGATCCTAAGCGCTACGAGTTACAAAGACGAAATCTTAAATACCCAAGGTGAATATGGAACTGCTTCCTATTCAGGTCTGCCTTATGGTGGGACTTACATCCCAGAGGTACTATTGCCGGGACTGCAAGAAATTGCTGCTGCATTTGATCATTTCAAGTACGACCCGGCTTTTTTGGCAGATTTCGCTGATACCCTACGCACATTTTCGGGCCGCCCCACGGCATTTACATCACTCCCACGCCTGACAGCGGAAATCGGCGGGGCGCAGATTTTTTTGAAAAACGAAGGGTTGAACCATACGGGAGCGCACAAAATCACCCATTGTATCGGCCAGATTCTCTTAGCACAACGCCTTGGAAAACAACGCATTATCGCTGAAACAGGTGCCGGACAACATGGATACGCCACCGCTGCAGTTTGCGCCAGATTTGGTCTAGACTGTACCGTGTACATGGGCAAAAAGGACTACGAGCGTCAGCGCCCCAATGTGTACTGGATGGAACTGCTCGGCACCAAAGTAGTAGCGGTGGAAGAGGGCAGCCAAACGCTCAATGATGCCGTAATTGCAGCTTTTAAGGATTGGGTAGCAAACCCTGACTCCTATTACTTGCTCGGTTCTGCGGTAGGGCCACACCCCTACCCTGCTATGAACACCTTTTTCCAGAAGGTCGTCGGCGAAGAAATCCGCCAGCAATGTGTGGAAACCACTGGACGCTTGCCGGATTATTGTGTGGCTTGCGTAGGCGGCGGCTCCAATGCGATGGGGATGTTTTTCGATTTTCTCGATGAGGAGGCAGTACAACTCATAGGGGTAGAAGCGGGTGGGCGCGGCACTAAACCCGGCGAACACGCCTCGAAAATACAGCGTGGGAAACCTGGGATTTTCGAGGGTTACCACTCCTATTTTTTGCAAGATGAGGATGGAAACATTGCCGCAACGCACTCTGCGTCAGCAGGTTTGGACTATTGTGGGGTAAGCCCGATCCTAGCTTATTTAGCCGATGAGGGTCGGGTTAAGTTTGAGACGGCCAGCGACGATGCAGCCCTTTCCGCTGTAAAAAAACTGGCACAAACCGAAGGGATTATCCCCGCTTTAGAATCAGCGCATGCCTTTGCTTATGCTTTTGAGTTGGCGACTGATCTGCCTAAAGACAAAATAGTGGTGGTGAATGCGAGCGGCCGAGGCGAGAAGGATTTGTTTATCACCATGCGACATTTTCAGGAAGACAATCTGAAGTCATACGCACAGCATTTGCTCCAACAACAGCCTTAGACGCAAAACATCAAAAATGAATCGTCAACACAAAACACTTCCCATCATGGCGCACCTCGTGCTCGGCTACCCAACGCTTGCCGAGAGTGTGCGCACCGCGGAAAAATACATCGCAGCAGGAGTCGAGATTTTGGAGTTGCAAATCCCATTTTCACATCCTACCGCAGATGGTCCGGTCATTACAGCGGCTTGTCAAGAAGCCACTCGGCAGGGTGTAACTGTGCGCGATTGCATTGAAGCAATTCGGAGCTTACATACGCGATTTCCAACGCAAGAAATCATGGCAATGAGCTACCTAAATCGAATCTACGCCTTTGGTTTTCAAGAATTTGCAGCAGAAATAAAATCAGTGGGCGTCCGGCATTTGATTATACCTGATTTACCCGCGGATAGTCCAGCAGCGGAAAATTTGTCAATCAAACTTGTCCCTGTTTTGGCTGCCAACACCCCCGATGTCCGCGTTGAAAAGTTGGTCAAAGCTGGCTTTGACTTTTTCTACTTAATGTCTGATTTCAAAATTACAGGAAGCGGCTTTGGCCTTCATCCGAACTTAAAGGCGATCATTCAAAAAATCAAGGCCCACCAATCTATTAATCCCCAATCCCCAAGAATCGGAATCGGCTTCGGCATCTCTACCCCCGAGCAGGCGCGGTTGGTTGCGCAAGAAGCCGATGTTGCAATTATCGGTTCTGCATTGATTCAAGCACAAAACACGGGAAAGTTGGAAGAGTATTTGGAATCTTTGCGGAATGTTTTTTAGAAATAGTAATGAGCCCAGCACTTCCCATAAGTTTGAAACTTTTAGAAAGTGCTGGCTTGCCGTCTTGTGCCTGCTCCATTTCACGACCCAAGCACAAAATATTGACAACCAACGAATTATCGTCGGGGCGGAGCGTTTGAGCGTGTTGCTGCCCATGTTGGAAGGAAAGGCAGTCGCCTTGGTGGTAAACCATTCTTCGATGGTAGCGAACACCCATTTGGTGGATACGCTGTTTAGCTTGGGCGTGTGTATCTCGGTGATTTTTGCGCCCGAGCACGGTTTTCGTGGGGATGCCGATGCGGGGGAGCATGTGTACGACGGGTATGACCTGCGAACAGGGGCACCCATCATATCGCTCTATGGCAAGCGCCGCAAACCTATACCAGAGGATTTAGCAGGCACGGAGATCGTTGTCTTTGACATTCAAGATGTTGGAGCGCGTTTTTACACCTACATCAGCACCTTGTTTTATGTGCTGGAGGCTTGTGCGGAACAGGACAAGGGCGCCATTGTGCTCGACCGTCCCAATCCGAACGGCCATTATGTGGATGGCCCGGTACTTGATTCGCGGCTTACCTCGTTTGTGGGCATTGCCCCGCTCCCAATTGTACATGGCTGCACGGTAGGAGAACTTGCCCGACTTTTCGTGGGCGAATTTTGGATTTACAAGCCCGAAAGTCTTCGCATGTATGTAATCCCTTGCCTAAATTACTCACATTCAAGAACTTATGAATTACCTGTAGCGCCTTCACCCAACCTGCCAACCGCCCGTTCCGTCTTACTTTATCCTTCGCTCTGCCTTTTTGAAGGCAGTACTTGCAGCGTTGGGCGGGGAACAGATTGGCCGTTTGAAGTGGTAGGCCATCCCGATTTTTCTTGCGATTCTTTCACCTTCGTTCCACGACCCAATGTAGGCAACAAATACCCACTCCATTCGGGTTGGCTCTGCGGTGGCTGGGATTTCAGCAAGATTTCACTGGATTCACTCCGTGCGACAAAACAGTTGAATCTGAATTGGCTGCTTCAATTTTACCAGCAGTTCCCGAACAAGTCCGCGTTCTTTCGTGAGGATCGATTTTTTGATTTATTAGCAGGAACGCGAAGTTTGCGGGAACAAATAATACAAGGAAAAACAGAAGCTGAAATTCGTTCGGCCTGGGCGGAGGATTTGGCGGCCTATCGTATAATTCGTCAGAAATACCTGATTTACCCGGAATAGGAACACGCCCCACAGCACCTCTAAATCTAAACTTTCGGAAAGTTCTGTACTGAAAGGGAAACCTCAAAAACCACAGACTAGTCGCCGAATTTCTTCAAACCAGGTGATGCCAAGCAATTGTTTCACTCGATTATAGTCTTTGCAAGCTAACTCAAGTTTATTTTGATTCATCAGCGCGGTGCCTCGATAATAAAGCAATTCGCAATTATCGGGTTGGGTTGCGAGCGCCTCGTTCCATTTTTGAATGGCTTCTTCGGTTTTTTCCTGCTCCATAAGCGTTGCACCCTCGTCGGCCAGGATCATGGCGCGATCAAAGCTCGCGTTGATGGCTGCACATTTAGGAGCCTCAGATTTGAACACTACGCGCAGTGGTAGCGTGGTGGCCACCGACTTGCCTCCGTTTTCGGCAGGAATCCACTTGCCCGCAGAACGCCGGGTGAGGCGAAGTGCCTCGAATTGAAAATCCATTCCCAAGTTGTTAAAATCCAACTGATTAATCACCTTTAGAGAGCCATCCGTTTTAATAACTGTGGCCATTTCGATGACCCCAGTTTTGCAGCTGTCCTCCCAAGCCGCTGGATAGTCTAGACGGTTGACCAAGAATTTCACCAAAGAATCCAGGCCACCCTTAAAATCGGCGGCTTTATCCAATTCGGTATAGATCGTGTCCCCTTCCAAAGAAATGTAATAGGGCAGCGCCTCTTGAAGTCGGAACCGAATGGGCAGGGCATGTCGCACGCGGACTGGCTTGCCAGCCAATATGCCTGGTTGCCAGCGCAAACCCGCCTCGTCAAGTGCACTCAAGACCCGCAACGCTTCCGCACCACAGCCCCCGCCAATATCTTTGAGGAGCTGGAGACTTGTCATGCGGCCAGTGGTTGGTTCCACGATACAAGAAACTACCACCGAACCTTGCAGGTTTTTCGTTCGGGCTTCCTCAGGGTATTGGATGTTGGCGGCAAGTATGTTGAACAATTGGGTTTCTGCACAGCGACGAATGCTGTCTGCATGCCCATTCCAGCCTGGGTGGCGTTCGGGAATGCAACTATTCAACAATGGAAACGGCATCGCATCGGCGACGTTGTAAATCGCGGTATCCGCATTGGTTTGTGCAGCCAGGAGAAAAGAGAAAAACGAGAGTAAAAATGTTAATGTAGTAGATTTCATGTCGAAAAAAGATTCGAGGCGAAGGTATTGCAAAAGTTCGGCACGGTTTTTTCCGACAACAAAAAAGCCCTGCCGCGTTCGGCAAGGCTTTGCATAATGGATTTTAAAATCCCATGAACAATTCTTCGGTTTTCGGAGCAAGCCTGTTTAAAGGCGGGAGCCAACAAATTCAACGGGGGTTCGAAACGCGAACGGTACCATTTTTGATTTTGATTGTAACAGGTGTGCTCATATTGATGCAAGAAATTTGGTGACAATGTTTGAATTGATTCGATTTTTCTGAATGAGAAGAATCCTTTGATTACTTCTTTTTAAAAACCTTTGGGTAACGGCCTCAATCGAATCAATCTTAGCAATCGGATTTAATCACTAACCCCGTCTTTCGTGGCGAATTTGTCCCGTTATAATCCCATGCGCATTTCCTACACGGAAGGGGCCAACCATCAGGGTTGGCCTTTTTTTACTTTCAAACCAGAACTAGACTGCAAACCTCGGACGAATCCGTATATACTGCCAATTACATTTTTAAGGCATTGTGAATAAACAGGCGTTCACTTTATAGCATATAAAGCTAAAGCAAGTTATCAAGTTTTCTAGAAAGATATTGATAAAAAGCAACTTATACTTAATATTTATCCAAAATATTTATTGGTAAGGGTGAAATATTTTCATGAAAAGTGAAATATTAAATTCGTGGGACGCCTGGTTCGTCCGACCATATTTGTCATTATGATGACCAACCGAAGGATTTGAACAATCGCCACCAAGTTCACTATCTTTGCCTATCTATTATGAAAAATCTACTCATCATCGGCGCAGGGCGTTCCGCAACAGCCCTCATACACTACATCCTTGAGCAAGCAAGGCAAAACAACTTTTTCGTTACCATCGCAGATGCTGAACTTGAACTGGCCCGTCAGAAAGTGAACGATCACTCCCATGGCCGGGCAATATGGCTCGATGCATCCAAACCCAACGATCGCCGTGAGGTCATCGCCCGTCACGATGTGGTAGTGTCTTTATTGCCCCCCCAAATGCACCTCGAAGTGGCCCAAGACTGCATTGCCCTCGGAAAGCACATGGTGACCGCGAGCTACGTAAGCAAGCAAGTTTTCCGCCTCGGCGACGAAGCCCGCCAGCGAGCCCTCGTTTTTATGAACGAAATTGGCCTTGACCCTGGCATTGACCACATGAGCGCCATGCAACGCATTCACAAAATAAAAGCGCTGGGTGGGAAAATCTCAGCTTTCCATTCATATACCGGCGGTCTGGTGGCCCCTGAAAGCGACGACAACCCCTGGCACTACAAGTTTAGTTGGAACCCACGAAATGTAGTACTTGCCGGTCAAGGCACGGCGCAGTTTTTAGAAGACCGCAAGTTGAAATACATTCCATACCGACGCTTATTCAGGCAATACCGGTTGGTAGATATTCCTAATCTGGGAAAATGGGAGGTGTACGCCAATCGTGATTCGCTGCTTTACCGCGACGCTTATGGACTCCAAAACATCCAGACGCTTTTCCGGGGCACCATTCGTCACCAAGGTTTTTGCGACGCTTGGAACGCGCTGGTGCGCATCGGCCTTACCGACGCTACTTTCCCCATCGTGGATAGTGACAAACTTACTTACCACGACCTCATGGAGGCATTTCTTGGCATCAGCCAGCACACGGGATCGGTAAAAGACCGCATGGCCAAAATGATTGAAACTGAACCAGATAGCGATATAATGAACAAATTGGAGTGGCTTGGGCTGTTCAGTAAGCGCCGCATCAAAGTAAAAGACGCGACGCCTTCGCTCATCCTGGAAAACCTTCTTTTAGAGAAATGGTCACTTGGCCCTCAAGACAAGGACATGATCATCATGCAGCACGTTTTTGAGTATGATTTGCAACGAAAAAAGCGCAAACTGACCTCTACCTTGGTGATGAAAGGCGATGATAGCGCAAATACCGCTATGTCGCGCCTCGTTGGCTTGCCACTCGGCATTTTTGTAAAACTTTTGATGCTGGGCAAAATTTCCACCACCGGTGTCAATATCCCCACTATGCCAGAAGTGTACGAGCCGGTTATGACCGAATTGGAGGAATACGGCGTGAAGTTTATTGAACAAGAGGAGTGAAACGATTGATTCGATTGCTTGGATTGGAGGGATTGATTAGATTTCAGTGATACCTTGATTGAACTATTGACCACTAAAACAGTTCTAAGTATCCATCAAAATGTCAAACCCAACGCTCCAATCGAATCAATCCAACCAATCGAATCAATTCCTCCAATCCACCCATGCTCGGTTTCCGTTTCACAGATTACAAGCCCGATCCGAATCAAACGACATTTGATCGGCTGTTCAAGATTTTTCAGGAGTTGATGCTTTACACGTCCGGCGATGTGTACGAAGCACTTGCTTGGCTCAATGAACTCGACCGTGAGTACAAACTCACCACGGACGATTATGGCATGGGCGATTTCATCAACGAGTTAAAGGAACGCGGTTACATCCGCCCCGATGACGACGCAGAAGGCGGGATGAGCCCTACCTCCAAACTTGAAATCAGTCTCCGCCAAAAAAGCCTTGACGATATTTTTGGTGACCTAAAAAAAGCCAAAAGTGGCCAGCACAACACCGGCACCATCGGGCGCGGTGACGAACATACTTCGGATGTAAAACCCTATGAATTTGGAGATTCACTTGAAAATATCGCCATCACAAATTCCTTGCAGAACGCTTACATCAATCATGGAATTGATGAATTCAATCTGACCCAGGAGGACTTGGAGGTACACGAGACGTATTTCCAAAGCCAGATGTCTTCGGTTCTGATGATTGACATTTCGCACTCGATGACCTTGTATGGGGAAGATCGGATTACCCCTGCCAAAAAAGTGGCGCTTGCACTGGCCGAGTTCATTCGCACCCGTTTCCCAAAAGACACGCTCGATATCATTGTATTCGGTGATGACGCCTGGCCTATCGAACTCAAGGATTTGCCCTACCTCACCAATGGAGAATACCATACCAATACCGTTGCGGGATTGGAGTTGGCGCTCGACATCTTGAAAAAACGCCGCAACCCGAATAGGCAGATTTTCATGGTAACTGATGGAAAGCCCACCTGCCTGAAAATTGGGAAGAACTATTATAAAAACTCTTTCGGCCTGGATCGAAAAATCATCAATCGTTGCTTAAGCCTCGCGCTGCGCTGCAAAAAAATGGGCATTCCGATCACGACCTTTATGATTGCCCGCGACCCTTATCTCATGCGATTTGTGGAGACCTTTACGCAAACCAACAATGGCGCGGCATTTTATTCCAGCCTTTCGGGTTTGGGGTCGTTTGTGTTGGAAAATTACAAGAAAAGGAAGAAGAAGTGAGGAGAATCAAGTCTTCGCCACCAGCCCGATCTTCTTTCCCTCTTCCAACATGCGCTGAAAAGCCGATTCGTAATCGTTTTCAATTTCCCCGTCCAAAATGGCCTCCCGCAATGCCGTTTTGATGACCCCCACTTCTCTGGAAGGTTGAATATCAAAGGTTTCCATAATCACCTCGCCTGTAATAGGCGGTTGCCATAGACGCATTCTGTCGGCTTGCGTAACCAAGGCCATGCGCTCCTTGAGGTACTCGTAACCCTCCAAATATCGGCGCATTTTCTGCGGGTTTTTGGTCGTGATATCTGATTCGCAGAGCTTCATCAAATCATCAATGTCTGGGCCAGCGTCAAAAAGCAGGCGTCGCACGGCAGAGTCGGTCACCTGTTCTTTGGTCAGCGAAATGGGGCGAAGGTGGAGCAACACCATTTTTTGCACAAACTCCATTTTGGAGTCGAGCGGCAAGCGCATTTCACGAAAAATCTTGGGCACCATCTTTGCTCCCAGCCATTCGTGGCCGTGAAAGGTCCAGCCACCTGCTTCCTTGTCAAACTTTTTAGTGGCTGGCTTAGCAATGTCGTGTAGCACAGCTGCCCAGCGCAGCCAAACATTGTCGGAGCGACGGCACACATTGTCGAGCACTTCAAGCGTGTGGTAAAAATTGTCCTTGTGTCCCTGTCCGTTACGGTCTTCTACCCCCTGCAGGGCAACCATTTCAGGAAAAATTAATTTCAACAACCCGCTGTCGAACAGCAATTTAAAGCCGATAGATGGCTTCGAGGTCATCAGTATTTTTTCTAATTCGCCGGTGATTCGCTCTTTTGAAATAATGTGGATACGGCTTTTGTATTTGGCAATGCCGTTGAAGGTCGAAGGCTCAATTTCAAAGCCCAACTGATTGGAAAACCGAATGGCTCGGAGCATCCGCAGTGGGTCATCCGAGAAGGTTTGACCCGGATCGAGCGGGGTCTTGATAACTTTGTGCTCAAGGTGTTCGAGACCGTTGAAGGGGTCAATAATATGGCCAAAATCCACCTCGCTAAGGCTCATTGCGAGCGCGTTGATGGTAAAATCTCGGCGATTCTGGTCATCTTCCAAGGTGCCTAATTCGACCTCGGGTTTACGGCTGTCGGGACTATAACTTTCGCGTCGCGCGCCCACGAACTCGTATTCGACACCTTCGCAGCGCAACATAGCGGTACCAAAACGGCTGTATACTGCAATTTTGGGCCTTGGGGAGAGGCGACTTGCTACTGCTTCTGCCAACTTTATACCATCTCCAACACACACAATATCAATATCTTTGGTGGGGCGACCCAATAGTCGGTCGCGCACGTATCCGCCCACGGCATAAGCTGGAAAGCCCAGTTCCCGGGCACTTTGGCCGACTAATTCTAAAACCCTGCGCTCGTCGGGGTGAATGGTGAAGAACATGGAAGTGAATGTGGTCAATGTGGTCCCGCCTACGATAGGTTTCGGCGGGTAAAAATGTAGTCAATGCAGGTTGTTCCACTCAATTGAAGCGAAAGGGAGCGCTTGAATGAAGTTATCTATCCATCACACGCCTCTACCATTTCTAACACCTCGTGCCTGCCAGATAATTCATAGTCTAGATTTGAGTAAACGTGCTCAATTTCTTCTAAAATGGCAAAGAGTGTAGAAGGTTCCATTTCATTAACCAATCGCGCCCGAAAAGGCTTGATGTCCGGCAAACCTTTGAAATAGGGCGCATAATGCCGCCGCATTTCGAGCACCCCAAGTTTTGGACCTTTCCAGGCGAGACTATCGCTCAAATGCTGGCGAGCCGCATGTACGCGTTCGTGAATATCAGGTGGCGCGAGCAGTTCTCCTGTAGCGAAATAGTGCTTGATCTCACGAAAAATCCAAGGATAGCCAATACTGGCACGCCCGATCATGATGCCATCCGGGCCAAAACGGTTTTTATAGTCCAGCGCTTTTTGTGGACTGTCCACATCACCATTGCCAAAAATAGGAATATGCATTCTGGGATTATTTTTCACCCGTGCGATCCATTCCCAGTTGGCTTCGCCCTTGTACATCTGGGCGCGGGTGCGGGCGTGGATACTCAGGGCTTGAATGCCCACATCTTGCAGTCGCTCAGCCACTTCCATGATGTTTATGGTGGAATCGTCCCAGCCGAGGCGGGTTTTAACCGTGACCGGACGATTGGTGGTTTTCACGACGGCTTCTGTGAGTCGGATCAATTGTGGTATGTCACGCAGAAGCCCAGCTCCTGCCATTCGGCAAGCCACTTTTGCCACAGGGCATCCGAAATTAATATCAATCACATCGGGGTTTTTGGCCTCAATGATTCCGGCGGCTTCGATCATGTTTTCCAACTGACCGCCAAAATACTGGATGCCCACCGGGCGCTCGTAATCAAAGATTTCTAGTTTTTGAAACGTCTGTTTTGCCTCGTGTACCAACCCGTCTGCTGAAATGAACTCGGTGTACACCATGTCCGCACCGTGTTGCTTGCAGAGTTTGCGGAATGGCGGGTCGCTTACGTCCTCCATAGGAGCGAGTAAAAGCGGGAATTCGCCAAGTTCTACATTGCCAATTTTGACCATGGGGCAAAGGTCGGGAATTTTGTCATTAAGTTATTGGTCATTAGGTCATTGGTCATTGGTCATTGGGTCATTCTCATGGTTACTCAATAACCCAATGACCCA
>Ga0209181_10008020_pt1 | contig 14291 bp, 9 predicted proteins | sample MAT05_FD_187208 | JGI IMG/M metagenome (GOLD analysis project Ga0209181, IMG submission 187208) | Freshwater microbial communities from Lake Fryxell liftoff mats and glacier meltwater in Antarctica - MAT-05 (SPAdes) (version 2) | ecosystem: Environmental > Aquatic > Freshwater > Ice > Liftoff... | reverse complement strand
TTATGCTCCCGGATTTTTGTACAGTTGTGATTAGCTTTCAAAATGTATCTTTACGAAGATTGATAAACAACCTTTTTCTGTTACAATTACGTGTGACGTTAGTTGTGATTAGCTTTCAAAATGTATCTTTACGAAGATTGATAAACAACGAATACCGGATTAATATCTAAACCCTTTGTGTTGTGATTAGCTTTCAAAATGTATCTTTACGAAGATTGATAAACAACTTTCCGCTGCTCCTAAATGATTGTGAGCTGGTTGTGATTAGCTTTCAAAATGTATCTTTACGAAGATTGATAAACAACTTGTTTTGATTTCAGCTTTCTTATGCGCTTGTTGTGATTAGCTTTCAAAATGTATCTTTACGAAGATTGATAAACAACTAAATAACGATATTCTTAATTTAAGAATAGGTTGTGATTAGCTTTCAAAATGTATCTTTACGAAGATTGATAAACAACAATGAGTCAGTCTCAATGCCTATTTCGCCAGTTGTGATTAGCTTTCAAAATGTATCTTTACGAAGATTGATAAACAACAACAACTCGAACGAATACAGAACCTACAGAGTTGTGATTAGCTTTCAAAATGTATCTTTACGAAGATTGATAAACAACTATATTCCGTTAAGACCCCTTCTTACTCTAGTTGTGATTAGCTTTCAAAATGTATCTTTACGAAGATTGATAAACAACTCAAAACTAGGCACAACAAACAAATAATTAGTTGTGATTAGCTTTCAAAATGTATCTTTACGAAGATTGATAAACAACGGCAAAACTACCATTAGCGCACTGTTAGAAGTTGTGATTAGCTTTCAAAATGTATCTTTACGAAGATTGATAAACAACTTCTATTGACGTAGTGTAACCACCGCCCTTGTTGTGATTAGCTTTCAAAATGTATCTTTACGAAGATTGATAAACAACTAAAGACATTAGGCGAACCACTTATAAAGAGTTGTGATTAGCTTTCAAAATGTATCTTTACGAAGATTGATAAACAACTAGACAATAATTCATGTGCTTCTGTTCGGTGTTGTGATTAGCTTTCAAAATGTATCTTTACGAAGATTGATAAACAACTTCTCCACAAGTTTTCCTTCAGAGAGCACGGTTGTGATTAGCTTTCAAAATGTATCTTTACGAAGATTGATAAACAACAGGTTAGTAGTTTAATTTAGTCATGCACGAGTTGTGATTAGCTTTCAAAATGTATCTTTACGAAGATTGATAAACAACATTACTTTTTCAAACCCAACAGCATCCACCGTTGTGATTAGCTTTCAAAATGTATCTTTACGAAGATTGATAAACAACGCTGGTATGAGTAGCCTAAAAAACCACTAAGTTGTGATTAGCTTTCAAAATGTATCTTTACGAAGATTGATAAACAACATAATTTATTAGCATGTGATAACCGAACAGGTTGTGATTAGCTTTCAAAATGTATCTTTACGAAGATTGATAAACAACTTGGCTTACCGTAATAAGTGATAAGAAAAAGTTGTGATTAGCTTTCAAAATGTATCTTTACGAAGATTGATAAACAACTTACAAGCTATCGCAACTTCCTACGGCATAGTTGTGATTAGCTTTCAAAATGTATCTTTACGAAGATTGATAAACAACGAATGTTCTTACAGGCGTGCTAGTTGCAAAGTTGTGATTAGCTTTCAAAATGTATCTTTACGAAGATTGATAAACAACGCTCCTGTTGGGGCAGCGGCAGCAGTTGTAGTTGTGATTAGCTTTCAAAATGTATCTTTACGAAGATTGATAAACAACCACATAATGTTTAATCAGCGAATAGAGGTAGTTGTGATTAGCTTTCAAAATGTATCTTTACGAAGATTGATAAACAACACGTACTTCTCAGCAGGCGGTAGTTTGCTAGTTGTGATTAGCTTTCAAAATGTATCTTTACGAAGATTGATAAACAACGTCGCACAGCCTGACGCATAACTACTCGCTGTTGTGATTAGCTTTCAAAATGTATCTTTACGAAGATTGATAAACAACTTTATCAGTACTATCAGTCCTCCACTTAAGTTGTGATTAGCTTTCAAAATGTATCTTTACGAAGATTGATAAACAACGGTGTATAATATATTAAGTGGAGAAAAAGTGTTGTGATTAGCTTTCAAAATGTATCTTTACGAAGATTGATAAACAACAATACTACTGAAAACAAAAGCCGTTATACAGTTGTGATTAGCTTTCAAAATGTATCTTTACGAAGATTGATAAACAACATCATCAATTATTTTAAAAATGGTCGCTAAGTTGTGATTAGCTTTCAAAATGTATCTTTACGAAGATTGATAAACAACTCCATTGCCTGTTAACTCTAACAAACCAGTGCTGTGATTAGCTTTCAAAATGTATCTTTACGAAGATTGATAAACAACTTTTTTTCGTTTAAACCGTAAGACGCCTATGTTGTGATTAGCTTTCAAAATGTATCTTTACGAAGATTGATAAACAACTTTTCTTTATTTGTTTACGTAAAGATTTAGGTTGTGATTAGCTTTCAAAATGTATCTTTACGAAGATTGATAAACAACATAGAATGCAAATCAATGATAGTTGAAGAGTTGTGATTAGCTTTCAAAATGTATCTTTACGAAGATTGATAAACAACTTACGTGGTAAGCGCCTACAAGATTAACAGTTGTGATTAGCTTTCAAAATGTATCTTTACGAAGATTGATAAACAACTTATCGGATAAGCGTGAGACACTTTATGCGGTTGTGATTAGCTTTCAAAATGTATCTTTACGAAGATTGATAAACAACGTGAGTACCAATAGTGTTAATGCGCTTTGGTTGTGATTAGCTTTCAAAATGTATCTTTACGAAGATTGATAAACAACGACAAAGATGGTTTAGTTTATCAGATTTAGTTGTGATTAGCTTTCAAAATGTATCTTTACGAAGATTGATAAACAACCTCCGATAACTAGAAACCTGCTTGATGTGTGTTGTGATTAGCTTTCAAAATGTATCTTTACGAAGATTGATAAACAACAAATTAAAAATAATTTGCAAAAAACTTGTAGTTGTGATTAGCTTTCAAAATGTATCTTTACGAAGATTGATAAACAACATATCTTCAGATATATCAGTTCCGTCATAGTTGTGATTAGCTTTCAAAATGTATCTTTACGAAGATTGATAAACAACACTAATCTTACATAGTAGCTTAATCCATTGTTGTGATTAGCTTTCAAAATGTATCTTTACGAAGATTGATAAACAACTACATCAACTGTAAGGCATAACATGGCCAGGTTGTGATTAGCTTTCAAAATGTATCTTTACGAAGATTGATAAACAACTTAATAATTTAGGTTTAAAACCAAAGTTAGTTGTGATTAGCTTTCAAAATGTATCTTTACGAAGATTGATAAACAACATATCAAAAATTCAGCAACTTGCAGAAAAAGTTGTGATTAGCTTTCAAAATGTATCTTTACGAAGATTGATAAACAACATTGACATTAACAAGTACTGCGGCTACAAAGTTGTGATTAGCTTTCAAAATGTATCTTTACGAAGATTGATAAACAACTTTGGAAGCAAAAAAGGGAAGCAATATATTGTTGTGATTAGCTTTCAAAATGTATCTTTACGAAGATTGATAAACAACTTATAGATTTGGCTGGTGTAGCCTTTTTCTGTTGTGATTAGCTTTCAAAATGTATCTTTACGAAGATTGATAAACAACTAAAACACCACAAACCTACCAACTACCAACGTTGTGATTAGCTTTCAAAATGTATCTTTACGAAGATTGATAAACAACCGAACCACTTATAAAGATGGCACATTTATAGTTGTGATTAGCTTTCAAAATGTATCTTTACGAAGATTGATAAACAACTGGCGAAGAATGGGAATTAGTATTCCGTCTGTTGTGATTAGCTTTCAAAATGTATCTTTACGAAGATTGATAAACAACCGACAAGGAAATTGCAGTTAAGGTATAGGGTTGTGATTAGCTTTCAAAATGTATCTTTACGAAGATTGATAAACAACCCACCCAATTTCGCCAGCCAAATGGAAACTGTTGTGATTAGCTTTCAAAATGTATCTTTACGAAGATTGATAAACAACGTAATCCTTTTAATGAAGACATTAAGTCCTGTTGTGATTAGCTTTCAAAATGTATCTTTACGAAGATTGATAAACAACAATTGAATGCAAATCAATGATAGTTGAAGAGTTGTGATTAGCTTTCAAAATGTATCTTTACGAAGATTGATAAACAACCAACTCTTGATAACTTCCACAATGAGGGCAGTTGTGATTAGCTTTCAAAATGTATCTTTACGAAGATTGATAAACAACTTGGCGAATTAGTTGGTGTTGTTCAAAACAGTTGTGATTAGCTTTCAAAATGTATCTTTACGAAGATTGATAAACAACACAATTAAAGATTATTGCAAATAGTGGGTAGTTGTGATTAGCTTTCAAAATGTATCTTTACGAAGATTGATAAACAACATATAATGTTACAATAGTTAATACTGCAGGGTTGTGATTAGCTTTCAAAATGTATCTTTACGAAGATTGATAAACAACCGACGCTGCCGCTGCATCTGGACTTGCCCAGTTGTGATTAGCTTTCAAAATGTATCTTTACGAAGATTGATAAACAACACATCTAAGGCGGCACAGGCTTTTGCGCTGTTGTGATTAGCTTTCAAAATGTATCTTTACGAAGATTGATAAACAACAATATATGCACCTACTACTGAACCTAATAAGTTGTGATTAGCTTTCAAAATGTATCTTTACGAAGATTGATAAACAACTTTAGCTGCGGTTTGGGTTACGGGCTGACAGTTGTGATTAGCTTTCAAAATGTATCTTTACGAAGATTGATAAACAACGTAATAATCGCAGATATGCCCCGCCAAGTTGTTGTGATTAGCTTTCAAAATGTATCTTTACGAAGATTGATAAACAACTTCCTAACAAAAGAAAAGCAGCTAAACCAAGTTGTGATTAGCTTTCAAAATGTATCTTTACGAAGATTGATAAACAACTTAATCTATTACCAGGACACACAGCTTTAAGTTGTGATTAGCTTTCAAAATGTATCTTTACGAAGATTGATAAACAACAAAAGAGATTTAATAAAGAAATCAATTGAAGTTGTGATTAGCTTTCAAAATGTATCTTTACGAAGATTGATAAACAACGGAAATCAAATACTTATGAGGTACAAATAGTTGTGATTAGCTTTCAAAATGTATCTTTACGAAGATTGATAAACAACCTTTCTAAAATTTGCAGCTAACTACTCGCTGTTGTGATTAGCTTTCAAAATGTATCTTTACGAAGATTGATAAACAACAATCTCTTTAAGTTCCTTCGTTATGGGTTGGTTGTGATTAGCTTTCAAAATGTATCTTTACGAAGATTGATAAACAACAGCATAAGAATTGTTACGAACCATGTCAGTTGTGATTAGCTTTCAAAATGTATCTTTACGAAGATTGATAAACAACAGAAATGCAAAAATTGCATCAAATATACAGGTTGTGATTAGCTTTCAAAATGTATCTTTACGAAGATTGATAAACAACAAATAAGTTTTGACGAAAAAACAGGTAACAGGTTGTGATTAGCTTTCAAAATGTATCTTTACGAAGATTGATAAACAACCTACTGTAAACATTGAGGCTTTAGACATAGGTTGTGATTAGCTTTCAAAATGTATCTTTACGAAGATTGATAAACAACAAACTATCCTATAACACGGGTTTGGCGTAAGTTGTGATTAGCTTTCAAAATGTATCTTTACGAAGATTGATAAACAACAAATTTGAGGTATTAATTTTAGGACTCGTAGTTGTGATTAGCTTTCAAAATGTATCTTTACGAAGATTGATAAACAACGGTGTGGATGTTCAAAAGGATAGGTTAGAAGTTGTGATTAGCTTTCAAAATGTATCTTTACGAAGATTGATAAACAACATAGCATCGTAAAAACCGATAATACTTGCAGTTGTGATTAGCTTTCAAAATGTATCTTTACGAAGATTGATAAACAACTAAACAGTTGTATCTAGCGGCTCGTTTTCAGTTGTGATTAGCTTTCAAAATGTATCTTTACGAAGATTGATAAACAACACCGCTAAATTAAAAACAAAGAAAAGTAAGGTTGTGATTAGCTTTCAAAATGTATCTTTACGAAGATTGATAAACAACTTCCTTGCATTCGTGAATATACGTGTAAAAGTTGTGATTAGCTTTCAAAATGTATCTTTACGAAGATTGATAAACAACAGATTAGTCTGTATGTTAGTATCAACAAGGCTTGCAACAGTTTTTGGTTAAGAAAAAATGTAACGTTTATCAAGTTTAAAATCCGACAAATAGTCGGATTTTTTATTTCTAATGTTCAGCGTTTTAATGAATTTGAAAATTAGAGATTCTTCACTTCGTTCAGAATGACAAGCAATAACTATGTTCAGAATGACAAGCATTGACTACGTTCAAAATGACAAGCAATAACTACTTTCTGTATGACATGCAATAACTATTTTCTGTATTACAAACAATGACTATTTTTCTGCATGAACAAGCAATGTTAGAATAACTCTAATTGCTGTGGTATGTTTTGTATTTCATGTGGCTTTTTGCCATAGAATATTTCCATTTGCCCAAATTGCTTATCGGTTATTTGTAGTATTCCTATTTTGCCATGCTCTGGTAAACTATTTTTTACACGTCGTTTATGAACATCGGCATTTTCTGAACTTGCACTATGCCTTACATATAAGCTAAACTGAAACATACTAAAGCCATCTTTCAATAAATCTTTACGGAACTTAGAAGCAACCTTTCGTTCCTTCTTTGTTTCCGTTGGCAAATCGTACATTACAATAGTCCACATTATTCTGTAAGCATTTAAACGTTCAGTATTTATAGGCATAATATAAGAATTTTGTTACAAATTGGGTAGGGTTACTTTGTGCCCGTCAAACAATTCAGTCCACTTAGTATTAAATGAATCTATCAATGCAATTTTCTTTTCTCTCGAATAACCTTTTAATTGCTTTTCTCTTGCAATGGCAACATCAATAAAATCAAACATTTCATAGTAAACTAGTTTGTCAACATTATATTTTTCAGTAAAGCCTTTTACCAATTTATTTTTGTGTTCAAAACACCTCCTTGTAATGTCGTTTGTTACGCCAACATACAATACTTTATTGTATTTATTAGTTAGAATATAGGTGTAGTAAATGTGAATTTTCATAAAACGAAAATAATAAAAATCCTAAATTGATTCTTCATTTCACTCCAAACTTTAGTGCAAAATAAAAATAGAATCCTTTACGCCGCGACGCATCGAAAAGACAAATATTTATAATGATGAGTTTCCTCTTTGCACTCGGAATGACAAGCTTAATTTAAAGAATAAGTTTTCTCACTCTGTTCGGAATGACAAGCTTGATTGATGTAGGGGAGGGAGGGAGTAGGGCGGCGAAGCCGCCCTACTCCCTCCCTATTTTTAGTTACGATGCCTGTCATTCCGACTTAGGAGGAATCTCTTTTTTCCACATATATATAGTTACGATGCCTGTCATTCCGACGTAGGAGGAATCTCTTTTTTTAATCTTTTTTTCGTCATTCCAACTTAGGAGGAATCTCTTTTTTATTAATACTACAATTTCATTCCGAACAGAGTGAGGAATTTATTTAAGAATAAGTTTCCTCGTTTCACTCGGAATGACAAATGTTTTTAATGATAAGTTTCCTCGTTTCACTCGGAATAATGCACAAACTTAAATTTAAGTTTCCTCGTTACTCTCGGAATGACAATTACCTTAAGAGTAGGAAGGTGTGGGGAGAGAAGGGCGGCGAAGCCGCCCTTCTCTCCCCACATATTTTTAGTTACGATGCCTGTCATTCCGTCTTAGGAGGAATCTCTTTTTTCCACATATATATAGTTACGATGCGTGTCATTCCGACGTAGGAGGAATCTCTTTTTTTAATCTTTTTTTCGTCATTCCGACGTAGGAGGAATCTCTTTTTTTAAATGATAGTACAATGTAATTCCGAACAGAGTGAGGAATTTATTTAAGAATAAGTTTCCTCGTTTCACTCGGAATGATGCACAAACTTAAATTTGAGTTTCCTCGTTACTCTCGGAATGACAATTGCCTTAAGAGTAGGAAGGTGTGTGGAGAGAAGGGCGGCGAAGCCGCCCTTCTCTCCACACATATTTTTAGTTACGATGCCTGTCATTCCGAACAGAGTGAGGAAACTCCTTCTCTCCCACACATATTTTTAGTTACGATGCCTGTCATTCCGAACAGAGTGAGGAAACTCCTTCTCTCCACACAAGTTTTTAGTTACGATGCCTGTCATTCCGAACAGGGTGAGGAAACTCCTTCTTTTCCACCTGTTTTTAGTTACGATGCCTGTCATTCCGACGTAGGAAGAATCTCTTTTTTCAATATAACTACAATGGCATTCCGAAGGCAGAGAGGAAACTCTAAGTATTTTAAAATCTCCCCTTTGGGGAGATATAGAGGGGCTACATTTCTGGATAAAATATTTTGCGTTGTTCGCCAATAAAGCATTTAACCAAACTAACTGCCGTACGTTGTGTGGCATTCATCAACGGGCTTTTTTCTCCATCAAGCATTACATCCATTGCGGGTATTTTTAGCATTTCAATTTTTATTTCTTTGCTAATACCTTCATCTAAACCATGCTCCTTAATTATTTCTATAACTACTTTGTCAACCAATGGGCGGTAGGGTTCCATCAAATCGTCGGCAAGGCAATAGGCGTTGTATTTGTTGCGATGAAATATTCCTAATGTTGGTATTAGCCCTGCGCCTACAATGCTGCGTGCCATTGTTGCACGGAGCAATGCATAACCATAATTAAAATAATTGTTAGGTGGCAAACCTTCTCTATTTCTTTTGAATGACACGTTTTCAAATTGTTTACCTAAAATAGGTGTGCTTAAAATATTAGCCCAGTAATAGGAAGCTGCAGTAGCTTCGCAATTGTCAGTATCGCCACTTTTTACATTGCGTATGTAAGGTGTAAAATAGGTATTCTCTAATTTTAAATCTTTAAAATTAGCAGCCTGGTTTCTTATTTTTTGAGTTACAGTTTGTGCCCACAATTGTTTTTTTAAAGGCTCTGTGGCATCTATTTGTGCCCTAAAACGCTCTGTTTGTATAGTGTTACCACTCAAGGGTAACATCAAGCCAGTTGGGTGGTGTGTTTTGTCGCAAGTAATAAGTGCCACATTATTATCAAGCAAAGCTTCTATTAATGCTTGCGTTATGGTTATTTGTTTGTGGTCTAAAATAACAATACCAACATCTTCTATTGGTATTGTGGCAACCGCTTCTTTTTTCCACTTCTCAAACAATTCATTTCCTGCATTCACTCCCACTCCAAATGGAGAGGGCTGGGGAGAGGTTTCGTTTGGGGTTAGGCTCTCTACTTCTGGCAAACGCACAATTAATTGTGCATCTCTTAAACTCAAGTAGCTTGGATTGCCGAAATATAGAGTACGTTTAATCATTTATAATTTCCAAACTATTTCTCCATCTGGATTGATTAGAAAATGTACATTCTCAATAACACAATTTAAATTGCCAACCGATAATTTCACTTTAGGCATTGGGTTGTCAAAATCAATAATAGAAAAACCATTATATATTGACTTCCCATAAACGTTTTCAAGAGCTTTTAATTCATTATCACTTCGAGAATCTAAATGGTAACCAAATACAATTCTACCATCTTTTTCAAAATTAATGACTTTATAAATTCGTTTAATTAAATCTTGTTTTGAAATTTCTTTTAACTCAATTATATTTTCTTTATAAAAAATGACTTTTAAACCAGTAGTTAGAACACAAACTAAATTTATTTTATCGCCTTTTTTATTGCATGTTATAGTTTGTTCAACATCTAAATTATTGGCTGAAGTATGTTTATGAAGAATTGCAGTCTTAAACAAGTTAAATAAAAGAAACTTGCGTTCAACTTTTTTATTTACAACACCTTCATACAAAGCATAACAATAATTTTCCCCATTCTTTGCCCAATAGAAATTTTTGTAATCATGCTTTGATAAATTTGTTTGTGGTTTTATTTGAAGTGGTTCTGTTACATCATCTGCAAAACATCTTATGTGCCTTAATTTATGCGCTTTGCTACTATCTTTTTTTAGCATCCATAAACCTCCATCTTCATTCAATGTGGCAGCAAGTGTTCTGCTACCAATTTGTTTTTCAATCATTTGTTTTAAATGAGGGTCAACAATTTTATCAATGTTCAAATCCTTATTTACCTCTTTTCGAACAGCAAATGCAAAACCATCATTTTTTTCTTCAAACACGAAATTTCTTTCATCATCTCTAATTGGTTTCCCGTTCTCATCTCTTTTTACTTTTTTAATTTTACCATAAAAAGTATCTAAGTGTAATTGCCCTCTGATGCTATCACCGGTTGCAATTCTTTCTTTTCCTTTTATTTTTTGTTTCTTTTTAGTAAGAGTTAATGTCTGGTCATTGGTTAAATTATTTATGATTATTTCTTCATCAAGTTTTGCAAATAATTTATTTACATCGGGTAAATTAAGTTCTTTTAAAATTGCATTTAACTTACCTTGAAGATTATCAATTTCATTTTTTAGTTCATTTTTATGTTGTTCTGTATCTGATTTTAAAAGGTTGTTTTTTTCCTTTATTTCAAACCAATATTTTAAAATTTGTTCTCTTACAGAAGCAGTAGGAATAAGACATAGCACAAGTGCATCTTTAGCGTGATGACTATGTTTGCTTCTATCTTTCTTTTCATCTAATTGCTGTACGCCAAATATTTTTCTGAATTCGGCTGTTACAATTCCTTTTTGAACATCTACTTTATTAAACAATGTTTTTAAGAAATGAAAAGCATATTTTGAAATAATTTGAGTATCTACTAATTGACTATTTCGGAAACCGCTTTTTACTTCTTTCATTGTAAAACGTTCAACTTTGGCTTTCCAATAATCCATTTCAAATTGCCATAAATGACGTTGTCTTATTGCAAAATCTTTATTGTCTTTATCTGTAGCGCGTTTAGATTTTGTTTTCCAAAACTCTATATGAATTTCTAAATCTTTTACCTTTTGTTTCCACTTTTCTAATCGAGGAAGTATTGCATCATAACCATTAGAAAACACATCGTAATTTGGAAGGTTAAACGGTATTTGATTTTTCTTGATGTTTCTATTGTAATTAGCATAACAAACTGTTAGATTCTCTAATCGGTTATCAAAAGAAATGCTTCGAGGAATTGTATGTTCAAAGTCAATTAAATTTTCTTTAAACAAATCTGTGACTCTAATTGTTTTTCCAGTATAAATGCATTGACAATTTTGTTCTTTCCAAAGGCGGTATTTTGCAATTACATCGTCTTTAGATTTTTTTAATTTGAAGTAAAGCGACTTATTTATTTTTTCAAAATTGTTCTCCGCAAATTCTTCTACTTCAATTTCCTCACTCTTCTTTCCCTTTTTAGTTCTTGAAGTTTTTTCGTTTATAATAAACTTCTTATCCTTCTCAATACCTTCAACGTCTTCAATCATTTCATACCACAAGCGAAATTTATCAATATCTTCATTACTGTTTGCATCTAGTTTTATACCTTTTGCTTCTGGGTCTTTTATTAATTCCAAAATAGCTTCTGCAAATTCTTTATTTTCTTCTTGTCTTCTTTTTTGGTAAGTTTCATAAGCCCATCGCTTATTGGCATCATTTAATTCTCTTGCTAACTCCACAACTATTCTAGTGTTCTCATCAATTTGTTCTGTTATTAATAAGTAATTTATTAATTTTTTAAGTTCCTGCAAAGCACGCATTGCCATAGGATTTTTAAACGCGCCAGTTTTGGGACTGCCTAATAAAGTAAGATGCCTTCCTAAATCTTCATAGTATTTTTCTTTAGCAGGAGGATATATTTCTATTTGCGAAGGGTGGTATAGCTTCCGTACTTTTTTACAACCATCACAATTACATTTTTCTTCTTCTTTTTTATTTAGGTTGGTACATTGAAGTGTTTCAAAATTATCAATTAAGAAAGCCTTCATCGAATCTAATAAATGTGGTAATTTTTTGAAAGTCCTTTTGTTATCCGAAAAGAAACTTTGGAATTCTTTTGCAACCTTTTCTTCAACATCTTTTTTGTCTTCTTCACTTTTTTCTGTCCAAGTTTTTTCCCCAAATGTTTCTATGCAAATTTTTGAAATTTGCCTTTTTTCAAAATCTGTAATTTGATATTCAAAATCTCTAAATGCTTGCTTTTCGTTGTATGGTGTTGATTTATATTGAGCAATTAAATTGTTTGTGATGTTTAAAATCTTTTTATCTTCTCTATTCCGACTAATTACTTTTGAAATACTTTCAATTAATAATTGCTCATTTTTCAGCCAAATATTACTTCCTAAAATTTCAGGAACTTTTGCTAATAAAGTAGCTTCAGTATAGATTAATCCTTTTCGTAAAAAATATAGAATATTATTAATTGCTTTTAAAGAAAGCATACTATAACCAACAGGCATTGAATACCAAAGCCCTATAAATTTCTTTACGTTAATTTCATTTAAGTGCAATGAGTTTATTGCAAAATCTTCAATAAAATCCTCATCGTCACAAGAGAACAAAACATGCCAAATGTCATCAATGTTGTAATATGCTTTTTTCTCTTTTCTATTCTGATTTGCAATATGTTCAACTTTTACTTGCGTCAAATCGTCTCCGAAAATATCCTTCAATCTTGCACTGATAGGGCATGCCGAAACATTGGTTTTATCTTTATAATTTAAAATCCAATTATCATGTCCCTTTTTATTTTTAAGCCAATCAACTATCTCCACGAAATCGAAGTCCGCCTTTGAAACTCTAAAAAATTTTTGATTATATAATTCTACTCTATAATCATGGGGTATGGTTTCCCAGTTGCTCTCTCTATCATCTTTTAAACGATATTGAATATTATTTAAAAAACTCCAAGCTCTAAATTCTTCAAATGCTGGTTGACTAATTGGACAGCGGTATTTAGTAGTTTCTAGTGTACATTTTCCAATTGTTCCTTTTTGAGAGCGCAAAGGGCGTTGCCAAAACAATTCTAATTGATTTATTTTTCTTTCACTACCGTTTTTGTCTAACCCAAAAACATTAGACAATTTTAATTCTTGAAAGTCAAAAATTAATTTTACTTCATCTTGTAATTGTTTTCTTAAAACATCTTTGTGTAATTCTTTTCTAATCCTATTCCCCAATTTTTCTTCAAAAGCAAATGCAGCACCAACAGTTTTCACTTGATGTTTATCTAACAAATCACCTATCGCTTTTGACCGTTTTTTTTCTGCACCAATCAAATCATCAGGGTTAAAATCAGCATCTGTATTTACAACTTTCTTACTACTCTTGAATCCTCTATGCTGTGCTATATGGTATAAGGCACGCCCTAATTTATGTTTGTTTATCTCTTGTGTAAAATCAAGTTTAGTTGTTATTAATTCCAATCGCAATTGGTATGGGCTAATATAATCTGGCTTATTATCATTATCAAAATCTAATTTTATCCACTTATTAAAAAGTAAATCTTCAATAGGGTATTTTCTTCCACCATTGCCGCGTAATGCTTCAGTTTTATCATAGTGTTTCCATCTATTTAAACTCTCATTTTGTATTGGGCAATACCCATGCTCTTTGAGTAATTCAAGCGTTTCCCACAATTTGTATTTTCTAGCTTGATATAATCTTCGCAAAGAACGATGTTTTGTTCTTTCGGCAGCAAATGAGAACTCAACATTTTTCTCACTACCAACGCCCTTATTAAAAGTGCTAACAATTGTTTTTTTGATTTGATTTTGAGAGTCAGAGGTATCTCTAATTGTCGCACCTATTGAACTGCTTCCTAAATCTAACGCTAATATTTTTTCCATATTTTGATGTTATAAAATTGTTTCTACATTTGCACTGATACATTTTGTGAGACTTTTCACAATAAGGCTATAAGCCGAAGATTTCTCAGCCCTGCGTTTCGTGGGGCTTTTTTTATTTCTCACCTTTTCTTTTCCAAATATAAAAAACATTAGTTCAAAAATAAATTATTAATGTTTTCCTGCTTTTAATCTTTTCGTCATATATTTTTCCATTACAACAAAAGTGTTTGGCATTACAATGTTTTAGGTTTCCATTATCATGAAAGTCATTTCCATTACAACAAAAGTGTTTGGCATTACAATGT
>Ga0209181_10008018_pt1 | contig 14296 bp, 13 predicted proteins | sample MAT05_FD_187208 | JGI IMG/M metagenome (GOLD analysis project Ga0209181, IMG submission 187208) | Freshwater microbial communities from Lake Fryxell liftoff mats and glacier meltwater in Antarctica - MAT-05 (SPAdes) (version 2) | ecosystem: Environmental > Aquatic > Freshwater > Ice > Liftoff... | reverse complement strand
GAAAATAGTTTCTTCTCCACTCTCCGCATCAATGATGGCTGCCAATCCCGAAAGGTCAATTCCAAAATAATATAAAAAACAACTGTCCTGGCGGAACGGATACCAATTGTCTTTATAATTCATACCAGTCTCTTCATTGCCCATTAAAAGTATCAGTCCGCTTTTAATATTTTCTTTTAAAACTCTACGCCTGTTTTCGTAAACGGAAGATTCGAATAATCTGAAATTCATGGTTTTATTTTTTAGTCTTTTTAATATGAAGCTTGCGATCAAAGTTACTGGTAATTTTTTCTCCGATGGCGCAAGGTCTGGTTATCAACAAGCAGGTTTACCGGTCTGCAACCGAATTTAATAAAACGAAATTTCTTTTACCGTTAATTCAGTAGCTTAACAGTCTAATACTTTTGTATGAAATACCTTTTTCCCCTCCTGCTTATTATTATGCCTGCAATGGCTTTTACACAGGATACACTTACCATATATGATATGCCTGCGGCTGAAAGGGTTATTGGCCTTGGGTTTAAATCTGCAGAAAGAGATTCTTTATTTGATGATGTGAAAAGCAATATGAAGGAATACCAGAAAATGCGGCAGTATAAACTGGATAACAACATTCCGCTGAGCACCTGGCAAAACCCGGTATTGCCAGGTATGCAGTTCAACAAGAAACAAAACCCGGTAAAATGGAATTTTCAAAAAAATCTGGATGTGCCTGCCAATAAAAATGAGCTTGCTTTTTATAACATACTTCAACTGGCATCGCTTATCAAAAACAAAAAAATAAGTTCGGTTGAGCTGACTACATTTTTTATTGAACGCCTGAAAAAATTTGGCGATACTTTACAATGTGTAATTTCCATTACCGAAGATATTGCCATGCAACAAGCCCTGCAGGCCGATAATGAAATTGCAGCCGGCAAATACCGTGGCCCTTTGCATGGCATCCCCTACGGACTAAAAGACCTGTTTGCTGTAAAAGGAACAAAGACTACCTGGGGCGCTGCACCTTATAAAGACCAAACCATTGAAGAAGATGCTTTTGTTTATACCCAATTAAAAAATGCCGGTGCCGTATTGATTGCAAAATTCACATTGGGTGCATTGGCTATGGGGGATTATTGGTATGGTGGCCGCACAAAAAATCCCTGGAATTTAAAAAGAGGTTCCAGCGGTTCGTCGGCCGGTTCAACTGCGGCCACAGTTGCCGGTTTGGTTCCCTTTTCAATTGGTACAGAAACATTGGGATCCATCATCTCGCCATCCAATGTCTGCGGTGCAACCGGCCTGCGGCCTACCTTTGGCAGCAGCAGCCGCTCGGGTGCCATGGCACTCAGTTACAGCCTTGATAAAGTGGGGCCTATTTGCCGCAGTGCCGAAGATGCAGCGGTAGTATTTAATTACCTGCACGGCACCGATGGGTTGGATCAGTGCGCTGTAAATATGCCATTCAATTATACAGGCAAAGCAGATTTTTCGAAACTAAAAATTGCCTACGCTAAAAATTATTTTGATAAAGGAGATACGCTTGGCAACGAATTGAAAGTACTGGATGTGTACCGGAAATTAGGTGCAGATTTGGTACCGGTTGATTTCCCCGATTCCACCATTTATAATTTCGACATCGCAGGTATTATTATTGGTGCAGAATGTGCAGCACAGTTTGATGAATTAACCCGTAGTGATATGGATGATATGCTTACCAGGCAACGCAAAGGCGATTGGCCCAATCAATTCCGTACGGCACGTTTTATTCCGGCGGTGGAATATATCAATGCCTGTCGTCATCGCTATATACTGATGCAAAAAGTAAACGAGGTCATCAAAAATTATGATGCATTTATTTGTCCAACCTATGGAGGTAACCAGTTATCAATTACCAATCTAACCGGTCACCCGGCAGTAATTTTTCCAACCGGTATAAATAAAAATAACCTGCCAACGAGCATTACATTAATTGGTAAATTATTTGATGAAGCCACCCTGCTTGCTATTGCCAAAGCTTACCAGGATGCAATGGATTTTAATAAACAACATCCCGAATTTTTTAAATAACATAGCGAATCAATATTAATATTTGCCTGATAAATCAAATACCTTTACCAGAAATTATTTTTCACAACCAGTAAATATGAAAAAAAACGTCTTTCTTTTTTGCCTTTTGGTATCAAACTTTGCAAATGCTCAAACCATCATACAGCGTGATGCCGAAATTGAAAAAATGGTAAAAGAAGTATCGGCCGATTCATTACAATCGTACATTAAAACCATGGTGGCTTTTGGCACCCGCAATACACTCAGCACCCAAACTGATGCAAAGCGTGGTATTGGTGCCGCCAGAAACTGGGTGCTCGGTAAATTCAATGAGTTTGCAAAACAATCAAACGGCCGGTTGTCGGCATTTATAGATACCACCACTTTACAACCCGACAAAAGAAGGATTGATACCAGCACCCTTTTAGGTAATGTGGTAGCTACTTTAAAAGGCACCGATCCAAATGATAACCGCATCTTCATCATCAGTGGCCATTTAGATAACATGCGCAGCAGCCCCACAGAGCGGTTGGGCGATGCACCCGGTGCCAACGATGATGGCAGTGGCTGTGCTGCTGTGATTGAATGTGCCAGAATTATGAGTAAGTATGGTTTTTCGGCCACGGTAATTTTTGTAACAGTCAGTGGCGAAGAGCAGGGCTTGCTGGGCTCGGCCTTTATGAGTGAAAAAGCTAAGAAAGAAAACTGGAATATTGTTGCGGTGCTCAATAACGATATTATGGGTAGCAATAACAGCAACGAAACCAATATCATTAATAACAGCAAAGTGCGTGTTTTTAGCGAAGGCATTCCGGCTTACGAAACAGAAAAAGTAGCTGCTAACATACGTAATCTTGGTTTAGAAAACGATGGCAAAAGCCGCCAGCTTGCACGTTATGTAAAAGAAATTGGTGAACGCTATGTAGATAATATCGAAGTGGTTTTAATTTACCGAAACGATCGTTTTTTACGCGGCGGCGATCATACTCCCTACGTGCAGCGTGGCTTTGCAGCAGTACGCATTACCGAGATGAATGAAAATTACACCCGCCAGCACCAGGATGTACGGATAGAAAACGGTATACAGTATGGCGACCTTGAGGCATATATTGACTATGAATACCTGCGTAAGAATACCGGCGTTAATCTGGCTAATCTTGCCAACTTATCTAAAGCACCCGCCATGCCCGATTCGGTAAAGATGGAGGTGAAAAAATTAACCAACTCCACACTATTATATTGGCAGGCCCCAAAGATTGGAAAATTAAACGGTTATTATGTTTTAGTAAGGGAAACAACGAGTGCCTTTTGGCAAAGAAAAATTTTTACCACAGCAACAGAAATGCGTTTGCCGTATTCAAAAGACAATTATTTTTTTGCAGTGCAATCTGTTAATGAAACTGGTAATGAAAGTTTATCGGTGGTGCCATTGCCGGGGAGATAATAGAGGCTGAAAGTCGTTGTTATTCACCAAATGCTACAGGTACGATTCGAAAGATGTTCATTTCAGTTCTTAAATCATTTGTTGAAAATTGTACCAATTATTGGTACTTTTATAAAAAAAATTCTATGGCCCGCAATACCTCCATTTTATTAGGTGCACATTTCGAGGATTTTATTTCTACTAAAATATCATCGGGTAGATATAACTCTGCAAGTGAAGTTATCAGAACTGCTTTAAGATTATTAGAGGAAGAAGAATTAAAAACGAAAAATCTTAACAAGGCTTTGCTCCATGGTGAAAAAAGCGGGCTTCAAAAAAACTTTGACCCCACAGTTCATTTAAAAAAACTACACAGTAAGTTTTTATGAACCCGCTGCCCTACGTAATAAGTAAAAAAGCAATTGCAGACCTGTGCATCAAAAGTAAAATCATATTTTATATTTTACCGTGTTCAAAATAATACCATTGAAGTTATCAGAATTTTGCACGAGCGAATGAATATAGAAAACAGGCTTAAGGATTAAAGAACTATGCCCTAAACTTCTTTGATAAATATACAAAAAACCAAGATTTTTATGGGCCTTGACAGCATCGAATTAGTTATGGAATTTGAAAAGTATTTTTCCATTTCCATTCCGGACCGTGAAGCTGAAAAAGCTAATACTGTTGGAAAGCTTGTTGATTGTGTTGCTAAAATTCTCAATATAGAAAAGTATGATTTCAAGCTCAGGGATGATACCTTTTTTTCTTTAAAAAAAGCAATCAACAAATTAACAGAAAGTGAGAATAAATTTTTAATAACAGATAAGGTGAAAGATAACCTGAAATTCGAAGACAAGGAACAGCTTTCGAAATTAGAAGAACTGATAAATTTAAACCTCCCGGGTATTGATATTAACAAAGAAAAAACAATCGGGCTTTTTGCAAGGTTTAAAAACTGGATAAATTTTTCAGATACGTTCGACTTTAATGAAATAACCTGGAAAAGTTATATTAATGTAGTTCTTGCCCACAATATGGAAACAACAATCAATCCATCGCAGATAAAATCAAAATATGAAATTTATATTGTTGTAATGCGAATTATTGTAGATAAAATCGGGGTTGATTATTTTGAAATTGGTATTGAGAAATCATTTACCGATGATCTTGGGGTTGACTGAAACTCTATTAATTCAAACTTCACTAAACCACAATAAAACCTTATTTCAACAACGATCTTTTTACCCTTAATACATCAGCCTCCACCATTTCTTTAATCAATTCACCTAAACTATATTTTGGCTGCCAGCCCAACTTTGCTTTGGCTTTGGCTGCATTGCCTATCAACAGGTCAACCTCTGTTGGCCTGAAATATTCTGGATCAATAGCAACGACTTCTTTGCCAACCGGTAACTGATACGTTGGATTGCTACAAGCTGCAACAATTCCTTTTTCTGCAGCGCCTTCGCCTGTAAAAGTTAATTCAATACCAACTTCGTTAAAAGACATTTTTACAAAATCCCGTACAGTAGTTGTAATGCCGGTGGCAATCACAAAATCTTCCGGTTCATCCTGCTGCAACATCAGCCACATCGCTTCCACATAATCTTTTGCATGGCCCCAGTCTCTTTGCGCATTCAGGTTTCCCAAATACAAAGTTTCCTGTGCGCCGTTTGCAATGGCAGCAACGGCCATGGTAATTTTGCGGGTTACAAATGTTTCTCCCCGCCTGGGACTTTCATGATTAAAAAGAATGCCGTTGCAGGCAAACATACCATAAGCTTCCCGGTAATTCACCACAATCCAGTATGCGTATAACTTTGCAACTGCATAAGGGCTGCGTGGATAAAAAGGCGTTGTTTCGCTTTGCGGTACTTCCTGCACCAGGCCATACATTTCGGAGCTGGATGCCTGGTATAATTTGGTTGTTTTCTCCATACCTAAAATGCGTAAAGCATCCATCAGCCGTAGTGCTCCAATACCATCTGCATTAGCGGTATATTCCGGTATATCAAAGCTCACTTTTACATGGCTCATGGCGCCCAGGTTATAAATTTCATCGGGCTTTGTTTCCTGAATGATGCGTATCAGGTTTGGCCCATCGGTCAGTTCGCCATAGTGCATTCTAAAGCGGATATTATCTTCATGCGGATCCTGGTACAGGTGATCAATGCGGCTGGTATTTATAAGTGATGAGCGCCTTTTAATTCCATGCACCATGTAACCCTTGCTCAGCAGTAGTTCTGCAAGGTAGGCTCCATCCTGTCCGGTTATTCCTGTAATTAAAGCAGTTTTCATTTATTTGGTTTTTTATACTGTAACAGATAGGGTGTGTTTTTGTAAAAAATCCTGATAGGCTATTAGTATACCCGCTTTCAGTTTTGTTTTATACTGCCAGCCCAGATTATTGATTTTTGTTACATCCAGCAATTTGCGTGGCGTGCCATCCGGTTTGGATGTATCAAAAACAAGGGATCCTTCAAAGCCGGTTATTTCTTTTATCAGGATTGCCAGTTCCCTTATGGTTATATCTTCTCCGCAACCTATATTTATAATTTCTTTTTCGTTGTAATTTTTCATTAAAAATAAACAGGCTTCGGCCAGGTCATCGGCAAATAAAAATTCTCTTTTAGGATTACCCGAGCCCCAGATCACCACATCGGGTAAACCCTGTTGCTTTGCCTCGTGAAACCTGCGTATGAGCGCCGGCAGTACATGTGAATTTTCGGGATGGTAATTATCATTTTTGCCGTACAGGTTGGTTGGCATAACGCTGATAAAGTTTGCGTCGTATTGCTCCCTGTAAGTTTCGCATAATTTAATGCCTGCAATTTTTGCAATGGCATAAGGTTCGTTTGTTTTTTCAAGGGGGGCTGTTAACAGGCATTCTTCCTTTATAGGTTGGGGAGCCATTTTAGGATAAATGCAGGAACTGCCAAGAAATAATAATTTGGTAACGCTGTTTTTATATGCAGCATGAATGATGTTGGAAACAATCATCAGGTTATCATACAAAAATTCGGCCCGGTAAATATTATTAGCAATAATACCCCCCACTTTTGCGGCTGCCATAAAAACATATTGCGGCCTTTCTTCGCTAAAAAACTGTTCTACAGCTGCCTGGTTACGCAGGTCAAGTTCTTTAGATGTGCGGTAAACAAAATTTGTAAACCCGTCTGCAACCAATGCTGCTACAATAGCAGAACCAACCATCCCGGTATGCCCGGCTACGTATATCTTGTCTGTTTTTTGCATCATAAATAAACTTGCTGCCTTTAATAAACGTGAAGTTAACCGGATATTGGCTATTCAGCAAAACAGAAGAAATAATATCACGCAATACCTGCCAAACAAAAACCCCCGGTATCAACCGGGGGCATTCACTCCAACACTAAAACCATCATTTCTTTGCTTTGCTTTCTGTTTCTATTTCTCCATTATTAAAACACTTCAACCTTACTGACTGTTTTTCGTTTGTTACCGTAACATAATACCTGGTAACCGATGCAAAAGTCAATTCAGTAACGTCATCATTAACCTGATAGCCCTTATACTTTTCGGCAAGGGCTAAAGAAATACTTAATGGCATTTGAACTGCCGGTATGCTCCTGGAAGTTCCAATCAGTTCTCCGGCTTCGGTGTAGGCCGCATCTACTTTTACATTGCTAAGTAAAAACGATGCGAAATAAAATTCATCTGTCTTTTCCCATTTAACCAGGGTGGCTTTGGAAAAATCACTTTCAAATGCAGCTTTTACAACAGGGGTAATTTTTTCGGGCTCCGTTGCAAATGAACTGATGGACAACAGCATTACGATTGCTGTTAAAACGGTTTTGATTTTTTTCATAACTATACTTTTTGTTTGTTTACAATAGCTGCTTCATGGCTGCAGCTTAATTACAAATCAAAAGTAGTTGCGGGTTTCTGATGCTGCAAGTAATTTGGTACAGGCGAATTAAACAAAAAGTTAAATGCTGTATGAACGGTAACCAGCACTGCAAGAAAATTTACATACACATACGTAAAACCCTTTGCTGTACTGCATGAGATCCTTTTTCTTAATGAAATTATAAAAGAAGATTTTAAACTGTTAAAAAGTAAAAGCGGTTTTGACCAGTATGAAAGAAGGCGCAGCAATACGAAAACTGTTTTTAAACTACCTATCTTTATTGCAGAATGAATTATCTGGCCCATGCATATCTTTCCTTTAATAATCCCGAAATACTTGCGGGTAATATGATCAGTGATTATATTAAGGGAAAAAAGCAGTTTGATTACCCACCCGCTGTTCAAAAAGGAATTAAACTACATCGTGACATTGATAATTTTACCGATACGCATGCAGCAACACAGGAGCTGAAATCATTTTTTCGCCCACAATACCGCTTGTATTCCGGCGCATTTGCTGATGTAGTATACGATCATTTTCTTGCAAATGATACACAGCAATTCAATACAGAAACAGATTTGAAACAATTTGCAACAACGACCTATCAATTGCTGGAAAAGTACACGGATATTTTTCCTGCTCCTTTTGAGCAAATGTTCCCGTATATGAAAAAAAACGACTGGCTGTATAATTACCGGCATAGATGGGGTATTGAAAAAAGTTTTGGCGGTCTGGTTCGGCGAGCTGCCTATCTTACCGAAAGTGAAATAGCTTTTAAAATTTTTAACCAACACTATACGGCCATGCAGGTTTGTTACGATAATTTTTTTCCGGATCTTAAAAAATACAGCATTAATCAGCTGGATGAATTACTAGGCACAACGTAGCGCAGATATGTGGCTTTGGTAATAAGGTGAATTCTTATGAGGGTAGTTGTATTAAATAGTTGATTTCAGTATCTTTAATCATTGCCTTACAGATTTAGCCCATAATTCAACCATTGCATCTTAATAAATATGGCCATGCTTTTAAAACCAAAACTATCAATTGCTGTTTTTGCGGTGATGGCAGTATTATTGTTCGGGTGTGTTCAAAAAGCGGATAATAAACCAGCAGGCGAAACCAGGTTGTTGCGTATCCCGGTTTCTGTAAATGACAGCCTTGTTTTGTCTATTGATAAATCGCCCATGGATATCAGCTATTTTCCGGAAGAGTATCCCAAACAAAAAATGATTGTACCGGATATGCCTAATCCGGTTGCAAGGGTTATTTACAGCCGCCCTCAAATAAACGGAAGAATAATTTTTGCAGATTCTTCTATTAACGAAGATGTAATACAGCATTACGGTCAGGACTGGCGCCTGGGTGCCAATGAGGCAAGTGAAATTGAATTTTTTAAACCGGTTACCGTAAATGGCAAAAAAATTGCCGCAGGCAGTTATATTATTTATTGCATCCCTTATCCTGATAAATGGAAAATGGTTATTAACCAAAACCTGTACAGCTGGGGGCTGCATATTGATAAAACCAAAGACGTTGCTGAAATGGAGATACCGGTTCTTAAAAACAACGTGCAGATAGAATATTTTACCATGTTGTTTCAAAAATCAACTTATGGCTGCGACCTGATAATGGCATGGGGCAATGTAAAAGCAGTTTTACCAATAAACTTTAATTAAACCCCTTTTTTTAACCTGGTAATACTTTAGGTAGATACTTATATATGTGTGGAATTGCAGGAATACTGTTACATACCCCTAACCCAGCCGCACCGGTTCATGTAAAAAAGATGACCGATGCCATTGCTCACCGTGGGCCTGATGGTGATGGCTTTTGGAGCAATGAAAAAAACACCGTTCACCTGGGGCACCGCCGACTTTCCATTATAGACCTGAGCAGCCATGCAGCACAGCCCATGCACTTTGCCAACCGCTACCAGATTGTTTATAATGGTGAAATTTATAATTATATCGAGATCAGATCTTTTCTGCAAAATAAAGGTTACCGGTTTTCAACACAATCCGATACGGAAGTAGTTCTTGCTGCTTATGATTTATGGAAAGAAAAATGCCTGCAGCAATTTGATGGTATGTTTGCCTTTGCCATCTGGGATGATAAAGAAGAAAAACTTTTTGCGGCCCGTGACCGCTTTGGCGAAAAACCTTTTTATTATTACGAAGATGAAGGCAATTTTATTTTTGCCAGTGAAATGAAAGCACTTTGGGCCATTGGAGTAGAAAAAAAAATAAATAATAAAATGCTCCTGAACTATCTCACATTGGGGCATGTACAAAACTGTATAGATAAAGAGCAAACTTTTTTTGATGATATATATTCTTTACCTCCGGCACATTACCTCACGTATCAACCAGTATTAAACCAACTCTCAAAAATTACCAAATACTGGAGCCTGAATAAAGAAATAAAAATTGAGATCCCAACTGCAGATGCTATTGAAAAATTTATAGAATTATTTAATAGTTCTGTAAAGAGAAGATTACGAAGTGATGTAACTGTTGGCACAAGCCTCAGTGGCGGTTTAGATAGTTCTTACATTGCTTATACCATTAATGAATTGCAAAAAAATACCGGTAACAATCTGCAAAGCTTTTCTGCGGTGTTTCCGGGGTTTGAAAACGATGAATCAAAATTTATCCAGGCTGTTTCATCAAACCTGCATATTACCAATTATCAAACACAGCCATCAGCAATTGACCTGATAAGCGATTTTGAAAAACTTTGCTATCACCAGGAAGAACCATTTCAATCGTCGGGTATTTTTGCCCAATACAAAGTTTTTGAACTTGCAAAGCAACACAATGTAAAAGTATTGCTTGATGGCCAGGGAGCGGATGAAATACTTGCCGGCTATCCACGTTACATACACTGGTTTTTACAGGAAGTACTGAGCAGGCATAAACTGGGTGCCACACAAATTGAAAGAAGGGCATTCCGCAAAAACAACCAGCCATTCCGGTGGGATTTAAAAAATATGATGGCTGCTTTTCTGCCATCTCATGCTGCCATGCAGCTTGAAAAACGGGAATACCGAAAAACTATTTCCCACCCCGACATCAGTACAGATTTTTTAAACCTCCTTAAACACCAGGAGTGGGTTGGTATTCATAAACCCATTGTAACCAAGCTGAATGACATACTTCATTTTAATATTACCGAAATGGGCCTTGAGGAATTGTTGCGGTTTGCCGACAGGAACAGCATGGCACATGGCAGAGAGGTTCGTTTACCATTTCTAAATCATGAACTGGTGGAATTTATTTTTTCGTTGCCATCGCAATTAAAAATGCATGATGGGTGGACAAAGTATTTATTGCGCAGCACCATGAACAACAAATTACCAGCTGAAATTGTGTGGCGTAAAGAAAAAGTTGGTTTTGAGCCCCCGCAAAAAAACTGGATGGAAGATCATGCTGTTCAGGATTACATATATGAAGCAAAAAAGAAGCTGGCCAATGCCGGCATTCTTACAAAAAATGCCGCTAACAAAAAGATAGATCCACTACCAGCAAATGCTGATAGAAATTATGACTGGCGCTACTTGTGTGCAGCACAGGTAATTTGATTGCAAATCCCTTTTAATTTCTCACCTTTGCACGTCTGGAATAATCACTTTAAAATTATTATAGAAATGAAGCTTGCTACAAAATTTATACATGCCGGTTCTGAGCCTGATCCAGGTACCGGGGCTATTATGACGCCGATTTATCAAACCAGTACATACGTTCAGGAAGCTCCCGGGAAAAACAAAGGCTATGAATATGCCCGTTCTCAAAACCCAACCCGTAAGGCTTTGGAGGATGCCTATGCCATTATTGAGAATGCAAAATTTGGTCTGGCTTTTGGCAGCGGCGTTGCTGCAACCGACAGTGTTATAAAATTATTAAACCCCGGAGATGAAGTGATTGCTGCCAGCGATATGTATGGCGGCAGCTACCGTTTATTTAGCAAAGTTTGGGAACGTTACGGTATTAAGTTTATTTATGTTGATACAACGAATGCAGCCAATGTACAAGCTGCTGTTACCGGCAATACAAAAATGATATGGCTGGAAACGCCCACAAACCCCTTGATGAACATTACCGATATTGCAGCCATTGCAAGCATCTCGAAAGCGGCCAATGCATTGCTTTGTGTTGATAATACTTTTGCATCGCCCTATTTACAAAACCCTTTAGACCAGGGTGCAGATATTGTTATGCACTCTGCTACCAAATACTTAGGTGGACACAGTGATGTGATACAAGGTGCTTTGATGATGAATGATGCAGCACTACGGGAAAAATTATATTTCATACAAAAAAGCTGCGGTGCCGTGCCCGGCCCCATGGATTGCTTTTTAGTTTTGCGTGGCATTAAAACCCTTCATGTGCGTATGAGGCAGCATTGTGAGAACGGTGAAAAAATTGCCCACTGGTTGCGCAATCATTCAAAAGTTGCAAAAGTTTACTGGCCTGGTTTTGAAGACAGTGCCGGTTATGCTGTTGCAAAAAAACAAATGCGTGGCTTTGGAGGTATGATTAGTTTTGAATTGAAGGACGAAAGCACGGAAGCAGCGAATAAAGTACTAACAGGCACCCATTTATTTTCCCTAGCAGAAAGCCTGGGCGGAGTTGAATCGCTGATCAACCATCCAGCAAGTATGACGCATGCAAGCATCCCAAAAGAAGAACGTGTTAAAAACGGGCTTACCGATGGTTTAATAAGATTGAGCGTAGGTATTGAAGATGCCGATGATTTAATTGAAGACCTTAACAAAGCCATTGGATAAATTTTTATGAAGCAAATTTTTCGTTTAATTTCAGTTATACTGCTGTGTTGCTTTTTTGCAGATACAAATGCACAAAACATACAGGCATTCATACAACAGCGCACAGATAGTACTTATGAAAAAGAAAAACTGCCCGGCATATTTGTGGGTATAATAAACAATAATGAAAAGAAATTCTATACAGCAGGCTTTGCCAATCCTGAAAATAAAATACCCTTTGATGCAACTACCTTTTTTGAAATAGGCAGCATAACCAAAACCTTTACTGCTTATGTGCTGGTAGCAGTGCTGATGGAAAAAAATATTTCAGAAACCGATGCTGTATATAAATATCTGCCAGATTCGGTACAGCAAAATGAAACACTTAAAAACATGACTTTTTTAAGCCTGATGAACCATACTTCAGGACTGCCAAGGCTTCCAGGAAATATGAAACAGGGTAATCCACGTCAGCCTTACGAAAACTATTCATCTACTGAACTGTTTAGTTATTTAAAAAGCTGCACACTTAATCCTGATGGAAAAAGCAGTTATTCCAACCTGGGTGCCGGCCTTGCCGGTGTGCTGGCCGAACGCATATCAGGTAAATCCTACGCTGCACTTTTAGATCAGTATATTTTCCTCCCTTTCAAAATGCTGAGCCCGGAAAATGCCATTGCATCATCAGCAAACAAAAGCCAGGGTTATTTTGCTAAAGATGATAAAGCCGAATATTGGAACATGAATATTTTAGCTCCGGCTGGTGGTTTAAAATGTAACGGAAACGAAATGCTGGCCTACCTGCAAAACATGTGCTTTCCGCAAACAGAAAATGCAAAAGCAATTGTAAATAAATTAACATTGCAAACCATTTCACTTAACACAAGGATAGGTATAGGCCTTGGCTGGCATATTCTTAATGAAAAAGAAAAACAACCCGTTTACTGGCATAATGGAGGCACTTATGGATTTTCTACTTTTTGTGCTTTTTCAAAAGATAAAAGCAAAGCCGTTTTTGTAATCATCAATCAATACAGCAAAAATGCGGCCTGCGATGGATTGGGTATCAGCATCATTAAAAAAATGATCAGTGAAGAATGAACATGATCAGATAGTCTCTTTTCTCAACAGCAAGGTAACGCTATACAACAATCCTGCATTTATACAATATGATCCTATCTGTATTCCGCATAGTTTTACTAAACAGCAGGATATAGAAATTGCCGGTTTTTTTGCAGCCATATTTTCGTGGGGCAACCGCACTACCATCATCAATAAATCAAAAGAACTGATGTTGCTGATGGATAATGACCCACATGCATTTTGCCTGAATCATTCGGATAAAGAATTGAAACGCCTGCTTCATTTTAAACACCGCACTTTCAATGCAACCGATCTTTTGTATTTCATTTCTTTTTTTAAAATCCACTTTTCAAACCATGATTCGCTTGAAACTGCTTTTACGCAATGGATGCACAAAAAAGATAAAACAGTTGAAAACGGGTTGAAGGGATTTTATCATTATTTTTTTTCGTTACCCGACATTCCGGAACGAACCCGAAAACATATTGCATCACCCGAAAAAAATTCAAGTTGCAAAAGATTAAACATGTTTTTACGCTGGATGGTACGCAGCGACGACAATGCTGTTGATTTTGGTATTTGGAAAAACATTTCGCCGGCGCAACTCATTTGTCCCGTAGATGTACACGTGGCAAGGATTTCGACAGCATTAAATTTAATGCAAAAGCAACCTGTAAACTGGCAAACTGCCTTGCAATTAACCGCATATTTGCGTACATTAGACAAAGCCGATCCGGTAAAGTATGATTTTGCTTTATTTGGAACGGGGGTGATGGAAAAGAATCGCTGATGGAGAATGCTGAATTGATAAGGCTGCTAAATAATGAACTGCCGGTTGAAATTACCGGCCAAAGATCGTATGCCGAAATTCATACTCAATTATCTGCCTACATAAATACGTTAATTAAAGATGATTTTGATAAACTAATTGCTTACCTATACCGTATTGATGTAAATGAACAGAAATTAAAATTGCTGCTGCAACAAAACCCCGGCGAAGATGCCGGTAATATTATCGCTACACTGATTATTGAAAGGCAGCAGCAAAAAATTAAATCCCGTAATCTGTTCGGCAAACTGGATAAGGATGTTGATGAGG
>Ga0209181_10008017_pt1 | contig 14296 bp, 14 predicted proteins | sample MAT05_FD_187208 | JGI IMG/M metagenome (GOLD analysis project Ga0209181, IMG submission 187208) | Freshwater microbial communities from Lake Fryxell liftoff mats and glacier meltwater in Antarctica - MAT-05 (SPAdes) (version 2) | ecosystem: Environmental > Aquatic > Freshwater > Ice > Liftoff... | reverse complement strand
GATGGCGGTCTGCGAGATCGGAGCGGTTTGTCGAACTGGCGAACGATCAGCTGCGGCCTTGACAAACCCACCGGTTCCTTGTTCCAGGCCGACTCGACCCGACTCGCTGAAGCTGCATCACGCCCCACTGGCTGCTGTTGAACTCACATCGGCGCGTCTTCGCCGCTCACCGTGGCTTTGCGCAAGCGAACTGGTCCCTTTTTGGGCTCGCCGGGCTGGGCGGTCCGTAGCAGGGCCTCGGTGGGGCTCAAGGGCTTCGCGGCGCTGGTGGGGTCAGCGCTGATGGCAATGCCCATGCCAGCGCCAACGCCAACGCCAATGCCAGTGCCAGCTTGCGTTGCCGACTGGGCGTCTGCCGCCGGCTCGTTGGCGATCACGCGCGTGTAGGGCGCCAGCATCGTCACCAACTGCCCGTAGACCTTCGGGTTGCCGGCCACCACCTCGCGTTGGTAGAGAAAGTCGCTGTCGCCGGTGAAGTTGCCGATCAAGCCACCGGCTTCGGTGACCATCAGCGAACCGGCAGCGATGTCCCAGGGGCTGAGTCCGGTTTCGAAAAAGCCGTCGTAGTAGCCGGCCGCGACATAACACAAATCCAGTGCGGCGGCACCGGGTCGGCGCAGACCAGCGCAGCTTTGCATCACCTCCTCGAACATCTTCACATAACGCTTGAAGTTGTCTCCTTTGCGGAAAGGAAAACCGGTGCCGATGAGCGAGTCTGTCAGGCGCAGTCGCTTGGACACGCGCAGGCGGCGGTCGTTGAGAAAGGCGCCGCGTCCTTTGCTGGCGAAGAAAAGGTCGTTGCGCGTCGGGTCGTAGACCACCGCCTGCTGCACCTGACCCCGGAAGGCCAGCGCGATCGACACGCAATACACCGGAAAGCCGTGCAGGAAGTTGGTCGTGCCGTCCAGCGGGTCGATGATCCAGACGTACTCGCTGTCCCTGGCGCCGTGCTCACGCCCCGACTCTTCGGCGAGGATGCCGTGGCCGGGGTAGGCTTCGAGCAGGGTCGCGATGATGATCGCTTCGGCCGCGCGGTCGACCTCGGAGACGTAGTCGTTGGGCCCCTTGGTACCGATCTTCAGCACCTCCAGGTCCAGCGCAGCACGGTTGATGATCGAGCCTGCCGCACGGGCCGCCTTGATGGCGATATTGAGCATGGGGTGCAAAGTTTGCGACATCGGGCGGCCTGTGTGGTTGAGCGTCGAAAGAGTTGAAGAGCGCGTGCAGCGGACGGCGCTGCCGTCGTTGCCCCCAAGCAGGGGTGGAGACGAGCGGCAGAGCCACTTCGACCCAAGAGCGCCGCGTTGACAATGTCAGCGCGCAAGACGCTGTCGCATTTTACGGCCCCGGCCTCTCCCGGGCCGTTCTTCACCGACCGTGCTTCACCGACCGTGCTTCACCGACCGTACTCCACCGAATGCTCGCTTGAGCTCACCCACCCTGCCATCCCCCGCACCCGGTGTCGACGCGGCTACCCGGTTTGTCCTCGTGCAACCCAGCCATGGGGGCAACGTGGGCGCGGCAGCACGGGCGATGAAAGTGATGGGTTTTCACGATCTGGTGCTGGTGCAGCCGCGCAGTGACGACGTTCTGCAGCAGGACGACACTCGCGCCCTGGCCAGCGGTGCCACCGATGTGCTGGCCGCAGCGCGCTGCGTGCCGACCCTGGCGCAGGCCCTGGAAGGCGTGTCCTGGGCCTGTGCGACGGCAATGACGCCGCGCGACTTCGGCCCCGCCACGCTGGCGCCGCGGCAGCATTTCGCTGAGCTGGCGAACAGCACCCAGCGTGTCGCCTTTGTCTTCGGACCCGAGCGAACGGGGCTGAGCAACGAAGACGTCTATCGCTGCCATGTCTGCCTGTCGATTCCCACCCATCCGGGCTACGGCTCGCTCAACCTCGGACAGGCTGTGCAGTTGATCGCCTACGACTGGCGTCAGGCGCTGGGCGGTTTCGCCGTTGCCCAGCGCAGCACCGAACCGGCCTGGGCCGACGGCCCGGCGCTGCAAGGCGTGCTCGAGCATTGGCAGCAGGCACTGACGCAGATCGGCTTCTTCGACCCTGCAGCGCCCAAGAAGCTGATGCCGCGCCTGCAGCAGTTGCTCAACCGCAGCCAACTCACGCAAGAGGAAGTGCACATCCTGCGCGGTATCGCCAGGGCGGTCATGGCCGGGCGAGGCAGCCAACAGCAGGATTGAAGGCCAGTGGCTACACTGCCCGCCCACCTGTGAAATCCCTGCCCATGTTCAGCCGCCTGCGTGAAGACATCGCCTGCATCCTCGAGCGCGACCCTGCGGCGCGTTCGCGCTTCGAGGTGTTGACCTGTTACCCCGGCCTGCACGCGCTGGTCCTGCACCGGCGAGCGAACTGGTTCTGGCGGCGGGGCTGGACCTGGGCCGGCCGTTTCACCTCGCACCTGGCGCGCTTTTTCACCGGCATCGAGATCCACCCCGGGGCGACCATCGGCCGCCGCGTCTTCATCGACCACGGCATGGGCGTGGTGGTCGGCGAGACGGCGGAGATCGGCGATGGCTGCACGATTTACCAGGGCGTGACGCTGGGCGGCACCTCCTTGACCAAGGGCGCCAAGCGGCACCCGACGCTGGGTCGCAACGTCATCGTGGGCGCCAACTCGCAAGTGCTGGGGGGCTTTACGGTCGGCGACGGTGCACGCATCGGCAGCAACGCGGTCGTCGTCAAGCCCGTGCCTGCCGGCGCCACGGCAGTGGGCAATCCTGCGCGGGTGCTGGTGGCCGAGACCGAAGCGGCGCGCGAGGCGGCGGCAGCCCGATTGGGCTTCTCCGCCTACGGTGTCACCCAGGGTGACGACCCGATGTCGCAGGCCATGAAGAGCCTGATCGACCATGCGGCGGGCCAGGAACAGCAGATCATGCTGCTGTGGCAGGCGATCGAAAAACTCTCGGCACGGGCACGTGAACTGCCGCTGGACGACTGCGTGCCCCAGGAGGCCTGTACCTCGGAGCGCTTCGACGCCGAGCGTTTGAACCGGCTGGTGAAGTAGCTGCCGCGTGCCGTCCGCGCTTTGGTGCTTTGGCTTTTCTGCTTTTCGGCTTTTCAGCGATTCAACGCGGCGCCCGTTGCGCCGATTTGGGTCTGAACGCCTGGCACAAGGCCTCGTCGGTCTCGATGTAGGGCCCACCGATAAGGTCGATGCAGTAAGGCACGGCGGCAAAGATGCCGTGCACTGCCGGTGTCGCCGAGTGCAGTCCCTGCAAGGTCTCTGCGATCGACTTCGGCTGGCCCGGCAGGTTGATGATCAAGGCCTTGCCCCGGATCACGGCGGTCTGGCGCGACAGGATGGCCGTCGGCACGAAGTTCAAGCTGATCTGACGCATCTGCTCGCCAAATCCCGGCATCACCTTGTGCGCCACTGCCAGCGTCGCTTCGGGGGTGACGTCGCGCGCCGCCGGGCCAGTGCCGCCGGTGGTCAGCACGAGGTCGCAAGCCAGCCCGTCCACCAGTTCGCACAGCGCCGCGCTGATCGCGGCCTGTTCGTCGGGGATCAGGCGGGCATGCCACTCGATGGGGTTGCGCACGACGCGTCCCAGCCAATCCTTCAGTGCCGGAATGCCCTTGTCCTCATAGACCCCGGTCGAGGCGCGGTCGCTGACCGACACCACGCCAACGCGCAGCGATTCGAACTCAGCCATTCGACTCGCTCTGGGTGGTGGTGGCCAGCAGCGGCTTGATGAGCTGAAACAGTTCCCGAAAACTTTTTGGCTGGCGTGCCTCGGGCGCCAGCGTGGCGGCGTCGCGCCGCGCCGCACGCACGAGACTGCGCAACTGCTGGGTGTCGGTCTGCGGGTAGGTCGCCATCCAGCGCGTCATGGCCTCGTCGCTCGCCACCAGTTCGTTGCGCCAGCGCTCGGTCTCGTGCAGCGCCAGCGTCTCTTTGGCGCTGCCCAGGGTGGCTGCGGCCACCGCTTCACGCAGTGCGTCTTCGTCGGCTTGACGCATCATCTTGCCGACGTACTGCATCTGGCGCCGACGGCCTTCGTGGCTCTTCGTGCGACGGAATTCGTGGATGGCAGAGCGCAAGCCATCGGGCATGTCGATGCTGTCCAGGCGGTTCTGCGACAAGGCCGCTACGGCCACACCCAGGGTCTGCAGGGCATGCGCCTGCTCTTTCATCCGGGTCTTGCTGGGGCGGGCAGGGCCGACATCTTCGGCTGCATCTTCGGCCGCATTTTCGGCTTTGCCTGGAAGAGCTTCGCCGTAATGAACATCGATGCCGCGGTGCGGGGCGGCGCGTCGTGCCATGGTGGGGGTGCGCAGCGGTCAGGGCGCGGTAGCAAGAGAGGGCACCATTATCATCAGGCCGCACTTTTGCCTGCTCGATGCACTCCTTTTGATGGCCACACCTCACCCCAATGTTTCGCCGTCAGGCGCCGAGTCCGGCTTTGCATTTCGCCGCGAGCAATTCCAGCAGATCGTCGAAGACACGCTGGCGCTGGCCAGACAACTGGGCGCCAGCGACGCCGGTGCTGAAGCCTCGGAAGGGGTGGGCCTGTCGGTTTCGGTGCGCAAGGGCGAGCTCGAAAACGTCGAACGCAACCGCGACAAGTCGCTGGGCGTCAGTGTCTACCTCGGTCAGCGCCGGGGCAACGCCAGCACCTCGGACTTTTCTGCAGCGGCACTGAAGCAGACGGTGCAGGCAGCCTACGACATCGCCCGCTTCACGGCCGAAGACCCGGCGGCAGGCTTGCCTGATGCCGAGGACCTGGCGACACCGGTCGAAGTCGCACGCGACCTCGACCTCTTCCATCCCTGGACCCTGGACGCTGCGCAGGCGGCAGCAATCGCTCATCGCTGCGAGGGCGCAGCGATGGGCGTCTCTCGCCAGATCACCAACTCCGAAGGTGCTGGTGTGTCGGCGCAGCAGGCGCACTTCTGGGCCGGCAACTCGCGCGGCTTTCGCGGCGGTTACCCGAGCTCGCGCCACTACCTGTCGGTGTCGCCGATTGCCGGCAAGGGAAAGGGCATGCAGCGCGACGGCTGGTACACCTCCATGCGCGACGCCAGCGACCTCGCTTCGCCAGAGGCCGTGGGGCGCTACGCCGCGCAGCGCGCGCTGGCGAGGCTGAAATCGCGCCGCGTTGCCACGGGCGAAGTGGCCGTGCTCTTCGAATCGACCCTGGCCGCCGGTCTGCTGGGCTCGCTGGTGCAGGCCACCTCGGGCGGTTCGCTCTACCGCAAGGCCAGCTTTTTGCTCGACAGCCTGGGCAAACGGGTGCTGGCCAAACATATCGACGTCAAAGAGGATCCGCATGTGGTCAAGGGCAAGGGCAGCGCGCCCTTCGACGACGAGGGCGTGCGGACGCAGAAGCGCAGCATCGTCAAAGGCGGAGTGCTGCAGACCTACTTCCTGTCGAGCTACTCGGCGCGCAAGCTGGGCCTGAAGACCACCGGCCATGCGGGGGGGTCGCAGAACCTGACCATGACCAGCCGGTTGACGAAGCCGGGTGACAACCTGGACGTGATGCTGGCCAAGCTCGGTCGCGGTCTGTTCGTCACCGAGTTGATGGGCCAGGGCGTGAACTACGTCACCGGTGACTACTCGCGCGGCGCCGCCGGCTTCTGGGTCGAGGGCGGCCGCATCGTGCACCCCGTGCATGAAGTCACCATTGCAGGCCACTTGAAGGAGATGTTGGCCCAGATCGAAGCCATTGGTGCCGACGCTTACAACCAAGGCAGCAAAACCGTCGGCTCGGTGCTTGTGGCGCGCATGAAGCTGGCGGGGTCCTGAGCCGCCGCCGACGCGACCCCGCTTGCCCTGGCGGCTGACCGCAATACGGGTTTCGAACGGGTAAACCCGCCCGGAATGACGGACCCATGGCCCCTAGAATTTTGGGGTTGTCGTCCGATCCTTTTTGATAATCCTTATTTCCGATTTCTGCAGGAGACTGATCCATGGAACGTCGTTCATTTGTACACGGTGCCGGACTCGCCGGTGTGTTGGCCGCAGGTGTGGCGCCCGCCATCGTTCACGCACAAACCACGCTGCGTTGGCGCCTGGCTTCGAGCTTTCCGAAGGCGCTCGACACGATTTACGGCGCCGCCGAGATCATGGCCAAGAAAGTTGGCGAGATGACCGCGGGCAAGTTCGTCATCACGGTCGCGGCGCCCGGCGAAATCGTGCCTGCCTTCGGCGTCGTCGACGCGATCCAGGCAGCGACCATCGAAATGACGCACACCGCGCCTTATTACTTCTTCGGCAAGGACCCGACTTTTGCGCTGGGCACGGCCATCCCCTTCGGTTTGAACTCGCGTCAGATCACGGCCTGGATGTTCGAAGGCAACGGCATGACGCTGATGCGCGAGTTCTACGCCCGGTACAACATCATCAACTTCGTCGGTGGCAACACGGGCGCGCAGATGGGCGGCTGGTGGCGCAAAGAGATCAAGAGTCTGGCCGACCTGAAGGGCCAGAAGTTCCGCGTCGGTGGTTTCGGTGGCCGTGTGATGGAGCGCATCGGCGCCATCCCGCAGAACATCCCCGGTGGCGAGATTTATCAGGCGCTGGAGAAAGGCACCATCGACGCCGCAGAGTGGGTGGGTCCGTACGACGACGAGAAGCTGGGCTTCTCGAAAGTGGCGCCGAACTATGCCTACCCCGGTTTCTGGGAGGGCGGCGCGCAGCTCGAGTTCTACATCAACGACAAGGCTTTCAACGGCTTGTCGGCCGAGTACAAGAGCATTCTGGAATGCGCCTGCACCTACGCCGCCACCGAGATGCAGGCCCGCTACGACGTGCGCAACCCGGCGGCGCTGAAGCGGCTGGTGGGCAGCGGCACCAAGCTCTTCGCCTTCCCCAAGGACCTGATGGACGCCGCCTTCAAGGAGTCGATGGCGCTGTACAGCGAGATCTCGGCCACCAACCCGACCTGGAAGAAGATCTACGACGACTATGCCAACTACCGTCGTGACGCCAACCTGTGGTTCCGCTTCACCGAAGCCACCTTCGACGACTTCATGCAAAGGCAGCGGCTGTAAGTTGAGCCGTGAGCTGGGCCGCGCCCAGGGCGCGGCTTTTCTATTGACCCAGTAGCTCGTGCTGCAACACGAAAAAGGGCCCCGCGAAAGCGGGGCCCTTTTTTGTCTGTGCCGACGCCGCCAGGCGCGGCAAGTCGGCGGCTCACTTTTTCTGCTGGTCCTGTTTGACCGCTTCCAGCAAGCCCTTCATCGGATCTTCCTTGTCTCCGCCAGTGGCGGCCGACGCCGCATCGGAGGTGGACTTTTGCAGCGCTTCGCGGCCGCTCTGGATGTCCTGCAGCGCCTTGTCGGCGTCGATGTTGGCGTTGCTGGTGGTTTTCAGGCCACCCGAAACCAGCGTCGGGAATGCGATCACGCAGGCCAGCATGACGACCTGCAAGCAGATGAAGGCGATCGAGCCCTTGTAGATCTGCGCCGTCGTCACGGCCGGAATCAGTTCGCCGGTGACGCGGTCCTTGTAGTCCTTCTTCGCCGCCACGCTGCGCAGGTAGAACAGCGCAAAGCCGAACGGCGGTGTGAGGAAAGAGGTCTGCAGATTCATCGCGATGATGACGCCGAACCAGACCATCACGGCGTCGATGGGGACGCCGGGCAACATGCTGGGCAGCATCTTTTCGGCCACCGGCGCCAGTATCGGGATGACGATGAAGGCGATCTCGAAAAAGTCGATGAAACAGCCCAGGATGAAGACCAGGATGTTGACGACGATGAGGAAGCCCAGCGCACCACCAGGCAGCTTGTCGAACAGGTGTTCGACCCAGACGTGACCGTCGGCGGCGTTGAAGGTGAAGCTGAAGACGGTGGAGCCGATGAGGATGAACATCACGAAGGTCGCCAGCTTGGCGGTGTTGTCCAGTGCCTGGCGCATGAGTTTGAGCGTCAGTTGGCGGCGTGCGAAGGCCATGATCAGCGCACCCATCGCGCCCATCGCGCCGCCCTCGGTGGGTGTGGCCACGCCCAGGAAGATGGTGCCCAGCACGAGGAAGATCAGCACCAGCGGCGGGATCAGCACGAAAGTGAACTGCTCGGCCAGGCGCGACAGCAGGCCAAAGCGCAGCAGCTTGTTGGCCAGGGCCAGTCCGAGGGCCAGAAAGGACGCCAAGGTCATCGACATGATGAAGACCTCGTCGCCAGGCGCGGGCAACTGCCGGTCCAGCCAGTGGTTCATCAACTGACTGTGGTACTCGGACCAGACAAAGCCGGCCACAGCACATAGCAGCAGCAGCAGCAGCAGCGACTTGTGACCGCTGGCACCGCTGCTTTCGCGGTAGATGCGCGCTTCGACCGGCAGCGCCGGCACCCAGGCCGGTTTGACGATGGCCACGGCGGCGACGAACAGCAGGTACAGACCGACCAGCAACAGGCCCGGCACCATGGCGCCGGCGTACATGTCGCCGACCGAGCGCCCCAGTTGGTCGGCCAGCACGATGAGCACCAGCGAGGGCGGAATGGCTTGCGCCAGGGTGCCGCTGGCGGTGATGGTGCCGGTCGCAATGGTCCGGTTGTAGCCGTAGCGCAGCATGATGGGCAGCGAGATGAGACCCATCGAGATGACGGCGGCGGCGACCACGCCGGTGGTGGCGGCCAGCAAGGCGCCGACCAGGATCACCGCCACCGCCAGACCGCCACGCAAGGGGCCGAAGACCTGGCCCACGGTCTCCAGCAGGTCCTCGGCCATGCCCGAGCGTTCGAGCACGATGCCCATGAAGGTGAAGAACGGGATCGCCAGCAAGGTGTCGTTCTGCATGATGCCGAACACCCGCAACGGCAAGGCAGAGAACATGTTGCCCGGGAACAGGCCGACCTCCATGCCGATGAAGCCGAACATCAGTCCGGTGGCCGCCAGACCGAAGGCGACGGGAATGCCGGTGAGCAAGAAGACGAACAGCCCCGCGAACAGCAGCGGCACGAAGTTCTGGGCAATGAAGGCCGTCATGTTCAGTTCGTCCCCGCCAGATTCTTGTTGGCCTTGGCTTCGAGCTCTTCCAGCAGCAGGTCTTCGTCGCTTTTTTCCGCGCTTTCGCTGATCGGTTCGCTGCGTGCGCCGGTGAGGAAGGCCACGCGCTTGATGAGTTCGGAAACGGTTTGCACCAGAAGGATGGAAAAGCCCACCGGGATCAGCAGCATCACCGGCCAGCGGATCAGGCCGCCCGCGTTCTGGCTCACCTCACCCGACACCCAGGCGCGGTAGAAGACCGGCCACGAGAGGTCGATCAGGATGATGGACAGCGGGATGATGAAGACCACGATGCCCAGGATGTCGATGATCGTGTTGGCGCGTTTGCTCAGCCGCGAGGAAATGAAGTCGATCCGCACATGCGCGTTGCGCAGCCACACGTAGCCCGAGCCGAGCAGGAAGACCGCAGAGAACAGGTACCACTGGATCTCGAGGTAGGCGTTGCTGCCGATGTCGAAGGCCTTGCGCATGACCGCGTTGCCCGAGCTGATGACGACGGCGGCCAGCACCAGCCACATGGTGGCCTTGCCGATCCATTCGTTGCAAGTGTCGATCAGTGCAGAGAGTTTCAGAAGTGCTGTCACGAGGCTTCCTTGGGTCCGGTTTGTCTTTCACCAACCTGCCGCGATTCTGTCTTGCCTGCTGCGGTGTGGCAGGGATGCTTTCCCTCAGCAAAACTGCCACTTGGGCAGTCCGGGAACGCCGCCTGAAGTGCGAGGCCGGTTGATCAAAATTGTGACCTGGCCGCTGTCTCGGACAGTTGGCGTCGCCGCCGGGCGGGCAAAGCCGATCAGGCCTGGGTGGCGAGTTGAAACAGGCGCGCGGAGCGCGTGCCGGAGCGGCAGAACATGAGCATCGGCCGCGGCAGTTCTGCCAACAGCCGGGCCATCGCAGTGGCTTGTTCCGGTGATTGATAAGCGCCGTCCACCGGCAGCCAGCGGTAGGCCAGACCTGCGGCGGTGGCGGCGGCTTCGATCACCGCGCTGGTCGGCTGGTCCGGCCCATGCTCGAAGTCGGGCCGATTGTTGACCACGCTCTTGAAGCCGGCGCGCGCGGCTTCGGCCATCGACTCAGGAGCGAGTTGCGGGGCAACGCAGACATCGGCTGCGATCGCTCTTAGAGGCAGGGTGGTTTGCATGGCGGTCTGTTCAGTGCGGGTGGCAGGGCTTCAGTGTCTCAATGGCTCAGGGCTTGTTTGACGGCCGCAGAGACCAGGCCCATGTCGGCCTTGCCGGCCAGCCTGGCCTTGGCAGCGCCCATCACCTTGCCCATGTCACCCGGGCCGCTGGCGCCGAGTTCACTCACCAGCGCGGCGACAGTGACATTGATTTCATCGGCGCTGAGGCGTTGCGGCAGGTAGGCCTCGAGCACCTGGAGTTCGGCGGTTTCCTTGTCGACCAGGTCGGTGCGGGCGGCCAGAGCAAAGGCTGCAATCGAGTCTTTGCGCTGCTTGATCAGCTTGTCCACCAGCGCAACGACGTCGGTGTCGCTGAGCTCGATGCGTTCATCGACCTCGCGCTGCTTGCAGGCCGCCAACAACATGCGGATGGTTGACAACCGGGGCGCATCCCTGGCCCGCATGGCGGTCTTCATGTCTTCGGTGACGCGGTCCTTCAAGGGGCTGGTCATGAGGTCTTCAGATTCAGGATCGGGCGCAGGGAGGGAGTCCGTAAAACCAGCAAGCCCGTAGCGGCTTCCCGCACGGGCTTGGATCGTGATGTCGCCGTGCTGTGCGTGATTCCGGCCTGGAAGACGCCGTGCTGCAAGATCGCTGTCGGGTGGCTCGACCGTGGGCCGAGCTTGCCCGCAAGACGATCAGTACAGCTTCTTGGGCAATTGCATGCTGCGCACGCGCTTGAAGTGGCGCTTGACGGCGGCCGCTTTCTTGCGCTTGCGCTCTGCGGTGGGCTTTTCGTAGAACTCGCGGGCGCGCAGATCGGTCAACAGGCCGATCTTCTCGATGGTGCGCTTGAAGCGGCGCAGGGCGACATCGAAAGGTTCGTTCTCTTTGACGCGAATGGTGGTCATGAAAAGGGGGATCCCAAAAAAGTGTGCGACCTGAGTCTGCAGCGTGTCGTGTTCACAGGCCGGGCATTCCGGGTCCTGCCTGAAAGTGTGTGGACTTTTGGTCCTCGAAAGAGACCAGCAACCAGACACCCGAATAAAAACACCCCGAAGAGCGCAGCGCGGGGCAAGTCAGCAAAGCCGAAAATTATAGCCCGAACTCTTGGGCTCGGCCGCAGGCTCTATTGCCCTGGCTCAGGCGATCTGTGTTGCGGCGCTTCGCAGGCAAGGTGACGGCGGGCCCTGCTGCAGCGCGGTGCGGGCGCGCAGCACGTCGCCGATCAAGATGATCGCCGGGCTGGTCATGCCATGCAACCGGGCTTCGCTGCTCAAGGTGACGAGACGGCAGAGACACAGTTTTTCCTGCGCCGTGCCCGCTGCCTGCACGATCGCCGCCGGCGTGGCGGGTGGCAGGGCTTTCAGCAGGCCTGCTTGCAGCGCGGTCAGGCGGGCCATGCCCATGTAGATGATCAAGGTCAGCCCCTGCGCCGCCGCAGCGCCCAGCACCGCCCAGTCCGGACCTGTGGCGCCGTCCTTGGCGTGGCCGGTGACCAGCATCACGCCGTGCGCGTGCTCGCGGTGGGTCCATGGCACACCCAGTGCGCTGGCGGCCACCAGACCCGAGGTCAATCCATGCACCACACGCACATCGACGCCGGCCGCGCGCAAGACCTGCGCTTCTTCGCCCCCGCGGCCGAACACGAAGGGGTCGCCGCCCTTCAGTCGCACCACGCGTTCACCGGCCAGGGCGCTTTGCACCATCAGCCGTTCGATGAAGTCCTGGGGTGTGCTCTGACAGCCCCCGCGCTTGCCGACATGCACCACCCGCGGAACGTGCTCCGGGTTGCGACGGCGCAGCGCCAGGTCGAGCACCGCATCGCCTACCAGGTCGTCGACCAGCAGCAGCGTAGCCTGGCGCAAGGTGCGCAGGGCCTGCAGGGTCAGCAGGTCCGGGTCACCCGGCCCGGCGCCGACGAGGGCGCACCAGCCGCTGCGCGGGTCCCGCTTTTTCTTCACATTCATGCGCTGCTGTCCATCGGGCTGCCGGTTTTGCTGCCCATGCTGCCGCCCATGTCGTTGCCCATGTCACCCGAGCTTCCCGTCATCGCTGACAGGGCATTCAGGATGAGCTGCACCTGGCGTGCCAGCGGCGCGGGCGCAGGCCGCTCGCCGCCGATCACCGATTGCACGTAGAGCGCCGTGGATGCCGCGTCGTTGCTGCGTGGCAGCAGCGGCATCACGGCCAGCACACCGTCGTGCGCCGCCGCACTCGCGCTGGCATGCCACTGGCCTTCGATGTAGGTGTCGACGCGCGGCATGCGCCTGGGGTCGGCTGCCGGTTCGCCTTCGGTGCCGCGCAGCAACAGCGCGTCTGCCCTGTCACGCTGCGCCCAGGCTCGCATCAGTTCACCGAACTCCGGGTGCGTGAAGTTCACCAGCCGCAGCGCCCGCGTACCGCGCACCGGGTTGAGCATCTTGGCCACCGTGTGGCCTGCATTGCGAACGCCGAGTTGCCAGCGGCGATCGAGCAAGGTCTGCAGCGCGGGGCAGAGCAGCGCCGTGCCGACAAAAGCGGGCTCGTGTCGGGCCCAAGCCTGTTGCACGTCGTCGAGGTGATGGGCCGCAGGCAGGCCCAGATCATGAAAGACGGCGGCGCTGGTGGTGCGCACGGGGTCGCTCAGGTTGCCGTGCACCAGCACGCGTGCCCCTTCCTGGGCCAGTGACATGGCCAGCAGCGGGGTGAAGTTGCACAGACGGCGGGCGCCGTTGTAGCTGGGAATGAGGACCACCGGGCTGTCGCTGTCCAGCATCGCACAACGCGCCTGAACGGCGTCCAGGAAGCCCGTCAGCTCGTCCAGCGTCTCGCCCTTCATGCGCAGTGCGATCAGCAGCGCACCGAGCTCGATTTCGCTGACTTCCCCGTCCAGCACCTGACCCATCGTGATGCGGGCGAGCTCACGCGACAGCGAGCGGGCGCCGGCTGCGCCGCGTCCGACTTCTTTGATGACCGGGATGATGCTCATGGAATCTTGGCTGTTCGGCGGGCCCTGCGGTGTGTCTGGCCGGGCCGCCTTTCCAGGGTTTTGCAGGTGCCTTGCCAATACTCCGCAAGTTCCGGGCCTGCACGTTTTCAGACCGTTTGGGGCGATCGACTTTCCAGTCGATGCAGTGCGGGCAGACAGGAGCCGCACCGGGTGCCGCACTTGAGCTCGGACTGCAGTTGCGCCAGGCGTTCCCGGGCGTTGCCCTTGCTGCGCGTCAGGCAGGCCACGATGCTGTCCTCATCCACGTCCAGGCAATTGCAGACCTGTTTGCGCGGCGGCCTCGTTCCCGCTGGTGCGGCGCCGGGCCGCAGCAGGTACGGGGCCAGCGCCTGGGCCGGCAGCCGGTCTTGCAAGAGCGCGCGCACCCAGGGCTCGGCGCTGGCGTCGCCGGCCAGCATGAAGGCTTGCAAATGCACATCACCCTGGGCATTGCGCTGCAAGCGCATGGTGCGTCTTTGCCCGCGCGCGAGGTCGGTGAAGCGCAGCAGTCGGGGATCAGAGGCGGGCATGCCCAAGGCTGCTTCGATCGCCGACACGGTTTGTCGCAGCGCTGCACTGTCGGCGCGTGAGGCGGTCGCGGCGGCGCGCAGGAGCAGGCCCTCGGTCGCGCCGCTGCGGTCACCGTCCGAGGCAGCGGCGCCGCTGCCGTCACCCGATTCGGCAGCTTCGCTGCGGTCACTGGATTCGGCAGTTCCGCTGCCGAAGGGCACCACACTGGCGTAGTCGAAGTCCGCCATCATCCCGCGCAGGGCCTGGCGCACGCTGGCGGCCCGTTCTGCCGGGAACCAGGCGGCGGCCAACAGCCGCCAAGGCAGTTTCGCCGCCGCGATGTGCACGGCAGCGTGTTTGAGTTCGGGCTGTTTGGACAAGGGGCAGCAGACGCTCGTGGTCAGCGCATTGATGCCCAATCCGCCCGGCGGCTGGGGCGGGCTGGAGACGGCTGCGGTGGCGGACGGGGCGGCGCTGCCACCGACATATTCACTGCCCCAGTGCATGGCCACGAAGGCCTGTGCCGGTGCCTGGGCATCGCTGCTGCGCGCGGGCAGCAGCAATTCGCCGCGCCGCGATTTCAGTCGCACCAGCTCACCTTCGCTCAGCCCCAGCCTGCGCATGTCCTGCGGGTGCAGGTCGACCGCAGGCTCGGGTGCGTGGCCGTACAGGCGGCCCATCGCCCCGGTGCGGCTCATGCTGTGCCACTGGTCGCGCAAGCGGCCGGTG
>Ga0209181_10008014_pt1 | contig 14298 bp, 12 predicted proteins | sample MAT05_FD_187208 | JGI IMG/M metagenome (GOLD analysis project Ga0209181, IMG submission 187208) | Freshwater microbial communities from Lake Fryxell liftoff mats and glacier meltwater in Antarctica - MAT-05 (SPAdes) (version 2) | ecosystem: Environmental > Aquatic > Freshwater > Ice > Liftoff... | reverse complement strand
GCCGTTGGGCCGAATGGCCCGGGCCGATGAGATGGTGCCGGCGCTGCTGTACCTGGCCTCCGACGCATCGAGCTACGTGACGGGCCAGGTGCTGGCGGTCGACGGGGGTTGGACCGCGTGGTGACGGGCCGCAGCCGCACGGTGTTGCATTGACATGAGTTCAACAGACCAACGTGCGGACACGCCGGAATTGCCCGCGCACCGGGAGCCCAGCACGACCAAAGCGCCCACTTCCAGTCGAGATACGACTGCAACAGCGGTCTTCAAGCTGGCGGAGGTGGCTTCGCGTTTGCTTTTTCTGCTCTTCGCACTGCTTTTTATGGATCAAAAGAGCGCAGGCCAGTTCGGGCTGCTCAACACGTCAGTTGCGTTGTTTTCACTGTTCGTCGGTTTCGAACGTTGGGGCGTCTTGTGGCGCAAGCTCGCAAATTGCGGTTCTGATGAGTCCGGCGCCCTGATTGCAGATACCCTCAAATTTTTCCAGTTCAACTACTTCGTCTGGACGCCGATCTTCATAGCGACAGCCTATTTTTGGATCGACCTCAGTTGGTTCGAGATCGCGCTTGGCCTTTGCATTGTTGTCTGCGAACAACTCTCGGTTGGCGCCTATTGGCTCGCCATCGTCCAAGCGCGATACCGTTGGCTCATCCTCATTACTGCTACGAAGAACGCCGCGATGCTGCTAACGCTTGGCGTGCTCATGTTCGGGTTCTCTCATACCATCACGTTGACGACGGCGCTGGAAGTTTGGGCAATTGCAGGTCTCACCTCGGTTCTGGCATTTTCCACATTGCGTACTGGAAGACGCTCCTTCACCTTGAAGCTTTCACGCAGCCAGATTCAAGAAATAGCCGGTCAGTATCGCGAGTCACGCGCCCACTTTTTGACTGGACTTGCAGCATTTTCATCGGGCCAGATTGACAGAATCATCGTCGGCACCGCTGTTGGCCTTTCTCTAACTGGAATTTACTTCAAGAACATTTTTATCGCCGCAAGCGTATATTCCGCAGTAACCATTTTCTTGCACAATCGTGCGGTGTCCAGAATATATTTTGAAGCTGGACAGCAGCGCTACGGTGTGGCGCTAAAGATCACCCGACGCGAGTCCGTCAAGGTGCTCATCACATATGTCATTTTTATTCTTGCAACAGTGGCCATTGGGCAGCAAGAAATTATTGTTTCAATACTTGAGAAATACTCCGTATCATGGATTTATATCACCGGATTGCTGATCGCTTTTCTCCTGCGTACCTTGGCCGACTACAACTGCACCGTTTTAAATGCCGCAGGGCACGAGAAGTGGGTCTTGGCCATCCACACGTCTTCAATCTCGATCTCAGCAGTCTTGATCTTCATCTTGACGCGATCATTCGGAATCGGTGGCGCTGTTATCGCGATGATTATCGGATGTGCAATCCTGTTGATTCTGTCAGAAGTCTGCCGCAGCAAAGCTCTCTCTGGCAAGCCAAAAATGCCGCCACGAGAGCAGTATGATCTTTGAATGGTACGGCGCTTTCGCAAGAATCACTTTTATCGTCCAACCGACTGTGTGACGTCGAATATATCGACGTCTGAAGCAAATTAATCTATTAAATATTCTGGAGATTTCGTGCGTCCAAACGTGGTCATCGAGAGACTCAAGGGCCTGGCGACGGGCAGGCTTCACCACTACGCGTTTCAGCGAATATTCCGGGATCAGCCCGTACGCGAGTGGATTGCAAACCGAGTGGCGAAAGCACGCCCCAGCGCATCCGCAGACCGACTGACGGACGTCGAAATTGGTGAAGTCAAGCGTCTGGCGAATGACGGCTTTATTTCACTGCCAGGACTTATCACTACCGAGCAGATTTTCGAGATAAAGGAATATCTTCGGGACAAACTCTGCTATAACCGCAACCGCCCACTGCAGGGAGATCGATTCCTGCCCGACCAGCCACCCCTTGGTACTCATGTTGCGGCTTACTCGGATGCAGACACTGTAAATTGTCCGCATGTCCTGCAGCTGGCGAACGATGAGCGCGTACTGCGCTTGGTAGGAGGTTACTTCAAGTGTCGCCCGACTATTTCAAATCTCTCCCTGTGGTGGTCGCTCAAGACCGACGAAGCACCCGAAGAGGCAGAGAATTTTCATCGAGATATCGACGACTGGCGACAGTTAAAACTCTTCATCTACCTGACTGATGTTGACGACGATCTCGGGCCGCACGTATTTGTCCGGGAGAGCCATCGGATCAGGCAATCCCTCGACACCCGACGATACTCAGACGAGGAGGTAATTTCGGGTTTTGGCGCGGGTCGTATCGTTACCTTCACAGGTCCGATGGGTACCTGTTTTCTGGAAAACACGTTCGGCTTGCACAAGGGAAAAACCGCGAGAGGTGGAAATCGATTGTTGTTGCAGGTGCTATACACCTTAAACCCATTGGGGGTTAGCGAATACAACCCGATAGATCGCGCGGATGCCACCGCAGTTGTAGATCGCTATATCAACCGCCTCTATATTCTCTGACGCTCCCGATTGCTGGAGAACTCAATTGGAAGACGAAACAGAGGGTACGCAGAAAAAGCTGGTCAAGATATTGATGGCGAGCTTTTTTTTCCGTGCACTGAGCAAGTCCGTCATGGCGCTGTCTCGTGCTTTTGCAAGTGTATGCAGCTACGGCAAGACCTATGCATTGTTCCCGCATGCAGTTGCCGACGATATTTATTTGGATTGGACCGTCGCGGTCGGATATCCCAAAAATATAAAATTCGGCAAACGCGTGCGGATCGGACCTGGTTCAGTGCTTGGTGCCTATGGCAGCATAAATATTGGAAACAATGTGCGGATGTCACGGAATGTGCGATTGGAAACGGGAGGTCTCGATTTCACCGCGCCGCCACCCTTCCCCCACAATAGAAAGCCCATAAATATAGGCGATGATGTTTGGATCGGGACTAATTCCTTGATACTGGGCGGGGTCACGGTGGGTTCGGGTGCAGTTATTGCAGCCCAATCTGTAGTTACAAAGGATGTGCCTGATAACGCTGTAGTGGCCGGTAATCCAGCCAAACTTATCAAGTTCATTGATAGAGGATCGCCACCCGGTTGATCGCAGAGTTAATCGCCGGCGGGTCGACGCCACGAACCGCTATGCGACTCGCTTCACAGTTCTGAGTCGACCTGATTACCATACAATTTTCATCTTTTCAGCATGAATGTTTCCAATGTTGCGCCAGACGAAACGTCGGCCACCGCGTCCTGCGCAAGGTTGATCTCTGAGCACGGGGCTGCCGGCGTAACGGAAAGGCCCTCGGAGAACAAGCGAGTGCTTATCTATCCCGTGCATCGCACGGTGGCTTGGTGGCGCTTTGTCGGCAAGAACCTTGGTTGGGGCGATAGCGTCGTGGTGGCGGATCTTCGGGGCGAGGGCGACATCTGCGTTGTCAATGACTTCTACGCCGAACTCAAACGCCTGCGTGCTCAGGCCTCGCCGGTTGGTGGGCTGCTCTCTCAAAGCGTGGTGAACGACGTCATCGCGCGGTGCCGACTGCTGCGGTGGCTGCACCCGCACTTGGCCGAGTGCATGGCGCAGGCCATGGCAATCGTCATGGACCGTGTGCTTGAGCGCGTTGACCCTCGCGTGGTGTTGAGCTTTCCGATCGACCGCTATGTGAGCGACGTGCTGGAGCGCCGTGCCCATGCCAGGGGCATCAAGTACCTGGAACTCACTGCGAGCGTCGTTCCCCGAATGTCGATGCTTCTGTACCGGGGGGCGCTTGTACAGACCGAGGCGCCGCCACCGGCCGACCTCGTTCGGCAGACTGTCCAGGAAATTGCCAGCCCAGCGTTTGTACCGAGTTATGTGCAGAAGAAGTCGAAGTACACCAAAGCGCGGTTCGTCCGCACGCTAAGCTACTTTCGCACGCGGGCCATAGTTTTCAAGTTGATCTCCTGGATCAAGCGCGATCCGCTGAACCTGCATTACATGGACGCGCAATCTTTTCTTGGTCACAAGTGCAAGTGGAAAGACATTCGAATGGTGGACCTGTGCGACCCGCAGTGGCGCGATCACTTGGTCAGTTTCCCCAAGGAACGGCGGGTGATGTTTGGCCTGCAGTTGTTCCCCGAAGCCTCGATCGATTACTGGCTGCGCAATGTCGACCTGATCGACCACGACAACCTCGTGGTTGGCGCAGCGCGTTCGTTTTCCGAGCAAGGTTTTCTGGTGCTGGTCAAGGACCATCCGTCGCAGTTCGGTTTTCGCCAGACCGAGCTGATCGACCGTCTGCTGGCCCTGCCGAACGTTGTGATGGTGCCCTATGACGTCAGCGGAAATGAACTGATGGCCGAGTCAGGCGTGAGCTTCACCTGCACCGGCACCCTGGGTCTGCAGGCTGCGCTAGCGGGCCTGCCGTCGGTGGTGACGGAGTCCTACTACGCACGTGAGCCTGACTTCCTGGTGTTCCGCGAGCGCGCGGAAGTCGCGGGTCTGGGGAAGTCGGTCCTGGACCATCGGTTCGCGAATGAGATCGAACAGCGCCGTGAACGGGTAATTGGCCACCTCCTGCGGGGCAGTTTCGAGGCAGACTTTTTTTCGTTTCAGCGCTTTGACCCGCTTAGTCCCAGCCCGGGCGCGCGAAGTCTCGCCAAGGCACTCGGTCATCGCCTTGACCAGTTGGTCGCCGACAAACTGCTGTGAAAAGTTATCGATACGCATGGATTGCAGACCTGTCGCTTGCCAACGGGGACCGAAACCGTGACTAACCCTGCCGTATCGATGTTGAAGGTCTGGTTCATCTGCGTCGCCATCTATTTTTTGCTGCCGTTCCAACTAGTAGAAAAGCAACTGACGATAGAAGGCTTGACTGTTCTTGGGCTGTTCCTCGGTGCGTTCTTCATCGGTACCGCAGCCATTCGGCCCGCAAGGCTGAAAGTAGGACTCCACCAGAAAATCGTCTTTGCACGCACAGACAGGCTACTCCAGGTTGTCTCGGTGATCGCAGTCATCTCGCTGCTGATCGACCTGCAGAGTAAAGACGTATTCGACCTCGCACTTTCCTACGAGCTTCGGTCTGACCAGGCAGCCGCGCTGATGGCAGGTTCGGCCTCGGAAAGCTCGATGTGGTTCCAGATCGCCTTCTTGACGTATCCGGCTAGCTACGCGTATCTGGTACGTGTGATCGTGTTCGACCGGCGGCCGAACTTGGCCAGACTGGCCGCTTTCGGACTGTTGCCTGTGTTGATGATCACCTTGGCGATTGGCGGTCGCGCACCGATGTTGTACGGGATCGTGGTGTCGCTCGCCGCCTTGGGAGCACGTCGCACCTTCATGCTTAGGCAGTACCCAGGCACCACACCGAGACGCCTGGGACCACTGGCATGGCTATGCGCAGCAATGGTGGCAGGCGGGGCGCTGTATTACTTCATCGCCGTGTTCTTCGCACGCGCAGAGACGCTCGGCGGCGCGTCCGCCATGTTCACTATTGCCGAGGAGATCTGGGGCATCAGATTTCGCGGGCCGATGGCGAGCTTGATGTTCAGTACGCTAGGCGAAGACATCACCTACGTCATTTTCATATTCACCTGGTATGTCGTCCAGGGTTTCCCGATGGGAAACATCCTGTTTACGGAGTACAGCGGTCCGATGCAGCTGGGTGTGTACGGTGTTGACCTGGCATCCGCCCTCGTACGGCGACTCGATGGCGAGCTGGTGGCGAGCCACTTCGACACCCTGCAGCAATTGGGCACCTATGGGTTCCTGCCTTCAGCGTTCGGTTCGCTATACGTCGACTTCTGGCTGTTCGGGTTGGTCATCTGCGTGATCTGGGGCGCCCTCTGCGCGCTGGTGTTCCAACGCATCCGTGCTGCCAAAGACTCACGCTGGCTGCTGTTTGCGCCGTTCGTCACCATCGGCATTCTGTTCAGCTTGATCAACACACCAATTGGCTTCTCGAATGGTTTGATGACTCACGTCTGGCTATTGGTGGCTTTCCTGGCAGCCCGTCAAGGGGCTCCCATTGCAACCAGAAGCACGCCCGTGATCGCTCGCCGCACGACGAGCCTTGGACCCAGTCACCATCGCTGAATGCGTAACCGAGCATCTTGGCGAGTGCGCTCGCCGTCAATCATCGTCGGCGCCTGGACATGTCCATCACCCCCTTGAAAACGACATTGGTTTTCTCGCCAGGGGCGGCGGCCTGAAGGATAATCCTCGACCGTCGAAAGCCGCTTCAGTGCTTGCGTGTCAGCTGGCCGGTTCCACGTTCCCGACCGTCCCCCCTCCCCCTTGGTTCTCGCGGCATCCAGACAGATGAAGATTTCCGTGGTCACCGTATGCTTCAACAGCGGGGCGTACATCGCCGACGCCTTGCGCTCAGTCGACGCGCAGACCTGGCGCGATGTCGAGCACGTGATAGTTGACGGCGCATCGCGCGACAACACGCTGGCGGTTGTCAGCGCTTTCCAGCAGCCCTGGCGACGTGTGGTTTCGGAGCGCGACGCCGGCATTTACGACGCGATGAACAAGGGCATCCGCCTGGCGACCGGCGAAGTCGTCGGGTTCATCAACTCGGACGACTTCTACGCCTCCGACGGCGTTCTTGAGCGTGTGGCTTCGGTGTTCGAAGATCCGCAGGTGGAAGCCTGTTACGGAGACCTGTGCTACGTGCAGCAGAACAACGTGGAGGCGGTCGTGCGCTACTGGCGTTCTTCGGCCTACCGACCCGGCCAGTTCGGCCGCGGCTGGGTGCCACCACATCCGACGCTGTTCCTGCGCCGTTCTCTCTTCGCCCGCTTCGGTGCCTTCGACCTGAGTTACCCGATCGCCGCAGACTTCGAATTGATGGCACGCTTGCTCGAGGTCCACCGCATCAAGACCGTGTACCTGCCCCAGGTGCTGGTGAAGATGCGCCTGGGCGGCACCACCAACCGCAGCGTCGGCAACATCGTCCAGCAAAACCGCGAGATCTGGCGGGCTCTGTCCGCGCACCATTTGCAGCCGTCGGCGCTGAAGTTCATCGCCGGCAAGATCAGCTCGCGCGGCCGCCAGTTCTTCACTCGGCCGGCATGACGCGACGGGTGCTCGTCACCGGGGCCAGCGGCTTTGTAGGGCGTGCCGTGGTGGCGCATTTTCTGGCGCAAGGCTGGGCCGTTCGCGCCAGCAGCCGCAGCCCGGCGCTGACCTGCCCGGTGGGTGTGGAAGCCAGCCAGATTGGCAACACCCTGGACCCACAGGCCTGGTGCGCCGGCGTGGCCGGCGTCGACAGCGTTGTGCACTGCGCTGCGCGGGTGCACGTGCTGCGCGAAGACGCTGCCGACCCGCTGGCCGACTTTCGACGGGCCAATGTGCAAGCTACGCAGGCGCTGGCGCAGGCGGCGCTGAGCGCAGGGGTGCGCCGATTCGTTTTTGTCAGTTCGGTCGGGGTCAACGGAGCGCAGACCAGCCAGCGGCCGTTTCGCGCCGACGACCCGCCCGCGCCGCATTCGCCTTATGCGCAGTCCAAGCTCGAGGCCGAACAGGCCTTGCAGGCGTTGACCCAGGGCCAGACGATGCAGACCGTCATTGTTCGCCCCCCCTTGGTGTACGGCGCGGGAGCGCCAGGCAACTTCGCGCGCATGCTGGATGCGCTGCGGCGCGGCTTGCCGCTGCCGCTGGGGGCCATCGACAACCGCCGCAGTCTGGTCGCTATCGACAACCTCATCAGCTTGCTGCACGCCTGCGCCACACACCCGCAAGCCGCAGGCAACACCTTCATGGTCAGTGACGGCGAAGACCTGTCTACAACCCAACTCCTGCAGCGCCTGGGCCAGGCCCTGGGCAGGCCGGCGCGGCTCTTCCCGGTGCCGGCAGCGCTGCTGCGGGTTGCCGCCTCGATGCTGGGCCGCAGCGACCTGGCGCGGCAGCTGACCGGCTCTCTACAGGTGGACATTGGTGCCACGCGGCAGAAGCTGGGTTGGTCGCCGCCGCAGAGCCTGGACGCCGCACTGCGCCAAGCGGTGGGCGCCGGCAGATGACACCCCAACAGGAACTCGCCGCAGCCGGCCTGGCGGCAATCGGGGGCAGTTGGTTTCTGACGGCTCTGGTGCGCAGCTACGCACTGCGCACGCAACTGCTGGACGTCCCCAACGAACGCAGTTCGCACACCGTGCCCACGCCGCGCGGCGGCGGTATGGCCATCGTGCTGACTTGCCTGGCCTGCCTGGCCGCGCTGGGGTGGACGGGCCGACTTGAGTCGCGCCTGGTGCTGGCGGGACTCGGCGCCGGCAGTCTGGTGGCCCTGCTGGGCTACCTGGATGATCGAAGCCCCCTGCCAGCACGCTGGCGCTTCCTGGGCCACGGTGCCGCCGTGGTTTGGGTGGTGGCCTTGATGGGGCCGATTCCTTCTGTGCCCGTGCTGGGCGTGATGCTGGACCTGAACGTCATGGGCCCGGTGCTTTGCTGGATCTTCGCGGTCTGGATGATCAATTTGTTCAACTTCATGGACGGCATCGACGGCATTGCTGGCGTGCAAACGGTGTGCGCAGCCGTGGGTGGGGCCGCACTCTGGTGGGCCGTGGGCAGTGGCACCGGCTGGCTGGCCGCGCTGGCGTTGGCCGCTGCCACCGCTGGCTTCCTGGTCTGGAACTTTCCGCCCGCCAAGATCTTCATGGGCGACGCGGGCAGCGGCTTCCTGGGCCTCATGATGGCGCTGCTGGCGCTGTGGAGCGCACAGGCGCAACCCGTGCTCCTGTACTGCTGGTTCATCCTGGTGGGTGTCTTCATGGTGGACGCAACCACCACACTGGTGCGGCGGGTCCGCCGCGGAGAACGTTTCTTCGAGGCGCACCGCGCACATGCCTACCAGTACGCGTCGCGCCGTCTGGGCGGCCACCGCCCGGTGACGCTGGCCTGCCTGGCCATCAACCTGCTGTGGTTGTGGCCGTGGGCTGCCCTGGTCGCCTGGGGCTGGGTGGACGGCATGGTTGGCCTGGCGCTGGCCTATGCGCCGTTGATCTGGCTGGTCTTTCATTTCCATGCCGGCGACCGCGCCGCCCAAGCCCGGCCCATAGCGTGACCCGATTGCTCATCGTCGGCGCAGGCGGCTATGCCTGCGCGGTCATTGAACTTGCCCAAGCCTTGGGCGGCTACGAACTGGTCGGCCTGGTCGACGACCGTTGGCCGGCGCTGCCTGCGCTGCGCGGGCTGCCCGTGCTGGGGCGGCTGGCCGATCTGCAGAACTTGCGCGGACAGGCCGATGCGGCGGTGCTGGCCATTGGCGACAACGCGGCGCGCCAGGCGGCATTTTCTGCAGCACAGGCTGCGGGTTATGCCCTGCCCAACCTGGTGCACCCCCGGGCCGTCGTCTCGCCCAGTGCGGTGCTGGGCCGCGGCTTGACGGTGATGGCTGGAGCCATCATCGGCGCCGAAGCACGGGTCGATGACGGCGCCATCGTCAACGCTGGAGCAGTCCTGGACCACCATGCCCAGGTCGGCGCCTGCGCACGTTTGGGCGTGGGCGCCTGCTTGGCCGGCGGTGCGGTTTTGTTGCCCGGCGCCAGCCTGGCTGCGGGCGGGGTGCTGGCGTAGGTCAGCGCCTGGAAGCGGGCCCGTCGAGTCTGGGACAATAAGCGTCTATGCTGCCACTCAACGCGATGGCCATCGCCCGACGACTGGCCAGGATGTCGCCCAATGCCAAGGTGTGGGTGATGCTCGGCGGCGACGCGCTGTTCCTGCCGTTGTGCATGCTTGCTGCGGTGGCCTTTCGACTGGGCTCACTAGACACAGCACTGGGCACCGCGCCTTTCGTGCAGGTGGCCTTGGCGCTGTTGGCGATGCCCGTGTTGGCAGTGGCGGGCCTGTACCGCACGGTGGTGCGCTACATCGACCTCAGCGTGCTGGCTGCTGCAAGCGGAGCCCTGGCGGCGGTGGTCTTGCTGGTTTATCTGGGTGCCCTGTTCCTGAACCTGGACGTGCTGCCGCTCTCTGCGCTGCTGATCTTCTGGTTCGTCTCTTTTGCTTACGTGGTGACGTCACGCTTCGTTGCCCGGTCGCTTCTGCGGCGCAGCTTGAAGCCCGGCGCCCGCCCGCGCCTGCGCACCGCCATTTACGGCGCAGGCGATGCCGGCGCCCAACTGGCCCAGGCCATGCAGTTCAGCACCGAGTACAAGGCTGTGTGCTTTCTGGACGACCGGCGCGAGCTGCAACGGAAAACCGTGGTCGGCTTGCGGGTGTACTCACGCGACGAGATCGCGGAGGCCGTCGTACGCCACGACGTGAGCCAGATCGTGGTGGCCATCCCATCGGCCAGCGCAGCGCAGAAGCGCCAACTCATCGAACGCATCGAAGCGGTGGGCATGCCGGTGAAGATCCTGCCCGGTTTGTTCGAAATGGTCGACGGCCGGGCGGCCGTTGCCGACATCCGCGAGGTTGACGTGGCTGATTTGCTGGGCCGCGACCCGGTGACGCCAGCTGCGAACCTGTTTTCGCGAAACATAGCCGGCAAGGTGGTGATGGTGACCGGCGCAGGGGGCTCGATCGGCAGCGAACTGTGCCGGCAGATCATCTCGCAACGGCCCGCGCGCCTGGTGCTGATCGATCATTCGGAGTTCGCGCTGTACAGCATCGACCATGAATTGAGCACCGCCGGCAACAGCATCCCGATCGTGGCCTGCCTGGGCTCGGTGCTTCAGGAAGGCATGCTCAAAGGCGTGATGCAGCGTGAGCGGGTGCAGACCATTTACCACGCTGCGGCCTACAAACACGTGCCGATCGTCGAATCCAACATCCAGCAAGGATTGCGCAACAACGTATTCGGCACGTTGAGCGTGGCGCGCGCCGCAGTGGCAGCGGGGGTCGAGACCTGCGTGTTGATTTCCACCGACAAGGCCGTGCGACCGACGAACGTGATGGGCGCATCCAAGCGGGTGGCCGAACTGGTGTTCCAAGGCGAGGCGCGGCGCAGCGCGGGCACGGTGTTTTCGATGGTTCGTTTCGGCAACGTGCTGGGTTCTTCGGGCTCCGTCGTGCCGCTGTTCAGACGGCAAATCCAGTCCGGCGGGCCGATCACCATCACCCACCCGGACATCGTCCGCTACTTCATGCTGATTCCCGAAGCCGCGCAACTGGTGATTCAGGCCGGGGCGATGGCCAGGGGAGGCGAAGTCTTCGTGCTCGACATGGGCGAGCAAGTGCGGATTGCCGACTTGGCACGCTCGATGATCAAATTGTCGGGGCTGACCGAGAAGACAGCCGTGCACCCCGAGGGCGACATCGAGATCCTGGCCACCGGCCTGCGCCCGGGCGAGAAGCTGTACGAAGAGCTGCTGATCGGTGACGACGTGGTGCCCAGCGGTCACCCGCGCATCATGTCGGCGCATGAACGCTACATCGACCCGACCTTGCTCGACAAGATGCTCGCCGCGCTGCGTCAGGCCTGCGAAGGCAACGATGTCGAGTCGATGTTGCGCCAGCTGCGCAACCTGGTGCCCGAGTTCAGGCCCGCCGACGAGGTGAACGCCGAAATGGCGGCTTCGCTGGCCGCGCGCTGACTTGGGATTTGCAACCCAGCCTTTACAGAGCCGACAGATCGTCGGCGTGCAGCGCGGCACCGCCCGGTACCGACATCACGGGCAAGCCCGTGTGACGTGCCAAGGCCAGGACAGATGAAAGCTGCTCGGCACTGGCGCTCGGCATCGCAATGATCACGTGTGTGGCGCCAGCCAGTACATGCGGCAGCGCGAGGTCGCCGATGGTGCCGCCTACCGTGACGCCGCTGATACGCAAGCCCTGCTTGGCGCGGTCGTCGTCGAGCACCGTCAGCACCGTCCAGCCGGCACGCCGGTGCAAGGTGCCGATCAGGCGCCGGCCGGCGTCGCCGGCACCCAGCACGATGGCGCGGCGCTGTTCATCGTCGGTGCCGCTGGCACAGGCGCGCGCGTGTTCCCACAGCATGCGGTATGCCATGCGCAGCAGGCTCAGCGCAAGGATGCAGAACAGCGGGTGCAGCACCAGCACTGCACGCGCCACGCCCACCAGCTGCGACATCAGCACCACCACCGCGCTGACCATGCCCGCCAGCACGCAGCCCACTGCGATGCGCTTGAAATCGTCAAAACCGAAGAAGCGCCACAGCCCGCGTGGAACGCCGGTCAGTGCCATTGCCACCAGGTAGGCGGCGACGACGCCGAACGAGACGTAGTCGTCGTACCACGGCCGTCCCGGCTGCCAGCGCTCGAAGCCCAGCCTGAACAGGTAGGTGATGTGCCAGCACGCCAGCACCACAAGGGCGTCCGCCAGCGTCGCCAGCGCGCGGTTGCGCGGGTTCAGCGCCGACATCGTCTGGTTGAGCCAGGGCCAGAGTCTGCTGTTGTTCATGGGCATCGAGCTCCAGGGTGAGGACAGGGTCGGCACGAACACCGTGCGCAGTGTCAGGCCCAGCACGCGCAGGTCGCTGACCAGAGAGGGGTTGTCGACGTAATGCAGCGCATAGCGCAGCTTGGTGGGCAGCACGACGTCGATGTACTCGCGCTCGGGGTTGCTGGCCTGCGCGAGCAGCTCGTTCTCGTTGCGGTAGCGCACCGAGGCGAAGTCGGTGATGCCCGGGCGCACGCTCAAGAGCCGCTCGCGCCACTCGGGCGGGTAGTGCTCCACATAGCGCGGCACCTCGGGGCGCGGGCCCACCAGGCTCATGGTGCCGCGCAGCACGTCGATGAACTGCGGCAGTTCGTCGAGCTTCCAACGCCGCAGCCAGACCCCCGTGCGCGTGATGCGGATGTCGCCAGCCACTGTGATCTGCGCTGCGTCGCGCGACTGCACCACGCTCATGGTGCGGAACTTGAAAATGCGAAATGGCTGTCCATGCCGGCCCACTCGCGTCTGGCGGAAGAACACCGGCCCCGGGGTGTCCAACTTGACGCACAACGCCAGCAGCAGCAGCAGCGGGGCCAACGCGACGAGCCCGACCGCGGCACCCAGGACGTCGAAAGCGCGCTTCAACATGGGGCCAAGCCCTGCATATTGATCAAGCGGCGTTCAAAATTCAATCTCAGCAGGTCGGCGGTGGTCGTTCATAGCGAACCTCCGGTCAACCAGCGCAGCCCAGCGCCACGCGCACTGCAGCGGCCACGCGCTGCACGTCTTCGAGGCCCATGCGCGTATACAGCGGCAGGCTGACCATGCGTTCATAGGCGCGCTGGCTGTGCGGAAACTGCTCTGGCCGCAGCGCATAGCGTTCACGCCAATAGGGATGCAGGTGCAGCGGGATGTAGTGCACGCTGCAGCCGATACCGGCGTTGAACAGGCGTTCGATGAAGCGGTCGCGTTCGATGCCGGCGCCGTCTGCCAGGCGCAGCACATACAGGTGCCATGCATGCAGGGAACCTGCTGCGGCCTTGGGCGGCAACACCACGGGCAGGCCGGCCAGGGCCTTGTCGTAAACAGCGGCCAACCGGCAGCGCTGTGCGTAGAAGGCCTGCGCTCGCTTCAGTTGCTGGATGCCCAGCGCCGCAGCAATGTCGGTCAGGTTGTACTTGAAGCCCGGTGCTACCACTTCGTAGTACCAGCTGGGCACCTTCGATGTGTAGCGGTCGAAGGCGTCACGGTTCATGCCGTGCAGGCGCATCAGGCGGGCCCGGCGGGCCAGCGCTTCGTTGCGCGTCACCAGCATGCCACCCTCGCCCGTGGTGATGGTCTTGTTGGCGTAGAAGCTGAACACCGTGGCGTCGCTGTCCAGCGTGCCCACCAGGCGCCCTTCGCTGGTGGTGGGCAGCGCGTGCGCCGCGTCTTCCACCACCTTCAAACCATGGCGCGTGGCGATGTCCAGGATGGCTGGCATGTCGGCAGCCAGGCCCGCGTAGTGCACCGGCATGATGGCCTTGGTGCGCGGCGTGATGGCGGCCTCGATGAGCGCCGGGTCGATATTCAGCGTGGCGGGGTCGATATCCACCAGCCGCACATCGGCGCCCAGGTAACGCACCACCTCGGCCGTGGCGGTGAAGGTGTGGGTGGTGGTGATGACCTCGTCGCCCGGGCCGATGCCCAGCGCTTCCAGCGCGAGGTGCAGGCCGGCGGTGGCGGAGTTGACGGCGACGCAATACAGCCCAGCGGGATCGCCCAACCAGGCCGCAAAGTCCTGCTCGAAGCGTCTGGCCTTGGGGCCGGTGGTGACCCAGCCGCTGCGCAAGGTGTCGACCACTTCGGCAATCTCGTCCTCGCCTATCTCGGGCAGGGCAAAGGGAAGAAAGGGCAGACGGGTCGAATCGGGATCAGCGGCCATGGCCGATTATCGGCCGTGCCCCGGGCTCGGGCCTGCAGCAGCAGGGGCCACCGCGCCAGGCTT
>Ga0209181_10008010_pt1 | contig 14300 bp, 9 predicted proteins | sample MAT05_FD_187208 | JGI IMG/M metagenome (GOLD analysis project Ga0209181, IMG submission 187208) | Freshwater microbial communities from Lake Fryxell liftoff mats and glacier meltwater in Antarctica - MAT-05 (SPAdes) (version 2) | ecosystem: Environmental > Aquatic > Freshwater > Ice > Liftoff... | reverse complement strand
CCGGCTTCAGACCGACCGATGGCAGGTGCATCCACTTGCAGTCGATCACGTCGAGTCATCCTTCTTCGCCGACGAGTCCGCATTTCCCGCGGGCAGCGTCACGTTTGACCACGCGCTCATCATGCGCGACGTCACTCACCAATGGCATTCGGTGGCTGACATGGCCACCGCAAGGGCTGGCTTGGAGTGAGATTCACCGCCCGTCCGCTGCATCCAGGCGGTCACCGGAAAGTTCCTCGAATTCCGCCAGGTGATCCGGCCGCAGCGGCTCGCTGATGCGGTAGTCCTCACCCAGCCATTTGCCCAGGTCGATCATCTTGCAGCGCGCAGAGCAGAACGGGCTGGCGGGCGTATTGAAGTCCGCGGGCTTTCCGCAGATGGGGCATTTCAGTGTGGGATTCTTTTCGACCATCGTTGTGCGTGAAAGTGTTGGCGCAGAATTGAAAATTGCAAGGCGAGCGCCCGGCTGCCGGTGCAAGAAAGAAGCCGGGTGCTGGCAGGTTGATTCGCGACAGCGATGCCGCTGGTATCCGAATGATGAACGCTGTGACGCTTGAATATCCCGATTCGTGGCTGGCCGCACTCGGCACCGATGCCGAACATTTCGCGGAGGATGCGCGGATGGCGGCGGCGAAGAAGCTTTTCGAAGTCGGACGATTCACGAGCGGCCAGGCGGCGCAATTTGCCGGAGTCACGAGGAGGAATTTCCTGCTGAGCTGCCGGCAGTGGGGTGTGGACAGCGTGAAGTGGGACGCTGTGGAGCTGGACGCTGAGTTCACGACTCCGCTGCCGCCGAGGGCGTGAGCATCGCGTGCAATGCGGGGCCGTTCATCGCGCTCGCTGGCATCGCGCAGTTGGGATTGCTTCGGGATTTGATCGGCGAAGTGCTGGTGGCGGATGACGTGAAATCCGAGGTGGAGGCCGGTGGGAAAAGCGGAGCCGGTTTGTTTCAATCGGCACCCTGGCTGCGGGTCACGAACCTCTCTCGGAAAATTGATCCGCTGCTCACGTCGCTGCTGGACATCGGCGAGGCGGCGACCATTTCACTCGCGCTGCAGGAACCCGCCGCGCTGGTACTGATGGACGAAGTGAAAGGGCGCAGGGTGGCGCGCAATGTCTATGGGCTTGCAGTGATCGGGACGGGACGTGTGCGCGTGGAGGCCAGACGGGCCGCGCTGATCAGCGAGGTGCGTCCATTGATCGAGCAGATGCGAGCCGGTGGCTACTGGCTGGCGGACACGATTGTGGCGGAGATACTCCGTCAGGCGGGAGAATAGGCGGAAGCCGCCCGGCGGGAACCTTCGTCAGCGAGACCGGTGCGCTCAGTTCCGCGGCGGGTCCACTTCGCGGACGGCGGCGCCGTTAGTGTCGCTGAGCAGCAGGATGGCGAGCTTCTCGACGTGGTTGAGTTCGGCGGGCTTGAGCATCTGGTAGTCGAGGCCGTTCGCGGGCGCGGCCTCTCGCGCGAGCGGCACGGGCTGCGCGTGCTCCGGTGCATTCAGGCTCGCGTAGTCGAAGCGTCCGCGCAGGTCGGTGTAGCCGTCCTTGAAGAAGCGCACGGTGCCGTTGCTCAGCCGCGCATACACTTTCACATACGCCTTCGCGACGGGCTTGCCGGCCGCGCTGTCGAGCGCCTCGATGCGGCCGTAGTTTTCCGCGAGCGTGAGCTTGAGCGTGTTCGCGTGATACGCCTGTGCCCTGCGCTGGCCGGCGGCGACGATCTCCACGAGCACATTCGCCTTCGCAAATTCGCCCGGCAGCGGGATGTCGAGCGCGTCCTTGCCCTTGGGCAGCGCCTGCTTCGCGCTCTGGTTCGGCTTGATGATGCTGAATCGGCCCGCGTCCTGGCTGACGAACGGATTGCTGCTGAACGAGAACTCGGGGTCCATGAGGTAATAGTTGATCGTCACATCGCCGAGATTCTTCCACGTCAGCGCGATGGACTTGTTCTCCACCTTGAAGTCGAAAGTCGGCTCCGTTGCCGCGAGTTCGGCCTGCTGCTTCTCGCGGTCCGGTTTGTCGTCGTCCTTTTTCGCCGCGGCCTTGCCCTCGATTTCGTCGAGCTGCGAGCCGACTTCGGCGAAGAGCTTCTGCCAGCGCGCGACCGGATGTCCGGCGTAGTTCGCCGCGATGCCGCGCGCCTCGGCGGGATTCGCCTCGTAGAATGCGGCGTAGCACTTGAAGTAGTCGTGCTGAATCTGTGTCGGCAGCGCTTTCGCATCCACCGTGTGGAAACGTGCGAGCGCCTCCTCCACGCGGTCCTGCAGGAACTGGTAGTACGTCACGCTCATGGCGTCCATCGCGTCGGGCTGCGGCTTGTGCGCGAGAATGGCGAGCAGGTGCTGGTATTGGGAAAGCACCGCCGGGTTCGCGATGCGCCACTCGCTGCCGAGCCGGTGCGCGCGCTGGTTTACGAGCGGGCTGTATTCGAGATGCTCGTAGGCGCGGCGCTCGATGGGATCGATCGTGATGAGCTTTGCCGCGAGGTAGGGTCCGCATTGAGTGAGGAAATCGTCGCGGTGCTTGAGCCATTCGCGGAGTGCGGCGGTGTCGTTGTGCATCACGGCATAGCTGTGGATCACGCTGTGCCAGATGTGCCGCTGCTGCATAACGCCGACCAGCTTCTTGAAAAACTCCGCACTCTGCCGGCAGCGCCACGCGATCCGTTCGAGGTTCAGCGACTCGACGTTGTTCTTCTCGAGAAACGCAAACACCTCCGCGTCGGTGCCGTATTGCGAGACGTAGTCCCACGATGCCTTGTCGAATTGCGTGAGCTTCGCGACCACGTTGAACTCAAACGCCTTCGCCGCCGCGGCACTCGTGCCGGCGACGGCGACGTTCACCGGGTAGTGCGGGAATTTCGCGGCGTCCTTCGCCGTGGAGGGGAAGTAGAAGTAATACTCGAACGTCTTTGTCGTGTACGGCTCCAGGCGCAGGCGGCGCGAATCGGTCGCCTTGCTGCCGAGCACGGGCAGCGCGCCGCGCGGGATTTGCAGCAGCACCTCCGCCTTCACGGGCGAACTCGTCGGATTGGTGACGACGACATTCGCGCCATAGACCGCGCCGGTGAGGAATTCGTCGGTCGTGTATTTCTCGACCTTCTCGCTGCCCTCCTGCCGGTGGCGGTCGCCATGCCGGAAGAAACTTTGCGAGACGAGCAACTGACCCTGGTCCGGCTTCGCGGCCGCCGCGGGTTTGATTTCCTTGTGATAGACGATCGCCGCGCCGCCCGCGGTGAAGTTGAATTGTCCGCCATCGGCCTTCGCCGTGTGCTTCGGCCCGTCGAACGGCAGGTCGAGCACGGCGAGCGCGAGCAGCATCTCGGTGAAATTGCGGCTGGCCTCCGCGATGTTGGGCGAAACGAATGCGCCCTTTCTGCCAGTGGCAACCCACGCCGCGTAGTCGCGCCAGAAGGCGTTCACGGTCACAAGTCCGGCGTTCTGCTCGCCGATGGGACGCCGGTAGTAATTGTTCTCGGCCCATTCCTTCGTCGCTCCGATCTGCCGGTAATAGGCGCGGACTTCCCCGCGGGCGGCCTTCGCGGCGTCTGCGCCGAAATAGAAAGCATCCGTCTGGAGCGTGCCGTTCTCACCGTCCATCGCCATCGCTTTTTTCAAATTCTCAACGCGCTGCTGCAATGCCTGGCGCACCGGCGCCCGGTCGTCTTTCTTCATCTTGCGGGTTTCTTCTTCCAATGTCTCCATCGGCTTGGCGGCAGCGAGCTGCGCCTCCATGGTGGCGCCTTCGCGTGCGGCGTCTTTCCCTTCCCGCATTCGATTGGCAAACCTTCCGCCCATGCTGCCGGATGCGAATTCACGCGCCGGGATCGCAGTGAGCACCGGAGGAGACGCCATGGAAGCCGCCGCGGTCTCTGCCACGCGTTCGAGGCGATCGACCGCCTTGGCCTTCTCGCGTTTGAAGGAATCGCTGGGATTTGCCATCCCTTGTGCTCGACTCGTATCCTCCTGCAGCGCGCGGCCACGCAGCGCGGTCTCGAAGAGCCGGTCCTGCGCGTCGGGATTCGGCGGGATCATCTCCCACAGTTCCCGCAGATGCCGCGCGGCACCGGGCGCGTCTCCGCCGATGCGCTGCGCGAGCAGCGCGCGTTCGACGACGTTCAGCCGGCTGTAAGCCCACGGCTGGAGGTAGCCGGCGAGATCGTTGCCGAGGAGGAAGTCGTCCATGAACGTCCTGTCCTTCTTGTTCGCGAGGTAGGGCTTGATGACCTTGTCGAAGAAAGCCGCGTCCTTTTTCGCGAGGAAAAGATTCAGCTCGTGGCAGGCGAACTCGGAATACTTCGCGCGCTTCTCGTCGTCCTTGAGCTTCGGCCATTCGAGCACCCACGCGAATTTCGCGAGCGTCGCATCGCCATTCAGCGTGGTGAGCAGCGAGAAGATTCCGCCGAGCGTGTCGTAGGTTTCGAACTCGCTCGTAAGGATGTCCGCGAGCGTGAGCGTCCTGCCGGGTTCCACGACGGTGATCTCCTTCTTTTGCGTGAACGGCTTCGCCGGATCGAGATTCCGCGTCAGCCGCAGGTCGCCGAATTTCGTCGGCACCTCGGGCAGCGCGAAGGAGCGCCACACGGCGTTCGTAAGATCCTCGGCGTAAATCTGCACATGCTGGCGGTCGCCGAGCACCTTGCGATCAATGTGGACCACGCCGTCCTTGTCCGGCAGCAGATTGTAGATCGCGGGCGACGCTGCGGCGAGAAAGTCGAGGTTGGTTTCCGCCACCGCGCCGCCGGGACCGCCCCCTTTGTCCTGGCCCGGTTCCGCCGTCGCGCGCCGTAGCGCTTCGCCTTTGCCGCCGCGGGTCCAGCCTGCCGCCTGGCCGGCTTGCTGCGCGAGATTCTCGACATCGGTCGAGCGCTTGTCCCACGGATTCAGCAGGAGACCCGGACGCGTGAGCATGTTGCCGGGAAAAAGTTTCTGGTGACGCCGGTCGAGGATGTAGCGGTACTCGTCGCCAATCTCGCGGCCCGCCGCGTAGAGATTCGGCAGCCGCGCCGGCGCACCCGATGCCGCGCCGAAGCGCGCGAAGTTTGCAAAGTCCGCAAAGATCCCGCGGCCCGGCTCGAAGCGCGACGCGGCGACATGCACGCGGGTGAACGGCGTGGTGTTCGCAAGCTTCACCGTGATCGCGTCGGCTGCCGTGGTGATGCCGGTGATCTGCAACGGCGCCGCGCTCTTCGCCTGGAGGTTCCGGCTCGCGCCGAGAAACCAGCCGTGCGACAGCCTCCCGGCGGTCACCTTGATCCCGATGTTGCGATTCTCGCCCCGCTGCCGCAGCGAATAGTCGCCCGCCGCGAGTTCCTGGATCTCGATGAAGCCGTCCTTCACTGCGATGCCCGCAGAATGATCCGCGACGAAGGTCCCGGCACGCACTGCGAGGAGCGATACGTCGGCAGCTTTCGTGGTTGCGCCAGCGGGAACGCGGATCATCTCGCCAGCGTGGGCGTGGAGTTCAGCCGTCCACGTGCGCTCGGCGTCGTCCAGCGCCCACAAACTCTGGCGGCCATTTGGCACCCGCGCGCCGACGCTGGCGATGCCGGGAAGCGTGCCGAGTGCGACACGACCCTTCTCATCACTCCGCAGCGCGACGGTCTGACTGCGGGCGAATCCGCGATGCTTGAAGGTGAAGACAATCTGCTGGTCGGCGAGCGGTTCGCCGTTGCGGCCCAGGAGTTCGAAGGTGTAGTCGCTCCCGAATTTGGAAAGATGTCCGTCGCTGGCGGCATCGGTCTTGTCGATCCCATTGAGCGACCACGAGCGGTTCGCGGACAGGTCGCGCTTTTCGCCGCCGGCGCTGAGGACATCCACTTTGCCCGTGAGCGCAACCGTGAGGCTCGCGAGACGCTCCGGAATGCTGATGTCATGCGTGAGCACGCCGCCTGCGGTAAGCTTGAGGTCCTTGAATTCGCGGGTCGTCGCGATGCCGTCGAGCGATGTGGAAGTGACCGTGAGCTTCGGCTCGGTGAGCATTCCGGGGTCGAGATGCGATTCGCCGAGCATGAGCGCGACGCGGACGGCGAGCGTCGCCTCGCGGCGGGCGAGGAGCTGCTCGCGCTCGATGTGGAATTGCGCGTCGAGGCGGTATTCCTCCGCGTGATGCTCGAACTGCGTGAGCGTCGCAAACGTGCCCTCTGGATCGGCCAGGACGATCGAGCGTATGCCCGGCTGCTGCGTGAATGGCACGACGATGCAGCCGAGTTTCTCGTCCAGCGTGAGCTTGCGTCCATCGAGCCATACGACGGCGTCCTTCACCTGCTCGCCGCGCTCATCGAGCACCGTGAGCAAATCGCCCGACGGGCCGACGGTCTGGAGCACCTGCCATTGCCCGACACGTACAAGCGCGCGGCTGCTGCGCCCGCCGCCGATGAACTCCACGATCCACGCGCCGCGTTTGCCTTTCAGAGCGGGAAACTTGAACGTCTGCCGCGAGCGCTTGTACGGCCCGCTGTCGAACGTGTGCGTCTGCTCGCTGTTGGCCACGAGGCCGTCGAGATTCAGGTCCGTGTTTAGCTGGCGCTTCTGGGTGAGGAAGAAATTCAGCGCGTTCATCTCGTAGATTTTCACGATGAGCTTCGGCGTGTTCTTCACCACGACATCGAAATGCACGTCGTCGCCTGCATCCGCCGCGGCGGCGGGCTTGAAGAACTGCGGATTGGTGGCGACGAACTCGATGTCCACACGCTCCTTCAGCTTTTGGAACACCGTGGGTGTGAGCAGCGAGGCCCATTGCTCCGGGTTGCCAAGTCCGCTCGTGATCATGGCCTCGGCGAGCACCGGCTTCAGCCACGTGTCGCGCACATATTCCAGCCACGGTGCCAGCATCGCATCCACCGCCGCCGGTCCGGCTTTCGCGAAAAGGTGCAGGAAATATTCGCGCACGAGCGGCTCGTCGTTGCCGATGGGCCGGTTCTCGATCAGCGCCTCGCTGAGGTCCGCATTCAGGTCGCACATCGGCTGCGAATTGCGCACGCGTTCGATCCATTTCGGATTCGCGTAGCCGGCGGGGTGGGGGAGCTTGAGGTATTCGAGGAAACGCGCCCGGTCGTACACGTTCTTGCGCCGGTCATGATCGAGCCGCAGGTAAATCACGCGCGCTTTGAGCGTGTTGAACGCGGGCGGCAGCGTCTTCGCATAGGCATCCACGCGGTCGAGCCATGCCTCGCGGGCAGCGGCGTCAAACTCCACATCCACATCCGCCGACGGCGCAAGTTTGCGGACCTTCGTGTAAACGAACCGGTCGTGATTCGCGAGCGCGGGGATCTGTTTCACCAGTGCCTTAAGCTGGTCGGCGAGCAGCGCGCGATGGATGGCGAATTCGCCGAAGCCCTGGGATTCCTTCGTCTTCAAGTCCAGCACGACCAGGTCGATCAAGCCTGGCACGTCTGGCCGTTGCAGACGTGAGAGCAGCCCACGGCGCTGCTGCTCATTCAGCGGCGTCTTGTTTTTCACGAGCACCTGCAGCGCCTCCTCGGTAAAACTGCCCATGCCGTGATCGTTGTTCAGCGAATCCTTTTCAAACACGTCGCGGCTCACGCGCGCCGGGTCGAGCGTGCTCGGCAGATTCGGCTTCTTGTCCCGCACTTCCTGTTGGTGATTGAACTGCAATCCCAGCCGCTCGCGCAGGAATGCCAGCGTCTTCTGCGGGTTCGCATCGTAAGCGAGAATTGCCTCGCGGTTCTCGATGATTTGGCGCCGGTCCGAATTGGGAAAGCGCTTCTTCCATTGCTCCATCACGTCCGCGAGCTTCGCCTCGTTGCGCGTGTTTTGAAAATGGAGCGCGTGGAAGAAATAGTAGTCCTCGGTGCCGGGCACGAGTTCGCCGAGCACCTTCTCCCGATCCGGCGCGAGGGCGAATTTCTCGATGAAGCCGATCTCATTCTCCGCCCACGAGCAGACGGGGAGGACGAGTGATGTGACGAGGGCGAATGCCGTGGGGAACAGTCTGTGTGGGCTCATGGGTGTGTCGGGGTGGGCGGAATCGTGAAGGGGTTTGCTGCAGGATACAATGACGGGTGACGAGGCAAAAACCTTAGACGCCCGCGCCTGCACAGTTGTGATCCTTTTGTAAAAGGCATGTCACTTCTTTGCGACGCGGGTCCCCGATCATTCACGGCGGATTTTTGCGCGGGGAAGCGGCGAGCCAACGAAGCGGCGAAATTCCCTCGTAGATGCGGCATTGTTCCGAGACTCAGCGCTTGCGGGTTTCCGGCGCGGCATAAAGCCTCCCCGACAAGGCGAAGCACCGCGCGAAAATCCGCCGTGCCGGTCCTGGGGTCGTGATTCAATGTGAGTCCAAAGGCTGGTTCCCCGCCAGAGCTGAGCGGCGCGTGAGTGCCGCGAGGCTTTGGACTGCGGAGGCTCGACTCCGCTTTGGCTTTGCGGAGGACCGATGGGCGACCTCGCGGAATGCGCCGGGCGTACGCAAGGCGCTGGGTTGCTTTGCGGGGCAACGGTGACTTTGAGCGTCAGTCCCGTGGCGAATGGAAAAGCGGCGTCAAGCCGCGCGCAGTCCAAAGGCTGGCGCCCCGCTCGGAACACCATTTTGCTCATCCACTGGACTCACTTTCAATCACACCCCCGGTCCTGGCGTGGGGCAAATTAGCGCTTGATTTCAAGGTCCAGTCCCCTAGTTTCCGCGTCCTCAAAATTTATCTATGGCAAAAACCTGCTGGCTCGAACGTGAGAAACGCAAATCCAAGACGGTGGCAAAGTATGCCGCAGTCCGTGCTGAAATGAAAAAGAAGGGCGATTACATCGGCCTCTCGCTGCTTCCCCGCAATGCGAGCCCGGTGCGCCTGAGCCGCCGCTGCAACGCCACCGGTCGCAAGCGTGCTTACATCGGCCGCTTTCAGCTCTCCCGTATCGCATTCCGCGAGCTGGCCTCGAATGGCCTGATTCCCGGTGTGACGAAGTCGAGTTGGTAGGGCTTCGCCCGAAGTTTTTACGAGCCGCAGGCCGCTGGTCTGCGGCTCGTTTCATTTTCCGCAATGAGTGTTTCTTTCCAAGTCGCCGGGTTTCTCGCCACCAGCGGGGCGCTGCCGCAGCAGTGGGAGGATGGTGGCACGGTCCTGCTTCGCCTCATGGCCATCGTCGCGCTGGTTGCCACCAACGGCTTTTTCGTGGCCGCGGAATTTGCCCTCGTGAAGGTGAGGGGCGCGCAGGTCGATGTCCTGGCGGAGGAGGGAAGCAAGGGCGCGGTGGTCGCCAAGCACATCCTCGCGCATCTTGATGCCTATCTCTCGGCCAGCCAGCTCGGGATCACCCTCGCCAGTCTGGCGTTGGGCTGGGTGGGTGAGCCCTACCTTTCGATGCTGCTTGCGCCGCTGTTCTACAAGATCGGCATCACCCACGACGCCGCGATCCACACGGTTTGCGTGGTGCTCGGATTCGCGGGGATCACCGGGCTTCACATCACGCTTGGCGAACAGGTTCCCAAGATGATCGCCATTCGCAGGCCGCTGGCGGCGGCGGTGTTTATCAGCCAGCCATTGCGCCTTTTCACCGCGGTCTTGAAGCCGGCGATCTGGTTTCTCAATGCGGCATCGAACTGGATGCTCAAACGAATCTTCCGCATCGAGCCTGTGAGCGACAGTGAACTGGTTCACAGCGAGGAGGAGCTGCGGGTGATCTTCGCGGAGAGTGCGAAGGCCGAGGAGGTCAGCGCGGTGGGCAGGGAGATTCTCATCAAAGCCCTCGACCTGCAGAAGCGCGTGGTCCGCGACATCACCACGCCCCGCGGCGACGTCGTCTTTCTGAATACCGAGGACTCCTTCGAGGAGAATGTGAAGCGGGCCGTGGAATCCCGGCACACCCGCTTGCCGCTGTGCCGGGAGCACCTCGACGACACCATCGGGCTCGTCCACATCAAGGATCTGCTGCGGATGATGCGCGAACCGTCGCCGGACATCACCAGCATCAAACGCGAGCTGCACAACGTCCCTGAGATGATGCCGCTGGAGAAACTGCTGAGCTTCTTTCTCAGCCGCCACGCGCATCTCGCGCTGGTCGTGGACGAATTTGGAGGAACCGCGGGCATCGTCACGCTGGACAATGTGATCGAGGAACTCGTGGGCGAGATTCAGGACGAGTTTGACGCGGAAAAGCCCGAGATGCGCCGGGTCAGCCAGGACGAGTTCGTCATCGCGGCTACACTCAGCCTGCATGAGCTGAATGAGATGCTCGGCCTCGAACTGGAGAGCACCGAAGTCAGCACGATCGGCGGCTACGTGACGCAGCTCATCGGCCATTTGCCGAAGACCGGGGAGAAAACGCGAATCGAGAGATTCGACGTCACGGTGACGAAAGCCGACGGCCGCCGCGTGCTCGAGCTGCACTTCGAGCGCAACGCCTCCGTCGTCGCCTCAAGCTGACGGCAGCCCCGTATGGCCACCTCTTTCCGCAATGCGTCGAACAGCAATGTAGCGAACCGAATGGATCTCATATTCCCCATGACCATGCCGCACACCGCGGCCAACCACCCCTTTCTTCCGCGCGGGGTGGAGCAGCGGAACAGCGAATGTGTGAGCTGCCGCGCTGGAAGGGAAGGACGCGAATGACCTTCCTGGCTGCGATGCGACTCATCGGCATACTCGGCGTCCTCTTAGTCCAGCGGGCGCTTGCAGGTGAGGAACTGCCGGACATCACGACCTTGCCGGTGGATCTCCGGGTGCCCGCGTTGTCGGATGGTGCGCCCGCGGCGGGGCGGCGCGTTTTGCAGACGAGCCAGGGATGGGAAGGGACGATGGTGCATCACACGCTCTTTTTGCCGGAGAACTGGAAGCCGGGCGGGAAGTTTGCCGTGATTGTCGAGTATGCCGGGAACGGCGGCTTCAAGAACCGATTCGGCGACACGTGCGCCGGGACGGTTGAGGGATGTCATCTCGGTTACGGCATCTCGGGTGGTCTCGACTACATCTGTATCGCGATGCCGTTTGTGAAGGTCGCCGATGGCCGGAAGGAGAATGCCATCACGTGGTGGGGAGATGCTGACGAGACTGCGGCGTACTGCGTCGCAACCGTGAAGCAGGTCTGCCGGGAATTTGGCGGCGATGAAAGGGCGGTGGTGCTATGCGGTTTCTCGCGAGGGTCAATCGCCTGCAACTACATCGGCCTGCGAAATGAAACGATTGCTCCGCTCTGGCGGGCATTCATCTGCCACAGTCACTACGACGGTGCGCGAACGACATGGCCCTATGGGGATGCGGATCGCGCTTCCGCGTTGGTGCGACTGCAGCGCTTGCATGGGCGTCCGCAGTTCATCAGCCATGAGGGCTCCGTGGACGAGACCCGGCGCTATGTCGCGGAAACCGGCGTGCATGCTCCGTTCACGTTTCTGGACTTCCCGTTTCGCAATCACACCGATCAGTGGGCGCTCCGGGATTGCGAGCAGCGTCGCAAGGTCCGGGTTTGGCTACGTTCTTTAGGGCTGCCTGCGCGATGAGGCATCGGGCCACATGGTGTAATTTGCCGCCCGCTGGGCCGGAATTGCGATGCGCGTTTCCAAATGGGGGAAACCGGAGCAAGCCGGAACTCGTTTCCGTCTTGGCTTGACCCTTGCTAACCCCGTTCTATGTCGCGCCCGCCCGTTTGGACTTACATGAAATTTCAAGGATTCGCCTTCGCTCTCACGACTGTCATCGCCGGATGCACCTCTGACCCGCGCCTGAGCACCGACACCGTTTACCTCGGAGGTCGTCGCGTTGCGTCCAGCCACGTGGAAGAAAAGCGGATGAATTACGACAACATTTCCTACTGGGATGGCGACCATGCGGGTGGCTCGCCGAAGATTCGCATCCGTATTGCCGAACAAAAGGCGTACTTTTTCAAGGGCGACCAGCTCGTGGGCGTCTCAATCCTCTCGACCGGACGCGAGGGTTTCGGGACGCCGTCCGGCAGTTTCAAAATTCAGCAGAAAGACAAGGATCACGCGTCCTCGCGATTCGGGGACTATGTGGATGCAAAGACGGGCGGTGTGTTGATGAAAGACGTCGATCGCCAGAAAGACAGGATGCCTCCCGGTGCGAAGTACGATGGAGCAAGGATGCCGTTCTTCATGCGCATCCACGGTGGTGTTGGGATGCACGAGGGGTTTCTGCCTGGGTATCCGGCGTCACACGGCTGCATCCGTATGCCAGGGTTCATGGCCGAGGCGTTCTTCCGCAATGTCGATGTCGGGACTCCAGTCACCATCGGGCCATGAGCACAGGCGCTGTCCCGGAAATCAACGTCACTGAAGCGCACACGCTGCTGACCGGCGCACACCCGCCCCGGCTGATCGATGTGCGCGAGGAGGACGAGTGGGCTGTCGCCCGCATTCCCGGCGCCGAGTTGCTTCCGCTCTCGCAGTGGCCGCCCATCGCGATCGAGAAACTCACCGATAAATCCGAAGCGCTCCTAATCCAATGTCACCATGGCGGGCGCTCCGCCCGGGCGACCGCGTGGCTGCTGGAGCAGGGCTTCGCGAATGTGACGAATCTCGCTGGCGGCATCGACGCGTGGGCGGTCGAGATCGATCCCGCGGTCCCGCGCTACTGAAGTAGCTGCACTGAGCGCCGTGGGTGCGGTCGGTCACCTTCCCCCATGGCGGAACGGCCTGCATTCCAGCGCACATCGAGGGCGCCCCGCCGAAGCCCGCATTTCATTTTCCGTCGCGGCGGGTTGATTGCATTGTCTCCCAATGCTCGCTGCACGCACCTCATCACTTTTTGTCCTGGCCGCCACCACCGCATTCGCGGTGCCACCGCCCGAGCAGACCGAGTTCTTCGAGAAGAGCATCCGCCCCATCCTCACCAGCGAGTGCTACGAATGCCACGGTGCGAAGAAGCAGAAGGGCGACCTGCGGCTGGATTTCCACGACGGTTGGAAAAAGGGCGGCGAATCCGGGCAGGTGATCATCCCCGGCGACCCGGCGAAGAGTCTCTTGATCAAATCCATCCGCCATGACGACGCGGATCTCGCGATGCCGAAGAAGCGTCCGAAGCTCAGCGACGCCGTCATCGCCGACTTCGAGAAATGGATCGCCCTCGGCGCACCCGATCCGCGCGACGAACCGCCGAAGGCCGACGCCAACGTCCCGTGGGAGCAACTGCTGGCAGACCGGAAGACGTGGTGGAGCCTCCAGCCGATTCAAAAACCGCAGCCACCTCCGGCGGGAAACGCAGCGTGGTCCACGCACGAGGCGGATCGTTTTCTCCTCGCGAAAATGGAAGGGCGCGGGCTCATGCCGGCGGGCGACGCAGACCCGCGCACGGTGATCCGTCGCCTCACCTTCGCGCTCACCGGCCTGCCGCCGAGTGCGGGCGAAGTCGAGGATTTCGTCCGCGAGTGCAGCGAAGGCCCGTCATTCGTCATTCGTCATCCGGCATTGTCCGCCCTCGCCGACCGCCTGCTCGCGAGTCCGCGATTCGGCGAACACTGGGCGCGGCATTGGATGGACCTCGTGCGCTATGCCGAGACGCATGGCAGTGAAGGTGACCCCGAGATTCCGAACGCATGGCGCTACCGCGACTATCTCGTTCGCGCATTCAATGCCGACGTGCCGCTCGACCAGATCATTCGCGAGCATCTCGCCGGTGATCTGATCGAGAATCCCCGCTGGAATCGCGATGAACATTTCAATGAGAGCATCCTCGGCATCGCGCACCTGCGCCTGGTCGAGCACGGCTTCCAGCCGGTGGACACCCGCGACGAACAGGTGAAGGTGCTCGACAGCCAGATCGACGTGGCGATGAAGGCATTCCAGGCGCTCACCGTTTCGTGCGCGCGCTGTCACGATCACAAGTTCGACGCCATCAGCCAGCGCGACTACTACGCGCTCGCCGGCATCTTCGAGAGCAGCCGCCCGGCGATGGTGACGATCGACACCCCGGAGTTGATCGAGAAGAACAAGGTGGAGTTGCAACGGCTGAAAACGGAGATCCGCGCCAGGCTCTTCGAAGCGTGGAGGGACGAACCGGCCCGCATCGCTGCGCGTCTGCTCGCCGAGGTCGAGCCAGATGACCGCACCCGCGCAGCGAGGGAGAGAGTCACGGGAATCGAGAAGCAGCTTTCCAAGATCGACGGCACTGTCCGCGAGCGTCTCGCGGCAAAGACGGGGGCGGGCGGCACCGCGCTTGTGATCCGGCCGATGGCGCGGTGGAGCTTCGAGGGAGACGCTCGTGATTCCGTCGCGGCGCTCCACGGCGAACTCAATGGTGGTGCGAAGATCGAGAACGGCCGGCTCGTGCTCGACGGCAAGGACGCACATTTCGTCTCCGTTCCGCTCGCGCGCGGTCTCGGCGAGAAGACGAT
>Ga0209181_10008008_pt1 | contig 14301 bp, 11 predicted proteins | sample MAT05_FD_187208 | JGI IMG/M metagenome (GOLD analysis project Ga0209181, IMG submission 187208) | Freshwater microbial communities from Lake Fryxell liftoff mats and glacier meltwater in Antarctica - MAT-05 (SPAdes) (version 2) | ecosystem: Environmental > Aquatic > Freshwater > Ice > Liftoff... | reverse complement strand
GCTGAAATTATCCTCTCGACCGTAGACCATCCGCCCGTGCTTCAGTTCACCGATGACCTGAAGGAAATTAATTTGAGTGACTGGGAAGGGATGGCGTTTGACGAGGTGAAGCAACAGTTTCCGGAAAATTACCGGATGTGGCGCGATCGCCCCCACGAATTGCAAATGCAGCGGTCTACTCCCGACGGCCTGCAACCCTTTTATCCTGTGCCTGCTCTGTATGACCAAGCGCGGCAGTTTTGGCAGACTGTGCTGCCAGCCCACGACGGAGAAACCATTTTGCTGGTGGCTCACAGCGGCATCAACCGTGCCCTAATTTGCACCGCTGTGGGGCTAGAAGCGACGGATTACCCGGCCTTTGGGCAAATGAACTGCGCCATCAACGTCCTCAACTTCTCGGGCAAACTGGGTCAGCCCGTGCAGCTCGAATCCGTCAACCTGACGGCGCATTTAGATAAACCGTTGCCCACGCAGCGAGCAGGGCAAACAGGCCCTCGGCTGCTGCTGGTGCGGCATGGCGAAACCGATTGGAACCGGGAGAAGCGGTTTCAGGGGCAAATAGACGTGCCGCTGAATGAACAAGGTCGCCGTCAGTCTGAAAAAGCTGCTGCGTTTCTTGAACATGTAACGATCGACCGAGCCGTGAGTAGCCCCATGCTGCGCCCCAAGGAAACGGCAGAAATTATTCTCCAGTCTCGATCTCATATTCCCCTAGAGCTAGACGAGCGCCTCTGCGAAATTAGCCATGGACTCTGGGAAGGCAAGCTGGAAGAAGAAATTCAGGACGTCTATGCCGATGAACTGGCTGCCTGGAAAGACGCGCCAGAAACCGTGCAGATGCCTGCTGGAGAGAACTTGCAGCAGGTTTGGGAACGGGCGATCGCATCCTGGGACTCGATTGTGGCCACGGCACCCACCGATCGACCCACTACCACCCTGGTGGTGGCTCACGATGCAATCAACAAAGCCATCCTCTGCTACTTGATCAACCGAGGCGCTAGCCACTTTTGGACGTTCAAGCAGGGCAACTGTGCTGTCACCGTCATCGATTACCCCAAAGGAGCTGGCAGCACGCCTGTGATGCAAGCGCTCAACATCACCACCCATCTCGATAGCGGCGTGTTAGACCGCACAGCGGCGGGGGCGCTGTAGCGGATGCCAACTGACCTACTGCGTCAGGTGCGGCTGCTCGATCCGGTTCGTCATGGCGATCGGGTGACGGATGTGTTGATTGTGGACGGCTGGATTCGGGCGATCGCTCCCCAGATTTCTGCCCCCGCCGAGGCAGTGGTGCAAGACTGCACAGGGTTAGTCCTCGGGCCAGGACTAGTTGATTTGTATAGCCATTCGGGTGAGCCGGGGTTTGAGTCCCGAGAAACGCTAGATGCTCTGATGGCGGCGGCAGCGGCGGGAGGGTTTACGCGGCTAACGCTATTGCCGACCACAAGCCCTGCGGTGGACAATGCCGCCATGGTGCAGTGGCTGCGATCGCACGTCCAGTTGCCATCGCCGCAGATCCGGTGCTGGGGGGCGCTGACCGTTGGGGCAGCGGGGCAGCAAATGGCCGAGCTGGCCGAGTTGGCCGAGTCGGGCATTGTCGGATTTGCCGATGGGATGCCGATTCAAAATTGGGGACTGCTGCGGCGATCGCTAGAATATGCCCAGGCTCTAGGAAAACCGATCGCGCTGGCCTGCTGTGATCTGCAACTGCGCGGCAACGGCGTCATGCGAGAAGGCTCCGATTCGATCCGGATGGGGCTACCGGGTGCGCCTGCGATCGCCGAGACTGCCGCCCTAGCTGCCCTGCTGGAATGTGTAGAGCAAATTGGTACTCCTGTGCATCTCATGCGGGTTTCGACCGCTCGCAGCGTGGAGCTAATTGCCCAAGCCAAAGCTCGCCACTTGCCGATTACCGCCAGCACCACCTGGATGCATCTGCTGCTCAATACCCAAGCCCTGCAACGCTATGACCCAAATTTGCGCCTAGAGCCGCCATTGGGCACCCCAGCAGACCAAGCTGCCCTGATTCAAGCGGTAAACGATGGCGTGATTGAGGCGATCGCCATCGACCATTGCCCCTACACCTACGAAGAAAAAACGGTGCCCTTTGCCGAAGCCCCAGCAGGCGCGATTGGCCTAGAGCTAGCGCTACCGCTGCTGTGGCAGCACCTAGTCACGTCAGGAAAACTCTCAGCACTGACGCTCTGGCGCACTCTCAGCAGCGATCCCAGCCGTTGCCTGCACCAGCCACCTGCTGCGGTGGAGGTGGATGCGATCGCTGAGCTGACGCTGTTTGACCCCCACCATCCCTGGCTAGTTTCAGGAAAAACGCTCAAATCCCTTGCCCGCAATACACCCTGGCTAGGCCAAGAGATTGTTGGGCGGGTGATCCAAACCTGGGGATAGTCCGTGATTGAGTGTGGCCAGATGTCTGCTGGGGAGCGAGGGAGTGTTGAATTGATCGGCTAACTCAAAACTCAAAACTTATTCCAGTTTCTACGGCTGTGTCTGAGGCTGTGCCGGGGGCGCTGCTGCGGGCGGTGTCGGGGGCTGCGTCTGGTCTTGATAGGCGGGATCGGGGCTAATCTCTCCCACACGGGCAGGAGGCCAGAAGCGCACGACCGCACGACCGATGATATTTTGCTTGGGAACGTAGCCCCAAAAGTGGCTGTCGTAGCTGTTGTTGCGATTATCACCCAGTACCAAATAAGCATCGGGAGGCACCACTTCGGGACCCCATTGATAGTCGGGAGGTGATTCGATGTAGCTTTCGGAAATCGGTTCGTTGTTGATGTACACTCGCTCGTTCATCACTTCTACCGTTTCACCCGGCAAGCCAATCACCCGCTTAATAAAAGCATCTTTCAGGCTAGGATTTTGTTGCTTTAGCTGATCGGTCGGCTGAAAGACAATAATGTCTCCCCGATTAGGTTTCTGAAAGTGGTAGCTGACTTTTTCTACAATCAGTCGATCATTTATTTCTAGCGTCGGCAGCATCGATTCCGAAGGAATGTAGCGAGCCTCGGCCACAAATGTTCGAATGCCTAGCGCCAGAACTACGCTCAACCCAATAGTTTTGATGGCTTCTACCCAGGGGTTTTCAGAAGGCTGTGGGGCGGCGACAGGTTGACCAGAGGGATTTTCAGGCACGTTAGGATTGGATTGACTAGACATTCGTAAATGAATAACAGAACGTGGATGGACAGTGCGTTAGACGCTAAATCGGTTAGACGTTAGATAGGCTAGACGCTAAATACACAGTGCGTTAGAAGCGTAATCTAGTGCAGTGGCCAGCGGTCAGAAACTTAGCCAGTGGATTTACTGTAAACTATCCACGCCACTGTAACCTGCCCAATACATCCACACGATAGACCAATTTTTGCCAAACGGCATCGCTGCTTGATCCAGATTCAGAGTTGGATTCACGTTTTCTCAAGGCGGCGCACTGGATGTTTATGGCTGTGGTGCATGGTGCAAGGGTTTCCACGGCCTGAGACCCGATTACCGCGCCAGTAAATCGCGCAGCGGTTTGGTGACCCAATTTAGCCCCACGCGCAGCTGGTGGTCAAAGGTGGGCATCCGATACAGGTAAGCGAGACGACGGACGATGTAGGCAGCAGACCCGTCCAGCTTGACGCCCATTCCCGTCAGAGTCGCTTCGGTATTGCCCAGCGCCAGCATTTCGCCCAGGTGCTGATAGCGGAATGGCAGGAGGGGGCGATCGCTCAACGAAGCCCAGATATTCCAGCCAGCATAGTCGGCTTGTTGAAAGGCCACTTGGGCATTGGCGGGCACTAGCTGCCCTTCAGCATCACGGCATTCGGCCAGGTCACCCAGGGCAAAAATGTCGGGGCGATCGACGACCTGTAGCGTTGGGCCAACGACCAGTTGGCCGCGCTCGTTATGCTTCAGCGGCAGGGCTTTGACCACATCGGGCACTTGAGTCCCCACTGTCCACATCACCACATCCACGGGCAGTGTGTCTACGTTGCCCTTATATTCCAGTGTGATCGTCTCAGCGCCAATTGATGCGACTTTGGTTTCCAAATCGACCCAAACGCCGCGTTTTTCCAGGGCTTTAGTAGCTGTTTCGCGATTATACTCTGGCGATGTTCTCAGAATTTGATCGCTCAGTTCGACCAAACGGACTCGACCGCGATCGCCCAACCGATCGGCCAGCTTACAGGCCAGCTCGACGCCGCTGTAGCCACCGCCTACCACCGCCACTCGAATCCGATCGGCGGGTGAGGCTTCTAGCACTCGCAAGCGCTCTTGTAGGCGATAGACATCGTCGATGGTACGGAAGGCGATCGCGTGTTCGGCGGTGCCCGGAGCCATCGTCAGCGGCGTCTCTCCGCCCAGCGCTAGCACCAGCCGATCGTAGGGCAGCACTTGCTCGTCGGCCAGGTAGACCCGCTGCGCCTCCGGGTCGATCCCGGTAACTGCCGTCTGGCGAAACTGAATCCCTGTGGTGGCCAGCAGTTCAGAAAACGGCGGGGCAACTTCCCAGGTTTGCAGTTCTCCCGTCAGCAATTCGTATAGCAGAGGCAAAAAGACAAAGCGATCGCGCTGATCGACCAGTACAATTTCCGGCTTTTGCAACGGTTCCCACGGCAGTTGGCTGAGGCGAAGGGCGGTATATAGCCCACCAAAGCCACCCCCAAGAATGCAGATACGGGCAGGTTGTTGGGTCATGGGAGAGAATTTCTGAATGCAGTCGGTCTACTTCAGGATAACGCGGTCAGATGGGTTAGGGGGTGAACGTCAGCCCATGGGCTAAGCGACAGCGAGCGGTTTCCTGACGTGCCTTTTGCTGTAGCCAAGTTGGTACACCCAGCGCTGCCGTTGCATAGAGCCGTTCAAATTCGCGTTGAAAATGGGTAGCTACCGTGGGGTTGTCGATCACCAGCAAATCCTCGTCGTTGCTGTGGTTAGCCGCCGCGCTCCAATTCTGGGAGCCTGTGATCACACGCATCGCGTCGATGATGGCAAATTTGTGGTGCAGCAAGTCGCCCTCCGGTAAGGTAGGCGTCCCAACGCTGGCGATCGCCCTGCGCCATGGCTGATTCCCCAGCTCCAGCCGACATTTTTGGTCTGGCATCGCTACTCCCAGCATGTCTAGAGCTTCACTATAGGAGCGAAAGGCAAACCCCGATTCGATTAGCGCTCGCACCTGAACGCCTCGCTGGTGCAGTGCTTCCAACCCATTGCTGAGGGCCTGATCAGAAAACACAAATAGAGCTAGATCAATCTGCCGGGTGGCCGCAGCGAGCGATCGCCCAATCAACCCATTGACGCTCTCGTCCCAAGTGCGGGCAGACGAGGTGGGTGAAAACTGCACCGTCACCCGCGAGCCAGCCGCGAGCTGAATCGAACGGGCAGGGCGGTAGGGTTTCTGCAAGCCAAACTGGCTATCGGTCAGCTTCCCTGGGCCATCTCCCCACATCAAGTTGAACTCGTCTGTAAACAGTTGAGCTACAGCCGGACTCTGAATCTGCACCAAATGATTGGCATTGCCCTGCGTCTCGGGGGCAGCAAAATCACCGTGAATGTCTGAGGTCGTAAAATTTGCCGACCCTAGCAGCAGCCGTTGCCCGTCTACCACGATAAATTTGTGGTGCATCAAGTCGCTGCCTTTGGAGCCATCGGCGGTGTCGTCCAAAATCGGCACCTGAGCCGTCTGTAATACTACTAGGGCATCATTTTTGGCAATTTCGTCGGCAGCTAGCAGGCCGTCGTGGTTGGTGTCGATCAGCTGGATTCCTTCCTGATAGCGGTTGCGATCGCGCTCCTCTAGTTGCTCTGCCTCTTGCGAAGACACACTGCTAAATGGGTGATTGTAGGTATTTTCCAAAATCACCCGCACCTTGACGCCTGCCTGCTGTCGCTGCTGGAGGGCAGCAGCAATCTGAGGCAACCGCAGCTCCTGCACCGCCACATCGACCGAAACCTGCGCTGCCCCAATTGCCTCTACAATCACCTGCTCCAAATCATCGCCCAGCCTCTCCTGCTGCCGATATGGCTCTCGATATAGCGATGCCTGCGAATGGTTGAAATAGACCTGAATCAGCGGATCTTGCGGCAGTGGCAGTTGAGGCAAGTGAGCTGCCCCTCGTTGCCGCCAGCTGATCCCTAGGCACAGCAGCAACCCAACCAAAACCCACAGTAGAACCCGCAGCCAAATCGCGGATGGTAAACGCATAGCCGGGGCACCCTCAACAACGACGAACCGGGTAGTTCTCGACCTAGCTCGATCTAGATAGTTATCGATCTAGTAGTGCCCGAGGAATGGCAGAAGGTAACGCTGAACTAGACTCAGCCCATCCTTAGAAACGTCGTCCCAACAGCCGCTGCCGCATCCCTTCGGCAATTTTCTGCCCCAAATATTCGGGAATGAGACTTTCGTTTGGCCCCAGTAGATACAGGATTAGCCGCGTTCGCCCGCGCCACACCAGCAGATTGGCATTCACGACCAGCAAATCTTCCTGCCAAATGGCATACATCACTTTATAGAACAGCCCCGGCTGGTTATCGGCCTCAATCAACAGCGCAGGTAAATGAAACACGGGGTCTACATAAAATTCTGTTTCCACCTGCTCCAAACCAGCATCTAGGTTAAACTCAACCGCCAGCATCTCTTCCACCTCAAACCGCCCGCCCAGCGCTTCTCGAATCGCTCGACAGACATTCTCCGCCGTTTTTTCAGTTAGCGCCTTGCTGCCCCGCGACACGACCAGCTTGCTAAACACCAGCATGGGCGGATAAATTTGGCCGTAGAGGCTGAGACTGTGAATGGTGAGTCCGTAGGCTGCTAGCACCCCAAAAATGTCGCTCAACAAAAACGACTGATTGCGATATGCAAAATGCAGGGCACTTTTATTGCCCTCCGGCTTCAGCTCAATTACGGCTTGCCGACTTTTATAAAGCTGGTACGCCAACCTCAAGTTTTGGAGCTGAATCTCGCTGCTGACAAATTGCTCATAAAACTGTGGAAACGCCCGATTGAAGCGCTTCAAGAGTTCCAGCGTCGATGATTTTAAACCCGGAGCCATACACTAGAGGTCAAACTTGCTTGCCAGTCCAACGGTACACGGTTGAGCTGAGGATAACTAGGTCAGGCTGCTTAAAGTGTAATTAAACTGTGAATCATTGGCTGTGACGTTTAGCCCCAACGCTTTGCCATTTCACTGCTAGAAAACCTACCAGAAAAACCTAACTGTAGGCCAATGTCTCATAAATTGCATCCAGTCTCATGCTTAATTTTGCCGATTCGAGTCAAAAGACAATAGAAGAATGAGTTATATCCACATGAAATCCAGAATTCAGCCCCCTATCATACCTTTCATGGCAGGTATCGCCGGGGGTTAGAGGTTTTAATTTAATTCTGCTGCCTGCTTAAAAGGATTTATGCAAGATGAAGCCGGGAAAACAAAGGACAGTCTATACTAACTAGTACCGTTTATTTTTGATCCTCTACCCCCCTCACCGACTCGCATGGGTTTCTGGAAAAGCTTGTTTAGTGCTTCCGATGTTGCCGCTGCACCCAAGCCAGCCCAAGTCGAGGGGTACGCCACGAATGCTGGAACGTCCCCCAATAGTGCAACGCGCATCTTTTTTAGCACGGATCGTGAGATTGACCTCTACGAGTTGGAAGAACTGTGCGATGCCGTAGGGTGGTCGCGCCGCCCCTTGCGGAAGGTGAAGAAAGCCATCCAACACAGTTTTTTAGTCGTTTCAATGTGGGAACAGCAGGGCGTCCGTCGCCGACTGGTGGGGTTCTCGCGGGCTACGTCTGACCACGCCTTTAACGCAACCATTTGGGATGTGGTGGTTCATCCTGACTACCAGAGCAAGGGTCTTGGCAAAGCCTTGATGAAACAGGTGATCAAAAAATTGCGCAGTGAAGACATCAGCAATATTACGCTGTTTGCTGACCCTCAAGTGGTAGATTTTTACCGAAACTTAGGGTTTATGTCTGATCCAGAGGGCATTAAGGGGATGTTTTGGTATCCTGATTGACGTCCGAATGGCATCGGCTCTGCATCGGCTTGCTCGTAAGAACTGCGATTAGTTTTGAAATTCTCTAATTCCTGGTTCAAAAGCAGGCTATACTAGTGGTTGGTTTGCCGGGATGTAGCGCAGTTTGGTAGCGCGCCTGCTTTGGGAGCAGGATGTCGCAGGTTCGAATCCTGTCATCCCGATTTTTATCGGCTCAATGTGTCAGGTGTCAGCAGTAGCAACGGGTCAGCAGTAACGTTATGTTTTGGCTGATGCCGATGGGCTAGAAAGTTTTTCTATGAGATTCTGGCAGCCGCTTCATTAGAAATGATGGTCTGCTTGTGGGAATGGGGAGTATCCTGTGGACATATTTGGAAACTAGGCTTTTTTGCAAATCTTTGTGGGTACTTGAGTGATGAGGAGAGTGATTTGGGCATTGGGTGTGGGCGGGCTACTGTCTTTGAGCGTCGGGTGTAGCAATCAGGTCGGTTCTGACCCGTCGGGGACGGGCAGTTCGGCGATCGCCTCCAGTCCATCCCCCATCGCCTCTGCCAGCTTCCCCCCAGATCCAGCCCTAGCCGCTGTCAACGTTTCAGGTAATCCTCCCGGCGCTCCTGCCGTCACTGCGGCCACTGCCGCCGTCAACACTCTGCCGGAAGGAACGTTGCCCGAAAGCCTAATTTCCAAAACAGACCCCCTGAGGCGGTTGCCGCAAGTGCGCGCAGGTCGCAGTAACCCGTTTGCCTCGCTTGCCGTCAATCCTAGAGTGGTGGTAGCGCCAGCGGTCGCTTCGACTGCTGTGCCAGCCGCTCCCCAGCTACTGCAAAGCCCCAGAACCCTGACTACAGCTGCACCGCTCCCGTTGCCCCCACGAGCCTTGCCCAACGGGGTGCTGCCTACCGTTGCCGTTGCCCCGACAGGCGTGGCTATTCCGGCTGCGCCTGCGGTCAGATCCTCTAGTCTGGCTCGGCAAATTCGGATCAGTGGTGCTATTCATGTGGGCGATCGCCTTAGCATCATTGTGGAAGTTCCTAACGAACAGACCAGTCGCCCGGTCAGCGTCGGCGATTATCTTGGCAACGGCAGCGTGCTCGTGAAGCGCATTGAGATGAGGGGCAGCCAAGAGCCACGCGTGATTTTTGAAGAAAACGGCGTGGAAGTGGTGCGAGAAGTTGGGGATGTTAGCCCATTGTTGAGTGCTCTCTAGGTGCCCGTCCTATGATGTCATCCCCTGAACCAGCGGCTTCCCGCCATGCAAAATCCCAGGCTGAGGCTGCATCGGAAAAACGGCAGCTGTGTTTGCAAGATAGCTATATCTGTCCAGTTTGCCGCCATGGGCAGATTGCAGAACTGACGCTAATGGATGCGTTTGCCTGTAATTTTTGTCGCCATATTTTTACGGCAAACTTAACCACCCAGTCGATTCAGGTGGTAGACAGTTCTCAGCCGATGGCTTGGCGCTGGAATGGTTGGAGATGGCAGTCGGTGTATCAGCAAGACCGCAACTTGACCCTGGTGCTTGGGGTTGTCGGAGTGGTGTTGCTGGTGCTACCGTCTGGCCTAATCTGGCTATCGGCTCATACGTTTCCGCCGTTACCGGGCAGTAAGGGGGCATGGTTTCCTGCCGTCTGGTTAGGCTGCACATTTTTTACGCATTTATTAATAGTGAGCTGGCTAGCCGTTGAATACTATCAGCTACCCCTGTATGTCACAGCTAAAATTCGGCTGCGGCAGCTTTTGGGACGACCATAGCGGGCGATCGCCTCAACGTTGGCGATATTGGCGATAAAGCTGGCGATCGCCTTTAAAATTTAAGTACTGTCTAGTTGCCCTGGTTAACGCGTAGCCTATGCCGCTCGAACAATGCCCAAAGTGCAATTATCGGTTGGGATTGCCCTTAAAATCGTCTGGACGTCAGGTCTGCGCTAAGTGTGGCTGGACGGACAAGCCTCGACAAAAGCTTGCTGACCAGCCCGCCGGGACTCCGCCTGCCGGAACTCCGCCCGATATGCCTAAGCCTGCTACCGCTAAACCTGCTACCAGCATGTCGCCGCATGATATTCAGAAAATTTTGGAGCAAGCGGCGGCTCAGGCGTTGAATAATATGAAGCCTAAGGGGAAACAAGATCCCAACTTACCGGCTGAGTGATCCGTTGCCACGGCTGGAGCCTAACAGATGGTCTAGCGATGCTGAGATATCTGTTAGGCCACCAGCCTAGTCGGCGGGGACGTGATTGGAAAACACGTAAATCCGCTGGGTCTCCCACCCTTGGCAGACCTGAGAGGGAGGAACGGCGGTAGGCGCATGATCGAGCCGGAAGAGTTGTCGGTCGATCTGGACTTGCAGATTCATCATTGGGTCGGTGCCGGGAGAGACCATAAACTCCAACTGCTGAATTGTTGGCCAGGTTGCCAGGTCGTCCAGGATTTTGGCGATCGCTCCCCCATACGGTGCGGCTGTTGGATGATTGGGATGGTGATACCAGTCAGCGGGCAGCGGATGAGATTGGTCAAAGCCAAAGTGAACAATCAACGAGGCTCGGTTGAAGAGCGCGATCGCCACCGGGCGAGCCTCTTCTTGCACCAGCAGATTGTGCGCTTTGGCCAAATAGCGAAGTTTTTCGAGGCGATCGTAGCGCTCTGTGATGCTGGGATCATCTTGCCACTGAATTGCTACCGTTAGCAGATATGTTTGCAGCATCAAATGGCCTAGCTTTTCGGCTTTAGTGGCCAAATAGTCGGCGTTGTAGCTGGTGGCTTCGATAATCAGCGGCACGCGATTGACCATTTCTAGCCCATAGCCCTTGAGTCCAGCAATCTTGCGAGGATTATTGGTAATCAGGCAGAATTTTTGCACGCCAATGTCATTGAGAATTTGGGCACCCATGCCATAGTTGCGCTGGTCGGCGGGGAAGCCTAGCCGCTGGTTTGCCTCTACGGTATCTAGCCCCATATCTTGCAGAGAGTAAGCTTTAAGCTTATTGATCAAACCAATCCCACGCCCCTCTTGCCGCAGGTAGACCACAGCACCTACCCCAGCGCTGTCGATCATTTTTAGCGCGGCATGAAGCTGCATGCGACAGTCACAGCGCAGAGACCCGAGGGCATCCCCAGTCAGACATTCGGAGTGAACTCGCACCAGCACAGAGCGGCCTTTGAACGTAGCGGGATCACCTTTGACGATCGCTACATGCTCTGACCCGTCTAATATATTGCGGTAGGCATAGATTTTGAACAAGCCAAACTGGGTTGGCATGTCTGCTACTGCCTCTCGCCGAATAAACCGCTCATGCTGCAAGCGGTAGCTAATTAGGTCAGCAATGCTGATCAGCTTCAATCCGTGGCGCTGAGCATAGTTGATTAGCTCGGGCAGCCGCGCCATCGACCCATCGGGGTTTTGAATTTCGCAAATTACACCCGCCGGATACAGACCCGCCATCTGAGCCAGATCCACCCCGGCTTCGGTGTGGCCTGCCCGTTTGAGCACGCCCCCATCCTTAGCGCGCAGTGGGAAAATGTGCCCTGGGCGGCGCAGGTCGCTGGGCTTGCTAGCTGGGTTTAGCGCCAGCTGAATGGTACGAGCGCGATCGTCAGCCGAAATGCCGGTCGAAACGCCCAGATGGACAGCACCATCGATGCTGACGGTAAAGGCAGTCTGCTCACTCTCGTCGGCGTAGGCACTGACCATCAGCGGCAAATCGAGCTGATCGAGCCGCTCGCCAGTCATCGCGAGACAAATCAGCCCGCGCGCTTCTACGGCCATGAAATTAATCATGTCGGGCGTGGCAAACTGGGCGGCGAAGATTAAGTCACCCTCGTTTTCGCGGTTTTCATCATCTACGACCACAAGCATGCGTCCCGCTTTCAAATCTGCTAAGGCAGATTCAATCGAGTCAAATTGAAAGGGGGTATGGGAATTCAAGAGTTTGGTTTCGTTGGGTTGAAGCGGTTCCACGGAAAGTTCCTGACTATCCTAGTTGAAAAGAATAAAACTGTTAACTTTTTTAAAGTTCTCCACTAGCCCAATTGTATCTCGTTCCGCTATCTCATCTGGGATTCGGGCGTTATGATGAGGGCGTTCTGTTCGGGTGAGGCAATCTGGCGTGAACTAGAATGCGGCTGAATGGCAGAATGATGGGTTCGAGATCGCTGACAGAAATCAGACAAAAATCAGACAAAAATCAGATCGCACCGGGGTTCAGCTTGGTCTATTGTTAGGCTACTGATTCTTAATCCTCAGCCAAGAGATGCTTAAACCCTAGATTCTCAGGGACTAAGTTTTTAGGCACTAAATTCTCACCAAAACCACTCTACATAACGACATTTGTTAAAGGCCAGCCATCATGGGTGATTCAGAGCGTATACCTGTCGGGATTATTGGCGCATCGGGCTATGGCGGCATTCAGCTGGTGCGGCTGTTGGTCGATCACCCCCTGCTTGAACTTGTGTACTTGGGGGGCGACAGCACGGCTGGGAAGCCATTTTCCGAAATTTATCCTCACTTAGGGCATCGGATCAGCTTGGTTGTAGAACCAGTGGATCTGGAGGTAATCGGCGATCGCTGCCGTATTGTGTTTCTATCGCTGCCGAATGGGCTGGCGCTGAAAATGGCTCCCCGCTTGCTGGAGAAGGGCTGTAAGGTGCTAGATCTGTCGGCGGACTACCGCTTTAGCGAACTCGACACCTACAAAACCTGGTATGGCGGCGATCGCGATGACCATACCACAGCCCAAACAGCCGTGTATGGGTTACCCGAACTGTATCGCGATCGAATTGCCGATGCCCAACTAGTCGGCTGTCCGGGCTGTTTCCCCACCGCCAGCCTGCTGGGGTTAGCGCCGCTGCTAAAACAGGGGCTAATTGTCCCTGAAACTGCCGTAATTGATGCCAAATCTGGTACGTCCGGTGGGGGTCGCCAGCCGCCCAAAGTGAATATGCTGCTAGCCGAGGCCGACAACTCACTGGGAGCTTATAGTGTCGGCGGTCGGCACCGCCACACTCCCGAAATTGAGCAAGTTTGCAGCGACCTAGCCGGACACGAAGTCATGGTGCAATTTACGCCGCACCTGATCCCCATGGTGCGGGGCATCCTGGCGACCATCTACGCCACCATGCGCGATCCGGGCCTGGTGCGCGACGATATGCTGACCATTTACCAAGCGTTTTACCGCTCATGTCCTTGGGTGCGAGTATTGCCCAGCGGCATTTATCCCCAAACCAAATGGGCGTGTGGCACTAACCTGTGCTACATCGGGATTGAACTTGATCCCCGCACGGGTCGGGTGATTGTCATGTCGGCGATCGATAATTTGCTCAAAGGGCAAGCAGGGCAGGCCGTACAGTGCCTCAACTTGATGATGGGCTGGGAGGAAACGCTAGGTCTGCCGCAGTTGAGCTTTTATCCATAAACCTTATGCTCCCCGCTCCCCGCTATGAGCCTCTATCTCACCGGATCGACCACCGGATCGCTCACCGGATTGACCTGAACGTCCGCATTATTGGGATGGCCGTTTGTAATCACGGCATAGCGGGAGGTGCTGGTAAAAAGCAGCTGCCCATTTACCCGAATTTGAGCGCGAATCACATAAATGTTCCCTTCCTGGACTAAAGCCGGGTCGTAGGGGATCTCGAACTGGAATGGCACCTGCCTGCCGTTGGAGGTAATACTCTGTTTGCCCAAAACGATGGCGGCAGTATCTTGACGTGAGATGTCTTGTAGATCTACTTCAACCACGCTATTGGGGGGCAATGCAATTCGTGGCAGGTAGAAGACCGTCCCAGTCACGCTGGCTTGAGTCGGGGGTGGCGGGGGCATGGCGATCGCAGTCCCTAAATCAGCGGGATGGCTCAGTCTAGCAACATCAGTAAAACTCGCAGTAGGACTGAGGCTAGTGGCGGTACTGAGAGTGGCAGTACTGAGGATGGCGGTACTGAGGGCGATCGCCCCCAAGAAAAATAAAACATGCATGGTCAAAGGTAACCCGAGGAGTCCGCTAATTTGGTGTTGAGATATGGTTCACAGCGGCTCAACACATTGAGGCGTCGTACCAGCACTGTGGCGTCACACCAGCACGTTGGCATAACGCTATATTCTGTGGCACAACACCATATTCTGACGTATTCCTTGCGGAGAATGCTGGGTTACAGTCTTTGAAACGAAATTCTTTACTGTTCACATCCAATGCCATCTTTATCGCCATCAAACCGATGAGGATCAAGCTGCAATACTCTAAATCGCCGTGCCGAGATATCTCCACAGTCCAGATCAGGCGGGGCTAGTGGAATACAGACATCGGGATAAGC
>Ga0209181_10008007_pt1 | contig 14303 bp, 14 predicted proteins | sample MAT05_FD_187208 | JGI IMG/M metagenome (GOLD analysis project Ga0209181, IMG submission 187208) | Freshwater microbial communities from Lake Fryxell liftoff mats and glacier meltwater in Antarctica - MAT-05 (SPAdes) (version 2) | ecosystem: Environmental > Aquatic > Freshwater > Ice > Liftoff... | reverse complement strand
CGGAAATTACCAAACTCAACGATGACAGCTACTTGAAACTTGCTGCCAAAGAAATGGGCATGAACTATGACGAAATGATTGCCAAATCAGAAAAGTTTCCAATTACAGGTGAAGATGCGGAAACTAAGCAAGCAATTACCGAGCCGAAACTGGCCGCACAGATTTGGGTTAAGGGTGAAGACAAGATTAGGAACTTTGCTTCTATCAAAAACATGGTAGCGGCGGTATCGAAGCTGAAGTCTGAAGGTAAGCAAGCTGGAAGAACTGTATTTGTGCATGATTTCAATAAAGGCTGGAAATTATTAGCTGCAAATTCCTTCTTTGTGCGTAAAGGTGATGATATTGCCGCATTCCTAACCGAAAAGGATGCTCAGGTCTATGCAGCAAGTCAAGGGGGCACTCAGGTTCTCACCTTTGATGCGCTCTAATAATCTGCTACTACTACAGAATAGAAACTTGGTGATGTTTGTATTAGGCTGCCTCTAAAGATGTGAATATACGCTGCACTTAATGCCGCATATTTGGTGCCGAATATATTCACATCAACAACTAATTTCTCCACATAAATTTTCTTCACTCTACATCAATCTTTCTTTAACCTATCTTTTGGAGATGCTCGATGTCTAACATACCTTCTGAGCGATCGCTACCTGTCGAATTTTGGAATAGTTTTAGCCTGTCCATCAAAGGTTTATTCGGACGCTCATCGGATATTGCAAAAGAGCCATTCTCGGCACGCAAGCGTAATCAATTATTTAGAAGAATACTATCAATAGTTCTATTCTTCGGCATTTGGCAAATCCTATGTATGGTGAAGTTTAATTTCTGGATTAACTTTTCCTTCTTACCGTCACCTATAGAAGTATCGGAAGCTACGGTCAAGTTTTTCTCGACCAATGCTATGATTCATATCCAATCCAGTGTGATTCGTGTCTTAGCTGGTTATTTCTTTGCCACTATTTTAGGAGTGGGTTTAGGGATTTTGATTGGTTGGTTTCAGAAGTTAGAGGATCTCGTATTTCTGCCATTGGAATTACTACGACCGATTCCTGCTGTTGCATGGATTCCATTAGCTATTCTCATGTTTCCTAATGCTGAATCAGGCATGATTTACATTACCTTTATCGGTGCCTTTTTTCCGATCTTGATTAGCACGATCAAGGGGGTAGAAGGTGTGGATATGTTGCTATTGAGGGTTGGGCAATGTCTGGGAGCAAGACAGTGGTATGTGTTTAAAGACATTGTGGTACCAGGGGCAATGCCTAGTATTGCTAGTGGTTTGGTCATCGGCATGGGAAACTGTTGGTTTTGCTTGGTAACAGCAGAAATTTTGGCGGGTCGTTATGGTATCGGTTATATTACTTGGGAATCCTACGTTACTTCCAACTATCCGCCGATTGTAATGGGTATGTTGCTGATTGGATTGATGGGTTCTCTCAGTTCTTATTTAGTTGAGCGTTTGATTCATTTGCTGATGCCTTGGCGCGTTAGTAAAAAGAAGACTGCTTAATATTAAGGATTTAACTTTTAGTTTTTAGTTTTAGTTTTGTTCTGAATTTTGTTGTAACTGATATTTAGCAAGGATTTACGTTGATGGCAAAGCTGCTCGAAAATAATCTGCGATCGCAGGTTAAAGGATTAGTAGAGGTTGAGAATCTATCGGTAGGGTTTCGGCGCAAGGGAGTATTTACTTCGGTTTTAGATAACGTCAATTTTACGATTCAACCTGGAGAATTTATTTGTCTACTAGGTCCTTCTGGATGTGGGAAATCAACGATCTTGAATGCGATCGCAGGATTTATCAAACCATCTGTGGGTAATGTATTGGTTGATTATCAAAGGATTACCAAACCAGGAGCTGATCGCGGATTTGTATTTCAGCAATATTCGCTCCTACCTTGGAAAACAACCTTTCAAAATGTGGAATTTGGGCTGAAGGTGAGGGGAGTTCCTAAAGATGAACGCAAGGAGCTAGTTGATTACTATCTCAATCGGGTGGGTTTGTCTAAATATCGTCATGCTTTTCCCTATCAGATGTCGGGGGGAATGCAGCAGCGAGCAAGTATCATTCGCGCTTTAGTCAATTCGCCGTCTGTATTGCTGATGGATGAGCCTTTTGCGGCTTTAGATGCCCAAACTCGCCACATGATGCAGGAGCTATTGCTAGATATTTGGCAAGATTTAAAATCAACGGTGGTATTTGTAACCCACGATATTGAGGAAGCTGTATTTTTAAGCGATCGCATTTTTGTAATGGGTGTTAACCCTGGACATATCAAAACCATGGTGAGTATTGATCTACAACGTCCACGCCATGTCGATTTGATACTAACCCCAGAATTTATGCAAATCAATCGTCATGTGTTCGATTTGATTCGTGAAGAGACTATGAAAAGTATGGCATTTGAGGACTAAGTGAAAGAATTTATGAATTCCTCCTTTTTAAGCATGGGGGGTGATGGAAGTAAATCATCACGAGGTAATGTAAGTCTGCTTGAGAAATTCTGGCTGAATCCAGCGATCAAGATTAATCTTAATGAGGCGTTCATTATCAGGAATCTTGCTAAGTTGATCAATATGTAGCTTCAGCCAATCGGGACGAATCACGGTTTCGGAAAAGAATCGTGCTGTCTGTGTGGGATCGTAAGAACCATTGAGAATCTCGGTTACTAAATCTAAGTCTAAACGAGTCCATTGGGCAACCTGAGCAGGAGCCGAAGGCGTATTGTCATACCAATATTGGGCAGATTTGAGGGATTGTAAATATGCAATCACCACTTCAGGATAGCGATCTGCGAGTTCATGATTGACGACAACGCCATAAAAAGATGGCAGAATATCGGGATTACCATCAGCAAGATAGCGAAATTTTCCACAACGGCAAGCGACATCATGGAAAGGTGCGAAATGAGCATAGCTATCAGCTAAATGTAATGGAAAGTTAAAGCCGCGAATCGCTTGGATATGCTCAAGGGAGATTAGTTCCACCTGATCTAGTAGGTTTGTAGCTTGTAGCGATCGCATCACCATTCCATGCGCCGAAGATCGTAATGGCACAGCGATATTTTGCCCCCGTAGATCGGCGATCGTTTCTACTTTTGATTGATGTGGAACAATAAAGGCATTGCCAGAACCATCGGGATTACTAGACACAAAACTGACTAGACGAGTGTTGTACTGCTCTGTCTCGACATTTGGCAAAGCACTCAGTAGTAATGGATAATCCCCCAAAATACCAATATTCAACTTGCCCGAATCTAGCCCCGTCACAATTGGTGAACCCGTCGCAAAGTTTTGCCATTCAATCTGAAACTGGATGCCACTGTAGCGACCATCCTTGGGTAAAAAATGAGATAGCAACTGCAAACGCTGAATAATTAATCCTGCCGTCACCGAGGGAATTGTGCCATTTTGAATGCCAATCGAGAGGGTGATCGTTTCGGGGCGATTGTAATTGGCGGTACGCAGTGCAAAACTGGGCGATCGCATATGCATCGCATTATTAACATCTACTTGCTGATGTTGATTTTCTTGTAGTAATTTCACTAATTTCTGCGTAGGCGTGAGATCTACATCTCCCCGTGACAATTTAGATGATTTATGATCATTTAAGCCATTAATCTCGTTAATTCCCTTAGGAGTCAGTAAAAAAATACTGCCTGACAAAGCAAATTCTTGCAAAGAAATCGCGACCAAGTTTCCCGCTTGACATTCCAACTGAAATTCAAAATTAGAAGCAAAGCCCAAATAAGCCCCTTGGGTCATATAGGTTCGCATGAGGCTTAATGTGTCTACTGTTTCCACATTAGAAAAATCGCCAAGAGATAGCCCAATTTCTGCTAAGCGTGACTCCAAAACCTTGCGGCTAGGGGCTTCGGCATTCATCAATACCCAAGCATGATGCTTTAAATCACTGAGACTGAGCCACTTTTTCTGCGAGAGCGGATGATTTGCAGACACAAATAGCGAATAGCGAATCGATTCAATTGCGATCGAAGAAATTTCGGCAACATCGGAAAAATTAATATCTGAGAAGCCAATATCAATCTCATTATTGATGATGCTCCGATATAACAATTCCACAGAATCAAAAACATTACATTGAGTTTGTAAATTTGGATACTTTTGTCGGTACGCAAATAGCTTCGTTGGCAGCCAACCATTACCTATTTCTGAAGTACAACCAATTTTTATTATGCCCGATTTACCCTTTTTTATATGCTCAATTTCCTGCAATAAATCGTTTTCTAGAGCAATTAGTTTGGGACCATTTTCAAGAAGGAATTCACCCACATCTGTAAGCTGAATTTTGCGACCTAGCCGATGAAATAATGCAGTCCCTAACTCCGTTTCTAGAGACTTGATTTTGGCGCTAACTGCTGGCTGTGTAAGGTTCAAAACATCAGATGCCTCCGTAAAACTCAAATGTCGAGCCACCTCAAGAAATACGCGGATTTGATAAACTTCCATGGTAGTTACAACAAGAGTAGGATGATCTATCTGTAATGATTTTATCTAATGGTACATTCTATCGATTCAATGAATTTATCAGTCTATAAAATACCTCAATAAACTAAACCTAAAATCCATTGCATAATGAAAGCAAGAAATGCAACACAAACTGTATTGTTGCAGATCTTCAAGAGATTAAATATATCTCAATGAACATAGTTCTCTAAAACTCGCTTGCAGTCATTTTGTCTGTATTGTTAGCAACATTTTACGAACAAATATTCAAGCGATTTTCCAATAATTCAGGTTCGATTTTCTTTAGAAACTAGGAGGATTTCAAATTGAATACTCAATGGCTCACGACCGATGTTTTGGTGATTGGCGGTGGTACAGCAGGGACAATGGCAGCCATCAAAGCTAAGCAAGCCAATCCAGATGGAGATGTTTTGGTACTAGAGAAAGCCAATATTCGTCGTAGCGGTGCGATCGCCATGGGTATGGATGGTGTCAATACAGCAGTTATCCCCGGAAATTCCACTCCAGAGCAGTACGTCCGCGAAATTACGATCGCAAATGATGGAGTTCTCAACCAAAATGCTGTTTATCAAACTGGCAAACTCGGTTTTTCAGTCATTCAAGAACTTGAGCAGTGGGGCGTAAAGTTTCTAAAGGATACGCAGGGGGATTACGACCTCAAACAGGTACACCGAGTTGGTAAATATGTATTGCCAATGCCAGAGGGTAAGGATCTCAAAACGATCTTGGCACGTCAGGTTAAACGTCACAAAGCAAGAGTAACCAATCGCGTCATGGCAACCCGTGTATTAGTGAGGGACGGTCGGGCGATCGGCGCAATTGGCTTTGACGTTCGCAATGGTGATTTTGTAGTCATCCAAGCTAAAGCCGTAATTCTCTGCACAGGAGCTTGTGGAAGATTAGGACTACCCGCCTCTGGTTATCTCTATGGAACCTACGAAAACCCCACCAATGCAGGTGATGGCTACTCGATGGCATACCATGCAGGTGCGGAACTAAGCAATATTGAGTGCTTCCAAATCAATCCTTTGATGAAGGATTACAACGGTCCCGCATGTGCCTATGTTGCTAGTCCCTTTGGTGGTTACACAGCCAATGCAGAAGGTAATCGCTTCATTAGCTGTGACTATTGGAGTGGACAAATGATGCTAGAGGTCTGGAAAGAACTCAACTCTGGGAAAGGACCAATTCAGCTCAAAATGACCCATTTGGATGAGAATACGATCGCTGAAATCGAATCGATTCTCTGGGCAAATGAGCGTCCTAGCCGTGGTAGATTCCACGAAGGGCGCGGTGAGAACTATCGCACCAAGGGCGTGGAAATGAACATCTCGGAAATTGGTCTCTGTAGTGGTCACAGCGCATCGGGCGTATGGGTCAATGAGAAAGCCGAAACCTCCGTTAAAGGGCTGTATGCCGCTGGTGACATGGCAAGTGTTCCTCATAACTATATGATCGGAGCCTTTGTTTTTGGTCGTATCGCTGGTGAAAACGCAGTGGAATATGTCCAAGGTTTAGAGCATCTCGATCCCGATCCTGAATTTGTGGCAAATGAGAAAGCCCGTATCTATGCGCCACTTGATCGGCCCAATGGCATTCCCCATACTCAAGTTGAGTACAAGTTGCGCCGCTTGGTCAATGACTATCTCCAACCCCCTAAGTCGGCTAACCGCATGGAAATCGGCTTGAGCAACTTCGTTAATTATCACGCTAGCCTCGAGCAAATGGGCGCACAAGATCCCCATGAACTGATGCGGTGCATGGAAGTTCACTTCATTCGTGATTGTGCAGAAATGGCTGCGAGAGCGTCACTCTACCGTAAAGAAAGCCGATGGGGTCTATATCACTATCGCGTCGATTATCCTGAAAAGAATAATGAAGAATGGTTCTGTCATGTGCATCTCAAAAAGGATGAATCTGATCAGATGGCGCTATTCAAACGCCCGATTGAACCTTACATTGTGGATGTGAATCTTGAAACGGAAGTTTATGACGTTGCTGTGCGCTAATTAAAATCATATCTACGACTTATTCACAAAGGTTTGTTCACAATATACAAAGTTTGGAGTATCAGAAATCATTATGGCTTTAACCACTCAACGAGTTGACGTACCTGTAATCGTCGATGAATCTAAATGTTTGGAAAAGTGTGTGGCTTGTATTGAAGTTTGCCCCCTTGATGTATTGGCAAAAAACCCTGAGACGGGGAAAGCCTATATGAAATACGATGAATGTTGGTTTTGTCTTCCTTGCGAAAAGGAATGTCCAACCAATGCGATCACCGTACAAATTCCATTTTTATTACGCTAAGGGAGGTCTGCATCATGGATAGTGAAATGGATCAATGGTTAGAAATGTTGCGATCGCCTAATGTAGATGATCGCCTCGTAGCCGTTAAAAGCTTGCAACATATCGGTGATGAAGAAATCTTCGCACCGTTATTAGAAGCCGTCAAGGATGAAAGCCCTCTAGTCCAAAAGTTGGCAGTTACCACCCTATGGGAACTCGCTAACCCTGCGGCCGTGCCTGCGTTGATTGAATGTCTTGCCTCACCAGTGGAAGACATTCGCGAAGAGGCGAAATCTGCTTTAGGGGAATTGGTCGTCCCCGATCATCTGCTGCTATTGCTAGATGCCCTATTGCGCGATGACATCAATATGCAACTGAATATTCTATTTCTACTGCGGAAGATTCATGATGCTCAGTGCTTACCCTATGTGATGCCATTCTTTGAATCGCCATTACCAGAATTGCGGGAAGCAGCAATCACAACCCTCAAATACTTAAATCAGGTGGTACGCTGCGAGCCAGCCCTCGCCTTGATGTCTGATCCTGATGCTACTGTCCGTCGTGCGACGGCTTTGACTCTTGGACATTTGGCTGATGCCGAAGTTGTGCCAATTCTTTGCAAAGCTGTTGCCGGTGATGCCGATTGGGAAGTGCGCCGCAATGCCGCAAAGTCTCTAACTACCCATGCTGATCCTGATGCGATCGCCGCTTTAGAAAAGTCCGCCGAAGACCCACATTGGCAAGTTCGTAAGTTTAGCCTCCAAGCTTTACAAAAAATTGCTGCGGATCGCACCTTGCCTCTATTCATCAAAGCTCTAACCGATGAATATTCAGATGTGCGACGTGAAGGGGTAATCGCGATGCGGATTTTAAATAATCCCCTTGCGCTGACACCCTTACAACAAACCCTTGATGACCCCGATCGCGATGTGTGTATCTTTGCCCAACGCGCCATTCAAAGTATCCAAGATAGTATTCAAGAGACCTCTAATGTCTAGTCATACATCCCCATTCCAGAGAGCGGAACACCCTGTACCACCACCTCAAGATCCCCAAGTTGAGGTAAAGGAGCTAGCGGTGAAAGCCCTACTCAAAACGGTGATCGAGCCAATTCTAAACATGGATATCGTCAGTTTGGGCATGGTGCGAAATCTACGGATTGTCGATGACTATGTGTATCTGCGCCTCTATGTGGGTAAACATCAATTTGCCCTCAAAGCACAAATCATGGATTTGTTGTCATCGTCCCTCGACTGGTGCAAAAAGTCCTATGTGGAAGTTTGCACGATCGCAGGAGTTCGCACTACGATTGCGATATCTAGCGGTAAAGGTGGCGTGGGCAAATCGACAACAGCCGTCAATTTAGCCGCCGCTTTGCGATCTCAAGGTAACAAGGTGGGCTTACTAGATGCCGATGTCTATGGGCCTAATGTGCCGCAGATGCTCGGACTGGCTCAAGAGGATGTGAAGGTGATTGACACCCCCACAGGTCAACGATTTATCCCTCTTGAGGCTCATGGGATTAAGGTGATGTCGGTCGGTTTACTTGCCGCTCCTGATCATCCTCTTGCATGGCGGGGACCAGTTCTCCACAAGATCATTACCCAATTCATTCAAGAAGTGGAATGGGGAGACTTAGACTATCTTTTGATCGATTTGCCCCCTGGCACGGGCGACGCTCAGATTACAATCGTGCAAGAGAGTCCGATCTGTGGCGTGATTTTAGTCACGACTCCGCAACAGGTTGCTGTTGCCGATGTTCGCCGTAGCATTCATATGTTCCGTCGTGTCGGCATTCCTGTTCTCGGTATTATCGAGAATATGAGTTACCTACTCTGTGGACATTGTGGTACGCCAAACCCAATTTTTGGTAGTGGTGGTGGTCAGCAACTTGCCGATGAACTGCAAGCACCTTTGTTAGGACAGGTTCCCATTGATGCCAAAATCTGTACAGGTGGCGATATTGGTACTCCGCTTACCCTTAGCGAGCCTGATTCGGCAGTTGCCGAGGTGTTTACCAAAATTGCGATCGCACTTGACAACAGTTTTGCAGAACGTAAGCCCATCGATTAGAGAAAAACGATGAACATATCTTCACCTTCTCAAGTTTGGAGATGGGTTTCTCAACATATCTATGGACTTTACCTGACGATCGCTTTAGCGGGAATAGCCTATTTATTGCGAAATCTACCAGTATTTGCTCTATTCAGTCCACTGATTATCGCAATTATTCTCGGCATTCTATTTCGCAACATTATCGGAATGCCAGCTTATTGTCAAGTGGGCGTAACCTTCTCCATGAAGCGCATTTTGAGATTTGCAATTATTCTCTTAGGAATGCAACTTAGCCTTGTGCAAGTTTTGGCAATTGGAGTCAGAGGGATTTTCCTAATTATTTTTACTCTGTTTAGCACCTTTGGTTTTACCTATTGGTTGGGGAGAAAACTAGGAGTTAGCAAAAGCTTAACCTATTTGATCGCATCAGGAACTTCCATTTGTGGTGCTTCCGCCGTGGTTGCCACTAGTAGCGCTACTCACAGCTCTGATCGCGATACCACCTATGCCGTGGCAATTGTCACCATATTTGGAACTCTATCAATGGTTCTTTATCCATTATTGCCGACCTTGATCAACCTCACCCCTGAGACATTTGGTATTTGGTGCGGGGCTTCGATCCATGAGGTGGCTCAAGTTTTGGCGGCGGCTTATCAAGTGAGTCCGATTAGTGGCGAATTAGCGAGTATTACCAAATTATCACGAGTATTGTGGTTAGCACCCGTCATTCTTGGTATTAGTTATCTATATTCCCATCATAAGCAAAACTATAACCATCAATCACCAACTGCGATCGCTATTCCTTGGTTTATCTTTTACTTTATTTTATTGATTATTCTTAATAGTCTCAGTATTTTTCCAACCGAATTTAAAGATGCGATTGCTCAAATCAATAAATTTTTGCTGACCATCTCGATGGTAGCAATGGGTTTAGAAACGAAGCTGCAACAACTTCGCGAAACTGGACTCAAACCTATGTATTTAGGTGCAGGTTCTTGGTTATTTATCTCTATAGTTAGCTATGGATTAGTCAAGCTCTTCTATTAAAGACAATTAACTCCATGGCATCCTTCACCCTAACGATTTTAACCGCTTTCATTCTCTTTGCTAGTACCTTTGTCCGTTCTGCCGTGGGATTTGGTGACGCTTTACTGGCGATGCCGCTATTGGGGTTAATCATGAGCCTCCAGACAGCATCGCCAATAGTTGCTTTTATGGGATTTATGATTAGCCTAATTATCTTGATCAGTGATCCTAAATCCGTTGACTTTAAATCAGCTTGGCGACTGATTATTGCTACGATTATCGGTGTTCCCTTTGGACTATTACTCCTCAACTATGCCCCTGAACGCCTAGTAAAAGTAATCCTCGGGTTACTGCTGATCCTCTATGGCATTGGTAACCTCGTTACGCCAAGGATGCCGCGCCTCCACAATGAAAAATATGCGTTTATTTTTGGATTTATCGCGGGTATTCTCGGTGGTGCATACAACACCAATGGTCCGCCGATCGCAATTTATGGAACGCTGCGACGTTGGCGACCTGATTATTTTCGAGCAACAATGCAATGCTATTTTCTGTTTTCAGGGATTGCCACGATCGCAGGTCATGGACTAGTCGGGCTATGGACTCCCACAATTTGGCATTTGTTTCTATGGTCTCTACCAAGTATCTTTTTAGGGGTTTACATTGGCGGCAAAGTAAATCGTTGGATTCCGCAACCAATGTTTAATCAAATCATTTTTAGCTTATTAGCGCTTGTGGGATTCTTATTTTTATTGTAGTGCCTACACATCACAAATTGAAACCAGCTATAATTGATTGCTACTTTGTCAGTTAATTAAATCTAAGTTTCACTGAGTATGTTACGGCTAACCGAAATTAAGCTTCCATTAGATCATTCTGAAGATGCGCTCAAATCTGCAATTCTTAAAAAACTGCAAATTAAGCCAGAAGAAGTGATCAGCTACTCCATTTTTAAGCGGAGTTATGATGCTCGTAAGAAGACAGATATCTATTTAGTTTATATTGTGGATATTGAAACACCTTTGGAGAAGCAGTTAGCTGATCGCTTCAAAAAAGATCCTCATGTCATGCTTACACCAGATATGAGCTATCACTATGTAGCAAAGGCTCCTAGCAATCTGGCAACTCGTCCTATTGTAATCGGTATGGGGCCATCAGGTATATTTGCGGGACTTATCCTAGCGCAAATGGGCTTCCGCCCGATCATTTTAGAACGCGGTAAAGCAGTACGCGATCGCACGGCTGACACTTTTAACTTTTGGAAAAAGAAAGCAGCATTTAATCCTGAATCCAATGCTCAATTTGGCGAAGGCGGCGCAGGGACTTTCTCGGATGGTAAACTTTATAGCCAAGTCAAAGACCCACAACATTATGGGCGCAAAGTTATCACCGAATTTGTGAATGCTGGCGCATCTCCCGAAATTCTTTACATCAATAAACCCCACATTGGCACATTCAAACTTGTCGGCATTGTCCAAAATATCCGCGCCAAAATCGAATCTCTAGGTGGTGAAATTCGATTTCAAAGTCGAGTAGAAGATATCGATATTCAAAATGGCAAAGTCCAAGGGCTTACACTCTCTAATGGAGAATATATTGCCAGTAATCATATTGTTCTAGCTGTTGGTCATAGCGCCCGTGACACCTTCCAAATGCTCTACGATCGCGGTGTGTATATCGAAGCCAAACCCTTCTCCATCGGCTTTCGGATTGAACATCCTCAAGATCTAATTGATCACGCAAGATTTGGCGATCGCGCAGGACACAAACTCTTAGGTGCTGCGGATTACAAATTAGTGCACCATTGCCAAAATGGACGCTCTGTCTATAGCTTCTGTATGTGTCCAGGAGGGTTAGTGGTAGCCGCAACTTCTGAAATAGGTCGAGTAGTTACTAATGGTATGAGCCAATATTCACGCAATGAACGAAATGCCAATAGCGGTATTGTTGTCGGCATTAGTCCCGATGACTATTCGGGGCATCCACTTGCAGGTATTGAGTTTCAACGTCAATTAGAATCACGCGCCTTTGAACTTGGCGGGGGAACCTATGCTGCCCCAGCACAACTTGTAGGCGATTTTCTCGCTAATCGTCCCTCTGGTATTCTAGGCACGGTAAATCCATCTTATACTCCAGGTGTGCATTTATGCGATCTCAGTCCGAGTCTACCTGACTATGCGATCGCGGCTATTCGCGAAGCAATTCCTGAATTTAACAAAAAAATCAAAGGCTTTGCAATGGAAGATGCGATGCTAACTGGTGTAGAAACGCGAACGTCTTCGCCAATCAGAATTAAACGTAATGAAAACTATGAAAGCTTAAATACAGAAGGGCTTTTCCCGACTGGCGAAGGTGCAGGATATGCGGGCGGGATTCTCTCGGCAGGGATTGATGGTATTAAAGTGGCGGAGGCTGTGGCTTTAAGTATTTTGAAGGAGTAGCGGTGTCAAGTAATTTCGGAAAATATAAGTTATTCGGCTCAGCAATTCCTTATCTCGTCCAATTTCCACTATCAAAAATCAGATTGGTAAGTCACGCAAAAAATAAAAGCGATCGCATTTTTTCCACCTTCTTCAATCGGGAAGATTCACGCGGATTAGCTTATTGTTTCAACCCACATTCCGCTCGTAATGGAAGCCCCAAAACAATTAAGGAACAGTTACAGGGAGAAGATAGTAGCGTCGGCAAGCAGGAGAGAAGAAATTTAAGATATGGAGGCGAGGAGGAGACAAATTGACAATTTGAGTATCGCCATGAAAAGTAACTAAATGAACCGCCAAAAAACATTGAAAAACCCAACATAAAGTTGGGGAATTAGTGGATTTGCCCAATTGATTAGGAATAGTTTCTTGGCTGAGAGCCAAAGCAAGCCGAAGCTATCGTTGAGCTAAATTATAAACGAGCAAGCAAAGCGCCATAATCATTGTCACAGCCTCAATACGTTTAGGCGACTTGAGAAAAACACTCTTTAGTAAAGAACAAAGGATCTTTAAGAAAGCGAAAGCCACGCTCAGTAAATTGTTGAGCCTTGTACTCCCGCAAAGCATCATCTGCTTTTGGCTTGAGGAATCTCTCACTGATTACGGCGATCTCGAAACTATTAAATTTGCTGTAGTGCGATGTCTCTTGTACTGCGATCGTCTTTTCCTTCTATCGTTTAAGAGATCGTCAAGAACAAGCTTGGAATGAGCTAGAAGCAATTATTCATGAATGGTATGAAAGTGCATTAGCAATATCTAATCCAGAATTAGAAGCTGCATTTAGTCAAACCCAAAAATCTTGATATGTCAGAAAACGCGATCGCCTTTGCAATCGCTGTCTTTTGTGAAAGAGCGATCGCTTTGAAAGATCGGTTATCATTAAATTAGATCTTAATTAAGTGCTTTGAAAAACATGATCGAGCTAAAAAATATTCATTCCCTGAGCGACTTCAAACGCAACGCCAAAGAATTTATCGAACACATCAAAACCACCCGCTCGCCTCTAGTTCTGACCGTCAACGGTAAAGCTGAAGTTGTCGTTCAAGATGCTCAAGCATTTCAAGCAATATGCGATCGCATCGAACAAGCCGAAGCAGAACTCCGCGCCTTAAAACTTGCAACCCTACAACAAGACATTGATCTCGGCATTACCCAACTCAATAAAGAAGAATACACAGAATACGATACTGAAACATTCCCAACGCTATTGAAAACCATCAAAACTCGCGGTCAAAATCGATTAAAGAAGCATCAAGATGAATCGATTTAAGATTTCTCGACAAGCCGAGCAAGATCTTGAGGATATATGGGTGTACCTTGCTCAGCATGATAACTTAGCCGCAGATCGTTTACTAGAAACAATCTTGAACAAATTTCCTATGCTTTCTCAGTTCCCAGAAATGGGTAAAACTAGGACTGAACTATCAAAAGAATTGTGTAGCTTTCCCATTAAGCCTTACATTATTTTCTACAAACGAGCAGAAAACTTTATCGCAATTGTGCGTATTCTCCATCAATCAAGAGATATTGAAAATTAGTTTTAATTCTTACTCCCTTCCCAGTGAAAGATTAGACAGTAAAACCCAAGAATTAGCGTTGCGGCGCGAAGCGCCGCAACGCTAATTCTTGGGTGGGAAGGGAGTATGAAGAGAAGTAAATAAAAAAATGGAAGCAGAATATGATTTTAGCCAAGGTAAGCGCGGCGTAATTGAACCAACTGGACAAGGCAAAACGGGCATCACAATTCGCTTAGATGACGATATTTTAGAATGGTTTCGCTCTGAAGTGAATAGCAAAGGTGGAGGGAATTATCAAACATTAATCAACGAAGCTCTACGTCAGCACATACATCAACAAACTCACGAACCACTCGAAAATATATTTCGGAGGGTATTGAGAGAAGAGTTAGCTCAGAAACTATCTAACTGACTTGGTTCTGAACTTAAATTATTTTAGATGTTAACG
>Ga0209181_10008004_pt1 | contig 14304 bp, 21 predicted proteins | sample MAT05_FD_187208 | JGI IMG/M metagenome (GOLD analysis project Ga0209181, IMG submission 187208) | Freshwater microbial communities from Lake Fryxell liftoff mats and glacier meltwater in Antarctica - MAT-05 (SPAdes) (version 2) | ecosystem: Environmental > Aquatic > Freshwater > Ice > Liftoff... | reverse complement strand
CCACGTCGATCAAATCCGGCGGATGATACGGCTTTGTGATATATGCATCTGCACCTTGCTTCATCCCCCAATACACATCAAACTCTTCGCTTTTACTCGTACACATGATCACAGGAATATGCTTAGTGTTGGGTTCATTTTTTAGCCAGCGGCATAGCTCGTAGCCATTTTTACGCGGCATCACGATATCAGTAACAACCAGGTCAGGGAGATTCGACTGGATTTTAGTGATTGCCTCTTCGCCATCGATCGCTTCAACTACATTAAATCCACTTTTTCGGAGTTGCTCTGAAACCATTTGCCGCACAGTGAGGCTATCATCCACGATTAAAACAGTATGCATAACTCCCAAGCGGCTAGTAATTCAGGGCGAAAACGACTTAGTTCAGTTTAGAGGACGAACAGAGGTTCGTCTATGGCAGATTGTGCCACCCGCCAAACTCTGTTGAATCTGAGTTCTGAGTTTTGAGTTCTGAGTTCTAAGGTGATACTCTTTCGTCGCACTCCGCACTTTTCCATCAGGTACGACGCGTCAACCGATCCAATTGCTCCACCTCCTCTGGGGTAATGCTCCACCCGATCGCGCCTGCATTTTGCACTGCTTGATTTGCATTTTTGGCACCGGGGATCGGCATCACGTTGCCTTGGGCAATTAACCAATTCAGCGCAACTTGGGCAGGGGTGCGTTGATGAACATCGCCGATCGCCTGTAAAGCATTGACCAAAGGGGCGATTTTTTCCAATCCAGCCTGGTTGAATCGGGGATCAATCCGCCGTGCCCCTCGCAGAGTTGGCGCTGAATCTGGGGTATATTTGCCTGTCAGCAACCCTTGTGCGAGGGGACTGTAGGCAAGAATGGCAACATCCAGTTCTCTCGCCGCATCTAGTACACCGTTAGTTTCAATCTGGCGGCTCAGCAAGGAATAGAGCACTTGGTTTACGGCTAGGGGAATGCCCCGCGCCGCCAAAAAACTGTGAGCCTGCCGCATTTGCTCAGCGGAATAGTTGCTAACCCCGATCGCCCCAATTCTGCCTTTGTCCACTTCATCCGCAAGGGCATTCATCAAAGTGCGCTGACTCATCAAAAAGTCTAGGGGCCAATGCACTTGATACAACGCCACGCGATCAACCTGAAGTCGTCGCAGGCTAGCGGTGAGAGTGTCTGCGATCGCTTGAGCGTTCAGCCGCCAGGGAAGGGGAAAGTATTTAGTGGCGATTTGAACGGGTTGGTCGGTTTGCCTGAGGAATTGCCCAATCAGTCGCTCCGATTCGCCCAAGCCGTAAATCTCAGCGGTGTCGAAAAAGGTGATGCCAGCCTCAACGGCAGCATGGAAAGCTTCGCGCACTTGGTCGGCTCCGTAGTCTTTGCCATAGCTCCAAAACAGGCTGTCGCCCCATGACCACGTACCAATGCCGATCGCCGGCACGACCAATCCATCTTTGCCCAAAGTAACGGTTTGCACGGTTGTTTGCATGGCGATCGCCCTCCAATGTGTAACTTTTCCTTCACACTTCTAGTGTATTCCGTGGCTTCCCGGTTCGACCTCTCCAATTCCTTTTAATCTAGAAACTGGTGGCAATATCAAACCTGGTTTAGAAAAGAAGTATGGCAAGCAGCAATCTATCGGGTTCACAACCCGATTTACAACGGTCGTCTAGCGAGGCGGCTCCGGTTTCCACCATTACCCTGCTGACGATGTTTCGGTTGGGGCTTTACCAAATGGGACTGGGCATGATGTCGGTGTTGGCATTGGGCGTGATGAATCGGGTGATGATTGGCAACCTGGCGATTCCTGCCACGATCGCGGCAGGGGCGATCGCCATGCACCAGTTTGTGGCACCCGCGCGGGTTTGGTTTGGGCAGCGATCGGACAGCAGACCAATATTGGGGCACCATCGTACAGGCTACGTTTGGATCGGCACTGGCATCTTTGCGGTGGTTTCGTTTTTGGCAGTGCAGGTGATGTGGCAACTGGGCAGTGCGGCTCCTGGCTCTGGCGCGTTCTATGGCTGGGCGGGTGTTTTGGGATTGACTTTTGCCGTCTATGGCTTGGCACTCAGCGCCGGATCGACTCCCTTTGCAGCGTTGCTGGTGGATGTGTCGGATGAGGGCAACCGCTCCAAACTGGTGGGCGTAGTTTGGTCAATGCTGATGGTCGGCATTGTGATTGGGGCGATTTTGATTAGTGTGTTGCTGAAGCAGGTGACCAACGATACCCCGATCGCGGTGATGCAAGCTTCGATTAATCGGGTGTTTGTGATTGTGCCAGCGATCGTCGTGGGGTTGGCAGTGGTAGCAACCGCAGGCATGGAAAAGAAATATTCGCTTTATCGGTTGCGGTCTACTGTGAGCGATCGCGAAGACAAAATCACCTTTGGGCGAGCATTGCGCGTGTTGACCGCCAGTCGCCAAACCGGAATTTTCTTCACCTTTCTGCTGGTGATGACGATTAGCCTGTTTATGCAAGATGCCATTTTGGAACCCTACGGCGCGAAGGTGTTCAATATGGAGTTCTCTAAAACCACACTGCTCAACGCCTTTTGGGGAACGGGCACCCTAATCGGCATCAGCACCACAGGTTTTTTGATTGCGCCCCGAATTGGCAAAAAGAACACCGCCAAACTGGGCTGTTTTCTGGTTGCAGGTTGCTTTATCTTGCTCATTTTGGCAGGCTTTACGGCAAACGAGACCGTGCTGAAGACAGGTGTATTTCTGTTTGGCTTGTGTTCTGGCGTGGTGACGACGGGCGCGCTTAGCCTGATGCTAGACCTGACGGCGGCGGAAACCGCTGGCACCTTTATTGGCGCGTGGGGGTTGTCTCAGGCAATGGCGCGGGCATTGGCAACCGTGGCAGGCGGCACGGTGCTGGATTTGGGAACTAAGTTGTTTGGCGCACCTGTCTTAGCCTACGGATTAGTATTTGCGGTGCAAGCCTGCGGCATGATATTGGCAGTCTATTTGCTCAGCCGGGTGGATGTGGCGGAGTTTCAGGCAAGCGCAAAACAAGCGATCGCCACCGTCATTCAGGGCGAAATGGATTAATCTAAGCGTATGACTGCGAAACAAGAACGCCAGAAACGCCAATGGCTGGCTGAGAAGTTGCGATCGCTCAGTTCAGACCAGTTAAACGCTTTAGGCATCGAACCTGAAGATTTAATTTAAGAGCGATCAATTCTGGCATTGCTATCCAATGGAATTAACAATTCAGTTTAGAATTCTGGTGAGTCTTGAATACTATGAGTTGGCAATTTGATTGTGAACTGAGCTTAGAAGATTTTTTCTGGCAGAATTTGAAATCGCTCCTGAATCTTACACAACTTGACCGCCAATATCGCATTAACAATCAAGTTGTTGATATTCTTTCTGTTTCACCAAATCAGCAAATCGTATTGCTTGAATTGAAGAATACCGAAGATCGGTACGTCGTTCAACAACTAACTCGGTACTACAAGGTTTTGTCAAGCGAAAAACCTTTCTCCAATCAAGTAGACTATAGCCTCCCAATTCGTTTAATCGCGATCGCTCCTACTTTTCACCCTCATAATTTTATTGATCAGGAGTTCAACTCTTTAAAGGTTGAGTTCTTCACTTTCACTATTTTTCAAAGAGAGAAGAAATTTTGGTTTGAACTCAAACAGGTTGACACGAATTGGATGCGAGATTGCGAAATTCCATCATCATTCCATCAGCGTATTTTGTCCGAGCGCCAGAAATTAAAAGTTCTCCCTATCGCCTCTAAGCCTCCTGCTTCACTATGGAAACTAATTGCAAATCTGTCGCAACCGCAACAATCTTACATTTTGGAGATTCGGGACAAAATATTGAGCTTTGACAGTCGCATGATTGAGGTTGGAAAGACTACAAGTACTTGCTATGGGCAGCGTAAGGGAGACAACGATATTTACAAAACTAGACTTTGTGCCGAATTTATTCCCATCTTTCCAGGAGAATACCGTCCACGATTGATGTTGGTGTTGCCTTACCCCAAAAAAGAGAAAGACGAGTTTAGAAGATTGAGGTACAAACAGGAGCGGGGCAAAGGCATGGCATGGGCGGAGATACGACATGCTCAAGTGTGGGAAGCTGAAACAGCGATTGACGTATTTTTTTATTTAGGTAAAGGACTCAGTGCTTATAGCTTCCACTACTCTTTGAAGCAATATTCCCAAGTTTGCAGTCATTTACTTGGCAGAGCATATGAGTTCAAGTCTCTGTGGGATCTTTTAGATATTGCTCTCAGCCAATGGCAGGAAAATGCAGTCAAATGAATCATTAAGCTGAACAATTAATAGAGATGCTTAAGCAAATGCCAGTTTTTTGGACTCAGGTTCTTGATTTTGCTCAGACGACGACGCAGCGAGTCGGCGATCGCCTGCTGCAAGATTTTGGGCAGGTGCAGGCGCAAGAAAAAGCCGATGGTAGTTTGGTAACGCAAGCGGATCAGTGGGCAGATGAAGAATTGCGGAATGCGATCGCCCAAACTTTTCCTGATCATGGCGTAGTTAGCGAAGAAACCAAACATATTTTTCCAGAAACCGAGTGGTGCTGGATTATTGATCCGCTAGATGGCACCACCAACTTTGCGCGAGGCTTGCCGCTGTGGGGCATTTCCCTGGGGCTGCTATACAACGGTACCCCTGTTTTTGGCTATGTTCACTTTCCACCCCTGCGCCAGTCATTTCATGGCTATTGGTGTGGCGATTCTGGTTTGGAAATGCCCACAGGCGCTTTTATGAACGATCGCCCGATTCATCCCAGCCCCGACGCGCCTAGCCCTAACCACTTCTTCAACCTCTGCGCCCGTAGCATCGCCATCCTGCAAAATCCCGTGCCCTGCAAAATTCGGATCTTGGGCGTTTCTACCTATAATCTGCTCACCGTAGCAGCAGGCTGGACTCTCGCTGGCGTGGAAGCTACGCCGAAGATTTGGGATATTGCCGCAGTCTGGGCGATCGCCCAAGCTGCTGGGGCTATTTGGACACCTCTAGAACCAGACCCGATCTTTCCCCTACAACCGGGCGATAACTACAGTCAGCGGGCCTACCCAACCTTGGTCGTAAGCCGAGTAGACTTAATAGAAATATTTTTACCGCTGACGGCATCCATTGGAGTGAAGCGGTACGGAATGGGATAATACTAAATGTTGCTTATGGAGACTGTTTGTGGATCTTTCGCGTATTCCAGCCCAACCCAAACCCGGTTTACTAAATATCCTGATCGAGATTCCTGCGGGTAGTAAGAATAAATATGAGTTTGATAAGGATATCAATGCCTTTGCCCTCGATCGCGTCCTTTTCGCCTCAGTCCAGTATCCCCTGGATTACGGCTTCATCCCCAATACCCTGGGTGATGATGGCGATCCGCTAGATGGCATGGTGATGATGGATCAGCCCACCTTTCCAGGCTGTGTGATTGCCGCTCGCCCGATTGGAATGTTGGAAATGATCGATGGGGGCGATCGCGATGAAAAGATTTTGTGTGTTCCCGACAAAGATCCGCGCTATGCCCAAGTTAAAACCCTTGCAGATGTGGCTTCTCACCGCCTAGACGAAATTGCCGAATTTTTTAGAACTTACAAAAATCTAGAGAAAAAAGTGACCGAAATTTTAGGCTGGAAAGATGCGGATCAGGTGTTGCCTTTAGTAGAACAATGTATCAAGGCATACCATTAACTGAGTCCTGATCCTGAGTCGAAGAGTTCGAGGCTTGGTTGTTCTAAGCCTCATTTTTGTAAAGATTCATTGCTGGTACAGGGGTCTATCGCTGCGCTCTTGTCTATTCCATAGGCAAAATGGGAAATATCTATTATTTAATCAAGTCAAGCCAATTGAATACATCCGCTTTTTTGCTTCTTCAAAAAGAAGAAGATTAGATATGCAGCGCACGTTTTTGGTATCGAAAATTCATCAGTGTGTCTTAACGGCTGCCAACTTGAACTATGTCGGCAGCATCAGTATTGATGAGATTTTATTAAGTGCAGCGGGTATCCTACCTTATGAGCAGGTGCAAGTGGTCAACGTTTCTAATGGGGAACGGTTAATTACTTATGCCATCTCAGCGCCTGCGGGTTCTGGTGAGATTCAGTTAAATGGGGCTGCTGCTCGTCTTGGCGTTCCGGGCGATCGCTTAATTATCATGACTTACGCTCAACTCACGGTTGAGGAGTTGCAAACTTTTTCCCCGACTGTTGTTTTAGTAGATGAGCATAATCATTTGCGGCAAGTGCATCGGTACAAAGACCTTCTTGAAACCTTACCAGTAATTGATAATGTCAGAGCTTGAGTCAGCCTCCGCCTTGGAGAACACCCCCAGCATTGAGGAACCCAACCCAGCAACTGATTTTGTGGTGCAGTTTTGGGGCGTGCGGGGCAGTATTCCTTCCCCTGGAAGTGAAACCGTCCGCTATGGCGGTAATACATCTTGTGTGGAAATGCGGATTGGTGGAAAGCGCCTAATTTTTGATGGTGGCACGGGAATACGAGTGCTAGGCAAATCGTTGATGTCCGAGATGCCGCTCGAAGCTTATATGTTTTTTAGCCATTCCCATTGGGATCATATTCAAGGATTCCCATTTTTTATGCCTGCGTTTGCGAAAGGAAACTGCTTTCATATCTATGGGGCGATCGCGCCCAATGGAGACAGCATGGAAAAACGGCTCCACAAGCAAATGCTGCATCCCAACTTTCCGGTGCCGATGCAGGTGATGCAGTCTGATCTAAAGTTTTACGACCTCGCTCCGGGCGATACTATGCAGTTGGGCGACATCACCATTGAAACGGGTTCGCTGAATCATCCCAATAGCGCCATGGGCTATCGCCTGACCTGGCAAGGGCGTACGGCTGTCTACGCCACTGATACGGAACACTATGTCGATCGCCTAGATGAAAACTTGCTGCATCTCGCTCGCAATGCCGACGTGCTAATTTATGATGCTTGCTATACGGATGAAGAATATCACGATCCAAAAAGCCCTAAAATTGGTTGGGGTCATTCCACTTGGCAAGAAGGAGTGAAGATGGCAAAAGCGGCAGGCGTGAAAAAGTTGGTCGTTTTTCATCATGATCCCAGCCACTCCGATGACTTTTTAGACAAGGTTGCCTCTCAAGTAGAAGCTGTTTTCCCCAATAGCGTTCTGGCGCAGGAAGGCATGATTCTTCCGGTCATTTAATGAATGGCGAATGGCGAATGGCGATTGACGATTGACAACACTCAAAATTCAAAACTCAAAACTCAAAACTCAACTCTATTCCCCTCACCCACGCCTACTGTTTCTTTTATGCATTTTCTCGGCATTCATCATGTTGCGATTATTTGCTCGAACTACGATCGCTCCAAGCATTTTTATGTTGAACTCCTCGGTTTTGCGATCGTTCAGGAAACCTATCGAACGACACGAGATTCTTACAAGCTAGATTTGCAGGCTGGCAGCGCCCAGATCGAGCTTTTTTCTTTTCCGAATCCACCCGATCGCGTGAACAGTCCTGAAGCCTGCGGATTGCGCCATCTCTCTTTTGCAGTAGCAAGTTTAGATGAGTCGGTGGCTGACTTGGCGGCAAACGGTATTCCGGTAGAACCGATTCGGTTGGATGAGTTAACTGGAAAGCGCTTTACGTTTTTCAAAGATCCAGATGGTTTGCCGCTGGAGCTTTATGAGGCTTTTTGAAACGGAGTTAAGCGATCGCTTTTTGAGAAAGGGCGATCGTGTAAATCTGGGTGCAAGCTTACTCCGGTATTTCTGTAGCAAAGTTTTGTACCGCGTAAGCTCGTCCACTAATCTGCTCAACCACAATGCCATAACCAAAACGGGTATATTCTGGCTTTAATAAATTCTGTCGATGTCCAGTGCTATACATCCAGCTTTTCTGAAAACTTTCAATCAGCCCATAGTTCAAGCCAACTCCTAATCCGCCTGTCTGCCTCATGATGTTTTCTCCTACTCCGCCTCGTCCACCTATTTGAACAAAGCGATCAGTCGGGGTTCTACCTTCTGGGGTGACGTGAGCATAGTAGTTGCGGCTCATCATATCTTGGCTATGCTGCTGGGAAGATTGAGATAGTAAGGGGTCTTCCATCAGTGGCAATAAGCCATTGAGTTTACGATCGCGATTCACCAGCGACAGTGCAAACTGTCGAGCTTCTGGGAGCGATCTACTGTTGTGAGCCGTGAGCAGCGATACTTTCGGCTTGCCAATTTTCCATCCTGCGCTACCAGACCCATTGTCAAAATAAAAAGCATCTTTCGCACAAAGAAAACTAACCGCAGCAATCAACAATCCAGGCAAAAGAATCCGTTTCGCAGTAATGTTGAGCGATGTTGAGGAAACTTTTCGCCTGTATCGATTTCTCATACTTAAACCTAAATTGAGAAAACCCGATTGTCAAAGCGATCGCCCCTTTAGTAGAGCGATCGCTTAATTCAAACTTTATGCAGTGACTGGGGTTTTCTCTGGTTGTACTTCGGTTGGTGTAGACTCGCTCTCTTCTTCTGGAGTCCGCACATTGTCTAAATCAATATCAATCACGGTCATTGCCAAGCCTGCTTTAGGCAGATTGTCGCTGCTAGAAATATACGGGCTAGGTTCCACCGATCCGGTGCAGATAATCAAAGACCCTTTCTTCAAAAACTGGAGTTTGCGCCATGCCGCCGAGCCTTCCCAAATGCTGAGCGACACGGTGAATGAATCCTCCCGACTGCGCGGCTTACGAACATAGATTGTTGCCTTTGCGACTTTCGCTTTCTCGCCGCTTTTCAAATCTACCGTCTTAATTTCTGCATCCGCCGCCAGATGTCCACTGACGATCCACTTATTTAAACCTACGCTTGACATAGAAGCACCTCTTACGATAAATTTCCTTATCTGTAGAGTGCCCTGGAAGAGTCGATTGGTAACAGCGATCGCTCACTAATCCTACTCAGCTTTCACCCCAACCTAAGATTGTCAGGTGGCTGGCTGCAACAATCGCAAAAAACCTTCCTGCTCAAAATGTCGATCAGTCGTCAATGCCTCAGTCCTACCACGCTGACGCATCAAAACAAAGCTGACTGCATCACACAACGAATAGGTTTTGTCTTGCCGATCAACCAAAAGCCGCATGGCTTCTCGGTGTAATTGTTCACCCACCCAAACCGTTTCAACATCTGGAGTATCAAGCAAATCCATCACAAACACTAACACCGCAGAACGAGGAAAACGGCGTACTAATGCCAATGCGACCAACTCAGACAAAATATAGCTGTGAGTGAATAACCTGCTGGTTGAAGTATTGAACATCTGCACAGCCTCTTGATGTTGTGGCTCATCACGGTGGAGATAGCACAGTAATCCTGACGTATCTAAAAGCACAAGCTAACCTTACCTTTAATACTCACCTGTATAAGCTCTGGCAAGGTCAGTATCAATACTTTCGTTGTCTATGCCTGTGGCATAACCAAGATTAACTGCACCAGCATGGTTTCTAAACCGTTGCCGTGCTTCCTCCTCCTGCGCTGCTGAATGAACAACTGTGTCTACAGCGTTATCCTGCTTACTTAACGACGCAATGATCCATTCTGTAATTGATAACCCGACAGCATTTGCCTGTTGCTGCAAAGCAGCATAGACTTCATCGCTTATTTCCAGGAATAGCTGTTGGCTCATGCGAATTAAGCGCTTCAATGAATGTAGATGCAATTATAGCTTTTACCCTACAGGCACCCTAAAATTACTTTGATCTTCCGGCAATTGAAGCTATGGTTTTTGCGGATTTGCGATCGCACACTAATCCTATTAACGACTGCCACTTCTTGCCGCTTCTAGCTTTTGGCGAATGGCTGCTTGAACTTTCTGATCAAAGTCAGGATCATTAGGACTTGCAATAATCTTCAGCGGACGCTGGTTAATTCTGTCCAGATACAGTTGCAGAGCCACTTAATCATCACGATGCTTAAGAAAATATTGCTTTAACTCAGCATTAGACATTGCATTATAGTTAATTCGGCTCATCAGCAAACTCTCCATTCGGCAAGATTTGGAACTCAAGCTCTTCGTCGTATCCAGCTAGGATGTATGTGTTTCGAGTCCGATCATCGACACAGATTAAATGAATCGGCTGAGGCATTGTGTATGTCAACTGATAGCCAACACGGTACAAACTTTTTAATTGAGCGTCAGTAGGCATTTCGATCGCTCACTTCACCTGCTGTCGATCTTAACAAACGATTCGAGTTTAACCAAAATGAAGCCGCCGCGATCGCACTATAAAATTCGCGATCGCTATTGGAAGCGATCGCTTTGGCAGTTGGAAATTCAAGCTGATCAGGTATTGATTGATGAACGCCGGGGTCATGTAGTGGCGGCTAGACTAAATCTTCGATATACAGGAATCTTGGGTATCTTAGTTGAGCAAAAAGCCAAGGCTGGATTGCCGAGGTGAAGCCCTTGTTGATGAAGATAACTCGCTTTAATGTTTGTACTTCAAGCACACCCTAGAGACAACCGATAGCCAGCTACCAACTATGCAGACTAAGCACTGAAGTCTCGTTTTTCCGTCACTTCAAGTCATCATCTTTGATCAATGACTGATTTATGATTTCTCACCAATCCTATTCAATTTCTGCCTCAATCCTAGATTGGTAACGGCTAAAGTGAGAGGCGGCGAGTAACCTAGAACGAAGCGCGAAGACTTTGTACCGTCTGCTCCACTGTGTTGTTAGACCGTGCCTCACCGATCGCTTCTAATGAGGATCACAGAGCTTCAATTTTAACGATGCCGCCCTCAACATTATCAACCTGCAATCGATAACCGTAAAGCAGCGCGATTCCCAGCAAAGGTTCTGTTTCTGATTCTGCAACATCGATCGCACGGTATTGCCCATCCCAAATAACAGTTCCGGTGTAAAAATCAAACAAGACTTCGCTGCCATCGCCCAAGGTTGCTGAATTGGAGATAGTCCAAGGCAACCCAAGGCGAACAATAATTTCGGATGGCAAAGACAGAAAACCATCAAATCCGGTGTCAATCACGGTTTCGATGATTTCTCGTTGCCCAGTTGAGTTACCAATCACAAGGGGAAGTGTGGCTTCACGCCGCAAATTCACGACTCCGTACATCATTGACTCTTTCTCAGACTCCGCGATCCAAAATGATAAACGGCGCGATGCCCAATCCGAATTCCCCAAGGCTGAGCATCAGGCTGGCGTTCAAATAGCCGATCGGTTGCAGTCATGACGGTTTCACCGACCTCAAAATCTCCGGTTTCGATGTCGATCGCCACAATTTTACCCTCGTTTCCGGCTTCGACTTGCTGCCGAATACCAGACTCATAGAGTTCTTGCCCACGTCGGGCTAACTCCTCTTTGCTGTAACGTCGTTGGCGGACTGTCATAAAATTACCGTTGATTTTCAACATTGCTCCTCTATCGTATCTTGAGCAATAGAGGAGGCGATCGCATTGGCAGTTGAAATTCAAGCTGTTAGATGTTGATTGATGAACGCCGCGATCGCCTTAAAGCCGCGATCGCTAGTTACTAGCGCCCACCCACCCGATTGAGATCTTCCCTCAATCCCAGATTTAGTAACGGCTAAAGTGAGCGGCGGTGGATAATCCTGAAACGAAGCAAGAAGACTCTATTCCGTCCGCTCCACTATGTTGTTAGCTGGCTGGCTACTACGCGATACTTCTAATCTCTGCCGAATTGCTGCCTGAATCTTTGCGTCAAACTCAGGATCGCTTGGGCTTGCAATGAGTGATTTTGGACGCTGATTGAATCTATCCAAATACGCCTGAAGAGCAGCTTGATCTTGGCGGTTTGCCAGAAAGTACCGTTTTAATTCATCATCACTCATGGCATCAAAATTCACTTGGCTCATCAGAACACCTCTCCATTCAGTATAATTTCAAACTCAAGGTCTTCACCATATCCAGCCAAGATGTATACATTGAGAGTACGACGATCAACACAGACCAGATGAATTGGCTGCAACATAATGAACGTTAACTGATAGCTGACACGGTATAAGCTCTCTAATTGAGCAGCAGTAGGCATTTGGGTCACTCACTTCACCTGCTGTCGATCTTAACAAACGATTCGAGTTTAACCAAAATGAAGCCGCCGCGATCGCACTACAAAATTCGCGATCGCTATTGGAGGCGATCGGTTTGGCAGTTGAAATTCAAGCTGTTAGGTGTTGATTGATGAACGCCGCGATCGCCTTAAAGCCGCGATCGCTAGTTAGTAGCGCTCATCCACCCGATTCAGGTCTTCCCTCAATCTCAGATTTAGTAACGACCCCGTTCACCCGCCGCTAACATCTTCTCGAAATTGACCAACCATCTCTGAACGGTCGGGTGCAACGGGATTGTTAGCCTGCGTTTCATCAGCCAATGTCACAAACTGCCTGCCGCTCTGTTTTTGTCGCTTCCGCCAATCTTCACAAATTTCCCTAACATCGTAGTTGAATGCTTTTGCATGTTCCTCGCGAATGCGATGAAGTTCTTCTATAATTTCGTCTTCCCACATAATTCAATCTCCCATCAGTTCGTAAGGTGTGCAGATAATCGGCAACGTGTACCCAACGTCCGAACAAATCTTTAACAACTTCTTTTGAACTTGAGCGTTGGCAATGTGTTTACAATTCCAAGTTAACAGGTAATCAAGGCTGTTGACGGTCGCCAACGCAATATGAATTGCATCATCGGAAGCTTTGGGCGGAAGATTACTTCTCGTCATGAACTGAATAGCTAAGTTTTGTACAGCTTCTGTTACTTCCAGCAGCGGAAAACCGCGAACAGCCTCCAACCGTTGAGCCGCAATCTCTCCATCACCCCGTGTTGCTTCATCGAGAACAACCTGTGAGATGTAGAGAGTAAAGGCACTTCGCCGCAATTCCCACCAATCTCTTGTCATTTCAATATTTCCAGCAAGGATCAAGTTTTTGGTCGATCTGGCTGTCAGATAGCCTAAGATGCTGGTTTCGATGTATACACTTTCACTCATACAGGCATCGACTCTCTAGCTGTCTACAGAATTAAACCAGATTTGTCATCAATACGACTAATCCAATAGATGCTAGAGCGTATAAAACTGCAAATAAGCGCAGCACTTCACATAGGGGACTGAAAGTGAAGGACAGTCTTGTTCCAAGCTCCGCAGAGAGTTCTTCATGTTCTTCATCTAAAGTATCTGCGAACGAAGATCCCTTGAACCATAGATAAGTAAAACCAGCATTCATAATCAATGGAAGGACAAGACTCAATTTAATTAGTGGTTTATTAGTGTTCGATAAATAATATGAAGTGATCCCGCCTGTGATACCGAAAATAAATATGCTGGCTTTCAGCACCATATCTAGATAAGACCTCTTGCGTAAATGCAAAATCCGCCCTCATCCCCCAGCCCCTTCTCCCAAAATAGGAGAAGGGGAGCTAGATTAAAGTCCCTCTCACTCTCTGGGGGAGGGATTTAGGGTGAGGGCAATGATTCATGCAAGAGGTCTATAGAACTTATACAGATCAATACTTTTCTCGAATTCCTTCCATAGGTCTTCATCTTTCCACAATTTTCGTGCCTCACCGATAACCTCTCAAGACACTTGAAACTATAGCTTAAGTAGGCTAACGGCTCTGGTCAGCGGCTGATAGTAACCTTTAAACTCAGCACCAGCAGTTTTGTTCAGTCCGCTGCACCAGAATTGTTATACGCTGTTTTACGTAACGTTATACAGGAAAGACACCTGATGTGTAGTGCCAATTACCTTTTTCCTCATGATCGAGGACTAGATTTGTGATACTCATACAAGGATAGTCGTCAATAAAGTATTGTGCAATTGTTGGGTAGTGCGTAATAACCGCTGTCACAATTGCCAATGGTTCAATTGGTACTGAATAAAGTCCTGTAGAATCTAGCGCATTTACAGCGGCAGAAATATTGTTTTGCAACCATTCAACCTTGCGCTTGTATTTTTTCAGGTATGCCTTGTTGGAAGTAACAAACTCCTTTATATCATCACGGAAAAATTTCCCTTCAAACCCTCCTTGAACCATCTTGCATTCAGCAACTAGTAAAAGCTTTTCCTTCTCGGAGTATCCCAAAAAATCAATCTCGCCAACATCCAATGGAACCTTAATTACGTGAGATTGCCGCCCGAATTGTTTACGTACAGACTTCAATCCAACAAACCCAATACGTTGTAAGCCCTCTTGTACGGCACCTTCAAACCATCTTCCTGCTTGATTAGAAAGATGTGAGATTGCCACATCAACTGCTTTACTTTTCCATTCGGGAGGTACTTGCCTAAATACAAAGCCTTCAACGAGTTGATTG
>Ga0209181_10007999_pt1 | contig 14309 bp, 12 predicted proteins | sample MAT05_FD_187208 | JGI IMG/M metagenome (GOLD analysis project Ga0209181, IMG submission 187208) | Freshwater microbial communities from Lake Fryxell liftoff mats and glacier meltwater in Antarctica - MAT-05 (SPAdes) (version 2) | ecosystem: Environmental > Aquatic > Freshwater > Ice > Liftoff... | reverse complement strand
AACTTTAAACACCCTCTACAATACAATGTCTATACTAGTCAATAAACACTCCAGAATCATCGTGCAAGGCTTCACAGGTAAAGAAGGCACCTTTCACGCAGAACAAATGATTGCCTACAAGACCAATGTCGTGGGCGGTGTAACCCCCGGGAAAGGCGGTCAGATACACCTCGAACGTCCTGTTTTTAATACCGTAGAGGATGCAGTGCGCCAAGAAGGTGCCGACACGAGTATCATTTTTGTGCCGCCCAGCTTTGCCGCCGATGCTATCATTGAGGCTGCCATGTCGGGCATCAAAGTCATTGTAGCCATCACCGAAGGAATTCCAGTACAAGATATGGTGCGCGCCAAGGCGTATATCGCTGACAAAGGGGTGCGACTCATTGGCCCCAACTGCCCGGGTATCATCACACCCGAGGAGGCCAAAGTGGGCATCATGCCCGGCTTCGTCTTCAAGCGCGGCCCCATCGGGTTGGTATCCAAATCGGGTACTCTTACGTATGAAGCCGCCGACCAAATTGCCAAAGCAGGGCTCGGTATCACCACCGCCATTGGAATCGGTGGCGACCCAATCATCGGTACTACCACGCGCGAGGCCATTGAACTTTTCATGCAAGACCCTGAAACCGAAGGGATTGTGATGATCGGCGAAATCGGTGGCGGACTCGAAGCTGAAGCAGCTCGCTGGATTCGCGCCAACGGCAACAAAAAACCCATAGTCGGATTCATCGCCGGCCAAACTGCCCCAAAGGGTCGAAAAATGGGCCATGCTGGGGCCATCGTTGGCGGTGCTGACGACACAGCAGCTGCTAAAATGCGCATCCTGGCTGAAAATGGGATTCATGTAGTAGAGTCCCCTGCGCAGATTGGGGCGATGATGGCGCGGGTGATGAAGGGATAGGCGACATGGATTCGTTTTTCGTTTTCTAAAACGGTACGTTTGTCAAAAATTCAGCCGAAGCTGGTAACGTATAACCTGTGGAACGGGTTGAGCAGGCAGCGTTCCGGGTCTCACTTGAAATCACCGAATGGGCAATTCTAGTTCGTTTTGAAAAACGCTAAAATTTCCCTCCCACATTCCCCAAATCTTTGGTATCCTTGCCTCGAAAATCGTTCGACTTCGAGCCATGCCTACACTATTTGAACGCATCCCCCCCCTCGCTCCCCCCGCAAAAGGAGGGGGAATCCTTGCAGCACCACCCGTGCAAGACCCGCTCATGCCTTATGTGCCTTCGCCGGCCAAACCTTGGAACGCTCGCCGCGTGGCGCACCTGTATCGCAGAATGGGATTCGGTGCTTCATTGGCGCAAATCCAGCAGGGGCTTCAGAAGTCGCCTGGCGACTTGATTGACGAGCTGTTGGATACTGCTGCGGACCTGGGTCCCCCCGATCCGCCGTATTGGGGCGGCTGGACGATGGATGAATATGCCAACAATCCAGACCCTAACCTTGTGTTCATCCACCGCGACGAACTGCGCAGACGTTGGCTCGGTGAAATGCTGGATGAGGGCATCCGGGCCAAAATGGCGCTTTTCTGGCATAACCACTTCGTTACCGAGCTGGATGTGTATGGCTGTAACGCCTATCTCTGGAGTTACTTCTCCATGATACACGACAATGCTTTTGGAAACTTCCGAATCTTTGCTCGTGAGATGGGCAAAACGGGGGCCATGTTGGTGTACCTCAATGGAAGCCTAAGCGTGGCGGGCGAACCGAACGAAAACTATGCTCGTGAACTCATGGAACTTTTCACCATGGGTGAAAGCAATGGCTACACCCAAGCCGACATCGTGGCTATGTCACGTGCACTTACAGGCTGGCGCGCGAGCGACTACCTCTGCGAACCGTCTTTCTACGAACCGACCCTCCATGACGATACGCCGAAAACCATCTTTGGTCAAACGAGCAACTTCGGTTTTACTACAGCGCACAACCTTATTTTCACAGCCCGCGCCCAACAGGTCTCCCATTTCATAACGGGCAAACTTTACAAACATTTCGTCTATCAAAACCTTGACAATCAAGTAATAACTGGGCTGGCGCAAACCTTCCGCGACAACAATTGGGAACTGCTGCCCGTGCTGAAACAACTCTTCAAAAGCGAGCATTTTTTTGAAGAAACCTTTATAAACGTACGGCACAAAACCCCGCTTGAATCCATGCTGAATATTTACAAAGCGGCAGGGACCCCCGCCTCACTTGTTTCAAATGACCGTTGGGGCGCCATTGGATATTGGTCTTATCAGCTTGGCCAGGAGATATTCAACCCACCGAGTGTAGCAGGCTGGACGGGCCATCGCCACTGGATAAACGAGAGTACGCTTACCGCACGTTGGAATTACAGTTCGGCAGTGGCTTACTGGCTCACGACCGAAGAGCCGACGCGGGAAAATCTCCGTGCGCTGGCGCAAACCTTGACCAATGACAGCAATGATCCCGTGCTCATCACGGCTGCGTTGGTGGAGTTTTTCATGGGGCAAACGCTGGATCCCGTACACCTGCAGGCCGCGATTATCAATTTTAAAGCCGGTATTCCAGAGAATTATTATCAAGACGGCTCCTGGAATCTGTACTGGGACGAAGCCCCGTATCAGGTTGTGAACCTGTTGTATTATCTGGTGAAATTGCCGGAATTTCAGTTGACTTAGGAACACGGCACCAATAACTTAGTGATTTTAGGTCAACCATTTTTTCATCAGACAACACTATTTTTCTGCGAATAGTGGGGCTATTTAAAGAAAAATAGGGGCCGTATGATGGAGCAAAGGGTGGCATAAAATGACCAAGTTATTGGTGCCGCGTTCCTTAGGTAATTTTTTTAAAAAACACATATCATGACAAGAAGAAAAGAGTTTTTGCCGAGCGCACCAAATAAAGGCATTTGGATTGCCGCGATTATTCTGGGTGTATTGGCCATTTTAGCACGTTTTATCCCCATTAATGAATTGTCGCAATATCATTATTGGATGTTGCTGATTGCTTTTTTATTGCTGGCAATTGGTACTGCTTATCGAAAGGTATAAGCCAAAGTTTACACCGTGTTTGGTAAGGTCAGTTGATTTTACCAAACACGGTCTTAAGTCTCGAACTCAATGTCAATGGCTAAAATCATGAGCAAAGCACACAAGCAACCCCGACACGGCGCAGCGCTCCAGCATGGAGAAGCCCACACCCGCGAGCATCAGCTCTGGAGTCGCCGCGATTTCCTTTCTGCTTCTGGCCTCCTCGGCGCAGGCAGCCTCTTGATGGGCAATATAGGTCTCCGTGCATTCCAGCCAACCCCGCTCATGGCCTCGCTCGCCAATGGCTCCAACGACCGTATCCTCGTGCTCATCCGTTTTAATGGTGGCAACGACGGCCTCAACACCATCATAGAGCGCGGGAACCAATTTTATTACAATCTCCGACCAACCATTGCTGTACAGGACTCGAACCTCTGGGCCATGAGCAATGAGTACGGAATGCCATTGGTTACCAATGCTTTGCAACCCATGTGGGACGAGGGTATGATGAAGGTTATTTTCAACGTGGGCTACCCCGAGCCAAACTACAGCCACTTCCGCTCTTACGATATCGTTGCCACCGGGAGTGAATCTGAAGTGGTGCTGGACACGGGCTGGATGGGCCGATTCCTCGACAACGAGTATGCCGCATTTCTCGAAACTCCGCCCACGGTGCCACCAGCCTTGCAAATTGGAGTGCAAACGGACCTCGTTTTCCGAGCTGATTCTGCCAATATGGCCTTAGCCGTGAGCAGTCCCCAAGAGTTTTATCAGATTGCCCAAACAGGACAACTGTACGATACTTCACTGTTGGGCAACACGCCGCGTGAACTGGAATTGGCTTATGTCCGGCAAACTGCCAACGCCGCTTTCAGGTACGCACAAACGATCAAAGAAGCCTATTCTAAAGGAAAAAACCAGGTCAATTATCCAACGGGCAATTACCTGGCAGAACAATTGGCCATTGTCGCTAAACTCATCAAAGGCAATCTGGGAACCCGTGTTTTTATGGTCGAAATTGGTGGTTTTGATACCCACGCTGAGCAGTATGATTATCATCTGAATATCCTGAAAGACGTCGCTGACGGCGTGAAGGCATTTTATGAAGACCTTGCTTTTGACGGTAATACGGAATTGCCCAACAAGGTTCTGGGCATGACCTTCAGCGAGTTTGGCCGTACCATTTATGAAAATGCTTCGCTCGGCACCGACCATGGCTGGGGTACTCCGATGATGCTTTTTGGCGGAGGAATTGGCAATGGCTTCACAGGTCAATACCAGGATTTGAGCAGTCCTGATCCTTATGGCGATCCAGCGTTTAGCGTGGATTTTCGCTCTGTGTACAGCACGATTTTGCAAGATTGGATGGGCAATACGCCCGAACTTGTCAACTTCGTAATGGGACAAACCAACCCAATCATCTCTGGCCTCGTACCACCCGCAACACCGCTTCAAGGCGACAACGGAAAGTGTGCTTTACTAGGCCACAACCCGCATCCGAGCGAGCCAGCTACCATTGAAATCAAGTATGCGATGATGCAAAACGGCCCGGTTCGGCTACAAATCCTTGATTCAGCGGGGCATGTTTTGCGCACGCTGTTGAACGAATATAAGGATCGGGGCGCATACACATTTCATTTCAAAGCACCTGATTGGTACATCGCGCCAGGGCTTTATCAGTATCGTTTGCAGTCGGGCGGGCAGGTGTTTCAGCGGGATTTGAAGGTGTAGTACCGGCGATTTTAGTCGCAGGATGCTCTGACAATGCAGCGGTTTTGTACTTCGACAAACCGGGGTTGTGCCAAAAGGTTTGGCCTTCGAAAGTCTACAAATTTTTATTTCGTTTTCTTTACCGCAGACCTTCCAAGTTTTTAAAACTTGGAAGGTCTGGCACTCGATAAGGAACGGTGTTTGGTTTGTTTTTTTCAATCAATCCTTTCGACACAGCCCCGTACTTGCAGGCAACTTCACTACCGCTGACTTTTCACCTTTATCTCTACCCTCCGGTTTCGGGCCCTTCCGGCCTCCGTGTCGTTTTCGCCAATGGGCACCGACTGACCATAACCTTTAAACGTGATTTTTGCTGCCGGGTATCCTTGTTCCACCAGGAAGTCGCGTACTGCTTGTGCTCGACGGGTGGAAAGTTGCAGGTTGCTTTGTTCGGTGCCGACATTGTCGGTGTGGCCTCCAATTTCGATGGCCCAATTGAAACCTTTGATGTCTGCGTAGATGCGCTGAAGCTCGATTTGTGATTCGGAACGCAAGGCTGCCTTGGCAAAATCGAAAAGAAGGTCTCTGAGCTCAAGGGCTTTCCCTTCTCGTTCTGCCTCTTTTACGGTTACAAATTCCACCTTTTCCTCGGCGACCTCGCTTTTATAGGTAGCGGCATCTACAAAGGTTTTTTTGGTGGAAACAAGGCTGTCGCCTGTAGCGTAATAGTTGATTTTAGCAGTTTTCGACACGGAAAACGCATACTTGCCGTCGGGACGGGTGGCTACTGTTTGCAGGACTTTTTTGGAATCGGCGTCTTCGACGGTGATTTCTCCGCTTACGGACTTTCCGCTGCCGTCCATTAATGTGCCTGTGATCACGATCTGCGCTTCGGGTCGAGCAGCGGAGTCGAGCGGGATACGCATGATGTCCTGATCTTGAAACCCGGTGGTTCGGGTGGCTAAATAGGCCACATTTCCAGCGGGTGGAATACAAAAACCATATTCATCCTTTGGGGTGTTGACACCAGCGCCAAGATTTTCAGGGGCTGACCAGGATTTCCATGTTTCATCCAGACGGGTCGTTTTAAAAACATCAAAACTGCCCTGTCCTCCGAGGCCATTGGAGCTGAAATAAAGGGTTTTGAAGTCACTGTGCAAGAAGGGGGTGCGATCGTCGGAAGTTGTATTTACGGGACTGCCAAGTTCAAAAGGCAGATCCCAATCACCGTTCTTTTTGCGCAGAGCGATGTAAATGTCAATATCGCTGTTTTGGTCTTCTTTCGCTTCAAAAATCAACGCTTCTCCATTGCGCGTGATGCTGGCCATACCTATCCAGGCAAAAACCTTTTGCATCATGATTGGTAAAGGTTCTGACCAACCAGTGCTGGTTCTGGTCGAAAGGTGTGGCTTCCCGGCAATAAAAAGCACCAGATTGTTGCCATCTGCCGACATAGAGACAACGGCTTCATTGGTAGGGCCACTCAAAAACATTTCCATTTTTGGTTCTGCCCACGAACCATCTTCCTGGCGTTCGGTGTAAAAAACATCTTCCCCGGCATAATTATCAACCCGCCCTGAACCAACGAAATACATGAGTTTGCCATCTGAAGACAACACGGGGATGTACTCCGATCCTTCTGTGTTAAAACCTTTTACAAATTCAAGTCGGGATCCTTCAGGGGCTTTCCGGTCTATAGCAACAGGCTTTATTTTGCTTATTTTTTTTGGGTCTATCCTTTCCCGTTGGCTGAGGGGGGCAGTTTTTTGAAGGATCATCAATTTGTTGAACCGACCTTTGTACTGTTTGGGTACAAAAGTGGCCACTTCCACAAAGGAATCGCGGATTGCTTCGGGGCTTTTACTCTTTTCTATGAAGACCAGTGTTTTGCTAAAAAGAGCGTTGTAAGCCTGTTCAATTGCGTTTTTTGTGATTTTATATTCACTGGTCAATTTCTTTTGGGTTTTTTGGTCGGCAGCAATAAAGTCGTTGAGCGTTTTGTCATATCCGCCCAATGCCGCAATCCAACGGCTTCTTTCGTTTACACCAGCAGCGGCCTTTAGGATGCCGTACCCTGCTGGAATACTTTTACCAGGCGTGTTGACATCTTTTTGAAAACAGTCAAGCGCTTTGTCGTATTGCTTTTTGTCAAGGAATTTGAAGCCCTTTTTGACTTGTGCAGTAAGCGAAATGGCGCTGAATAGGAGCGCGCATAAAAGGAGGGTGGCTAGTCTAGTCATCTTGGAAATCTTTAGGTGAAATGTTATGCCTGTGGGGGGCAAATCCCCCTGACAAAAGTAGACAAATTTGTTAAAAAAAATATTCGAGGGGTGACTATGTGTCCTGCTGTGACGATGTGTTTAAAAGAAAAAAGCTTCCATCACAACTGCGCATCAAAAATATTCTTTCGATAAGGCACTTTCACAAAGTCGAGCGTGCCAGGCTTCACGCCGAGGAAGAACTCGTAGGTGCCTCGGTCGGGTTGCCAACGGAAGCTGAGCGACCAACAGTGCAGGTCGCGAGTGAATCCAAAAGAGGGATAGACGAGGCTTTTGGAAATGAAATTGTAGCTGATATTGTCCACATCGAGGCTCCATTTGGAAGAGAGCGGAACGCTTCCAGAAAAATTAAGGCTGTTGGTGCCGATGGTGAATGTGTCGCGAGCCGTGCCATAACCCGTGGGGATGAGTTGTCGGGCGAACGAGATACGGTGATCCACCCGGAAATTGTCAAACATACTCAACAGGTCGTCTTTTGGGAGTTTTGGGCCGCTCGCCTTGGCCGCTGCGGGACCTTTCTTTTTCCCTTTATCGGAAAACAATTCGCGCAGTTGTTTCACTTGAAAGCCTGTATTGAGGGCTATGCCAAACTGGGTGGTGCGCACTAATTTCCCTTTTTCGTGTATTGTGAACTTGTTGATCCTGTTGCCTTTAGCATCGGATATGTAGGGGTCGAAGGTCACGTTCCAGGTCAGGTTAGAGATGCCCTTGAAAAGGCGAAAAAGGCCGCCTGTGCTCACCGTGCTCCACTTCAAGGAGTCGCGGGTTGGGGTATAGGAACCGGCGAAATTGAGTCCGTCGAAAATGCGTTTTTTGAAAACAGAGTCTCGTTTGGCAGAATAGTATTTGAACTCCAGCACATTGGTAACGCCGAAGCCGATGCTTATATCACGTTTTCCGAGCGTAGGTTTGCTGTAATATCCATCCTCAAAAATCCCGTAAAGGAGCGTGTCGCCTCTGCCAGGACGATTATCAGTGTAATAAGATTTGAAGTATCGGTCTTGTTGGTTGCTGAAATCGGGCCCAAAGCCGGTGCTCACCGTGGGGCTCATTTTGTGACGAATGCCTTGAAACCAGGCTTTTTTGCGTTTGGATTTGTGTGTCAGGAACAGGGAGGAGCTGACCGAAATGCCCGCGTCGTATTTTCGGAAGGCGTAGAAACCCCAATCGCGGTTGGTTTCCAGCACACCATACTTCGATTTTGGCTCGTTTACTTTTCGCTCTATAAATTCTCCGTTTTGAAAGGTAGAGTCCCAGAACAGAATGGTCGTGTCAATCAACTGTTTGTCAATGATATACGGATACCAGTTTTCCTCGTACCGAAGGCTGGGCGTAATATTGATGTACTTGAAAAGTTTGAAAACGTAGTCGGTGCTGGCCTGGTGCTGAATGCCCATACGAGCATTTTCGAAGGTTTCTTTTTTAAACAGCAGGGTGTCTACAGTTTGGATCGAGTTGTCGAGTTTGGAATTATAGTTCAGCGAAATTTTTTCGTACCAGCGTTCCTCGCCGATCTGAATTTTTCGTTTGAAAGGGAAAACGCGCTGCATCGTGAACTGTGCGCTGGGCAATGTGATGTCCATCTGGCGGGTTTGAGTGTTCTGTGAGTGCCGAAGGCCGATGGTGTACTGGTAAGGTTTGCCAGGAAAGGTTTTAGAATAGGAGAGGTTGGAACTCAGGGAGTTTTCAAACACGCTGGCGTAGTCATTCTGGTTGCGCTGTTGATCGCGATTGGTTTGAATGTTCACAGAGCCGCTGAAACGCCTTGAAGGATGGGCTTTTGGATCCTGAGTGTGGGTCCATTGCAGGCCGAAAGATTTGGCGGATTCTTTTTCAGCCTTTTGGTTTTCGGTCACTATGTTGTTATAATTCAAGTTGAAATTGCCGTTGTTTCGGTAGCGATAATTGTAGCGCGAGTTGGCCGTCACGCCCCAGGTTCCGCCAGTGAATACTCGCAGGAGCAGTGTTGCGTCCATGTGTTCCGAGATGGGCTGATACCATCCAAGGCCCTCAATACCAAAACCTTCCACAGAACGGAAATCAAAATCCTTGGGGATGATAAGGCCCGCTTTTCGGGTTTTGGTGATCGGGAAAAAGCCGAATGGAATGATGAGCGGGGTGGGGATGCCGCCGATTTCAAGATTTGATAATCCGGTGACCACGATTTTATCCTGAATGACTTTCAGTTTTTTGGTGCGGATGCCAAAGTGGGGATGGGGAGCGTCGCAGGTAGTGAGCAGTGCGTCCTGGTTGTAGATGGTGTTTCGGGCTTTTATGGTCGTGTCAACCGATATGCCACTGATAAATTTGGCCCGTTCGCCGAGTACATAAAGATCTTCCTGTTGGGTTCGCGCCTCGTAGATGATGCCTTTTTTGGTCTTAAAATTGTAGCGAAGTCGGGTTGCGATGAAGGCCTGTTCGCCATCTTTGAAATCAGGCAATCCGGTTAATTGGCCCGTACTGTCTGCCAATTGTTGCGCGGAAATTTCGCTGTTCGCGTAGTCCAAAAGGATGTATCCAGCCTTGATATTCAAGGAAGTATATTTTACAGTAGCTCCACCATAAAGGTGCACCTGCTTGCTTTTTACGTCAAACCACATGGAGTCCTCTGCGGCATATTCCACTACATCGTCGAGTCCATCGCTGCTGATTTTTATCTTGGAAAGGTCTATCGTGGCGGAATCTCGGAAGGTAGCAGGAGGCAGAGAATCAATTGCTACCCTTCCAATAAGGGAGGAGTCAGGGCGGGGATTTGTTTGCGCCAATGCAGGGGCGCACAAGAGCAGGCAAGCTATTTGTAAGAAATGCCGATATTTGCCGGGTAATTTTTGCACTGGTCTTTTTTTAGTAGTTGGATATTGGAGGCTGGAGATTAGACAATGGACTTTTGAAACAGAAAACATAGTCCGGGAGCGTTACAAAGTCCAAGCTCCAATGTCTAAAATCCAACTTCATCATCCTGCCCTCATTCAAATTTAAAGAAAACCTAGAGTTCGAATTTATGAAGTCAAACTTCGCACTACGAACGCTCGTACTCCTCGCAGCGTGGCTTGTTTTAGAAAATTTTAACCTTCACCATGGAGAGGAGGGTTTAGGGTGTGGGGTTGAGTGTTTAAAACTCGGCAAAAGTATGGAATCTGCCGGGCATCACCATCACCCATCCTTCAACCTTCAATCCTCTACCTTCAATCCTCAACCCTCCACCGCTCCCCCATATCGAATTAAAACCATCGTGCTTGATGCCGGGCACGGCGGCAAAGACCCCGGCTGTGTCGGCGCTTCGGCGCACGAAAAAGAAAACTGTTTGGCCATCGTGCTTCGGTTGGGCGCCTACATCGAAGCGAATTATCCCGAGATCAAGGTTATTTATACCCGCGATGCTGATTTTTTTGTGGAACTCAATGAGCGTGCGGCCATCGCCAATCGCAACAAAGCCGACCTTTTTGTCAGTGTTCACTGCAACTCAATTCCGTCTAAGTCAGTACAAGGCGCCGAGACCTATGTGTTGGGCCTTCACCGCAGCAAAGACAACCTGGATGTGGCAAAGCGTGAAAACTCCGCCATTTATCTAGAGAAAGATTATCAGAAAAATTATGAAGGGTATGATCCTGCCAGCCCGGAAGCGGAGATATTTGCCAGTGTTTGGCAGAGTGCGTATTTGGAGCAAAGCATTTTGATGGCCAGTTATGTACAACAATTCGCCAACGCGGTGGCTTTTAGGGAAGACCGGGGGGTTAAACAAGCGGGTTTCCTCGTGCTGCGCGAAACGGCGATGCCCTCCGTGCTCATCGAAACAGGATACCTCACCAATGCCTCCGAAGAAGAATTCCTTGCCTCCGAGGAGGGCCGTGAGCAAATGGCGTTGGCCATTTTCCAATCCTTCGAAGCGTACAAAAGGCACATAGAAACGGGCAAAGCCATCCAAAATGTAGTGAGTGCGCCAGTAAAACCTGCCAAAGCTTTCCCGCCTGACGTGGCTCGGCAGGCAGAGGGCAAGCCGCTCCCTGCCAAAACCGTTGCTCAAAAAACACCAATTAACACTCCTTCCTCCAAAGCTTCTGTAGACAAACCAAAAACAACGCTTGGAAAACCTGTCACAGGCGTTAAATCCACCACCCAAGCCCCAGCCGCCCCGAAAGATTTTACCATTTATCTCCTGGCATGGCCGAACAAACTGGACCCGAACGTGGGCCAACTGAGTCTGCTTGCTAATGTCAAAGAATTGAACAAAGACGGGAAATACCATTACTATTCAGGTGTTTACGCCACAAAGGCCGAGGCAGAAAAAGTGTTGCCCGAAATACAAAACATGGGCTTCAAAACGGCAACCATCGTGCAAAATTGACAAATTAAGAAAATTAAATATTGGGGCAATGTGCAATGTCTCAATATCCCAATATCTCAAACATCCCAACAAAAATGTTCAAAATCAGAAACGAAGTCAAAATTGCCCTCCTCGCTTTGGTCGCCCTGGGGCTAGGATTTTGGGGCTTTAAATTCCTCAAGGGCCAAAACGTTCTCACCACCGCTAAAACGTTTTATGTCAAGTACGATAATGTGGATCAATTGCGCCCCTCTAGTCCGGTGTTCATTCAGGGCTATCAGGTTGGCATGGTCAAAAAAATGTATATTGACCCAGTAGATGACAAGACCATTATTACAGTGCTCAGCATTAATGGAGGCGTGGATATCCCAAAAGATGCTATTGCAAGTATTATTGGCCTGAGTTTAATGGGGGGCAAAGCTGTCGAGATTATTATCCGGAACCCTTGCGACGGTGATTGCGCCAAAAGTGGCGATTATCTGATTGGTGGGTCTAAATCGCTCATACAGAGCCTTTTGGGCGACCCATCTGGTTTTGATGAGTACACCGACCGCTTGAAAAGAGGACTTTCCATCAATATTGATTCACTGGCAAAGGCCAATCCCAACGGTATGGCCAGTGCCTTGAGTGCCTTGGACCATTCGCTCCTGAACATAGAAGTGATGACCAACCGGCTCAACCATATCCTAGCGCTCAATGAGAAGAGCATCCAAACCATTACGGGCAATTTTGCCGCCATCAGTGGCACCATCAAAGCCAACGACAAGAATATCAGCGACGCCATCGCCAATCTTTCGGCCCTCAGCCAGCAACTCAAAAATGCAGGCTTAGACGAGACTTCTAAAAAGGCCTCCAGTGCGATAGACTCTGTGACCCTTTCGCTCAGGGCGCTGCGGGGCACGCTCGCCACCACGACCGGAACACTCAGCCGGGTGGATACACTCGCCCAAAATCTTGTGCGTGGTAAGGGCCTCGTAGGCAAAACCCTCACGGATGAAGAACTTTACAACAACCTCGTCAGCAGCACACACCATCTCCAACTATTGCTTCAGGACCTACGGATGCACCCCAGCCGCTACAACACGGTGCGGCTCAAACTCTTTGGCAAAAACAAAACAAAATATGAAAGCCCCATTGATGACCCTGCTTATCAAGTCCTGCTTGACAGTCTTGAACGGGATTACAGTAAGAAATTGAAAAATTGACCCTTGGCTTATTGTTCTTTATCCAGTGCCTTTATCTAAGGAGTCAGATATTTCAGTCGTCTATTTTCAACCATATCAATTATTGAATTATGCAGGCCATTTTCACCATAGCAGCCTCTGAATTTGACATTAGCCTTTTTGAAAAAATCAAAAGTCTGCTGAAAGCTAATGGCGAGGGCGCCGAAGTGGTTATTTCGGTGCGTCCTAAATCAATGCTGGGTAATAATCAAAAAGAAACCCGTGAAGCATACTTCGCAAGATTAGAAAAAGCACTTGTCAATGTAACCACGGACAACAACACTGTCAATCTAACCTTTGAAGATTGGCAAGAATTGGCGAGTCAAAAGGCGGATGCTTCATTATGAGAAACATCCGTTTTGATGCTGAAGCCTTTGGAAATTACCTCGAATGGAAAGATTCAGATGACGCTATTTTTTATAAGATCAACAGCTTGATTGTGGAGATTTCACGAGATCCCTTCAAAGGGAGAGGTAAGCCAGAGCCATTGAAAGGTAACTTTCGAGGCTGTTTGAGTCGCCGAATCACACAAGAACATAGGCTTGTATACAAGGTGGAGGAAAATTTGATTAGTATTCTGAGTTGCTCAGGCCACTATGACGACTAAAAGCCGCGCCCCCAAAATACGCCCACTCTACGAAGAACACGGCGCGGAAGGCTATTACCGTGAATTTTCGGACGATTATGAAAATCCTCATCTGCAACAAATCCGTGCTTTGTTGGAGCGCAACTTCGGGCGATTTGATTGTTCCGGCCAGGTTCTTGACTTTGCAGCGGGCGGTGGAGAAGTGGCCAGTGTGCTCCAAAGCCTTGGTACAAAAAACATGATCGGCTGCGACCCTTTCACCCACGCATTGTTCGAACGAAAAACGGGCTTGCCTTGCCTTCGCCACGATTTCAAGGACGTGATACGCAATGGGCTTTCTGGGCAATATTCGCTTATCGTCAGTTCCTTTGCGATGCACCTTTGTCCCGCAAAGGATTTGTTTTCACTCACTTGGAACTTGCTGCAAGCCGCACCCTTACTCGTCATCATTACCCCGCACAAACGCCCCGAGCTCGAAAAGCTCCAAGGGATCGAATTGCTTTGGGAAGATGCTGTCGAGACGGAGCGTGGGAAAAAAGTGCGGATGAAGGGATATGGTAGTACCCCCTGCCCCTAAAGGGGAATTTATCCGAAAAAGTCAAAATTGTTTTGTTTTTTAAATAAATTATCCACTCATTCGAATAAACTCCTCTTCAGGGGCAAGGGGTGCTACCCATATCCCAATGACCATCCTCCACCTCTTCGATCTATATCTGCCCCACACCATGAACTGGGCGTCGCGACTGATGCAGGCATCTTCGGAGCTGGAGCAATGGGTCGCTGCGCCATGGATACTGAATAACGATTACTATAGTGCTGATTATCGTTTTTTTGTGCGCCCACTTCAAAAAAAAACGGGTTGGTTGCCAACAAACGAATGGCAGTATGAACGGTTTGCTGCCAACATTATCCGGGCTGAAAGACGGTGGCCCTTGTACAAAAACTGGTTGTCTCGTCAATTGGAGAACCAGCGCCCCGATGTGCTTCACGCCCATTTTGCGCCCGTTGGGTGTCATTATTTGGATCTGGCTCAAAGGCTGGAGATACCCTTGGTCACTTCGTTTTATGGCTTTGATTACGAGCGGCTTCCTTATGAAAAGCCCGCTTATCAAGCACGTTATCGGCAACTTTTCAAGGGCGCGGCGGCCATCACTTGTGCAGGTGCGCATGGCCGAGAAGTGTTAA
>Ga0209181_10007998_pt1 | contig 14312 bp, 14 predicted proteins | sample MAT05_FD_187208 | JGI IMG/M metagenome (GOLD analysis project Ga0209181, IMG submission 187208) | Freshwater microbial communities from Lake Fryxell liftoff mats and glacier meltwater in Antarctica - MAT-05 (SPAdes) (version 2) | ecosystem: Environmental > Aquatic > Freshwater > Ice > Liftoff... | reverse complement strand
GACATGGCGCCCCAGCCGAAGCCCCCAGTCCCGCGCTTTCTTCGAGCCTTGGCGCCCCAGCACGCAGTCCAAAGACCCGCTCGTTCTTCAAGCCGCCCTTGGCGCCTCAGCACACCCAGCCCCCAGTCCCGCGCTTTCTTCGAGCCTTGGCGCCCCAGCGCCCAGTCCAAAGACCCGCTCGTTCTTCAAGCCGCCCTTGGCGCCTCAGCACCCAGCCCCCAGATCCGCTCTTTCTTCAGGCCGTCCTTCGCACCCCAGCCCCAAGACCCCTCTTTCGTCATTAGCGCATCAACGCATACGGCCCGCCCTTCTCCAGCGCGCGCTGATAGGCCGGGCGCGCTTGGATTTTCGCTAGAAAGGCTTGCATATGCGGATATTTATCGAGCCCTGTGCGGGCGGCGGCAGCTTCTACCGGGAAGCTCATTTGAATGTCGGCCGCCGTGAAATGCTTGCCCGCAAACCACGGTCGCGCGCCCAGTTCTGAGTTCATGTACTCCAGATGCAACTTAAGTTGCGGACCGACATAGCCTTGCATCGCCTTGTCGGCGATCGCTTTGGCAATCGGCCGCACAAAGAACGGCATCGGCGCGGTCTTGATCTTGGAGAAGATCAGGCTCATCAGCATGGGCGGCATTGCCGAACCTTCGGCGTAATGCAGCCAATAGGTATAGCGCAGACGTTCTGGCGTTCCGAGCGCGGGAGCCAAGCCTTCGTCTTTACCGTATTTATCAGCGAGGTATTCGATGATCGCGCCCGACTCGGCCAAGGTGGAACGCCCATCGACGATTACCGGCGACTTGCCGAGCGGATGAATTTCTTTGAGCGCGGCTGGCGCCAACATGGTTTTGGCGTCGCGCTCGTAGCGCTTGACGGTGTACCCAACGCCGAGTTCTTCGAGCAGCCACAAAATGCGTTGCGAACGCGAGTTATTGAGATGGTGAACTGTGATCACAAGCCCGAAGTACAAAAACGAAGGATGCCATCTTCTCAACGTGCGCGGCGTCGCCAAGCCCTTCCGGGGGGTCACGGCATCGCCGTGAATCACGTTGCTTGTCGTTGGAGGCGCCTTCGGCCATGCGCAGGGCCAAACTCGCGGCGATCGCTGTTGACGCCAAGACAACCAACCAACCGCAGCGCGTTGGCGTTGACCTCGGAGCGCTGTTCAATGCCGTTATTCAGGTCAATTCCGCGATGCGGTCTACTGTTTTTTTTAAGTAGCCCACTACAGATGCCAAAGCGCTCTACTTCGCTTCCCACAATGCCGTCCAGCCAGTGTGGCCGAGCTTGCGCAGGGTCTCGATATTGCGTTCGAAGATGCGGTCGGTATCCGGCATGGATTCAACGGCGCGTTCCACACTGTCCTCGCGCAATAGATGCAAAATCGGGTATGGCGCGCGGTTGCTGTAGTTCTCGATATCGTCCGGCGCGCTGTCGGCGAATTGGTAATCCGGATGAAAGCTCGCGACCTGGATCAATCCATCCAGTTGCAGGCCCTCGACGGCTGCATCGGCGGCTTCGAGAAAGTCGTTGAAATCGAGAAAATCATTCATCACCTGCGGATGGATCAGCAAAGTGGTTTCAACATCCTCGGCGTGACTGAGTTGCAGTGATTGCAGCTCTGCGACCAGATCATCCACCAATGCCTCGGGCGTGGTCGCATGGCTGACGCGATAGCGGATGCGTTCTTGCGTAAATGGCGTGCGCGCAAAGGGGCACAGATTCAGACCGATCACGGCGCGCTCGACCCAGCGGCGCGTCAGTGCGATGACTGTGGCGTCGGCGCTGTCAATATCGGCGTCAACCGCGCTCATATCTGGCGTACCCGCAATTTCCGGCCCTTAATCTTTCCGGCTTTCAGACGCGACAGCGCCTCGCCAGCTTGTTTATAGGCGACCGCGACATAAGAGCGCGTGGCAAAGACATCGATCTTGCCAATCAACGCTGCCTGCAGACCGGCGTCCCCGGTCAACGCGCCCAAAATATCGCCAGGCCGAAGTTTCTCCGTGCGCCCAGCATCGATGCACAAGGTCACCATCGCGGCGGGTCCAAGATTACGTGGACGGGCCAATGTACCGGCCTTGCGCCAACCCAGTTTGATGCCCTGCGAGCCCTCCAGCGCGATGGCACGTGGCATTTCGCGCGGGGTGACCAGACTTAAAGCCAGCCCGTCTTTGCCCATGCGTCCGGTACGGCCGATGCGATGCAAATAATCGTTTGGATCTGGCGGCAACTCGTAGTTCACCACGGCGCTCAGATCCTTGATATCGAGCCCGCGCGCGGCGACATCGGTGGCGACCAGAATCTGACAACTGCGATTGGCAAAGCGCACTAAAACCTCGTCGCGATCGCGTTGGTCGATCTCGCCATGCAAAGCCGCAGCGGAGAATCCCAGTCCCGCCAGTGCCGATACCACATCCTCGGTATCGCGCCGTGTGTTGCAAAACACGACGCTCGATTCGGGCTTATGTTCCGCCAGGATATTAGCCAGCGCGACCGGCTTCTCGCCCAAGGCCACTTCGTAAAAGTACTGAGTAATGGCGGGCTTTTCCGCCTCACCACCGACCGTCACTTCTAGCGGATCGCGCAAAATCACACGCGCCATTTCGCGAATTTCTGGCGCAAAACTAGCGGAGAACAGCAAGCTCTGCCGATCTTTGGCCGTGCGTCCGACAATCTCCATGATTGCGTCGGAGAAACCCATATCGAGCATGCGATCGGCCTCATCGAGCACCAGCGTGCGCACGCCGCCGAGATGCAGCGCTTTCTTGCGAGTCAGCTCTTGAATGCGTCCCGGCGTGCCGACCACCACATGCGGATCGTGCACCAGCGAAGCCAATTGCGGCCGCAGCGGAATACCTCCGCACAAGATCAGCAGTTTGAGATTGGGAATGCCAATCGCCAGTCGACGGATTTCTTTCGCCACCTGGTCCGCCAACTCGCGCGTGGGGCAAAGCACCAGGGCCTGCGCACGGATCAGGCTCGGATCCAGGCGTTGCAGCAATCCGATGCCAAAGGCGACAGTCTTGCCACTGCCAGTCGGCGCCTGCGCGATCAAATCGCGGCCGTTGAGAATATCGGGCAGCGTCTGCGCCTGAATCGGCGTCATCTGCGTGTAGCCAGCCGCCTCTAAACCGGGGGCCAGTGCGGGATCAAGCGTCAATGTCGAGAATTCATTCATGCGCCCATGATCGCAGGAATGCGTAGATCGGAGACTCTGGGGCTGCGCGTCGAACAGCAGACCCTAATTGATCAGCGCCCCTCGTTACGGTGACCGGCGCACACCGACGAATCAATATCCCGGCGTGGCCTGCGGTTGCAGGCGTGCCTCGAACTCCAGTCGCGTCGCCGCCATCTCGCTTTCGTGCGCGGCCGTTGCCACCGAAATGCAGTCATCGCGGTCGCCAGCGGTCGCGGAATTACAGCGAGTTTCCGCCAGCACCAAGCGTTGATCGGCTGCCTGCGTGGCTTCGGTTAGATAGGCCTTCGCCTGCCGCGCCTGGATTTCGGCGGCATCGATCGGCGCGGCGGATGCTGCCGGCACACTGGGCGGCGAGGATTCGGTCGCCAGTTCGGGTGCCGTCAGCGCGTCACCGGGCGGAGGATTGGGCGGCGGGATGGCGACCACCATTGCCGGCGTGGGTGTGGCTTGATCGGTCGCGGGATTGGTCTGCTCTGTGCAACCTGCCAAACCGAGCATCGCCATGATCGCCATCAGACGTAAATACTCTGCCACTGCCAACCTCACGAATCGAAAACAACGACGAATCGTAGCAGGACCCTTCGCAAGCCCACGTGCCGCCCGTCGCGCTTCGTGTAAAAACTTTTTCGCAGAGCAACCGAGGACGCGAAGGACAGCAAAGTAAAAGCAGAAGGGACGCAAAGAAACGCGCTTGGTGCGTGGAACGCCCTCACCCGCAGCCCCTCTTTTAAATCTTCGCAGAGGGGAGCGCTTTCAATCCCAGCTCTATCGTGTGGCCAAAGCTTAGATTCGGCCACACCATCCCTACGGCAAATACTCCACGCGCAGCACCGCATCCGCGCCACTCCCGATCCACACATACTGTGTGGACGATGGGTTTGACGTGAATCGCAGGCGTGCCTGGGTGCGCGCGGTCTTGCTGATCGCCGCGATCCCAGCACCCGTGAAGCTGCTGGAATTTTGCGTACCCGCGGTGAAGCGTACGATGCCGGCGACATTACTGGCCGTATCCGCGGCCAAGTAGTCGGCGGTCTCTAGCGTGCATGCGCCGAGGCAACCGTTTTTGAGATCGATGACCAAGGTGTTGCCGGCCGGATTGGCCCAAGGATTGCCCGAGGCGCTGCGGTATTTCACATTGAGTGTAGCGCTGAGAATGGTGGCGCCGTCTGGGATGGAACTGGTGTCAAAGGACAGCAGCGCGCGATTGAACTTCGAATCGCTGCCGCGTCCAAGCGCCAAGCCCATACTCGATTCGAGCGTGCCAAGTGCCGCTGAACTGCCATCCGCATTGGCCTTGATGTAGCCATCATTCGCCGCCTCGCTAGAGAAACTCACGATCACTGGCGTGCCGCCACCGCCACCGTTTTGCACCAGTACGCTGGTGTCGTTATCGCTGCCGACATTGCCGGCGGCATCGTAAGCACGCACCATCAATGCATAGTTGGCGTCGGGTACTTCGCTGGTATTCCAGGTGCCGGCATAGGGCGCATTCAAGTCGACGCCGAGCAAGCTGCCATTGACGTAAAACTCGACCTTGGTCACACCGACGGCATCGCTAGCGGTGGCGAGCAGATCCACGTTGCCGGACACCACGGCGGCGTTGGCCGGTGCGGTCAGATTGGCCGTCGGTGGCGTCGAGTCGCTTGGCGCGCTGGCATTGCCGACCAAGATGTCATCAACGCGCGCCTTGGCCCAGGCCTCCAAACAGACATTGGCGTTGGCGCTGGCTTCAAAGCGCAAAGTGACAGATTGGTTGGCGTAAGCACTAAGGTCCAAATTGTCGAAACGTTGCCAAGCACTATCGGCATAGTTTGCGTAGGTCACGGCCTTCTCATGGAATACAGCGCCATTGATCAACACCCGGAAGCGCGCAATCGTGCTGGAGTTGATGCTGGCCTTCAGATCCAGCTTGCGCGAATAGGACAAGCGCGGCGCGCTGCCGAGTGCGGCACTGCGCTGCAAATACTTGGTCTTTAACCCGCCCACACACGAGAGCCCCGAAGATGCATAGCCATAGCTAGACTGGCTGCCGCCCGCACCCACCGTCGCGTTATCGGCATCTGCGACAAAGTCAGCCGTCCACGCCGTTTGATCGTAATAGTCGCCATCGGCATTGCGATTCGAGAAGCTCTCGTCGACCGCCAGCACTATCTGATTGACGGTGACCGAGGTGTCGTTGTCGATGGCTTGGTTGCCGCGCGCGTCGCGTGCGATCACGCTCAGCGCGTGCACGCCAGCCGACGAGGAGGTGGTGTTCCAGGCCAGCGTCCAGGGCCCCGCTTGTGCGCTGGGATTGCCAAAACCTAGGGACGCGCCATCCAAAAAGAACTCGACGCTGGCGACGCCAAAATCGTCATTTGCCGTGGCTGCGAGCGAAATCGTACCCGACACGGTGGCGCCATTTCCTGGGAACGTGAGATTGACCGTGGGAGGCGTGATGTCTTCGACGCCGCCGCTGACCGTGACTGAAATTTGTGCCGAACTGGCGGTATTGCCCGCAGCGTCAACAGCGCGCGCCTGAATTAAGCGTGCGCCATTGGCCGCACTCGCCGTATCCCACGAATAGACATACGGGGCGCTGGGATCGCTGCCGGCGAGCGTTCCATCGATCAGAAACTCCACGCGTGCCACGCCGATATTATCCGTTGCGGTCGCCGCAATACTGACCAATCCGCTCACAGTGGCACCATTCACGGGCGCCGTCACACTGACGTTTGGCGGTATTGAATCGGTGTTGTCCAGCCCGAAAAATTTGCCGATATACCAACTCGAACAAATATCGCGATCCAGGATGTACGCACCGGCCGTGCCGCATTGACGCTCGCCGGCGCCTGGGTCGACCGGCGTTCCGTGGCCCATGCCAGTAATCGAATAGGTCTCGACCAGCGCCTTGCCCGCTGCGTTCTTGTAGACCTTGTGCGGATAGCCGGCCACCGTATCGGTGACTTCGGGCGTTTGATCGATGCCGTGGACATTGGTCCATTGCTCCATCGACTCATTGCCGTTAACCGGGCGCACGGTGGTGTCGGCATCGCCATGCCAAACGGAGACCAAGGGCCACGGTCCACCGTGGCCAGAGGCTGCACGCACCTTATTGCCCCAGGCGGCGGGCGATAGATCGCTACCCGGATTCATGCACGAGAAGGCCGCACTGGTACCGGTGCCACAGTTGTAGGGAATGCCGGCCATGATCGCGCCACCCGCGAAGACATCCGGATAGGTCGCGAGCATGGTGGCAGTCATCGCGCCACCCGCAGACAAGCCGGTGACGAAGATTCGCGCCGGATCGGACAGATGATCGGTCTTCATTTTGTCGACCATTTGCTTGATCGACAGCGCCTCACCGCTACCACGCGAAATATCGCCCGCCTCAAACCAATTGAAGCAGCGCGAGGAGTTATTGCCGGTGGTCTGTTCGGGCAAAACCAGCGCGAACTTCCAGCGGTCTGCCAGCAGAATCCAACCGGTTTCCGCATCGTAATTGGATGCGCTCTGGGCGCAACCATGCAGGGCGACGACCACCGGCGCGCCGGCCGGCAATCCTGTAGGCACATATTTGTACATGCTCAAGGCACCGGGATTACTCCCGAATCCGGTGACTTGCGTGAGCGATTGGGCTTGCAGCACGGAGCCCACGGACGACAACAAGCACAGCGAAACGATGAATCGCAGAACGCACTTCATGACCGGTCCCTCCCCAGGGTGCAGTGATCGTGCAGGCCCGCAGTGGACACCCAGCGCGCGCACGCCGCCATCGTACAAAGGGGCGTAATTGAGTCACACGGGAGCTCGCTTTCGGGCGCGTGCTATGGCGGGAATGTGTCCGACGACGGCACCCGCATGCACTCAGTTAACGCTTGCTCATGCACGACCCACCAGCGGCTTACGCGGCTGTGCGTAAGGTGGTTTCTGCGCCCGACACTTCGGGCAAGTGCCGGAAGGCCTGGAGTCGATCATGACACTGAGCGCGCAACGCGCCATTGTGGGTATCAATACCAACCGAGTGCTGGCTTGGTCTGGCGTGCTGGTCATGCATGCAGTGGTCATCGGCGCCATGTTGCTGCCACGTGTGCCGGTCAGTTTCGTCTTGCCCAGCAGCGCGGAGGACTACATTCCCATTGTCGACTTCGATCCACCACCACCGCCGCCAACGCGGCCGCCACCGCCGATTGAAGTGCCACCGCCGCCGATAAAAATGATGCCGGTGATTCCGCCGCCGGTATTTGTGCCGCCGGATGCGCCGCTGGTCGAGGCGCTCACGATCACTAGCACAAACACCATCGCCACCATCAGCGATCCCGTGCCGATCACCAGCAGCACAACCGATAGCACAGCGCTGTTGACCGGGCCAAGCACGGGCGAGTTGCTCAAACTCGCACTATTGCAGGCGCCACCGCCAATCTATCCGCGCCGTGAACGCACCCATGGCATCAGCGGCAATGTCGAACTGCGCGTCTTGGTTGGCATTGATGGCTTGGCGCAAGAAGTCCACGTGATTGGCGGTAGCCGCAATCGCGCCTTCGAGCTCGCGGCCATACGCAGCGTCAAGCGCTGGCGTTTTCAACCGCACACGATCGACGGCGTGGCCTCGCGTGCCTGGGCGCGCGTACCGGTAGCTTTCCGCATGGACGATTGACCGCGCAGCGCTCGCCTGTGGCAGGCCCGCGCGATCACCAACTTGTCGAATGCGCGTCGAACCTTGAACAGTGTGGGAGCTCGCGTGCGAGCGATGGCTTGCCGGCGGCTGTCGCAACAGCATCGCCCGCGCGCTGGCGCCCACAGGAGTTTCGGCGCCGTGCAGGGATCCATCGACACTTCCAGCCCAAGGTTTAACCACAAGCCCCCCGCCACGTAGCATCCTCCCCATCCTTGCGCACCGGCGAATTTGAAAAATGTCCTTTATCCGCACGCTACTGATGGCCTATTTGCTCGCGCTTTGCGCGCCGCTCAGCGCGGCCACCAACTACCAAGATATGTGGTGGAAACCCACCGAAAGCGGCTGGGGAATCATGGTGTTACAGCAGGAAACCACAATGTCTGCGGTGATGTTTCATTACCGGCCTGATCGCAAACCGGTGTGGTATCTGCTGTCGAGTGCCACGCGCACGGGCGAAGTGTTCACCGGTCCACTTTTTGAAACTGAAGGCCCGCCACTCTTCGGCGCCTACGTTCCGGCCACCTTGGTGACCCGTCCGGTCGGCACGATGACGCTCAATTTCAGCTCACCAACGGCTGGAACGGTCGCTTACACCATCAATGGCAGCACGGACACCAAGGTGATCGAACGCATCACCTTTGGTAGTACCGCCATCGCCGGTGACTACCTCGGATCGTATGCGGGCTATGCCACTTGCCCGGGGACGCCATCAATCGACACCTTTACCTTCACTGCGCAAATTCTCGTTAGCAGCAATCCGCCGGTGCGCGTGACCTTGACGAATACCCTGCTCGGCGAATCCATGGTCTGCGACTGGACCGGGCCATTCACGCAATCCGGCAGCATCCTGACCGGCCAGGGGACCTGGATCTGCAAGAACCCGCAGAATCAGACGCGTATGACCGGCACTTGGGTGGTCGACGAACTGCGCGTCATCGACAAGACGCTAGTGATGAATTACCGCGCAACCACGGTGTATCCCACGGTGCCCGCAACCTGCACCGAGCGCGGCACCTTTAGCGGTGTTAAGCGCTGAAGGTTGAGGTCGATCAGCGTGCCGCCTCGCATGGTCCCACGCTGATCGGCTAACTTCATGCGCAGATTTGCGGCGGGCTCAGTGTCGAGCCCGTTGCGAGACTGCCGCACCCTCTAAAAGAACGCACGCACCCCAATTGAAGCGCCGCGTCCCGGCAATTCGACGGTGTCTTTGATGAAGGAGGTGTGCACCCGTGCGCGCGCGTCGGTCAGATTGCGACCATCGAGAAACAATTCCCAACCGATATTATTGACGTCGAAATGGTAGGCAAGGTGCGCGTCGACCAAGGTGTAGCCATCGGTTTGCGTTTCGTTCTGCGCCACTCTGTCTTGCTCGGCATTGCGTACAAAGCTCAGGCTAGCGCGCCACTGGTCGCGTTCCCAGCGCAAATCGCTGCCGAATCGCGCCGGCACGATGCGTGGCAAATTACCGCCGCCATCCGTCAATGTCCCGCGCACGGTGTCGGCGAAACTGCGCCACTCCCACTTTCCGCCCTCGCCTTCGGCCAGCAGGAAAGTCACCTCGCCCTCAAAGCCACGAAAGCGTGCATCAGCCTGGGTCCATTGGCGCACGGGCAAATCGTCCTCGACCAAGCCTGTGTCAACCAAATAGATGAAATCGTCGAATCGGTTGTAGTACGCGGACGCCTTGGCGTTCACGCGCTCGCTGTGGAAATGCAGACCCAGTTCAACCTGATTTGCGGTCTCCTCGCGCAAGTTTGCATCGCCGATTTCGAACGCGGCCGTCGCCACGTGCGGGCCGTTGGAGAACAGTTCTTCCTCGGCTGGCGCGCGTTGCGCGCGATCCAAATTCGCCCGTAGATCCCAGCGCTCATCGAGCGTCCAGATCAACCCTAAGGATGCGCTGAAGGGGCTGAAACTGCGCTCTGGCGCGCCGTCTGGATCGGTATTTACGCGGTCGATGCGCGCGCCCACATCCATTTGCAAGCCATCCCACTGCGCGCGTTCGAGCACGAATAGGCCGGAGCTGCGGGTCTTTGTTCGGGGTACGAATGCCTCCTCGCCGATAGCCTCAAACTCGGCATCGGTCAACTGCAATCCAACTGCGCCCACCCAGCCGCCGATGTCCTCATGCACCAACTCGAAACGGCCTTCTGTCGCATCTTTGACAAAAAGCGTGCCGACTTCTTCACCCTCAAACTCGGTATGTTCGTAGTCGGTGTTCGCGAGGCTAAATCGCAATGCGCTAAAGCCATTGAATGGCGCGTTGATTGCACCTTTGGCTTCGTATCGATTCTGCTCAATATCGAGAAAAACGCCCGGCTCGCCCGCCGCTGCGTCTCCGGGCTCACCTGGGTTACCGTAACGATCCTCAAAACGCGCAGCCGACATCCCAAAAAAGCCCCAAGCGCCGAGTAAAGACGCGCCGACGGCGCCGCTTTGCGTTTCCAGATAGCTATTCGCCTGCACACCATCGGGCGTGTCGTAGTCGCCATTGTCGCGATTGACGAAATCCGCATGCAGTCCGAAGCGCTCATCGCCGCCGTCGATGCGCAGCATCTCGGTATGGCCATCGTTGACCGAGTCGTATCGCGCTTCGGCGCGTCCGGAGAATGGCGTCGACCCGGCACGCTCAGGAATACGCCCATCGACAATATTGACCACGCCACCAATCGCCCCGGAGCCGTAAAGCAAGGTCGCGGGCCCTTTCAACACCTCGATCTGATCCGCCAAGAATGGCTCGACAGCCGGCGCATGATCCTGACTGACGGTGGACACATCCTGCGTGGCCAATCCGCCCGACAACACGGCCACGCGCGCGCCGTCCAATCCGCGAATGATTGGCCGACCAACGCCCGGGCCAAAATTCGACGACTGCACGCCGGGCAATGAGTCCACGGTCTCGCCAAGCGTCGCCGCCTTTGCCTCGTCGAGCTTTTCCCCCGTCAGCAACTCGGTCGGCTCCGACAACTCCTCCGTCCGCCCACGTAAAGGATTGGCCGTGACCTCGACCGCGTCCAATGTCTGGGCGTCGCGGCGCGGATCAGCCGGCGCTGCAGCCGCGTGACCGCTCACCAGCGCCATCAGGATCGACCCTGCCAGTACATTTCGCGAAGCGTTAAACGCCCGTCGTGAATTGTCGCCTTGCCTCATCACTTCACCTCATCCGTGGTCGAGTTCGGACGATGTTATACTATTACACTTCGATCTTGCACATGACTTATGGACGAGGCATGCGGCGCGCCGTTTTCGCCTAAAACCGAGGGTGTACGTCTCGGCTTATGCATGTGCGACTGCAAAAGCAACTCACTCCCTGCGCGCGAAAACGATACCTCGGCAACCATGTCATCCAAGATGATCGTGTTCTAAGCTATTGCTTTTCATAATATATTTAGCGCGCCAGTCGTACAAAAGTTATGCATTCAACGCTTTTCGCTCCCCTCTCCCATGCTTTGTTGGGAGAGGGGTTGGGGGGTGAGGGCGCTCTTCCGCTCGGCGCCGCATATCGGCTTTAACCCGCGGCTGAACTGCCCTCCATCACGCGTAGCAAACCCGTGTCGACCACGCATAGACTGCACGCCAGGAGGAACGACCTCCCCCGTGGCGGGAATAAAACCAGGACGGCCTGGCCCTTGGGAGGGCTTATGGCTTGGTTCTATTTGTTCGTTGCTGGCTCGCTGGAAATCTTCTGGGCCTACTCACTGAAGCGTTCAGCCGGTTTCACGCTGCTGATCCCGAGCGTGCTGACCGTGGTGCTGATGATCGCCAGCTTCTGGATGCTCGCGCTGGCCTTACGTGAATTACCACTCGGCACCGCTTATGCAATCTGGACCGGGATCGGCGTCATCGGTAGCTTCGTACTTGGCATCGTGCTTTTAGGCGAATCGTTAAGTCTCGCGCGCGTGGTCGCCGCGCTGCTGATCTTAAGCGGCCTGGTTTTGATGAAGATCAGCTCCGCCTGACAGTTACTCGCCGAGCAGATTTTCGCGCGCGCGGCTTTGCCGTCGGTTGTCCATGTCCGGGCATGTGACAACAACACGTGGGCGCACGCGTTGGGCGATGCGGGGGCGATATCGGTTTCGATTCGACCGGCGATCGGCTGATAGCGAGCGCGGACCGGACGCCGCGCCAATTCATCAGGCTGCAGTAAGCCGCGATGCCGGGGCGTTTCGCAAACGAACACAAAGCTGCGACCGGCGGTAGCGCCGATTTCAACGACGCCAGCATGCCATCCACGAAACGCTGCGCCGGCGCCCCCTGCCCGCGATGACTCAGATCACTCCGATAGGCCGGGCGCCGCGGGTTGCACCAGAACAGGTGCTTGATATCGGTCAGGATGAGTCCTTGATGCTGCTGCTCGTGTTGTAAGCCGAGCTGGACCTGCGCCGGAGAATAGTGGTTGCCTTCCACAACAACGGTGTCTCTGATTCAGCCATAACGGCGTGGTCCCAGTTGGCCTGCATGGCGGTCCTGATCAGAATCGATCCTCAACAATTCGAGGTCTGGACGGAGGCAGAGCGGCGCGTGGCATAGCCGGCTCAACGAACGCCTCCAGGATTCGCTATTCACAGCGCTGGATTTGATCGCACCAGACGCGCAACCAAGCCCAGTCGCAAATCCGGAAGGATCTTTCGAACGCAGTGTATCCTGCACGAACATGTAGTTGCCGGTCGAAGACTAGTCGGTCTGATTACTTGATCCGTATCGCGCTGCTGTTGACTTAAGCTTCTCGGCGATTGTTCGACACTCGTTGAACTAATTAGTGCCGCGGCAATTGCTTCCTGGTTCAATCAAGGGGTTTACGCATGAATACGCGCAGTTTCATCTTCCGATTGCTGATCACGGCGTTACTAGCCTCGGGGCTCGCCGTTGCGCACGCGCAATCCACCGACGAACCATACGAAGAAGTTACGCCCGTCCCGGCGCGCTTCGAAGCACTCGGCGACGGCACCGTTCTAGACAAGAACACGAATCTGACTTGGACTGGAAAGAATCGAGCGGGCGATATCGGTTGGCCCGAAGCGCAAAGCTATTGCCAATCGATGGGCGACGGATGGTCCCTGCCGAGCACCGACGATTTGATCTCGCTGTACACGCCAGGAATCGCCTCTCAGGATGGTTGTTTGGGTAAACAAAGCTGCAATATCACTCCGCTCATCGAAGTGACTGGTTTGGTCTTCTGGAGCGCGGAAATCGATGCGTCAGGTGCTTGGTATGTGTACTTCGTCGACGGTAAGAAATACTCAGTCGACTCCTCCAGCAACCCTCAGGGAAAGCGCGCACTCTGCGTACGCCGACCGTAGCGATCTGGCAAGCTTGGCCGATCGCCAAGCACGCCACCGTATCGCAGAGCTTGGGCCCGCGGCCAGGGGCCGAATCCACGCAGGCCAAACATCGATCGCTTAAGCGTTGAGGATGATTGGTCGCATCCATACCCGAATGATCGAAGGGCGATCGAAAAAAAACGAACTCGGCGTACGCATGAGGATCGACAGACAGGCTGCTATTCGAAACTCTGCGCGCGCGCTGCAGACTTATCGCCGACGTCAGCCCAACCCACCCGCACGCTGAGCGCCGCGAGAAATCTGTTCGCTCAACGACCTCGGCACGTCGGGCCGAATGACGCACCAAGTCCAGGCCTTAAACCCAAAATCCACTACCCACGCCAGCCTATCGTTGCGCACAAATTTGATGGGAAGTGTTCAGCCCACATTTCTGGCAGACACAAAAAAGCCCAAGCAATCAATCGCTTGGGCTTTCGTTTTGGCGGAGAGAGAGGGATTCGAACCCTCGATGCGGTGTTAAGCCACATACTCCCTTAGCAGGGGAGCCCCTTCAGCCACTCGGGCATCTCTCCGGAAACTTTTGGATCAGGGATCCTGGGGTTCGAAATCACCCTCGGCACCTTCACCCTTTTGTATCTTCTGGTAAATCTCTTCGCGGTGAACAGCGACGTCTTTGGGGGCACTGATTCCGATTCGCACCTGATTCCCCTTAACGCCAAGCACCGTGACGGACACCTGATCACCGATCATCAGGGCCTCGCCAACGCGACGCGTCAAGATCAGCATCCATTCCTCCTACCATGCCGGGAGCCCTTTGGAGCCCCCGCGAGCGCGTTCCCGCGCCCCTGACTGTCCTTGTCTTCCCGGCTGCGCGAAATTATCGTCATCAGGGAGGGACGATGTTAGCCCAGCGACGATGCCGGGGCAATGTTTACGACGTGAAACGTGTTGAAGCTGCGCAATATTGAATCTTCGGCGTCCACACGTGCGCTTGAAACCGGGACAGTTTGTGGGCAACGTTCGGTCATAGAGCAAAACCATTGAGTCCCGCCGCGCCGCATAAGCTTAAGTTTGCAGCACGGAACCATTGCGGTGTGTTCTGGTTTAAGTCGCAGACAACCGTCCAGTAGCGCCGAGCGGACGCGACCTGACCTTGCTCTCGTCCGCCGCTTTC
>Ga0209181_10007994_pt1 | contig 14316 bp, 9 predicted proteins | sample MAT05_FD_187208 | JGI IMG/M metagenome (GOLD analysis project Ga0209181, IMG submission 187208) | Freshwater microbial communities from Lake Fryxell liftoff mats and glacier meltwater in Antarctica - MAT-05 (SPAdes) (version 2) | ecosystem: Environmental > Aquatic > Freshwater > Ice > Liftoff... | reverse complement strand
ACGCTGTAAGATTTTGGACGGGGCGTTGCATGCGATCATCAAACAGCTTGAGGAGCGGGGTTTGCTGGACAAGACGATTGTCATGTGCGGTGGCGAATTCGGAAGGACACCTAAAATCAACGTTGCCGACGGACGCGATCATTGGCCGACTGGTTTTAGTACTTTCCTGGCGGGCGGCCCCTTCCGGCCTGGTCACGTCCACGGCAAGACCATTGATGAATTGATGGAGACGGGCAAAGATCCGCTCACCGGCGTTGACGACGCTGTGCGCATTGAAGACTTGCATGCAACGTTACTGCACGCTTTCGGAGTGGATTTTTCTAAAGAATTGCAGACGCCGATTGGCAGACCGCTAAGTTTGAGCGCCGGGCGGATAATCGCGTCGTTGTTAGGCTGAGCCAACACTGTCGCCTTTTGCTCCGCAACATTGTCGCCTTTTGCTCCGCAACACTGTCGCCTTTTGCTCCGCAACACTGTCGCCTTTTGCTCCGCAAAAGTGCGTTTGCACGGCGCACTTTCGCAGAGCGAAAGGCGACAATGGGAGCACTCTCACCGCCGCTATGGCACTAGCCAAATCTTCAGCCCGAACGAGTGTTTTCTGATATCAAATTCCTCATCGACAGCCAACCTAACACTTCCAACCGCATGGAGTACCAGTTCAGCCTTCGTCGGCTGCGAGCGGCCAATCAGGTGATGTTTCCATGGAACAGAAATGCTCCACTCTCGGGTGTGGTCGCCTTGAAAAATGCTCGCTTTATCGACGACCAAATTCGTTGTGGCTCGCGGCAAATCATGCGTCAATGCAACAGTATGCCGACCTTGGCCAAGCTTCACTTCTGTGAACCCACTCGGGAACTCATCGGTCAACTTCTTTGTTGCAAATCTTAGCCGGACCTCCCTCCCAAATGGCACCCAAATCATCCATGAGACCTGGGTGCCATGATGTCCTTGCCTAACAAAGTCAAACGTATTTATCACCTCAAGCTTTTCAAGGTCGCTGATTCGAGGTAGTCCTATCGCCGTTTCCGTTCGGCTCAACTTCGATTGCCATCGCAATCGATTGGCGTGCGAAGTGTAGTAAGCCGAGCAAACCGCTGCGAAAGCTACTAACATCAAGAGAGTGCCTAAACGCATCCTAAGGCGAGCGGCAGGCTGAAAACTACCTGTGAGATGCAACCCCTCTCCGGCCTTTCAGGCCGACTCTCCCAGAGGGAGAGTGACTTCACCCTCCCTCCGGGAGGGTCGAGCGAAGCGAGGGGAGGGTATGACTCATTCTGCCGCTCGCCTTACAACCGCATCGCCTGCCTTCTTGCCTGAAACCAGTCGGAAACCGAGGGCATGCATACATCCCAGGCCAATCAGCCAAGCGGCTTCGGCGCCGAACGTAAGGCAATATACCAACACCTAGGACAAAGACTGGTACCCAACGGTCTGAAGGTCCTGTTTCCAAAAATGAAGCCAATCCAATATCGTTCGCCGTCACGACACAAAGGAAAAGCAGAATTGCAAGCCAGAATCGCCATCGCATCGTCGGCTTGTCATTTGGACTAATCAAAATCCATTACCTTTTTCGAGATTTGAAGCACGCAGCGACGTATCTCCGAGACGTCGATGATTTGCTGTAATCGTAGCACGCGGAACTCGCGTTTCCTATACAATGAATCTCACTAACTCATTTCCAAGATCGTCGCTGCCTTTGCAAACCGAAACGTGAACTATGCTTGACATCGTGCTGATCAACCCACGTTTCGAAGTTAGCTATTGGGGGCTCGAACATGCCTTGCCCTTGCTCGGCAAGAAAGCTAATCTTCCAGTTGCTTGCTTACCGCTGTTGGCTGCCTTGACACCGGCTGAACACCAGATCACGCTCGTCGACGAAAACGTCGAAGAGATTGATTATGCTCGACTAGAAAAAGCCGACATCGTTGGATTGACCGGCATGAGTGTTCAGCGCGCCCGCATGCTGGAGATTCTCCAAGAATTGCGAAAGCGGGGCATCTTTGCGGTAGTCGGTGGGCCCTGGGTTAGCGTTAGCGAAGAGTATTTTGGCAATTTGGCAGAGGTCATCTTTGTCGGCGAAGCCGAGGAGACTTGGCCTCAGTTTCTTTTGGACTTTCAAGCAGGGAATTGGGAAAAGCGATACGAACAAGCTAACAAGACGGACATGCTCAAAGTTCCAGCACCTCGCTACGATTTGATCAAGACCCAGCATTACCTCTTTGGTAGTGTTCAGTTTTCGCGAGGCTGCCCGTTTCAATGTGAATTCTGCGACATCATTGTTACCTTCGGACGACGTCCTCGCATCAAATCCTCACAACAAATTCTGGTTGAATTAGACCAATTGCTGGCCAGGAATTTGCATATCGCGTTTATTGTCGATGACAATCTGATTGGGAACAAAGTTCAAATCAAGTCAGTTCTCAAAGAGGTGGCCAATTGGCAAAAGTCAAAGGGTTTTCCGTTGACGTTTTTCACCGAAGCGTCGTTGGATCTGGCGGACGACGACGAGTTGATGCAGTTGATGGTCGACTGCAATATTCAGACGGTTTTCATCGGAATCGAAAGCCCAAATGAAGCTTCGCTAAGAGAGACCAAAAAGATTCAGAATGTTCGCAACACGGGTACGCTGATCGAAAAAATCCATCGCGTTCAAAACGCTGGGATGGACGTTTGGTGTGGCATGATCGTTGGCTTCGATAGCGATGACGAAACGATTTTCGACGCCCAGCTCGAGTTCCTGCGCGATGCTCGAATCCTGCATGCGATGCTGGGTATGTTACATGCCATTCCGAAGACGCCACTCCACGCTCGCTTGAGAGCCGAGGGGCGACTTGACGAAAACGATACGTCCGAGTTTGGTACTAACGTAATTCCGCGCCAGCTCACTCGTGAATCGCTTCGCGACGGATACTTGGCCGTCATGCAAAAATTGTACGAGCCGCAGGGTTACTTCGAACGGCTCGAGTCGTTGTTTTTACGAGGGAACTTTCGTTTTGGACAAGCTCGCACGAAATATTGGCGCGAACACCCGTTGATCGGCGTGAAAGAACGAGCTCGCTTTGGAATACTCGCGTTGGGATTGCTTGCCCGATTGATGTGGTCGATACCGCAAGCTTCACTGAGAAAAGAATATCGGAAGCGAATTTTGCGATTGCTGCGGGTCAATCGTGATCCTTCGGTCCTGTTTGTCTATGTGATCAAGTGCGCAATGCATTACCATCATTATACGCTCTCAACCAACATGTCAGATCGACGCTCGACCGTGGTCAATACGTTTTGAGCACGATTTGGAATGCGTAACTTCATTTACGCATTAGGATTCGTTTTGACTCCATACGTTAATTCATTGACGGAATCGAGTGCGTTTTTTTTCGCTGACCGTCCGTCGGCGGAGCGACTGACCTACGGTTCCTCCCGGCAGAGGCGTGCGGCGGTTGACACTCGCACCAAAAGAATTCCGCAACGCATCACCCCAAGGGCAGTAAGCATTACCACCCCTGCTTCAAAAATCTGCGGCGTCTCAATGTTATTCAAAAACACGAGTCCTATCCGGAGCATGTTGAGCGATACAAGAATTAGAAGCCAACCCGCGATTTCTCGCGCCCAAAAAAATATCATTTTGAACCTTTCGAATAACTTTTGCCAAACGCGTTATTCGCCGAGATGGCGGATTGTTTTTTACGTAGTTGCCTCAGTCGATGCCGTTCGAATCCAAATAGGTCACGGTAGTTTGCGATCAGTCGGATCGAACGCAGATACAAACGTGCTTGGGAAGGCTCCAACTGGCGCCAAGCGTTTTCGCGTACAACCACCAGCAGCGCAATCATCAAAACCATCAAGAGCGCACCTGGCCAGACCGCTTGGCCATTCTGCAGTGACCACTGTAGCCAGCTATCGTATTGTCGACCAACCGGCACTTTTGTTAACAAGAATACGGCAAAGAGAACGATAAGCGTTCCGTGCAGCGCCCAGATTGCAAGGCTCAGCCTTACGAATAGACGGCGGTTTTTGGTTTCACTTGTGTTTGAAGAAATAGTCGAACTCCCTTGGTCGATTTCAATACGGAAGAGTGTCAAGAAAACGTCGGTAACGAATCTATGCGATTGAGGTATCTTCATGGCTGCGACCATGGCAAACATGCTTGCGAGGACGAAGAAAAGGCCCGATGGGATGTGTTCGAGCGGTTGCCTCATTGGCTCTTGAAAAAAAAGACTAACCTGAATCGCAACCAGTACCAACCATCCCAAACGCAATACGATACAGGTCATGATGATTGCGAGGAGGGACAATCTGAGCATGAGGCCCAAGCTTTCCGTAAAGCCCAGGAGCAGTTCAATAAGAAGACTGATTGCCAGGAGCTGCAACAGCCCACCGATGATCCAAATTGCATTCCACTGCGAGTCGCTTGCGTCGGTTAAGTTCGAGTCGGTCGGCGGACCATTGGAATCGGCTGCGGTGCTCATCGCGAGGCCCCTTGAAACTTGCTTCGTCCTGTTTTTGCCGCTTCGAGTTCCGCCATGATCAAGCGTATGGCATTCTTCTCACCGGAGAGGGATACGGACGCTCCGTATCGATGCAGTTCGCGTTGTAGCTGCTCGGCCTGAATTTGTAGTCTCGCCTGTTCGGCCACGAACAATAGATCATCCGTGGACCAATTTCCCGATAAATTGGCGGCAACACTTCGCGAGGGGCGTCGAAAGGTGGAGGTCGGACAAACGAACGAAACGCGGTGATGTTTTGCGACGGCCAATTTGACGGCGGGTAGAAGGAATTCCAAAATGCCCACACAATTCAATAGATCGGACATGACCACAAATACTTCATTGTCTCGCGCATGGCCAACCGCAGTCAAAATGCTTTCGGCCAATTGAGTCATCCGCCGAATGGGTTCGCGATCGCGACTCTCAGCCAGCGCGATCACAGGGGCGATCCAAGGTATTCCAGAACGGTTAAGCAACTCTTGAATGCGACGAGCCATTGTGACATCGTCATGGATCATCGCCACTTGCTCTCGGATCGACAAACCGCAGATCTCCCCCAATGCGCCAGCCATGAGGTATCTTTGTCTGCGTCGGGCGCGACTATTTGGTAAGATTGGAAAAAAAGAGAAAGGGTACTGGTTTACCTTGAAGTCCAGAAGTTCAGGGTACCGTTGGCTGAGCAGACCCCATGCAGCGTCCAGCAAGCGCTGGTTTAACGGGCTTGGAGGCGGACTTGGGTTGATCGAAAAATCACCGAGGGCTCGCAGTAGGATTTGAAACCCCTTTTCACCCGACATCGGAGGGAGTCGCCGCGAACCTCGTTCGTCAAGCAAAACGCCACCGACCGGGTCACCTGCGTTCGTAGCCATTTTTCCGATGCTGGCAGCCACGAACGTCATTTGATCCAATAATCGGAATCCGAAGCCCCCCACGCGAGTTGTGCTTGACCCATCAACAATAAGTTGCACCCGAGCAGGAACTTCCGATTCGTATTGTCGGGTCATCCATTGGTCCCGTTTTGCTGAAACTTTCCAAGCGATCGACTTGAATGGATCGCCCGGAGCGTATTCCCTCAGTTCAAGCAACTCGGACCCCATGCCGGAACGCAGAAGTCGATGAACACCATGCCGCGGAATCACATTGGACTTCTTCGTCAAAGATCGGTATTCACCCGCATCGACGAACGACGGAAGTGCTCGAAAGGCTTGTTCAAACCGAATGAATTTTTCGATTCGAAAGAGACTGTGCGTGCTTTGAAGCGTTAGGCGGAAACCAGGAAAAACGACGTTGCCGGCAGCACGCACGCGGGCGGAGTATCTCCATTCGCTTTGCGCAAAACCAAGTTCGAGTCGTTTTTGATTCGGAACACTATCATCGGGGGCGTTAATGAAGCCCAGGAAATTGCGGACGAGCCAAGATTTGGACGGGCCAGAGCGAGTGCCTCCCCCTGCCGACGGAATCAAATCTAAGTTCTCGGGAACCACATCTTGCAACTCAAGAGTCACACCAAACAAACGTATTTCCCTGGCCAATTGGACTCGAACTTCCACGATGCGCTCTGCCCAAAGAGACCGGTTTGCTTCCGAGTCGCCATTCACAAATCGTAATGGACTGAGAAGAGGAAGCTGAAAACGCACATGCCAATAGAACAGCAGCCACTCCGATAGAATCCACAACAACGAGGCGAGGGAGATTAAGCTGAGAGTCGTTTGCCCTCGAATCAGTCCGAGGCATAGCCCAATCATCCCGGCGACGGCAAATAGCTGAGCCCGACGTGTCATGCTTTTTTATCCGGCAGAACTGGGACTCGTTGGACAACTTGCTGGATGACCCCGTCAACAGTTCGACCGTCCATCTCTGCCTCTGGACGCATGATCAGCCGATGCCCAAGTACTGGGCGGCAAATCGTTTGCACGTCGTCGTGAGTCACGAACTCTCGGCCTTTTAGCAATGCGTGAGCGCGCGCGGCTTTCATCAAGTTGATCGCTGCACGTGGGCTTGCTCCGAGCAGGAGGTCTGAGTGTTGTCGGCTTTCACGCGCCACATCAATGATGTACCGCTTAAGCTCGTCCGAGCAATACACCGTATCGAGTTGTTTCTGAATGCTAATGATCTCTTCCGAAGAACTAATTGCGGTCAGCTTTGGAGTTGGACGGCTATGCAAATCCAACATCGCAACTTCATGATTGCGATCGGGGTAACCAACTTTGATTCGGAACAAAAATCGATCCAACTGAGCTTCAGGTAGCCGATAAACTCCTTCTTGCTCGATAGGGTTCTGCGTTGCAAGGACCATAAAGGGTTCTGGCAAAGGTAAAGTCGTACCGTCAATCGTAACTTGCCGTTCTTGCATCGCTTCCAGCAAGGAAGATTGCGTTCTTGCCGGAGCGCGATTCAGCTCGTCAGCCAGCAGCAGTTGGCAGAACACCGGCCCCTTTCTCAAAATGAAATTGCTCGTGTTACGATCAAGAACTTGGATGCCCGTGACGTCCGATGGCAATAGATCCGGCGTGAATTGGATGCGTTCGAATTGGATTCCAAGAATGGTTGCGAAGGTTCGGCAGAGCGTTGTTTTGGCAGTTCCTGGAACTCCCTCCAGAAGCACATGCCCACCAGCAAACAGAGCTACTAGAAGTTGATCGGTCACATCGTCGAGCCCCACAACGATTTGCTGCATTAACTCCTGTGTTCGACTTCGTAGCTCGTTTACTCGTAAGGCAATGGAATTGGCTGTGGGCACGAATCAGTTTTCTGGTTCTTGAAGGGAGTATGGAAATAGGCCATCGATGGCGATGTGGCGCAATGCCGTCGCCGACGGATCGGGGTTAAAGCCAACGGCAGGCTGAAAACTACCAGTGTGATGCAACCCCTCTCCGGCCTTTCAGGCCGACTCTCCCAGAGGGAGAGTGACTTCACCCTCCCTCTGGGAGGGTCGAGCGAAGCGAGGGGAGGGTATGACTCGTTCTGCCGCTCGCCTAAACGAGTATTCTACGTTGCACTTTCAATTTTAGGGGACTGCAAAGCTTGTCGCAGCTCGTGAATTGTTTTTCCAAGCTTGAGAAATTCTTTTTCGGAGACTCTCGGAACAAGATTGCTGATCTCAAAAGAGCGGACATACTCGAGTTTTTCGCGAAAAGCCTTGTCATTTGGAATCGCACCGGAATGGTGGTAGCCGGTGGCTTTGTTTCTCCACCCCTTTTCGTCGCTAGTCCCGGAACACTCTTTGCAGAACTCTCTCGCCAAAATAAATGCGGCCGGTCCGTACTGCGAATTGCGTTGTTTTAAACCCGAATCCATTTCGAACGCAGAACGGTGTGGGATGGTTGGCTGGAGTCTCAGCAGTGCAGGCACGCGACGCATCAAGTACGCCAAAAACAGCAATCCACATGCCGCCGCAATCAATGCGAGGACAGCGAGAACATAGACCTTCGTATCTACAGGCCTCGGTTGTCTAGCCATGGCTTCATTCAAAATGTTGGAATCCGCCACACTCTTCAGTATATGGTTGGCCATTCGCAACTTGGTTTCAAGATCGGTATTTGGAATATCCTGAATTCTTGGAACAGGCTGTTCATTGGTTCGGTTCGAACTGACATTCGGTGGAGGAGGTCGCATTCTACCTTGGTAGCTTGCCAATACCCGTCCATCGGCGACAAAGCTCAGGCCGGTTTTTTTTCCGCGACCGAGTAACTCAGAAAGCCGAATGGCAAAGGTCGCGTTGTCACCATGCCATATCATGCCGTTGGTAAGGACGCTCGTATCGGCCATGAGGACCATGACACCGGCAACCTGCGAGCTTCCAGTCCCCACAGCAATCAGTGGTTGGTTGCTACTGTTCGAGGGTAAGCAATCGGAGGGCAACGAAGCGATGACCTGCCAACGAAGGGAATTCACTCTGGCGGAATTGGTAAGCAGAGAAAGCCATGCCGTGCGGTTGGACACGATCTCCTGAACCCCGATCATCAATTCGTGCGATGTGTCGATATCCTGAATCCGAATGCAGTCTTTGAAATCGAAATACCTGTCGTCTAATCCCAATGCGACCACCGGTCCAGCCTTGATTTCTCCGATGTTGGGCAAGAAATTGGGTTGATCTGTTGCAATGAGTAAGTTCCCACCTCGTTTCACAAACATAGTGAGAATCGTCAAAATGTCACTTCGCAACCGCGTCCAATCACCGGTCAAGACGATCACCGAATCCGTAGGTGAATTGATCGATGATTCCAGCGATTGGATCGTTGCCATTCCCCGTTCTTCCAATAGCATTTGGAAGAGTTCGCAACCCACTTGCCACTTCTGTTCGCCGGATGAATTCGTTTGCTGCGACTGAACGAAATCGCATTGCCAAAGGAAGAACAAAGTGATGACAAGCGAGCCGACGGACCTAGCCGCGGGTTTCGAAGGGGTGCGATAACCGTCCAACGTGCTCAGCCCTCGCATTGTTTCAGAGCGAGTTTTGCATCTTCGATTTGATCCGCTGTAAGTTGATGCTCCATCGGAAAATACCTGGCTTGTTCGTAGAGATTGGAAAGGTTTCGAATCGGAGTCGAGTGTTCTGGCAACGCGAGATGGAATTGTTCGGTGACGTAGCCGTAGGTCCACCAAGCTTGAGCCGATTTGAATCGCTGTTTTGCAAGAGCATGAAAAGCTCGAACCACATCCTCCCGCGAACGGATCTCGTCGATCCTGGGTGCCAATTGCGCTTCGAGCAATTTTCTGCGCACTTGCTCCGAGCGGAAGCGGTAGCGGAAGACAAAAAAGGCTATCGCGCCAGCGATAGCTAGAACGACAAGGCCCTCCAAAACTTTTGCATTGAATGGGTTGGGAAGCTGGAAGGCCTCGTTCGTAGAGGACGCTTGGGGCGTTGAACGCGGCGACGGTGATGCGGCAGCGCGAGAAGTGCTCTGGTTGCTCCTGGAGACTTGCGTCCACAAGTTATTAAGGTATTTGCCTGTTTCCTGAAAACTCTTGGACATTGCCGAATCTGGTTTTGGCGGCTTTCGAATGGAATCGGCGGTGCTAGCTGAATTGGGTGGGCGTGTAGGCGACCGCTTGATCGGCTCAGGTGCAGCAGGTTGTTTTAATTTTTCGTTGGGCGTTTTGGTTGGTTTGGAAGGTTGGCCGGTGTTGTTGGGTGGCTGCGCTGCAACGCGTGAAGATGGGCTCGAACGTTGGGCATCCTCGATGAGTTTCTGAAGGGTTGGGCCGAAGCCCCTTCGGTCCAGTTCCTTCCGGATATCCATGGACGACGTTGGTTTGGATTCATCAGATCGATCGGCCGTTCCGCTTCCTGTCGCACCTCTATCTGCAGAATCGCTTCCGGGAGACGATGCAGGTCGCTTTGTCGATTGTGAGTTGCTGTTGGCGGCTAAGTCCTTGTCTGTGGGTTGCTGGTTCTGTTTCGAATCGAAAGGGTTCGACTCGTCCTGCGCAGGCCTTGGTGATTGGCGATTGCGGTCTGCTGGTGGCTGACGTGGGATTGGCCGATTCCGCGTGGATGGCGTCTCGTTGTTGGAACTGGAGGGTTGTTTGTTCCCATTGGAACGGTCCTTAGGAGGCTCTGCCTCATTCGATGGATTCTGGCCTTGTTCAAACTGCTGCTGCGTGTTTCGCAGTTTTTCCATCAGGTCTGTGAAGTCATCTTTTTTCGTCTTGCTTTGCGACTCGAGTCCCTCCTTTGGTTTTTGCGATTGGGGCGCCGGATCGTTGGGCTTGAACTTGTTCTCGTTCTTATTTTGCGTAGATGACGGTTGTTGCTTTTCTGCAGTGTTGGACGGCATCTGACTGGAGGCTGGATCGACGGGCGTGTTTGGCTTGCCCGCGGATTTGGGGCGATCCGTTTTCATAAATTGTTCGGACAATTCCTTGGCTTGGCGCCTCAGCTCGGGATTCGAAAGTGCCTTAGAAATCAGCTCAGGGGGAATTGCGTCAAGGCTATCGGCAGACAGACCGTCTGGCAGGTTGCCACCATATTGCTTCATGGCCTCCTTGAGTGATTGGACATCGGCATCGGAAAGTCGCGACGGATTAGCTTCGTTGGATGCACGGCTGTTCAGAACCAAATCGCGAAGACTAGACAAAAGTTTGGCTTGGCTATCCGGTTGATTTGGGTACGACCTTGGCGGTGGCAACCACCGTTGCGACGGCGAGTCGATCGACGGCAGAACATTCGATTGCGCACCAGAGCGGACACTCATGCTGAAAGTTAGAATGAGGAACGCGCAAATCGCGAAATGAGTTTTCAAGAGATTTCCCGCCATGACGCATACTCCCTGTTTGACACAAACCGGTATGCACCATTATATCCGACGGAACGTGCCACACGTTGCGGATCAGCTCGCTTGTTTAAAAATTCCGGGCTGATGCATAATGCTGTTTTCGTGGGCAGGCATCCTGTTTTCCGATTGCACATGCACGGCGCGTTGCGGGAAGGGGTGTTGGACCCCTAGTTCGCAAAAGCGGTTCTTGATTCGCTTTAACCATTCCTGTTTTACCGCACCATGCTTGTTCGGAAGGGTTTTTACGGACATCTTAAGGAAGACTGCGGACTCACCGAGACTCTCTATCGCAGGGCTAGTCGGTGGTTCCAGCAGAAATTTGCTAAAGACCGCATCCTGTAGTAGCTCGTGCGAAATGGCGTTCAGTATCTCGCTGACTCGATCAAAACTTTCGTTATGAGCCACGGCGATTTCACAGACCGCTCTGGACCAGCCATGCGTCTCGTTGCTAACACTGTTGATTGTGCCGTTAGGTATGAAATGCACCACCCCGTTGGAATCACGCAAAACCGTCATTCGCAAAGTAATACGTTCGACCTGGCCACTCACTCCCCCAACGCGCACAAAGTCATTCAGCATGTACTGGTTCTCAAGCAACATGACGAAACCATAAAAATAGTCCTTGATCAAGTTTTGAGCGCCAAACGCGACCGCCAAACCGATCACAGCCACTCCTCCCATCAAAACCGTGATGTTGACTCCAACCTCCTCCAACACCATTAAGGCCCCGGTAATAAAGATGCCGACCGTCGACGCATTCTGAAAGACTCCTACCAAAGTCTTGGCCCGATTCTCTTTTTCCATTTTCGAGCCCCTGCCCGATCCCGTTGTCACTAGTCGAACGGATCGGGATGCAAAGAAGGAGGCAAGCCAATTTAGAAGGAACATGCCCACGATGATGGCAAGAATACGTGGTCCGTGTTCGACCAGCCATTGCAAAATGTTTTTCAACGTAAATGGGTTGCGAATCGCATCGATTCGGTCTTCGGCTTGGTTCGCCTCCTGTCGCTTTTTCTCGGCTTCCTGCAATGCGACGATGTGCTCCGATTGCAGACTGCTTTGTTCAGCCCGGTGATCATTGAGACGCTCGCTGATTTCGGTAACCTCGGAACGAGCCTGGATGAGTCGAATGCTCGCGCTACCGATCGACGCTCGTAATTCGGCTAACTCGGTTGCATCCGCTTGTTCCGCACCGCGTCGGGTCAGTTCTTGAGAAAGCGTCAACTGGGCGGCACTCGCCAGATCTACTTTCTTACGTGCAAGATCGAGTTCCTTCTGCTCTTGAACAACCAGCTTTTGAATATCGGTCAAGCGGACCGCGATCGATCGGGTCTCTTCTTGAGCTTCGTCCGCTTCTTTATCTTTGGCTTCCGCTTCCTCGACGGCTTTTGTTAGCTCAACGTTGTCTTCATCCGAATCCGCCAACTCTTTTGACCGATCGAAAGTGTCCGAATAATCCTGCGTCTCGCCACTCGTAGAACGCTTTTCATCGTCGCGGTTATCAGGGTTGCGGTTATTAGGGTCGCGTGATTGAGTTCGATGATCCTTCTTGCCGTGTGGGTCACGCTTTTCGTCATGTTCGATTTCATTGCCATATTCTTCGGAACGTAGATGCTCGTCGTCACCAGTGATGGCGGCAAGTGCTGCTTTGTCGTTTTCGATCTTACGGCGTAGGGTGACCTTTTGCTCGCGCAACGTCTTTCGATCTTCGATGGCCAGATCGAATCTATCTTCTGCCAACTTGCGTTGTCGTTGAAGTGACGCTGCTTCCTGTTCCAAGTGTTGAATCAAGGATTCGGCGGCGGTTTTGCGAGCGGATTCTAGCTTTTCGTTGACGAGCTCCAGCTCAGTCTTTAGCGATCGGAATTCTTTTTCTGCGATTGCGTACTCGCTATTTGGATTCTCGATCTCTTGTTCGAGACTTAACAGTTGTTTTTGGTCGTGTTCCAAAGACTCTTGGATCTCCCCCATGCGTTCGGCGTCGGACTGACCTTGTCGATCGTCCGTTGGGAGTTCCTCAGTTGAGACAGGGTCCGTACTAGAGGCTGGCTGAGCTGTATGGGCCTCAAACTCGTTCGACTGCGGGAAACTCGCGTTGGTGAGTGTCGCGGAGAGAAGGATCGCAATACAGATCCGAAATGGATTGCTAAAGAATAATGGATTGCTAAAGAATACAGCGAGTCGTGTGCTCATAATGGTTTCCTTACCTGTGCTAATTTGGGGTGATCCTTCACCAAGTGCTGGAAGAAGATTGTAGTGCGCATGGCCGCTCCGTCCAAGAGTTTTTTGGAACCAACCCAAGAAATTCAATTTGCTAGCCAAAGATCGGACGACTGCAACGTCCGTGTTGATGTTCTCTACGCCGCTGTCCATGTAGACTTGAGGGGGCGCATTGGTCCAGGAGTGATAACGCGAATACGACAACCCAATCACGGCCAACACCGATCGTTTTGGAATAATGTCAGTTGCCATGTCGACTGCTCGAATCAATCTTCTCTTGTTCTTTGGATCAGGGATTCGGCATCGTTCGAGCTTAAAGCCGGAAAGGCGAAGGACGAGAAATATCAGTCGGAGCAACGATCGTAGTTTGTCAATTTGTTCCCGCAGTCAATTGCGTACAACACTGCACGCATCGGTTGATACCGACTTGTCGACTCGTGAAATGCTACAATGACTGGCTATGGAATCGGACAAGCAAATCTATTTGATCTTTCAGTGGCAGCCGCAGTGGGTGTTTCTATTGCTGCACGAGGCGCCACAGGCAGGTGCTCGATTTGAGTCGGTGACATTGAAATCGATTGAAAAGCGAGTCGACGCTGCTTGGGTTCCAGCGGATGCTTCGCTGGCAATTCTCGTGGCCGAGTTTCAAGGGTATGACGATAGTCTAATCTACGTTCGGATCGTGCAAGAGATGGCCATGCTCCGGGCGCAATACCCCAAACGAGAGGTTCGTGGCCTCGTTTTCTTTTTGGAATCGCGTTTTGATCCAGATTCCGATCCGTGGCGTCAATTGGTTCAGGTGATCTACCTGGACGAAGCGTTGGCACAGTTGAGCGGTGAGCAACCAGACCATCCGATGGTGGCGGTTTTTGCGCCATTGTTCGCAAGCAGCGAGGAAGTTTTGGAAACGGAAGCTGCGGAATGCTATAATCGGATAGACAGCCCCGAACTGGACCGGGTATCAGTGGCAGGGTTGCAGGAAGTGTTTATAAGCTGGCTAATGCAGCGTTTGCCTTACAAGGGAGCCAAGGAGATCGAAGAAATGTTGCTAGGAAAGTTACCAGACATCCGAAATACTAGATCTGGCCAAGAGCTTATCGCTATTGGTGTCGAACAAGGGATCGAAAAGGGTATTGAACAAGGTATTGAACAAGGTATTGAACAAGGTATTGAACAAGGTATTGAACAAGGTATTGAACAAGGGATCGAACAAGGGATCGAACAAGGGATCGAACAAGGGATCGAACAGGGAATCGAACAAGGGATCAAAAAAGGTCGCGAGGAGGGTATAGATCAAGGCAAGCTGGTTGGTCAGGTCCAGCTGTTGGAATCACTTT
>Ga0209181_10007993_pt1 | contig 14316 bp, 10 predicted proteins | sample MAT05_FD_187208 | JGI IMG/M metagenome (GOLD analysis project Ga0209181, IMG submission 187208) | Freshwater microbial communities from Lake Fryxell liftoff mats and glacier meltwater in Antarctica - MAT-05 (SPAdes) (version 2) | ecosystem: Environmental > Aquatic > Freshwater > Ice > Liftoff... | reverse complement strand
AAAGTCTATAGCAACCAACTGAACAGTTACAATAACGGGGTTCAAACAAAAGGTTTAGCAAAGGGATGGTATATTGTAAGGATACTCAATGGAGATGAAGTTAAAAACCTAAAGCTATTAATTGAATAACAGAAAGGAATATTAATCAATTTCGTTTATTAATCAGCTCAAAATATTGTTTGTTTTGAGCTGATTTTTTTTAGGCCGTTGTTAGGGTTATCAAGCTGACCGGGCTTATCAATAAGAGCATCCCTGCCCAGCCAGTCAGGCGAGAATTAACCATACAGATTTATCTGTGGCTACCTGGTTCTCAGGCGTGGCAAAATAAGTTTGATGGCGGTTGATTCCTTTCATAAATTTCCTGGCTTTCTATACATAATTACTAACCTATATTTTAGCTATTAACATTGTGTGTATATTTGGTGAGCGGCTATTTCTTTTTCACAACAAACTCCCTTTAGCAACAACCTTATAGTAAACTCTAATCTTTAAATATACCTTATGTGTAAATTATTTTTGCTTACTTTTTTTTCAACTCTTATTACGGCGGGAACATTTTCCCAAACCACGAATCAGCCTGATACAAATCCTATTCAAAAAAATGCTATAGAAATTGATGGAAAAGTATTTGAGAAAGTGGAGAGTGAGGCTGAATTCCCCGGAGGACGAAATGACTGGATATCATATTTGCAGAATAACTTAAGAGCAGATGTTCCGGTCAGGAAAAAAGCACCTGCCGGTAAATACCATGTGATTGTCCGTTTCATTGTAGCAAAAGATGGAAAGATTAGAGATATTCAAGCAGAAACTAATCATGGATATGGAATGGAAAAAGAAGTAATCAGGATAATAAAAAACGGACCAAAATGGATACCTGCTCAGCAAAATGGCCGCCCTGTAAATGCGTATAGACGTCAACCAATCACTTTTGAAGTAACAGAAGAATAATTATCAATAACAAAAAAAGTAACCACCTAATTTTTATAAATAAGAATCTCATTTATGGAATATTTCAGGATTATTAAAATAAAAACAACCGAAGATCATATACAGAAATCTTTAGAACTAAATAATCTCGGCGAAATAAGTACCCAGCTTTTTAATTTGGATGCCCCGGGTGAGGAAGTATCAAATATTGGTGGTATTTGGGGAGAATTTACTTTGTCTCGCAGCAAAATAAAAGGAGGGATTCGCTTTGCGCTGTTAGAGTGTCCTAATGCACTATGCTGGACAATCACAACCGGGTTTCATCAGGAACCCGGAACAATAGCTATTCATTTAACAATAAACCGGCTGCAAATTAACCAGGAATTTAATGAAGAAATTGAAGAATTTTTAGATGACCATTGCGTCCGCCTGCAAGAATTTTTATCAATAGAACAAATATGAAAATTATAATGGAGGGCTAACACCGTTTATAAAATATAGCTGATAAATACTAAACCAAAAGTTAGTGGTTCTTTAATAAGATCGGAAAATTTCCAATTGGGCATTTAAATAAAGAAGTTAAACAAAAATATAAAAATTCCGTAATGTGCTAATCCGAAAAGCCGGCGTCTTTTACATGCCAAGTTTCATATACAAGAATTCAAGCGGTCATTGAAATAACTGTAACATGGCTCAAATGAAAGTTGCATTCAACAAGGTTTTTTTAAAGCATTACAGGACGTTGTTAACTTTGACCAGGCTGGGCTTTTCGCAATTTTGTTCTTACAGCCATTAAATACCTGCTGAGAAACCCTAATGAGACAAAATAGGACAATAAAAAAGTGCCTTACAGACCGCATTTGTTTTCTACACAATGAGTGCGGCCATCTAATTTAACTTCCTTTCTATCTACTATTATGGCAATTTAAAAAATATGTTCTAATATTTTATACTCGTGCAACATCTTCGCCAGAAATAGCTATTCCTGATGCAGAAAACTTCTCCCGCTCATGGTATTAAAAACTTAAAATATACAAATGTTAAATATAACCCGTTACCTGCGTTTGCTCTAAAGGATAGGCTATATCCAGCAATAAATTCCCTAAGTTTGTAGCCGACATCCATCACTATCTTTATGTTATACAAACCAAAATTGCTTACATTTTAATGGTTCCGGACTGTTTTTAAAAAAGAAAATAGTTGGTTACATTTTTATAGTTAGCTTTTACCAATTAATACATGAATTCAGTAATCATGATAAATATCACAAAACTTTCCAGGTTATTTTTACTTGCTTCTACAACGGGTATTTTTTTCTGTGGCTGCAAAAAGGATAACAATCCATCCGTTAATCCCACAAATTATAAACTTGCTTATTCGGAGGCTGTTTTATACCCGCTGGGTGAAGTAAACGAGCTACAGGTGGTAAGCCCGGTTACGGCAAAGAATGGCTTGTACACCTCTTTCCCCGAGGGGTTAGATATCAATCCTGTAAATGGTAATATCAATATTCATGAAAGCGAAACTGGTATAAATTACCGGGTATTTTTCAGCAGTTCAGATGGAAGCATAAAAGATTCAACACTGATAGCCATATCCGGCATCAATTTCCTGGACGGGTTGTACAAAATAAATTCAAACGATTCTATTGTTAATCCCGTTTACAATGCTGCTATTGCCAATGCTATGCCTGGCATAAACAATGGATCTTTGTTTGATGAAGGCGGGGGTTGCAACAGCGGCGGATGTGCCGTAAATGTGGCCAACGCAAAAATAAATTTAGCCCAAACGGTAAGGAACGGAACCTTTGGCTCGTCACCTGTAAATGGTGTGAGTAAAGATTTTACACTTAATTTTCGTATAAATGACCGCAGCGGAAAGGGCGGAAATAAAACAAAAATTAAAGTATTCTATTTTAATAAACTGAGCGACATAACCCAACAGGTTTGGGATTTACTAAATGGGCGAAACGGCACAATAGTAAACAGTTTTAATAACAGCAACAATACATCCATCCAGGGTTTTACTGCAGGAAATATTACAGAGACTGCCCGCACAGGCAAGGGAAGAAGACCACCCTGTATAGTAATCCTCAGCCAATAGCCAGCTAACAAAATAGTAGGGTAAACAATTGCTATCTTTGAAGGCAAGTGTTTATAATGAACAGAACTTTCAGCGTTATATGTTTGTTTTTTTCGGGTATGTTGTTGCTTTGCGGCCAGCAGCAGAATATTCCATCTTATTATACTGAATTTTACCGGCAGGCAGAAAGCTATTACAACACCGACAATCCAACCAGCCGCACCGACAGCCTGGCCCTGGTAAACTATCAAAAAGTAATTACGCTGCTACTGCAGAAAAAGGAGAATGAAAATCTATTGGTTGAATGTTATACAAAAACAGGTATCCTTTACCAGGCAAACAATCACGATTCTGCAGCGATCAATAACTTTTTAAAGGCAAACAGTTTTAAACAGGTTGCCTCATTATTGCCAGACTCTTTATTTTTTCAGCCAAATCTTTTTGCAGGCGCTTCTTACTATACCGTTGGCAACTACGACTCTGCTTTATTTTTTTTTAAGCAGGCAGAAAAAATAGTCAATCAATATAAGCGCTTGCCAGAGGCAGAACGGTTGTATAATAAAATGGGTGCATTGTATTACCAGTCTGGCAATTACAGGCAAAGCATCAACTACTTTAATAAATCAATCAGCCTGTTAAATCCTGTGGCTGATGGCTACACCGATTTTTTGGTGCAGTACAAAACAAATTTGGGTGCTGCATATTTTAAGCTGAAGGAATATGATAAGGCAATGGATATTTATGAAAGCCTGCTGCCACTTAAAACAGCCACCAGGCCATCTGTTTTGCACAATATTGGCAGTATTTACCTGGAGAAAGGCGACTACGCCAGGGCACTTCAATATTTGGCCCCGCTGCAATACAACCAGCAATTTAAACTTACAGATTTCGCCCGCATTTACATTAATCTCAAAAAAACGGACTCAGCAAAATACTATCTGGACAGTGCCATTGCCGAAAATAAAAAAATGAACGGCACCCGCAAAAATATTACACAGGGGCTGGCTTTAAAATTTTACGGAGATATTGAGGCCGGGCAAAATAATATGCTGCAGGCGTTAAATTATTACCAGCAGTCTATCATACAATTTGATCCCGATTTTTTTGAAGAAGATATGCTTAAAAATCCTACTCAGTTTAATGGGATACACTCTTCCTTTAATTTGTTTGCAGTGCTGATAGCAAAAGCAGAAGCATTTAAACTACTATACGTAAAAGAAAAAAATAGTGTCATGCTCTCTGCTGCCATGGATGCCTACAAAGCTGCCTTTAAGCTGGCAGAATATGTAGAGCGTTTTTTAGATACAGATGAAGCCAGGTTGTTTTTAAAAAAAAATGTAGAAGACAGCTATTCGGGCGCAGTTGAAACTGCCATAGAGGCTTACGAGATAACCGCTAAAAAAGAATACCTGCACGAAGCGTTTGTATTCAGCGAAGCCAGCAAAGGCTCTATCCTTCAAACAAACAGGCAGCAACTACAAATTGGGCAGATTACCGGAATACCACAGGATCTGGTGCATGAAGAAAGAAATATTAAAGCCAATATTGCCAGGTTAACATTACAGGCTGCTGCAGTTACGGACAGTATAGGGCTTGCGCATATACAGCAACAAGTAAGTGATTTTGAAATTAAATTATCCAGGGTACAGGAAAAGCTAAATGAAAACCCCCGGTACAACCAACTGAGATATAACTACCAGGCCCTTTCCGTTAAAGAAATACAGGAAAATTTTATAGGCGCCAATACCGCCTTGCTTAGTTATTATTTTACAAAGCAACACCTGGTTAGCTTTGTAATTACGTCGGACGATTTTCTATTCAGTAAAGCACCAACAGATTCTTTTTTAACCAGCAAAATAATTGCTGCAAGGGTTGCGCTTGAGCAAAGCGGTAGCTATGATAAAACAGCCGCAGGAGAAATCTCACATTTTTTATTTAACCGGTTAATAAAGCCGGTGTATGCTGCTATAAAAAATAAAAAAAAGTTGGTCATCATACCTCACAATGAGCTGCATTATATTCCGTTTGAAATTGTAGAAAATCCGGCAACAGGAAACTGGTTGCTCAAAGACTTTGCAATAAGTTACAATTACTCAGCTTCCTTTTTGGCTAAAAAGGAAAATACCAATAGCCATCCACAGGTTCTTGCGTTTGCTCCTTTTACTCAGGCACTTGCTTCGATAGATAATTTGCCGGAAAATAGTTTTACCCCGTTAGGTGCATCCGGGGCGGAAGTACAAGCACTCAGTGGAAATATACTTACAGATACGGCTGCTACAAAAAGCAACTTTTTAAAGTTTTCGCAGCAATACGAAATTATCCACCTTGCCACACACGCCAATGCAAACGACAGCATTCCGGTTGAATCTTTCATTGCTTTTTATCCCCGGAAAAATGGCACCGGCATGCAAAACAGGCTTTACCAGCCCGAAATTTCTAATCTGAATCTTTCCAAAACTTCGCTGGTAATTTTGAGTGCCTGCGAAACAGGCAAAGGTAGCCTGGTAAGCGGGGAAGGTATCATGAGTTTATCCAGGGCGTTTTCTTATGCCGGCTGCCAGAGCGTAATAACTTCTTTATGGAAGGCAGAGGATAATGCAACGGCTTTTATTATGCAACAGTTGCACAAATACCTGCAGCAGGGAATGGGCAAAGATGAAGCGCTGCAAAAAGCAAAACTAGCGTACCTGGAAAGTGATAAAGTGGACGCACGTTTTAAAACGCCTGATTTTTGGGCCAACCTTATTTTAGTGGGTGATCCTTCCCCAATTTATAATAATAACGACCATCCTTTTTACTGGCTGTTTGCAGCAATATTTGTTTTGGCTGCATCATTCTTTTCCGCCAGGAGATTTAATAGAAAAAAAGTTTATCAAAAAGAAACTGCTTTACCAGATCCAAATGAATAATAAATTATCAGCCATTATTGTTTCCAGTTGAGCAGTTGCAGCTTCTTTAAAAACCAGTAGCTTACTTTATTATTGTAAGTATGCGCCTTGTTGTTGTGAATTTTTTGAAACAGTGGCAATGCCTGTGGCAGGTCATTATTTTTTAAACAGGAAAGCGCAAGATAATATTCAGCATCGTCTGATAATAAATTTGTGTTATTGATGTTATTTTTATTCAGTGCGTTTTTGAAACAGATAATCGCCTGTGCATAATTTTCTTTTACAAGGTATGACTGCCCGGCAAAAAAATTGTCTTTTACAGAGGCCTCCGTTGACAGTTTAAAGTGGGCAATTGCGGAATCATATTTTTTTTCGGCATAAGCTTTTTCAATGGAAGATGATGTTTCTGCACCTCGGAATGTGGGAGCCGTATATTGGTTGTAATGCTCCGTATACAATCCATTTGCCGATACACTAAAGTATTGGTAAAGGCCAAATAAGCCCAGCAATACAATAATGCCTGCCGCAATTTTCATCAACTGCCGGGGCATATGCCTTACAATGGCCGGTTGCTTTACGGATAGCGTGTTCATCTCTTCCATCATCTCTTTATGTATACCTGCCACGCTGGCTGATAAGCCATATTTCTTTACTATGTCTGTAGCCAGTAAAAGATTTTCCAGTTCTGCCTGCATCGTTTCATCGGCCTTTAGCTCTTTTTGTAACAATGCTTTTTCAGCGTCGTTCATTCCGCCATCAATGTATTGTATAAGCCTTTCGGTTTTTGTAAAATTATTGCTCATGTTGCAAAGCTGATTTTAAGGTTTTGGCCAAAGCAGGGTTGGCAGTTAATAGCTGCTCCAGGTTCTTAAGGCATTTATGTTTTTTGTTTCTAAGCACCTGTTCGTTTTCGTAATTCATTGTTTGCACTATTTCTTTCATCGAAAGATTTTCATAATAAAAAGCGAGTAGTATTTTTTTACATACATCACCCAGTTTGTCCATCACCGTTAGTACCTGCTGCTGAGCTTCCCTTCCGGTAATATAATCGCCGCTGCCGGCATCTGCCGGTTCCCTGGCCATTTCAAATTTTGTTTCCCTAACTGCCAACCGGTTTCTTCTTTTGAGTTCGTTTAGCCACATATTTTTATTAATAGAAAATAAAAAAGTTTTTATGCTGGAGTCGCCCCGAAATTTGTTCCTTTGCACCAGCTCAATAAAAGCAACAATCACTTCCTGGAAAATATCCTCTGCATCCTGCCGGCTTCCCTGATTTTGTAGTATATGCACACTTAAACTTTCAAAATGAGCGCTGTACAAAAATTTAATCGCTTTACCCATTGTTGCATTCTCTTTAATCATATCCATCAGCCCGCTGTCATCGTAAATACTGTCTTTATCCATTCAATGCACAATTAATAGTAAATAATGAGGTTGCTTTTGTAACCAGTTTATAAAATAAAATTTTTAACCGGAAATAAAACTAATGCCAAATTAACCATAATATACTGATAAGGCCTCTGCCAGGTTCCTTTGATGCTATGATTAAATAAATAATAAAAAAAACAAGATGGGTGGTTACATTTCATACCCCTGCATTTACCAATATGTATAACAACCGTTTTTAACCAAAAAAAATGTATATCATGAAAAAGACATTCGCAGTATTGGCAGCATTTACCTTTCTTTTTTTAGCATCATGCAAAAAGGCAGATGTAACAAATGCTTCAAACCCGGCCGAAGCAATTAACGTAATTCCTCAAAGTGCTGTTCCTGCGCCTGTGGTTACAGCATTTACAGCAAGATTTGCCGGTGCAACAGAAGTGGAGTGGCATAGAAACAGCAGTTTATTCCAAGTAGAGTTTAACCACAGCAGCCGGCGCCATTCGGCCAGCTTTGATGATAACGGCCATCATAACGAAGATCATATTACCTGTATGAGCGGAGCTGTGCCGGCAGTTGTATTGGCGGCTTTCAGAACCAGGAATCCGAACGACAGTGTGTATGAGTGGAAATTAACCAGTGATGGTAAGTGGAAAGCGCATTTTAACCGCAACGGCGTAAAATGGGAAACTACTTTTAGCGCCACCGGCACTTTTATTTCTGAAGAACATGACTGACCTTTTTAATATGCAAGATCCAAAATTCTAAAAAACCAGGGCCGCTTTTAAAAGCGGCCTTTTTTACGCAGCAGCGTAGTTCGTATTAGCAAGAAACTTCTTTTTTGTCTCTTGACAAAGTAAATTCTCTTCAGTATTTTTTCTGCTACGCACATTTGCATAAAGCTGCAAATAGCAACTATGAAAAAGAGAATACCCGATATCATCCTTACATTATTGGGTGTTGAAGGTCTTGGTGTCCCTGTGGGCAATGTCATTAGGTTAAGGATTTAGAAAGCTGGGTTCCAACTTTCTAATCTAACTAACTAAAATTACAAATTTAGAAACCCATAGCAAAGCATATTAGACCACCACTACAAACCAACTCTGCAAATCTTTATAATGCTTCTAACCAAAATGAATGGCCTTTGCTAATTAAAAAAAGAATTTGGACAGAAGCAAATAGAGTATGATTTAAATTATCTGGCGCAACGCAGGAGGCTGCTGCCTAAAGGCTGGTAAAAAAACGCAGCAATGTTATCATTGTTTTTGATCTGTCGCACTTATTTGATTTATAAATTAGTCCAATACATTTCTATCGGCATTTACCAAACCCTGCCGCAAAAAAGCTACATGAAATTTCAGCCTCCTCACATTGGCCTAAAATGAAATTCCATTTGATATTAAGTCATTCCTTAAATAACAATACCGACCCATTTTAAAAGGCCGGTATTGTTACAAGAAATCTTCTTGTTGTTGCTCTAAAGATTTGGTTGATCGGATTTACCGAACGCCGTCTATAATATTTGAAAACGCAACCCTTTATATACAACTCCACTATTAGCGGATAATTGTATCAAATATTGACCTGCAGGCAATTTTTGAATATCGTAACTAAATTGCTTTACATTATTAAGCATCTTTAAACTTCCGTCAATTAACTGACCATTGGCACCGTAAAGTTTTATAACATAATTTCCATTAAAATTATTCACTTCAGATCTGATATATAATTCCTTTTGCTGCCTGGCCAAAGGATTAGGATATAACAAAATGCTGGCTGAAACAGCTCTGCTGTTGTTACAACCACCGGTAATTTTTTTCACCATACTATACTGATATCTTCCATCCAGGTCGGTAGACTTTACTCTTAGAAATAAATAGTTCGCATTTTTTAAACTATCCTCCGGCACAATTAAAAACCTGTATTGCGAAAGATTGGCTGCCGGCAAAACAGCTTTTGTTATAAAATGTGTGCCATCTGCACTTATCTCCAATTCATATTTATCTACATTAATTTCATTTTGTGTAAATACAGTTGCCAACAATGTACATTCCTGTTTACGTATAGTAAGATCAGTAAAATTAACCGGAAGAGGCCCACCCTGGCGTTCTATAATATTGTAAAGGAGCGCTGTAGTATTATTAGCACCATTTTCGTCCGATAAAATAACAGTAGTATTATGATTAGTAATAAGAAAGTTGGTGGTGACAGTAGAGCTGCCAAGGATTGTGCCCTTTACCTGGAATGTAACGGTATCTGCAAAATTTCTGGGTAATGTTGCTATAAGATCCCCGGTGATTTGAATCTGGCCACCGGACAATTGGGCTGTCCAATGAAAATAATTACCCGTGTTTATCGTGTTTAAATTAAATGCAGGGTCTAATATCATTTTTGATCCAAGACCGATTAAAATTTTGCAGGTTCCCGGCGGAAGCGCATTAACCAGGTTGTAATTAATAATAGGCACTTTTAATTCTACCACGCTATCAATTGGGATTTGCAAAGGGTTTAAAGGAAGCATATTTAAAGTGCTGGTCCGCATTAAATTTACTGCAGGATCTGCAATAACAGCCTGTGCAAGCCCTTTGCATATAAAGGAGAGCATAAGTAATGATGTAAAAAATAAATTTTTCATATAGTTGTGTTTTATTCAGTAAGGTTAAACCAATATTGGTAAACTGAGGCATACAGTAAGGGCCTGTTTATCTTTTAAGAATTTTTATCCCGGATACCGGGATCTACTATGCAGTTTAGAAAATTAATAAGTTGTGAGGTGACTTTTTATAGGGGCTGGACGAGATGACTTTTTATAGGGACGGGATGAGGTGACTTTTTATAGGGGCGGGATGAGGTGTAAAAATAAATGCTTTTGTGCGCTTGGGCATTAAGCAATTGTTATTGTTGTATTACTAATTATTTAAAAAAGGAGCTGACAGAATTCGTTATTCTTCAGACGCCGGGCCATTACTGTTTTTCTTAAAGTCTTTTAAATAATGCCTGCTTTTTTTCATCAACCTTCTTATGGAATGTTTATGATTTTCAAATTGCCGGATGTTCTCTGATACCTGTTGTAAAGAAGTTTTATAATTGGCATATATCTCTTTTAATTCCTTCTCTTTTTCAACTACAGTTTCAAACTGATCTTCCGGCAAAACAGGCGTACCCACCTGCCTGAGGTTGCTTAGAGAGTCTAATAGTATTTTGAATTCTGCTGTTCGTATGCCCTGCATAACTTTATAAAGTATTAAAAAGAAGTAATGCTTTAAATGAAAAAATTATTGGAGCATGATATTACAAAATAATGGGTATGTTTTTTAACAACCGGCATTAATAAACTATTATCTTAATGTTATGTAATGTCTCTTTGCCTTAATACATATAATCCAACCTGTCCTGTATCAATTTATCATGATCAACGTTTACCAGGCATACTTACGGGAAGATCATATAAATCATTTAAAAAAGACATGCATGAAAAATCATGCATGTCCTTACTAATTAAAAAACCTTAAAAATATTACTAACCCTTAAAATTTCTCAAACTTCAGTACGCTTGATTCTGTACCGTTGGTATTCAATACTATAATCAGGTATTTTCCTGCAGCAATGTTACCAAAATCATAAGTGAAATTGCTGGCAAAGTCCAACTGCAATTCCTTTGTCTGCAGTAGTTTACCTGCTAAGTCAAACAGGCTGATTTTGTATTTACCCAGCAGCTTGCCCTGTAGCACACTAATGTTTACAGCTTTAACATTCCTCGCAGGGTTAGGATACACTGCAAGTTTTAAATTACCATTTGTAACAGAAGGATCTACAGGCACTCTTTTACCAACCTGGTACGATAAAGCGCTTACATTGTTTGCACCATTTTCGTCGCTCAACACAGTGGTTGTAGCGTGGTTGGTAATTAAAAAATTAGCCGTCACAACAGCCTTTCCTTCTTCCTTTACTTTTATGCGAAAAGAAAGATCTGCTGCCTGTATGTTTGCAGGAAGGTTGTTTACCAACTCACCTGTAAGTTCTACCTGGCCATTTGATTCTACAGAAGTCCATCTGAAATAGTTACCAAGGCCTGAATTTAAAACATCAAAACCGGGATCAACCATAAATTTAGAACCAAGTCCTACTTTAATTTTGCAACTGCCGGCAGGTAATTCCATGCCATGATTTACAAATGCTACGGGTAATTTTAATTTTACCAACTGGTCTGTCTGCAGGTTATTGGCATCCACTGTGTTTCCGGAAAAATCGGTTATTTCCATTTGGGCGAGTTTGGCATCAGCAATTACTGCTGACTTACCCTGCCCAATGCTGCTGAGCGAAGCTACCAGTAAGCCGGCGGCTAAGAGGCTCTTAAGGCTCATACTCTTATTTTTTACTTTACTTTTCATGATAGTATTTTTAAAATAGTTTTATAACAAAGGGGATTGGTTACCCCTTTGTTGTATTGTTATTATTTACTCTGCAGAAAAAACAATTGAAGCAAGGTTATTGCTCAGGTTCAGTTCACCATTTGCTTTTCTTAACCTAGAACTCAACGTAAATGTAGAGATGTCAGACGTGTTCCTTGTTAAGGTAACGGCTACTCTTACCAGTTGGTTACAAAGTAAAGTACCTGGGTTAGATGCATTTAATGGATCAGTTAAGATGATAGAAACAAAAGCAGGGTTGCTGTTATCAATTTTCCATCTTGTGTTGTCAAGATTGTAAACGGTAGCACCAACAGTAGTTGTGAACAATGTTGGATTGAAACTGATTGTGAAACCAGCAACCTTATTGATTCTTATTGTATCTCCCACTGCTGAGTTACCACCAATTTCTGCCACATTGTACACAATAGTTTGAGATACGCCAGGAGTTGCAAACAAGCTACCTGTAACATCATTACCTAAAGAGATATCAGGTATTCCGCCTACAGGCTGAGTGATTACGATGGCTGCAGTAGTTGTTGTACAACCGTTGTTGTCTGTAACAGTTACAGTGTAAGAACCAGCAGTTAAGCCAGTGAAGATACCACTGTTAACACCAGTTGTGTTTACTGTAGGACCAGCGATTGTGTAAGTGTAAGGAGCAGTACCACCTGCTGCAGATACGGTGATTGTACCAGTTGTTGCACCAAAGCAGATGATATTTGTGCTGCTGATGCTGGCAGTAGGCAGAGTCAATACAGTAGGCTGTGTAATAATCACAGTGATTGTTTGGCTGCAAGCTGCAAGAATGCCATCACTTGTAGCAGAAGCTGTGATAGTGTAAGTACCGGGAGCCAGGTTGCTCAAAGTGAAGTTGTTGTTTCCGGAAGCTACACCTGTTGTATTAGTATAGCCGGCAGGACCAGTAGTAAGTACGCTTGTACCAGAAGTTACCGTAACATTGATGATACCGTTTGCAGCACCGTTACAAGTAACGTTCACCTGAGTTTTGCTCAATGTGATAGGCAAAGTGTATTGCAAAGTAGACGTGTTATTCAGAAGATCATCATCAGCCAATGTTTGTAATACGTTGGTAATAACAATGTTTGAAACCACGTTAGAACGGCATGCTGAATCACCTTTAACCCTGAAGGTAGCGATATTATCAAAATCAGCAGGGATAGTAGCACTCTGAACACCAGTGATGATAACGTTTCCGTTAACTACAGACTGAGTAAAGGTAAAATAAGCGCTCAAAGGAGCAGTAGCCAGGTTAAAGCCTGGGTTAAGAACCAGTTTAGAACCAAGATTAACCGTGAAGTTGATAGTACCATTAGGTACAACATTAAACTGGTTACGGTTATAGAAAGGAATGTTGATGTCGTAAACAGCAGCAGAAGGAGCAAGCATAAGGCTGTTTGCACTTTGTGCAGCACCTGTTGTTGTTGTAAAGTACATCTGACCTACTGCAGGATCGGCAGAAGCGATACCTGGGTTAGCCAGTGTAAGAGCTGCACTTACTGCTGTACATCCGTTTGCATCAGTAGCAGTAAATGTGTAAGAACCAGCCAATAAACCAGTGAAAACACCAGAAGCAGCACCAGTTGTGTTAGTGGTAGTACCCGAAGTGATTACAAAAGTTTTAGCACCTGTACCACCCACTGCACTTACAGTGATAGTACCTGCGCCACCTGGAACAGCGATAGCAGTTGTAATAGCCGCAGTAGCTGAAACCACTGCAGGAGCAGTTACAATAACAGCAGCAGCAGTAGCAGAACAAACAGTGTTAGCTGTTTCTCTTGCAACAACTGTGTAAGAACCTGCAGTTACGCCAGTGAATGTTCCGCTGGCCTGGAATGCACCACCATTTAAACTGTACTGGTAAGTTCCGGCAGGGGCCGCAACAGCAGTAATAGTTGTTGTACCAGCATTACATAAAATAGTGCCTGCGGTGGCAGATACACCTGTAATGAAACAAGCGGCAGGGTTGTTAAGAACTAATGTTGAAGTGTTAGTACATCCGTTTGCATCAGTAACTACAATAGTATAGGTACCTGCAACTACAAGTGGGCCATCAAAAGTGTGTGGGTTATTGTTGGCGTCCGAATCGTAACCTGCAGGACTTGTAGCAGAGATAGTAAGTATACCAGTTCCGCCAGACCCGGTTACAGTAAATCCACCTGCTCCGCCAAATACAGAGATGGGTGTCGTAATAACTGTAGAAACGCTAATTGCAGACGGTTGAGAAACCGTTACAGCAGTTGAAGTAGCAGTACAAGTTGGAGAAGCAACTTCTCTTGCAGTAACGGTGTAAGGAGATCCGGCTGCGTTTACTGTGAAAGTATTTGCTGCCTGGAAAGCACCACCGTTTAAGCTGTACTCAACTGGATTTGATGTACCAATTGCAGTTGCAGTTAAAGTAGTAGTACCACCATTACAAGCGATAGTTCCTGCGGTAGCAGAAACTGCTATGGCGCAGGCTGGAGCTGCAATAACTGTTATAGATGATGTTGCAAAATCATCAACGTTATTATTGCCATTTGGCTGAGGCCCACTTACTGCACAAGTTGCACCCCCATAATTTATCTGAACCTGACACTGAGTAGGACCACCGATATTTGTGCCCT
>Ga0209181_10007992_pt1 | contig 14326 bp, 12 predicted proteins | sample MAT05_FD_187208 | JGI IMG/M metagenome (GOLD analysis project Ga0209181, IMG submission 187208) | Freshwater microbial communities from Lake Fryxell liftoff mats and glacier meltwater in Antarctica - MAT-05 (SPAdes) (version 2) | ecosystem: Environmental > Aquatic > Freshwater > Ice > Liftoff... | reverse complement strand
TGTGACTTTATTATTACCGTTAGATGACACAAATGCTGCCGCGTTTCTTGCCACGAATCGTGCGCCGCCCGCAAAGGCGAGGAAAATCGGCGTCCTGTCGGCGCGCCGCCGGTCAGGCGCAACATGCGTGCCAGCTGTATGGGAGTCAAATTTGTGACAATGACAGTCCGCGTTGTCATATGACTGCAATGTTGAGATTACAGACTAGACTTATCTTCCTTTATTCGGGTGCTACGATGAAGCCTTTGCGACTTTCTCTATTGTCTGCGCTGATGGCAAGCTTGGCCGCATGCGGCTCGCAAGAGTCTGACACTTCGGCAACCGACGCGGCGAGCACCAAACCGACGCCCGCAACGCCGGCAACCGCCGCGCAGGTCATCCAACTTGACGGCTCTAGCACGGTTTATCCGATCAGCGAGGCGATCGCGGAAGAATTCCAAATTCAAAACCAGGGCACCTACAAAGTGACGGTAGGCGTTTCCGGCACTGGCGGCGGTATGAAGAAGTTTTGCCGCGGCGAATTGGACATCGCCAATGCGTCACGACCGATCCAAAAGACAGAAATGGCCGATTGCGCTGCCGCTGGCGTCACCTATTACGAACTGCCGGTCGCTTACGACGCGCTCACCGTGGTGGTCAACCCACAGAACGCTTTTTTGTCGACCATTACCATTGATCAGCTGAAGAAAATCTGGGCGCCCGAATCACAGGGCACAATTACCCGCTGGAACCAAATCGACCCGAGCTGGCCAGACGCCGAATTCAAGTTATACGGCGCGGGCTCAGATTCGGGTACCTTCGACTATTTCACTGAAGCGGTGGTCGGCAAGGCCAAATCCAGTCGCGGTGACTACACGGCTTCTGAGGATGACAACACGCTGGTGCAGGGCGTTGCCCAAGATTTACAGGCGCTTGGCTATTTTGGCTACGCCTATTACGCTGAAAATCAGGACAAACTCAAGGCCTTGTCCGTGTCGGCCAACGGCGCCGCGGGCGTATTGCCAAGCGAAGCCAGCGTGATTGATGGCAGTTACACGCCACTTGCAAGACCGATGTTTATCTACGTAAGCGCCAAGTCCGTTGCACGCGCCGAAGTACGTCAATTTCTTGACTTCTACTTTGCCAACGTCGCCGAACTAGCGCGCGAGGTGCGCTACGTTCCACTGCCTGCGGCGGCCTACGAGATAGTTAAGAAACATCTAGCCGAGGGCAAAATGGGCACCGTGTTTCACGGCGAGCCAGCCACCGCCATCACCATCGAAGAGTTGTTGAAGCGCGAATCCAGCCTGTAATGCGCGCAGGTTAGACTTGATGGCTTCGACCGATTCGCGACGGAAGCAAAACGCATGGCAGACGCGCAAGCCCCCCCAGTGATAGCTGGGCGACTCGCCCATCGGCGCTCTCGACACCTGCGCGAGCGTTTTATCGAGGCGCTGCTGCTAGCGGCAGCGCTGGTCGCGGTGGCGACCACCTTGGGCATTGTCTTCATCTTGCTGAAGGAGTCGCTGAGCTTTTTCAGCCAGGTGTCCATCGTTGATTTTTTCACCGACAGCCAATGGACACCGCTGTTCTCAGACGCCCATTTTGGTATTTGGGTGCTGCTGTCGGGCACCCTGACTAGCTCAGCGATTGCCTTGTCGCTGGCGATTCCGCTGGGTACGGTGCTGGCGATTTATTTGTCGGAGTTTGCCAGCCCGCGCGTACGTGAAGTTGCCAAACCCACACTCGAACTGCTGGCCGGCATTCCGACCATCGTATTTGGCTATTTCGCGCTGTTTTTTGTGACGCCGATGCTGAAAACCTTTATCCCTGGTCTACCGGGTTTCAATTTGCTATCGGCAGGCTTAGTGATGGGTGTGATGATTGTGCCGTACATCTCGTCGATATCAGAAGATGCCATGCGCGCCGTGCCGATGTCGCTGCGCGAAGGGGCCTTCGCGATGGGTGCCACGCGTTTGCAGACGGCGCTGACCGTGGTCGTGCCTGCCGCTTTCTCTGGCTTGGCGGCGGCCTACATTTTGGGCATTTCACGCGCTGTTGGCGAAACAATGATCGTTGCAGTTGCCGCCGGCAATCAGCCCAACCTGACCTTTAATCCTATGGATCAGGCGGCCACGATTACCGCGTACATCGTACAAGTCGCCAAGGGCGATTTACCGCATGGCAGCGTTGGTTATCAGACCATTTTTGCTGCCGGACTCACCTTATTTGTCCTGACGCTGTGTTTTAACCTGCTGGGTTATTGGCTGCGCCGTCGTTATCGAGAGGTGTACTAATGGCCGTCGCCGCCGATTTACGGGTCACTATTGCGCGCGCCAAACGCCGCGATGTAATGTTTGTGGCATTGGGCGTGGCCGCATTGTTGTTTGCCGCCTGCACCTTTGTGGCTTTGTTCGTCGATATGATTAGCAGTGGCTGGACACGCTTGAATCCAGACTTTTTCACCGAATTTGGCTCACGTCGAGCTGAACGCGCTGGCATTCTGGCTGCCTGGGTGGGTTCTTTCGCGGTAATGATTGTGACCGCATTATTTGCGGTGCCGCTCGGCGTGGCTGCCGGCATTTATCTGGAAGAGTACGGCTCGCGTAATCGATTGACTGCGCTGATCGAGATCAATATCAATAACTTGGCTGGCGTCCCGTCCATTGTCTATGGATTATTGGCGCTAGGTTTATTTGTACACACTTTTGGATTAGGCGCCAGCGTGCTTACCGCCGGTCTTACGCTGTCTTTGTTGATCTTGCCAGTAGTGATCGTTGCCACCCGTGAAGCCATTCGGTCGATACCTGGTGCCGTTCGCGAAGCAGCCTACGCACTTGGGGCCACGCGCTGGCAGATGATCCAGCACCATGTTCTGCCTTATTCCATGCCGGGCATTTTAACGGGTGTCATTATCGGTTTATCGCGCGCCATCGGCGAAACCGCACCCATCATTACGATTGGCGCGGTTAGTTTCATCGCTTTTCTGCCGCCAGCACCGTTGACTAGCGACCCGCCGTTTCTTAGTTTCGATTGGTTGGCTTCGCCGTTTACCGCAATGCCCATTCAGATCTTTAACTGGACCTCGCGCCCGGAAGAGGCCTTTCAGGCGAATGCTTCTGCTGCAGCCCTGGTGTTGGTGGGGATGACGCTGCTGATGAACGCCATCGCGATCTGGCTGCGTTACCGGCTGCGCCGCAACCTTAATTGGTGAATAACAACATGAACGACGAGCCCAAACGGCCTGATCTAGCGACCCTGGCGAAAAAAGCCGAGGCTTGCGAGCTGAACTTTTTCTACGGCGCTAAACAGGCGCTCAATAAGATCAATTTGCCGATTTACGACAAGCGCGTCACCGCATTAATCGGACCAAGTGGTTGTGGTAAAAGCACCTTTTTACGTTGTTTCAACCGCATGCACGATCTTTACCCGGGCACGCGCTATGAGGGCGAAATTCGCTTTCATCCGGATAACGTCAATTTGCTCGCCAAAGAAGTCGATCCCATTGAAGTTCGCATGCGCTTAGCAATGGTCTTCCAGAAGCCCAATCCCTTTCCAAAGTCCATCTTTGAAAACGTTGCCTACGGTTTGCGAATCCGCGGCGAAAAGCGCCGTACGGTGCTGATGGATCGGGTTGAAGAAGCGCTAAAAAACGCTGCGCTCTGGAACGAAGTAAAAGATCGCCTGGACGAAATGGCAACCACCCTCTCGGGCGGCCAACAACAACGTTTATGCATCGCTCGCGCGCTCGCCTGCGATCCAGAATTATTGTTATTCGACGAGCCAACCAGCGCCCTGGATCCCATCGCGACTGCCAGTATCGAAGAATTAATCCATCAATTACGCGAAAAAGTGACGATCCTAATCGTCACCCACAATATGCAACAAGCCGCCCGCGTATCCGACTTCACCGCCTATATGTACTTAGGCGATCTCATCGAATTTGGCTGGACCGACGACGTATTTTTCCGACCGCAAAAGAAAAAGACCGAAGACTACATCACCGGGAGATTTGGGTGAGCAGGCGCGGCTTAGCCCGCATGCGGGCTGCGCCTGCGAACGCCCGGCGGCTACGCCGACGGGCCGGACTGAAGCTACATAACTTGCTGGGTATCTCGCGCGGCTTAGCCCGCATGCGGGCTGCGCCTGCGAACGCCCGGCGGCTACGCCGACGGGCCGGACTGAAGCTACATAACTTGCTGGGTATCTCGCGCGGCTTAGCCCGCATGCGGGCTGCGCCTGCGAACGCCCGGCGGCTACGCCGACGGGCCGGACTGAAGCTACATAACTTGCTGGGTATCTCGCGCGGCTTAGCCCGCCATGGCGCACGGCCGAACGCCCGGCGGAAATGCAGGCCATCGACCAACGCATTCACAGCTATGCTCGAATCTAAGACGCTGCGAGCAGCACCAGGAACAAACCATGAACCTCACTGAACATCTGTCCAAACAGTTCGACGCCGACTTGACCGCGTTGCGCACGCGTGTCGTGGAAATGGCGGGGCTGGTTGACGAGCAATTCAAACTTGCCGTGCAGGCCTTGGCCTCTGGCAAAACCATGGTGGCCGATGCGGTGATCGCCAATGATGCGTCGGTCAATGCGCTGGAAGTACGCATAGACGATGCCTGCGCGCATTTGATTGCCAAGCGACAGCCAGCCGCCAATGATCTACGCATGGTGCTCGGCGTCAGTAAAATCGTCTCCGATTTGGAACGGATAGGCGACAAGGCCCGCAAAATCGCTCGACTGACCGCCAAGGTGTACGAAAGTGGCGCCAATGACGCCGGCTGGATAGGCGATATAGAGCGTTTGTCGGAAAGTGCGCGACGCATGTTGCGGGAAGCGCTGAACGCCTTTGTGCGCAGCGATCTACAGGCCGCCGTTAACGTATTGCGGACCAACCGTGATTTTGCGCATGAGACTTCGGCGGTCAGCAGCGAGGTGGTACGCCGTATGTCAGCGCAACCCAGCGACGTGCCGGCGTTGTTGGATATGTTGTCGATTACCCGCGCTGTCGATCGGGTTGCCGACCACGCGGCCAACATTGCCGAACACGTGGTGTACATCGTGCGCGGCACCGATGTGCGCCACGCGACGCTTGAGCAGATCGAAAAGGAAACATCGCTGCGCCGCGCTTAGGCGATTTAAGGCGTCCTGCAACGCTGCTACTGCCCAAAGGTGATCCATCATGCGCGCACTTTTTACCTTTGCCTTACTGTTGTCGTCCACGCTTGTCGCTGGCCCTTTGCCACTCACGCCGGCGCCTGCCGGGGCCAAGGTGTATTTCATCACACCGGCCGCGGATACCACGGTCAGCAATCCCATCACCGTACGTTTTGGACTGAGCGGTATGGGAGTGGCTCCGGCTGGCACGGTGAAGGAAAAAACTGGGCATCACCATTTACTCATTGATGTCGAAACACTGCCGCCGATGGATTTCCCGTTACCAAATGACGCTAATCACGTGCATTTTGGTGGTGGTCAGACAGAGATCACGCTGGACCTGCCGGTTGGTAAACACACGCTGCAATTGCTGTTAGGCGACGCTAACCACATCCCGCATGACCCGCCGATCGTCAGCGAACGCCTTACCATTGAAGTAAAGGAGCCTTAGAAAGGTCTGAGGTTTCTTTGACCCGGATGTTTCATGACTTCGCGCGATGATCGCGCAGGATATGGGTCGCACAAGGGATTTTCCGAAGAAGCGCTTATCCGGCCGGCCGACTGAGCAAAACTCCTTGTGCGGCCGATAGACTAGCGCGGGCGCGTGCAACTTACTGAAATATCCGGGTAAGCAACCAGCTGGCGGGCGCTGAGCCCGCCATTTGCTGCCCTATTCCGCGCGATAAATCTCGCTGCCGGCCTCACGGAACTGCGCGGCTTTTTCTGCCATACCCTGTTCCAGCGCGGCGGTCTCGTCGGCGACGCCTTTTTCGGCTGCGTAATCGCGTACGTCTTGGGTGATTTTCATCGAGCAAAAATGCGGTCCGCACATGGAACAGAAATGTGCGAGTTTGTGCGCTTCTTTAGGCAGAGTTTCATCGTGAAACTCTTTGGCCTTTTCTGGGTCTAGCCCTAAATTAAACTGATCTTCCCAGCGAAATTCGAAGCGTGCTTTACTCAGCGCGTTATCGCGCACTTGCGCGGTTGGGTGGCCTTTGGCCAAATCAGCGGCATGTGCGGCAATTTTGTAGGTCACGATGCCATCGCGCACATCGTGTTTATTTGGCAAGCCCAAATGCTCTTTGGGTGTGACATAACACAACATTGCGGTGCCATACCAACCGATCATCGCCGCGCCTATGGCTGACGTGATATGGTCATACCCGGGTGCGATATCCGTAGTCAGCGGTCCAAGCGTATAAAATGGTGCTTCGCCGCATTCACGTAGCTGCTTTTCCATATTTTCTTTGATCAAATGCATCGGCACATGGCCGGGGCCTTCGATCATCGTTTGAATATCGTGTTTCCACGCAATTTTCGTCAATTCGCCCAAGGTTTCCAATTCGCCGAACTGCGCCGCGTCATTGGCATCGGCAATCGACCCCGGACGTAACCCGTCGCCCAGCGAGAAGGATACGTCGTAAGCCTTCATGATTTCGCAGATTTCCTCAAATCGAGTATAGAGGAAACTCTCTTTATGATGCGCCAGACACCATTTGGCCATAATTGAGCCACCGCGCGATACGATGCCGGTGACGCGTTTGGCGGTCAGCGGGATATATTTCAGCCGCACGCCGGCGTGAATGGTGAAATAACTGACGCCTTGTTCGGCCTGTTCAATCAGCGTATCGCGGAACATTTCCCAAGTTAGGTCTTCGGCCTTGCCATTGACCTTTTCCAACGCTTGATAAATCGGCACGGTGCCGATCGGTACCGGCGAATTACGAATAATCCACTCACGAGTCTCATGAATATGTTTGCCAGTCGACAGATCCATGACGGTGTCAGCGCCCCAGCGGATCGACCACACCATTTTTTCGACTTCTTCGGCGATGGAACTACTCACTGCCGAGTTACCGATATTGGCGTTAATCTTCACCAAGAAGTTACGGCCGATAATCATCGGCTCTAGTTCTGGGTGATTGATATTGCAAGGAATAATGGCGCGACCGCGGGCCACTTCTTCGCGGACAAATTCAGGCGTAACGATCTTTGGCATATTGGCACCAAAGTTCTCACCAGCATGGTGGCGCAGCAGGCTTTGATCGCGAATCTGTTCGATCAACTGATTTTCGCGAATCGCGATGTATTCCATTTCCGGCGTAATAATGCCACGCCGCGCGTAATGCATTTGGCTGACATTAACTCCCGCCTTAGCACGACGCGGCGCATGCAAATGCTCAAAACGCAAATGGGAAGTGGCCGGATCGACTAAGCGCGCGTTACCAAACTTGGAGGTCGGCCCGTCTAAGCGCTCGGTATCACCGCGTTGCGCAATCCACGCCGCGCGCATCGGCAATAAACCGCGGCGCAGGTCAATCGTGACCGAGGGATCGGTGTAAGGTCCACTGGTGTCGTACACAGCAAGCGCCGGGTTGATTTCGGCGCCAAAGGATTTGGGTGTGCTCGCCTGAGAGATTTCGCGCATCGGCACACGCAGATCGTCACGCGACCCATGTGCGTAAATCTTGCGGGAACCCGGAATCGGGCGGACCAAATCAGCCGACAGTTGGTCGGCTTGTTGCATCAGATCGGCAGTTACCGCATTCATCGTCGCGCTCCAGATGGGCAAGGACAAAGCGGCGGCGGACGTGCGGGTAACTAACCGCACATCCGAAGCTCCCTACACCAGCATGACCTGGATCAGGTTCGAAGGGACTATCTCAGCCTAAGCGTTTGCCCGGCACCCCCGCTTCAGAGCGCGGATTGTAGCGCAGCGAAGCGGGGCACGGGGCACGTGGCCACATCTCAGCGCAACTCGCGCGCAAAAAAGGTCCACGCGAGCGCCGTCATAAAGGCGCGTTGCGCGTTGTTGGCAGCGCCGCCGTGGCCGCCTTCGATGTTTTCGTAATACAACACATCGTGGCCTTGGCTCTTCATCTTGGCGACCATTTTGCGGGCATGGCCGGGATGTACGCGGTCATCGCGCGTGGAGGTGGTGAACAGCGTGCGCGGATATTTCACCTCTGCTTTGACGTTGTGGTACGGCGAGAAGGTCTGAATGAACTTCCATTCGTCGGCAATATCTGGGTCGCCGTATTCGCCCATCCACGAGGCGCCGGCGAGCAGCTGGTGGTAACGCTGCATATCCAGCAGCGGCACCTGACAAACAATCGCACCAAACAAATCCGGCCGCATGGTGAGCATATTGCCCATCAGCAATCCACCATTGGAGCCACCCAGCGTGCCCAAATGCGGGGTCGAGGTGACTTTGCGGGCAATCAAATCCTCGGCAACCGCAATGAAGTCCTCATACGCCTTATGGCGATTGGCTTTCAGCGCTGCCTGATGCCATTTCGGCCCAAATTCACCACCGCCGCGAATATTGGCGACCACGTAAACGCCGCCTTTGTTGAGCCAAGCCTCGCCGATATTGGCGCTGTAGTTGGGGGTCATCGACACTTCAAATCCGCCATAGCCGTACAGCACGGTCGGATTTTCGCCATTCAGTTCTAGCGCTTTGGCGGCCACCTGGAAGTACGGCACGCGTGTGCCATCGGCGGAGGTCGCTTGGTGCTGACTGACCGCCAACTTGCTGGCATCAAAAAACGCCGGCAGCGACTTCAACAACTGCGGAGCGCCCTTGCCTACCTCGCCGTAATGCAGGCTGGTCGGCGTCAGATAGTCGGTCACAGTGACAAAATAGGCATCAGAATCAACTGCATCGACGGCATTAACGCCAACCGTGCCAAATTCCGGCAAGCCCGGCAGCGCCTCGCGCGTCCAGCCTGATTCGCTTGATGTCCATACATACAAGCGGTTCTTCACGTTGTCGAGTTCATTGACAACAATGTGATTGCGGGTGGGCGAAAAACCCGCCAATGACGATTGATCGCTAGGCGTGAACAAGGCTGCAAAATTGCGCTTGCCGCCCAGAAAATCGTCCAGTTTAGTGGTCAACAGAGCACCGGCGGGCCAAGTTTTGCCACCTACGGTCCAATCTTCACGCAATTCCAACAGTAGCCATTCGCGGTGCAAGCTGGCGTTGGCGCTGTCTTGTTTGTCGAGCTTGACCAGTTTGCCGTTTTGCAGCAAAAACGACTCGTTGGTGTAAAAAGTGATGCCGCGCTGCACACCTTGGCGCTCAAACCCTGGCGTGGTATCTGCAAAAGCATAGGCCCAGACATCATCCGGCTCGGCCTCAAACACCGTTTCCGCAGCGCCGATCGGCGTGCCACGCTTCCAACGTTTGGCAATGCGCGCATAGCCGGACGTGGTCATTGAGCCCGGACCAAAATCGGTGCCTACAAACACCGTGTCGGCATCAATCCAACTGATGCCACTTTTCGCCTCTGCAAGTTCGAATCCACCCTTGACGAAGGATTTGCTCACCGTATCGAATTCGCGCACCACATTGGCGTCGGCCCCACCGCGCGATAAGGACATCAAGCAGCGACGGTACTCCGGCTGCAGGCAGTCGGCGCCGGCAAATACCCAGTTTTTATCCTCTGCTTTTGCCAGTGCATCCAGGTCAAGCACGGTTTCCCAAGCGGGCTCGGCTTTGCGGTACTCGTCCAACGAGGTGCGCCGCCAAATGCCGCGCACATGCTCAGCGTCACGCCAGAAGTTGTAATAAAACTGGCCCCGTTTGCCGACGAAAGGAATCTTCTCGTTGGAATCGAGAATCTCCAGCGTGCGTTTTTCGATCCGTCTGAAATCGCCGGAGCGACTCAGTTCGTCGACGCTATCGAGGTTTTGTTCCTTAACCCAGGCCAGCGCCTTTTCGTCTTCAACGCCCTCCAGCCACTGGTTGGGATCGCTTGCGGTGGTATCGGCATACACATTCATGGCGAACATCAAAGGTATCAAATAAGTCAACGGGCGCACGGCGCTCTCCCAGCATGGCGTGAACTGCGCACCCTAACCGGGTGGACGTCTGCCGTCCATGGGCGGGAAGTCGGGGGGCGAGTCAAATTGAAGTGGGCCGCCGAGCCACCTCATCGCGAGGCCCCGGCGCTGACCAGACGTACATAGAAGGGTTGACGGGCAGGCCGCGACGATCCAGCACCGTAGCTGGATCGCCGCGGTCGCTGAAGGCTCCCTCGCAATGACGAGTTTTGGGGGTTCATCCGCGTGCATTTTCAGGCTGAAAAAGGACGCTCGCAATCATCAATCAACGACTTACGTGATCCGTCCATGGAGAGTCGAGAGTCGAGAGTCCCGGTCGCCCCTGTCGGGGACCGACGAGGAGCTGCTCAGCTCCCGCCTTTCCTTTACCAACCACCAACAGCCCACAACCCACAACCCGCACCCTGCTTTTGCCCACCAACCGCACTTCCGATGACCTCTGGCACTTATCTGGCAAGGACGGCGCGACTCAATCTGCGCGCTTGAGCAAACCAGCCGCGGACCGCTACCCTTGGCGTCCTGCTTTTAATAGGGAATTTAGAAATCGCCATGGCCGGATCGCTCAATTTTGAACGTGCTCGCTTCAACATGGTCGAACAACAAATTCGACCTTGGGAGGTGCTTGATGCGCGCGTGCTGGATGTGCTCGGCGAAATCAAACGCGAGGACTTCGTGCCGGCGCGGCACCGCAAGTTGGCGTTTGCCGATTTGTCGATCCCGCTGGAACACGGCGAGTTCATGATGAAGCCAGTCGTCGAAGGGCGATTGTTGCAAGCCCTGGAACTGAGCGGCGAGGAAGACGTACTGGAAATTGGCACCGGCAGTGGCTTTGTGACCGCCTGTTTGGCGCGCTTAGCCCGCCAGGTGGTTTCTATCGAGCGACACAGCGATTTGGCTGATCGCGCGCGTGGCCGGGTCAGTGCCAGCGGTATTCGCAATTGCCAGGTGCTGCTGCAAGATGCCTTTGATTACCAGCCCGCACAGAGTTTCGATGCGATTGCGGTCACCGGCGCGGTCGCTGAGGTTCCGGAGGCATTCACGCGTTGGTTGAAGCCCGGTGGCAAGTTGTTTGTGATTCGTGGACGCTCACCCGCCATGGAAGCGGTGTTGATCACGCGCCAAGTTCCAGACTATCTGGACACCAAAAGTTTGTTTGAAACTGATTTACCCTACTTGAAAGGCGCGCAGCCCGCGTCCCGATTCGAATTCTGATCTTTTAATGAGGTTATTCATGCGTCGCCAATCCCTGACTCTTGCACTTCTCGCCGGCTTGTCGGCTTTTGCTGGCGGCGCCAGTGCCGCCGATTTGACGCAAATCTACGATATGGCGCGCGCCAGTGATCCGCAGCTCGCCGCTGCCGAATCTGCGATGTACGCGGCGGGTGAAGGCGTGATCCAGGCGCGTTCCACGTTGCTGCCCAACTTAAGCGGCTCGGCCTCCTATGGCAATTCCAACAGCAGCAGTTCATCGATCACCTCCATTCCAAACCCAAACGGCACGGTGAGTTTTGGTCGCGCCCAAGGCGCCGGTGATACCAACACGCGCACTTACCAATTACGACTGACGCAGAGCATTTACAACCATGCCAATTACACGCGGCTGCGCAGCGCACGGGCGGGTGAATCGCGTTTTGCCGCCAGTTACGATGCGGCGCTCGACAACTTGATCGTGCGTGTCGCCACCGCTTATTTTGGCGCGCTGACCGCCAGCACCAACCTGAACGCGGCACAAGCCGAAGAAACCGCCGTCAAGCGCCAACTCGAACAAGCCGATCAACGCTTTGAAGTTGGTTTATCGGCCATTACCGATGTGCACGAAGCGCGTGCGCGTTACGACGGCGCCCGCGCAGCGGCCATTTTGGCGCAGAACCAACTCGACGATGCCTATGAGGCACTCGGCGAACTAACAGGCAAGCCGGTCAGCGACGTGCGAGCCCTCGCCGACGAGATCAAGTTGAACCGTCCGGCCCCCGACAACACCGAAGAATGGGTGCAGACCGCGGAAGCCGAGAGTCCGGCTCTCGCCATTAGCCGATTCGAACTGAAACAAGCTGAAGAAGCGATCGCCACCGCCAAAGCGGCTCATTTTCCCACGGTGGGCGCCGATTACAGTTGGTCGGACCAAACCAGCTTAGGCACTCGCAGCTCAAACAGTTTGAACTTTCCAGCCGATGGCGATTTTCGTGATCACGGTTTTGGCATCACCTTAAATGTGCCGATTTTCGAAGGTTTCGCCACGCAATCGCGGGTGCGCCAGGAATCCCACAATCGCGACGCTGCAGCAGACCGCTATGAGCAAGAATTGCGCGCCGTGGTGCGCACCACGCGCACCGCCTTTCGCGCGGTCGCCGCCGGCATTTCCGAGGTTGAAGCGCGCAAACAAGCGCAGATTTCCGCGCAGAGCGCACTGGACGCCACGCAAGCCGGTTTTGAAGTCGGCACGCGTACCATTGTCGACGTGCTCATCAGCCAACAAGTACTGTTCCAGGCGCAACGCGACTATGCCCGCGCGCGTCACGACTACCTGCTGAACTCACTGCGCTTGAAACAAGCCGCCGGCACCATCACCGTGGCGGATTTGCAAGCGGTCAATGCCTTGCTGAAGTAGGACTGTCGCTCAAGATCGCCTCGATGGCCAACATGGTGCGCGGCACCGCGCCGCGTTCGCGTTCGACCACCGCCAGTGCGGCGCGCCCCATCGCTAGGGCGCGCTTGCCATCACTCAAAACCCGGATCACTTGAGTGCCCAGTTCAGCACCGTTAGCAACCCGGATTGCCGCGTTTTCGCCCACCAGGGTGTCGGTTATTTCAGCGAAATTGAAGGTGTAAGGTCCGATTAGGATCGGTTTGCATAAGGCTGCCGGCTCCAACACGTTGTGACCGCCAATGCGATCCAAGCTGCCGCCGACAAAACAGGCGTCCGCGCACATGTAAAACTTCAACAATTCGCCCATCGTATCGACCACAAAACACTGCGAATCGAGCGCCGCAATTTGATCCTCGCTGCGACAACTGGTTCGAAATCCGTACGAACGACACAAAGAAATCGCCGCCCGAAAACGCTCCGGATGACGCGGCACCAGGATCATCAGCGCATCGGGAAAGCGGCCGAGTATACGAGCGTGCGCCTGCAAAACGGCCGACTCTTCGCCCTCATGGGTGCTGGCGGCAATCCACACCGGCCGCAACGCGCCCCAGGCTTGGCGCCATTCGCGGGCGATCTCATGCAAACCGTCCGGCACCGCCATATCAAATTTGATGTTTCCCACTACGCACACGCGGTCCCTAGCAGCGCCGAGTTGCAGAAATCGCTCAGCATCAATCTGCGATTGCGCGGCGACCAAGCTTGCACAGCGCACCGCTTCGGTGATCAGTGACATGGCCGGCCCGTAACCGCGCATACTGCGCTCTGACAACCGCGCGTTAGCAATAAAGATCGGAATTTGATGTTCGCGACAGGCGAAATACAAATTCGGCCAGATCTCGGTTTCCATTACCACCGCGATTCGCGGCTTGATGCGGGCAAAAAATCGCTCAATCGCCGCGGGCAAATCGTAGGGCAAGTACACATGAAATACGCGCGCGCCAAACTGCTTGAGCACCCGATCAGACCCGGTCGGCGTGATTGTCGTCACCACCATTGGCAAATCTGGATGGCGGCGCATCAGCTCTTGGATCAACGGAATCGCCGCATTGAACTCGCCGACCGACACCGCGTGCACCCAGATTGACGATTCAAACGAAGGATCGCGAAACCAACCAAAACGCTCTAACCAGCGCGAAAAATAGCCACGGTTACGCAAGCCGCGAAATGCAAGGCGATACAAGATCACCGGCATCGCCAGATACATGGCGAAAGTGTAGAGGCGGCGCGATAGTCGGCGCATGCAAGTTTCGGTCGATTAAGACCGCAGTATCGCCGATGCACTGGCTGGCCCGCATGTTTCATAAACTACGCGCGAGCTAGACTCGCTCCATGCGCAAAGTAAAAACTGCCGCCAGGCCGCTCTGGCATCCGTTTTCGTGGCCGGGTTGGTTGGCGGTGGGCATTCTGTGGCTGATCGCCCGTATGCCGCTGCGCCCAGCCTTGGCACTTGGCGCGGCTAGCGGTCCAATTGTGCTGGCGTTGTTGCCACGCCGGCGGCGCATTTTGTTGCGCAATTTGGAGCTGTGTTTTCCCGACTGGAGCGCCGCCCAGCGCTCGAACATTGCCAGTCAAAACGCGCGGGAATCGGGGCGCATGCTGGTCAGCTTTGCGTGGGGCTGGTTTGGCTCGCTCAAACGCGTCGCGCAATTGCCGGTAAACATTGAGGGTTTGGAGCACATCGAAGCGGCG
>Ga0209181_10007989_pt1 | contig 14328 bp, 14 predicted proteins | sample MAT05_FD_187208 | JGI IMG/M metagenome (GOLD analysis project Ga0209181, IMG submission 187208) | Freshwater microbial communities from Lake Fryxell liftoff mats and glacier meltwater in Antarctica - MAT-05 (SPAdes) (version 2) | ecosystem: Environmental > Aquatic > Freshwater > Ice > Liftoff... | reverse complement strand
TCGTCTGATGGTCAGCGGAAATATGAATCCGCTTGAAATCGAAACTCTGATGGATCAGGAAATTGAGACACATCACCACGAAGGAGCGGTGCCCGCCTCTGTGATTCAGAAAGTGGCGGACGGTCTTCCAGCGTTCGGCATCGTTGCCGCTGTGATGGGGGTGGTGAATGTAATGGGGTCGGTTGGTGAGCCACCGGCGATCCTTGGCGGAAAAATCGGCGCGGCCTTAGTCGGCACCTTCGTCGGGATTCTGCTCGCGTACGGATTCGTTGGCCCGCTATCGAGTTTGCTGGAACAAAAAGTCGAAGAAGGCACCAAGGAGCTTCAGTGCATCAAAGTAACGTTGCTCGCGAGCTTGCAGGGGTATGCGCCGCAACTCGCAGTCGAATTTGGCCGTAAGGTGCTGTACTCGACCGAGCGTCCGACATTTATTGAGCTGGAAGCTCACGTCAAGAAGAAATAGTCATGGCGTCCAAGGAAGCAAAACAGCCGATTATCGTCATCAAGCGCATCAAGAAGGCCCATCATGCCCACCACGGCGGCGCATGGAAGATCGCTTACGCAGACTTCGTCACGGCGATGATGGCGTTCTTTTTGCTCATGTGGCTGCTCGGGTCGACTTCGCAGGGCGACCTGAAAGGGATTTCAGATTATTTTAATGCTCCAGTGAAAGTGGCAATGCTCGGCGGTCGCGGGGCCGGTGATGCTTCTTCTCTGGTACAGGGCGGGGGTACCGACCTCACGCGCCGCGATGGACAGGTAAAAAACGGTGACAGCACTGCCGATGAAAATCGTCGCGCGTCAAGAGCGGCGAAGATGGAAGCTGCAAAAATTGAAGCGCAGCGCCTGCGGGCCCTGAAGGCCAAGGTTGAGGCAGCGATATCCGGCAAGCCTAAATTAGCCGAGTTTGCCCATCAAGTAAAACTGGACCTGACGCTCGACGGGCTGCGCATACAGATCGTAGATGACCAACAGCGTCCGATGTTTGATTCCGGTTCTGCCGTAGTCAAGCCCTACATGCGCGATTTGTTACAGAACATCGGCTCGCTGCTTCAAGGAATAGATGCGCGAGTTACCCTGTCCGGGCATACGGATAGCAAATCCTTCCCCAACGCCCAGCGTGGCTACTCAAACTGGGAGCTGTCGGCTGATCGCGCCAACGCATCGCGTCGCGAGCTGCTTGCCGGTGGGCTGAAAGAAGACCGCATTTTCAGGGTGGTTGGCCTGGCAGCGAGCATTCCGATCGATGTACAGGACGCGGCCGCCCCAACCAATCGCCGAATCAGCATTATTGTGATGAATAAGCAGGCCGAACAGCGCCTAGTTGGCGGCTCTGAAACCCAACAGGCGAACGATGTCGAGGACGTGCGACAGATGCTCGATCCCGCCGCACCAGTTCCTCCCGTCGCGGTTAACACTGATAAGCAGTTCACATCAACCGGGGCGTTGCGCGCGCTGCCGAGTGGGTCTACACCAATCGCACCCCTCAAGTAATCCGGCTTTGTGCCGAAATCAACACTGAAACTTGCATATAGGAGAAATCATGAGTCAGCCAGCAGATTTGAAATTCTTGATCGTTGATGATTTTTCAACGATGCGCCGGATCGTCAGAAATCTTTTGAAGGAAATCGGTTATGCCAATGCCGACGAAGCTGAAGACGGTGTGGCAGCCCTTGCCAAACTGAGAGGCGGCGCGTTCGACTTTGTCGTATCAGATATCAACATGCCAAATATGAATGGCTTTGAGTTGCTCGCACAGATCAAGGCGGATCCGGCGCTGAAGCACATTCCAGTTTTGATGGTCACCGCCGAGGCCAAGAAAGAGGACATTGTGACCGCCGCCCAGTCTGGAGCGTCCGGCTATATCGTCAAGCCGTTTACCAAGGCGACGCTTGAGGAAAAACTGCAAAAAATCGTGCAGCGTATACAAACTGCCCAAGTGGCCTAGGGGATACCATGCAACTCAACTCGCAAAATACAGAAGATCTTGATGCGCTGTTTGAAAGTGCCGTCAGCGCGCCGGCAGCAGCGACCAAGCTGCCTATCGTTACGGTCGCATCTATCCGGCCATCAGAGGCTGGCGGTTCCGACCTCGAGGCGTTTGATGTTTTCCAACGTATTGGTAGCATCACCCGCAAGCTGCACGATGCGCTGCACGAACTAGGCTACGACAAGCAAATTTCGAATGCGGTCAATTCCCTGCCGGATGCCCGCACGCGCCTTGACTACATTGCACGTTTGACCGGGGATGCCGCCGACAAGGTGTTGAATACGGTTGACCTTCTCCAGCAGGACCATGAGCAGATGGCTGTCGTCGCGGAACGGCTGAAATCGGCGATCGCGAGTGCGTCCAGTGCCGCCGGCAGTCAAAGTGGGTTATCGACGGAGATGCTGGTGTTTCTCGATCAGCACGCTGAAATGAGCGCCCGGCAGCGCGCGCACTTGACCGAAATCATGTTGGCGCAAGATTTTCACGACCTGACTGGTCAGGTAATCCGCAAGATTGTCGTGGTTGCTGCCACGCTTGAGGAGCAGCTGGTAAAACTACTGCTTGATGCAACCCCTCCGGAGAAGCGCGAACGCGTTGAAACCACATGGCTGAATGGCCCGGTCGTCGATACGAAGGGTCGGAGTGACGTGGTGACCAATCAGGCGCAAGTCGATGATTTACTCGAATCTCTGGGCTTTTAAATAGACACAGGGATTCTCGCGGCGGCAGTGAATACGCCGCCGCAGGCCTTGAAATAGGCCGCGAAAGTAGCCGTTTTCCAAGCTTTTCAGAATCCGGCGATTTTCATAATGGATGACAAGCTAATCGCCATGTCATCCAATGTCAGCAGAAGATCAAGATCAGCAGGACAAGCACCTACCCGCCAGTGAGCAGAAGCTCAAGCAGGCGAGAGAGGACGGCCAAGTACCGCGCTCGCGGGACTTGGCGAGTCTGTTGCTAATGGGTAGTGCGTTCATCCTGTTCGCAACGATGGGTGGTGAGTTGTTCACGCAACTGTCGACCATCATGGTGCAAGGGTTGTCGATCGATCCTGCCGTTGCTCGTAGTACTGAGCGGATGACCGAGCAGGCACTGAAGCTTTCGGGGCAGGCATTCCTCATCGCGACGCCACTGCTGTTGGCACTGGTTATTGCAGGATTCTTTGGCACCGTTGCGGTCGGCGGATGGAACTACTCGCTGAAGGCAGTTCAGCCCAAGGGTTCGCGTATTAACCCGATTGCCGGGTTCGGCCGCATTTTGTCGAAACAGGGGCTGGCGGAAAGCGGCAAGTTGCTCCTTTTCATTGTGGCGCTGGGCTGCGTGCTGGCGCTGGTTGTCTGGAACGGGCGTGAAACGAGGTCTGATTTGGCAGCCATGCCGACCATTGCCGCGTTGCAACACGCTGGGACGATCGTCCTTACATCGACCGCCTGGATGATCTTCGCGGTATGCGTCATCGCGGTGATTGATGTGCCGCTGCAGAACTGGCGGTACTCGTCAAATCTGAAGATGTCCGAGGAGGATTTAAAGAAGGAGCAGAAGGAAAGCGATGGCGACCCGTATTTGAAAGCGAGGATTCGCGCGCAGCAACGTAAGTTGGCGTCCGTGCGCATGATGGATAACGTGCGCACTGCGGACGTCGTGATTACCAACCCGACCCACTACGCGGTGGCGCTCAGCTACCCAGAGAATGCATTTGGCGCTCCGCGCGTGGTGGCCAAAGGTGCCGATCTGATCGCCCAGCGTATCCGCGAGCTTGCCGCTGAGCACAACGTGCCCCTACTCGAAGCGCCGCCCTTGGCGCGCGCACTCTACCGGCACACCGAACTCGAAGAGGAGATTCCTGCCGCTTTATATCAAGCCGTTGCGCAGGTTCTCGCCTACGTTTTCCAGTTGCGCCGCGCACAAGGTGATGCTGTAAATATGCCACAGCCGCCACAAGCCATCGACGTGCCAGCCGACATGGATCCGCATGAGGTGCCAAGATGATGCTGGCGATGAAGAACTCGTTGCAGAAATTCGGTATCGAAGGTCTGCCACTCAAGGCGCTCGGGATTCCTGCGTTCGTACTGGCGATATTGGCAATGATGATGTTGCCCTTGCCGGCGATGCTGCTCGACGTGTTGTTTACGTTCAACATCGCGCTATCGCTGGTGGTACTAATGGTCACGGCCTATACCAAGCGTGCGCTCGATTTTGCGGTTTTTCCGGTGGTGCTGCTGTTGACGACTTTGATGCGTCTTTCGTTGAACGTGGCTTCCACGCGCGTGGTGCTCACGGAGGGACATACCGGGCCTGGCGCTGCCGGCAAGGTCATCGAATCCTTTGGTCACGTCATGATCGGCGGCAACTTCGCCGTGGGCATCATTCTTTTCGCCATTTTGATGGTGATCAACTTTATTGTCATCACCAAGGGTGCAGGTCGTATCGCGGAAGTATCGGCAAGATTTACGCTGGATGCATTGCCCGGCAAGCAGATGGCAATCGACGCAGAATTCAACGCTGGTGCCATTGATCAGAGCCAAGCGCGTGAGCGCCGTCGTGAAACGGCAGACGAAGCCGACTTTTACGGCGCGATGGACGGCGCGTCAAAGTACATTCGCGGCGACGCTATTGCGGGCATCCTGATTCTCTTCATCACCTTGATCGGCGGCATGGTGATCGGTATGGCCTGGCACGGACTACCGGTGGCCAAGGCCGCCGAGGTCTATATCTTGCTGGCGATCGGCGATGCGCTGGTCGCGGCCGTACCGGCGATGATCATATCTATTGCCGCAGGTCTAATCGTGACGCGCGTCGGCGGCCAGGATGGTGAAGACGTCGGCGGGCAGATGATCCGCCAACTGTTCTCCGTGCCGAAGGCACTCGGTATCAGCGCCGGTGTGCTGGGCGTATTGGGTGTCATTCCCGGAATGCCGCATCTGGTGTTTCTGCTGATGGCATTGTGCTGCGCCTGTGCAGCTTGGTACATGCACAAGCTGAACCGCGTCAAGGCTGCGCAGACGGTCGTTGCTGCGGAACAGGCAACGGTTGGCCCTAGTCTGAACGCTGAGGCGACTTGGGAAGATCTGCAGCCGGTGGATCAGCTCGGTTTGGAAGTCGGCTATCGCATCATTGCCTTGGTTGACAAGGGACAAGACGGTGAGTTGCTCAAGCGTATCAAGGCAATACGCAAGAAATTCGCGCAAGACGTCGGCTTTCTGCCGTCGCAGGTTCATATCAAGGACAATCTGGAGATGAAGCCGTCGATGTATCGCATCACCGTCAAGGGCGTGGTGATGGGCGAGGGCGAGGTGTACCCCGGAATGTTGATGGCAATTAATCCGGGACATGCGACTGCGCATATCGAAGGAACCGCTGCCAAAGACCCGGCCTTCGGATTACCTGCCATATGGGTTGATAACAAGCAGCGCGACACGGCCCAGCTATCCGGCTATACCGTTGTCGATGCCAGCACCGTCATTGCCACGCACTTGTCGCAGGTGCTGCACTCGCAGGCAGCGCAGCTGCTGGGCAGGTCCGAGACGATGGAGTTGATAGAACATTTCTCCAAGATTTCGCCCAAGTTGCTGGATGACGTTATACCAAAGCTGGTGTCGGTGTCGGTACTCCAGAAAGTATTGCAGTCACTGCTTGAAGAGGCCGTACATATCCGCGATTTGCGGACAATTGTTGAAGTGCTGGCCGCAGTTGCGCCACGAACACAGGATCCTGCCGAGTTGGTTGCGGCGTGCCGTATCGCGCTCGGCCATTCCATCGTCCAGCAAATATATGGCCGCAGCGGCGACTTGGGTGTGATCGCCCTCAATCCTGATATTGAACGCATGTTGCTGTCGGCGCTTGGCGGTGGCGGAGACACAGCGTTTGTGCTCGAGCCAGGCCTTGCCGAGCTTATTTTCCAGCAGGCGGCGGACTTGGCCGACCGGCAGGAGCAGGCCGGATTGCCGCCGGTGTTGCTCGTTCCCGACCGCTTGCGCGTCCCGCTTGCAAGATTACTTAAGCGCGTGGCGCCGCGTTTGCGGGTCATCGCCCACGCCGAAATTCCCGACACCAGCACCATCCGCGTTGAAACCGTATTAGGAGCAAATTCATGAGCGTACAACGATTTCATGGCAAGTCATCGCGCGCCGTACTGAAGGAAGTGCGGGTCGCCCTCGGTGAAGATGCCGTGATCATCTCGAACCGCACCACCGCAAGCGGGGTCGAGATACTCGCCATGGCGGGAAACGCGATGGATAGTCTGGTCGAATCGGCTGATAGCGCCGCTCCGAAGCGGTCCGCCACGGCGCGCCTGCGGCACGACGCGGACGAGCCGGAAACTTTTGAAAGTTATCTGCGTCGCGCGAAGCGGCCGGAAGATGTGCCGCCTTCAGCGACGATGCTGGCACGTGCCACCGGTAGAGGAGCGTCCGCGCGCGCAGCCGCAGAATACGAATCCGTGTTCAGCGCTCAACTTGAAAACCCGAAGCCATCGCCGTTTGACGACGATACCGGACATGCCGCCGCATGGACGAACAAAACGCGCGCTAGCGAGCAGCCGCATATGTACCGCGAAGAGTCGGCAGCGCGCCTGTCGCCGATTGGCAAACCGCGTACGCAGACAACCGAGGTTGAATCGGACAACCATGGTGAGGCGTTTGCTCGCGGCATGGACGGCCTCGGATCTACCGGGCCCGATGTAATCGCTGAATTGAGGTCAATGAAGGGACTATTGCAAGATCAGTTATCACAGCTTGCGTGGTCGGATAGCACGCGCCGCAGTCCGGTGCAGTCCAAAGTCCTTGCACGCCTGCTGCATGCAGGCTTGTCGCCGATTCTTGCCCGCACGCTAATTGAAAAAATGCCGCCCGGTACTGAAGACAGCGTCGCTAGCGAATGGATAAATCAGGCACTCAATCAAAACCTTAAGGTGTGCCGCGCGGGCGAGAGTATTGTTGAACGCGGCGGGATCTTTGCCTTGGTCGGGCCTACTGGTGTGGGCAAGACGACGACGACGGCAAAACTCGCCGCCCGGGCGGTGATGCGTTTTGGCGCAAAGAATGTTGGTCTGGTTACCGTCGATCACTACCGCGTTGGCGCGCACGAGCAACTGCGCAGCTTCGGTCGCATGCTCGGCTGCCCGGTCCATCTGGCGCACGATGCTGCAAGCTTGAATGATTTGCTAAACGGCATGCGTGGTAAGCATCTGATTCTGATCGATACGATAGGTGTCCCGCAGCGCGACCCGAAGCTCGACGAACAGCTATCAATGCTGATGGGCGCAGGCATCGAGCGCGTTCTGATTCTCAATGCTTCATCCCAGATCGAGACGCTGGACGACGTGGTTTCGACTTGGCGCGGGCCGCGCTGCAATCGCGCGATTATCACCAAGATCGATGAGGCGATAAAACTGGGTGGTATCGTCGACGTGTGCGTCCGGCATAAGTTGCTGCTCGATAGCGTGGCTAACGGACAGCGGGTACCGGAAGACTTACACGCCGCCAATGCAGCACTACTCGTCCATCGCGCGCTCAAGGTCAACGCTTCGCCGGCTTTTCAGATGAACGAGGACGAGCTGAGAATTGCGTCAATCCCGGCGGGTGTTATTGGAGCCGCGGGAGCAAGAGGTGCTTGATACCGTGTCCCGCCCAGACCTCGCGTCTGGTCAGGCAGCCGGGCTGCTCACCATCGGGCGCAAGCTCATCCGCGTTTTGCCGGTGACGTTCGCCGCGCGGGGTGCCGGTCATACCAGCTGCGTCGTCAATCTCGCGGCCGCGCTATCCAGCATTGGTTTGCGGGTTGTGGTGATTGATGCGGGCCGGACGATGGTGGCACCCGCGCTCGGCTTAAAGGCCAAGTATGAACTCCTGCACTTGCTAAGCGGCGAGCGGACGTTTCCAGAGACCGTCCTGAAAGCACCGGAATTTCTGGTGCTGCCGGCAACCAAGGGTCTGGATGAATTCATTCAGTCTGGCTCGCCAGCTGATGACCTCTTTGGCGCGTTCGGTCGGCTGTCAACGCCGGTCGATCTGGTGCTTGTGGCAACTTCTCCGACCGCGATCGCCAAACTGCTTGGGCGTTCATCGGATGTCCTGTTTGTGCAGAACGACGATCCGGAATCGATCAAAGCGACTTACACAAGTCTAAAGAAATTGTCAGAGGATCACGGTTGCCACCGATTCCGCATTCTGATCAACAACGTTGAGCAGGACGCCAAGGCGCATGACGGCTATGCACGGCTTGCCGACACTGCCGCGCGGTATTTTCATGCGCATCTCGCGCTAGCCGGCGTTGTGCCGAAGGATCCGATGATTAAACGTGCTACCGCAGCACTCGGGCATGTGTTCCGCGGAGAGGCGAACCCTGCAAAGTCCGCGTTCTTGCGTATCGCGGTGGACATCGCTAATTGGCAACTGGCCGAATTTTCTGAGCTTTCAGATTAGGAGCAATGCAAATGTACACAAGAACCGGTTCTCTGAATCGTGAAACATACGTCTCCCAGTACGCGCCGCTGGTCAAGCGGGTCGCGCACCAAATGCTGTCAAAACTGCCGGCCAATGTCGACGTTGACGACTTGATTCAGGCCGGAATGATCGGGCTGATGGATGCAGCCGAACGGTTCGAGGATGACCATGGTGCCAAATTCGAAACGTTCGCCAGCCAGAGAATTCGCGGCGCGATGCTAGACGAATTGCGGGCCGGCGACTGGCTGCCGCGCAGTGTCAGGCGTAACCAACGCACCATCGAGGGCGCCATCACCAAGCTCGAACATCGCAATGGCAGAGTGCCGAATGAGTCAGAAATTGCGCGCGAGCTGGGAATGGATCTACCCCAGTATCATGAGCTACTCTCCGACGCCAAGGGCGCGCAGCTGTTCTACTACGATGAGTCGGATGTGGGAGATGACGGCGAGGATTTTCTAAGCCGCGGCGCAGGCGATTCGTCGGCCGACCCCGCGCTGATGCTCGCCGACAAGCACTTCAAGTTATCGCTGATCAACGCCATTGAGGGGCTGCCGGAGCGTGAAAGGATGTTGATGGGGCTCTACTACGAGCAGGATCTGAATATGAAGGAGATTGCCGCCGTCATGGGAGTGACCGAGTCGCGTGTCTGCCAGTTGCACAGTCAGGCGGTGGCACGTCTGCGCGGAAAACTCAAGGACTGGTGAGTTAGTCCGTCGGCGGCAATGAAATAGTGGTGCATGCCACTGCCGAACGGCCCACCGGCGTTATAAATGCCAGAATCGTCGAAGGTCGACGTCCCAAGCCGCCGGGTCCTCGTCCGACTCAATCGCATCATCACTAACGGCTAGGTCGATTGGTTCAGGTTCAATGTATGACTTGTTACTGGTTGAGAAGAAGGCCAGCACGCGCGGTTTGGTCGAGTTCATCGCGTTCTGTTCGGTGACGATGGCAAGTCGACGCGAGGACAACCTTACCAGCGAACCGATGGGATAAATGCCGACGATTTTGATCAGCGCTTGGGCGACGGTTGAATCAAAGTCGTACCCGGCGCGTTTGCGGATTAGCCGCAGTGCTGCTGTCGGCTGCATGGCGCTGTGATAGACCCGGTTCGACGTGATTGCGTCATAGACATCCGCCACTGCAGCAATTCGGGCAAACAAAGTGAGTGCATCGCCACTGATGGCGTCGGGGTATCCGCTTCCATCAGGCTTTTCATGGTGATGCAGCACCACGTCCAGCACTGCGCTTTCGGCGAAGCCCGTCGCGAGCAGGGCGTCATAACCGGTCTGTGGGTGCGATCGCATCAGACGGCTCTCATCATCATCGAGTGAACCAGGCTTGTTCAGAATTACCAACGGTATCTGGGCCTTACCCACATCGTGCATCAATCCGCCCGCACCAAGCAGCCTGAGCTGTGCCACGCCAAGGCCGAGTTGGCGCCCCAGGCTAATCATAAAGATACCGACGCTGACGCAATGCATGAAGGTGTATTCATCCTGACGCTTGAGCGATGTGAGAGACACCAAAGCGCTGTGGTTGCGAGTGATCGATTGCACCATTTCACCGGCCAGCGCACCGATTTCCTGAAGGTCACCGAACTTGCCGATCCGCGCATCGGCCATGAACTCTTTGATGACTTCGGATGCGCGGTTGTGGATTCCGCGGGCGGTGGTTAGTTCCTCTGTATACGTCGTCGCGGTGAGCGGATCGACAGCCGTAACCGCCGCTAACGGTTGTGGTGTCGACGTTGGCAGGGCTGCGACGGCAGCCGCTTGTTCCAGATCGGCCCCGCGACTGGTGTCGATGAATACCGTTGACAATCCAGCTTCGGAGAGTTTATCGATGCTCGCACGAGTGTCGATCAGGAATTGCCGCTTCAAGAACGGGTGGTCCAACCACGCCAAGTCTGACAAGTCGACGAACATGCCTGGCACAAGCGATTTGACGGGTATCTTTTTCAGCATACCGGCATGGCCAGTTCGAGGCAGTGTCGTGGGTGGAACAGCGCTCGGGAAGCGTAAATGCTGGTGCAGTGCTTCATTCTGTTTGCGACCTATTCGATTTTCAGTTTTTTGGGACAACAACAGCAATAGAAGCAAGCTAGGTTGGGCAAGTGACATAGGCCCAACATCGGCGACCGCAGCGAGGCTGATTGTTGGACTTGGTAGAACGCCAGCCCAACCCACGCAGCGTAAACCTCGTTGCTACACCACGCTCAAGTCAAGATGCATTACTTACGCGGCGCCACACTATTGTCTAGTTGATGCTGGCAAAACCGGCGTCGCCGCAAATTGTTAGTGCAAATTCCACGATATTGTCTGGCGTAATGGCCAGAATCTTCAGCAACTGCGGTTCAATTTCCGCCCAGCCATCAATTACCGTATCGCCACGGCTCAACGCATAGAGCTGATCAACGAGAAAACCGAAGGCGATAAGGCGTTTGATCGGAATTGCAGCGGGTGCATGTGACGATGAAAAGTACTTTTCGTCATGATGAAAGTAGATTGCCAACGCCATCATTTCCGGCAAGCACCAATCCTTGGCGAGCACATAGCCAATCTGGTTGTGTGAATTCTCAAACTCCAATTTTTCCGCCTCGATCGCGCGCAACGCCAATCCGGCGTGGTGGGCCGCCGCGTATCGGGCATACGCGTCGTACTTGTTGATCATGACGGCTTGGCCCGCATTGCGGAATAGAACGTAGGTGCGTGCCTCCTCGGCGTCGAGCGAGCGAATCGAAGGTGCAATTTGCCCGGCGATCTCGGACAGACGTGCCGAATCGTTCCAGAAATCCTGCATCAAGCGGCCCGACTTCGACGAGAACGCCTGGCGGAGCATCAGGCGCGCAATCAGGCACGACGTATTCTTCAGACCAATGATCGTCACCGCGTGCTGCAAGTTGGTGGTCTCGCGACGCAGTCCATAGTGGGGTGAGTTGACGGCTTTCAGAATGCTGGCGGCAAGTGCCAGATCCTTTCCAACCATGTCGCCAAGTTTGCGCAGATCGGCATTTTCGTCGTACATGAGGCGGGAAAACTGTTCAATAATGCTCGGGCATGGCGGCAAACGTAGCTCGCGCGCAATTTGCTCACTGGCCAGTTGGAGTTCTACCAAATCAGGGTCGGTGCCAAGCGAGTTGACCTGCATGGGTTCGATGGTTGGTTTTCTTAGCGCCGCTTCCATTTTTGCTCCGTGAACGTTCTAATCGCTGCTTGGCAGCGGGCTAGTCTGGGTGGCCGCCATGCTCAGCGATCAAAATCATGTCTTAGTTAACGTGGCTAGCCGTCGCAATCTTGCGGGTAGTGTGCCTAACGTCCGCCTCAGGCACGCCCGATGGAGCCATAGCCACTGCGCAAATTCTGGAAGCCGGTCACGCCATAGCCATCGACCGGATTGATCCCGGCGCCGCTGATGGCAGCTTGGCGCTGTTGCAAGCGGCGGGTCTGGTGGGCGATCAGGCGCGCGGTGATACGGTTGAGTTCCATCGCCTCGCGTGCCTTCGCGAGGATCAGCTCGAAGACTTCTCTGGTTCCCGGCCCGGCCATCCGTAGACGATCGCCAAGATCAGCGACTGAGATTGGTTCGCCAAGTTCGAGTTTGGTCGCATCGCGAGCGCTGGTGAGTTGGTTGAGGAGCTTGAGCTTCTGGTCGGCCAGTATCGCAATTGATTCAGGGTCTGACTCCGCGAGCGCGTCGTTCTCTTGTTCGGCGAGTTCGACGTACTGGCACAGTGTTAGATACTCAATTTGAAGCAAGTCGCGCAGCTTCGAGGAAGAATGGGATTGTTGAACATCCATGACGCTAGACTCCGTTCGGTTTAATGAGTCGCTGGGCTTCCGTAATGAGCTTGTCTGCGACGGCCTCAGCGTCGACCTTGAACGTACCTTTAGCAATGGCGTTCTTAAGTTGTTCGACTTTCTTTTCGTCAAAGGCATTGCTCGCGGCGTAGTCTTTGGACAGTGCCTTGAGTGTCTCCGATAGCGGCGAGAGCTTGACCGGGCTCGAAGCGGCGGCGGATGTTTCAGTGGCGGCCGTCTTGGCTTTTTCTGGGGCCACTTTCGCGTTGGCTTCAAACTGTGCTGCGCTGGCAAATCCAGATAACTTGGAGATGGACATGGTGTTACTCCTTAAGGTATTGCGTCATTTGGACGCAGCGTTAAATGCTTTTCGGCATCGCGCCGGGAATCTTTAGGGTCGGGAGAAAGAATATGGATATTTGCTTACAGCCTGATTTCGGCGATGCGTCCCGGACGGGCAACGCCGGTCACGACGCGCCCGCTTTCGGCGCGAACCCTGACCATCTGCCCCTCGACCGCGCTACTTATCGCCTGCCCTTCGGAAGTAACGCTGAAGCCCGCGCCGATGGCGATGACTCTGACTTGATCGCCACTTTGGATGATTGGAATCGAGCGCATCCACTCCTCGCGAAGGATCACGCCGCTGCCGATGCTTCGGGAAAGTGTCTTGTTCTCAAGCGCAGCGAGGTCATAGACGGGCTTGCCGTGGTCGCGCGTAAGTTCGAGTTCCTGCTCGACAAAATCCCCGGGAAGCAGCGCTTGGCCCGCTTGTACGTTACGATTTGTGACCAACGCGGTGCCGAACACCCGCACATGAATCGGTAGCGATACATTCCAGAAGGCTCCCGAAACACACTTGAGTCCGATGTTGGTTTTGCCCCACAGCCGGGCGCTGGCGGGGAGGTACGGCTCGATTCTGGCGCACGGCGCAAGCGTCAAGCGCGGGTCGATCTGGCCAAACTCGACTTCAATCCGTCCGGTCATGCGGCTGGTTTGCTCGGTAATGAACTTCTGGAGCTCTGATTGAAGCGGGCCCGGGCCAATCTGCGGCTCGCTGGCGCGCGCGCCCAACCAACCAAAGGTGGCAATAGAAATGTATGCAATCAATAAATTGCGAGTTTTATTGACTGTTATCGGTGGTAGTTTCATCGTCGGCTCTCCATCACGATGCTGCGAAATTTCGGGTACATCCCGAAATGAACTGATGCGGCAGTCTATGCCTACCAGTTCAGCGGGAAATTTGGGAAAAGCCCACGAAAGCAGCCGCTTTTCCGAGGTTCGCATTTCCGGGCGCTCGCCATAATCGGCTCGACTAGCTGTATTGCGCCGCAACCCTGGAGCACTCGTTCTGGGATCGGCAATGGAGACAACCATGCTCAACCGGATTACCTCGCAGATTGATTTCAATGCCGAAGCGCTGAAGCTTCGCAGCGAGCGCCAGCGCGTCGTCGCGGCAAACATTGCCAACGCTGACACGCCGAATTTCCAAGCGCGCGATTTCAATTTCCGCGAAGCGCTGGGGAATGCAACCCGCGGCATCGCGACACCCGGTAGTACGTCATCGGCCGCGATGCCGCGATCTTTAGCCACCACCGATAGTCGTCATGTGGCGGTCGGCACGCTGTCAACGCTATCGCTTGGCGCGAAGGGCACACCTTTGCAATATCGTCAGCCAGCGCAGGGCACCCTGGACGGAAACACGGTCGAAGTGCACCAGGAGACGGCCAACTTCGCAGAAAACGCGGTTCGTTACGAAGCCGCGCTTCGATTCCTCAATGGTCAGATTAAATCGATGGGCATGGCGATAAACGGCCAATAGCTACCGAACGAGAAAGCGGGTAAACGATCATGTCTCTATTTAAGGTTTTTGCGGTGTCAGGTTCGGCAATCGGTGCGCAGAACGTGCGGCTCAATACGATTGCGTCCAACCTCGCCAACGCCGACAGCATCGCGGGGCCGGATGGCAAGGCCTACCGTGCGCGGCAGGTGATCTTCCAAACCCAGCTCACCGACGCCAACGATCAGGCCTCGGCCGGCGTGCGCGTCGCACAAGTGATCGAAAGTGATGCTGACGGACGCAAGATGTTTGACCCGAAGA
>Ga0209181_10007988_pt1 | contig 14332 bp, 11 predicted proteins | sample MAT05_FD_187208 | JGI IMG/M metagenome (GOLD analysis project Ga0209181, IMG submission 187208) | Freshwater microbial communities from Lake Fryxell liftoff mats and glacier meltwater in Antarctica - MAT-05 (SPAdes) (version 2) | ecosystem: Environmental > Aquatic > Freshwater > Ice > Liftoff... | reverse complement strand
TTTCGGATCCGCTTGGACAGCTCGCTCGAAAGCCTCAAGCGCCTGGTCGGGCTTGCGCATCCGGTGGTAGGCGGTGCCGATGCCAACCCAGGCGTGCGCAGGCCCCGGGTCCAACTGGATGGCGCGCTTTAGGCGGATCACACGAGGGCGACAAGTCCACGCTGCGGCTGCTGGAACTGCCACCTGACAGCCGCTTCGACTTCACAGCAACCGGCACCGCTTCCGGCCACTGAGGGCCTCGACGCGCTCCAGGATGCCCAAGGTACCGGAGCGAAGGTTATTCCTGCGCAGATCATCGGCGGCGACTTTGGCCGGCAGGCCAGTCGCGCATGCGCCTCAGGCCATACCGGCTTGCTCCAGAACCTCGACGAGGCCGTTGCACATCTTCTCCAACTCGTCCTCGGGGAAGCCGAACCGGTCAAAGACCATCTTCATGCCGCCGAAGGCACGGCCCAGGGCGGCCGCCACGAGGTCGGCGTCCATTTCGACGGCTCCGCGACCGAGGAACCGGCTCCCTGCAACGCAGGACAGGAGCAGCTTGATGCTGTCGTCGACCTGATTGAAGAAGTAGGCCCACTGCGGCCAGGAGGTTTCCAGCGCACGCAGGAGGGACCGAACCTCGGGGATGTCCACCAGCTCGCGTGGATCGTTGTCGTAGCCAGCGACGATGAGTGTCATCTGCCCCCGGTATAGCCAGGCGTCCTCGCGGGTTGCGAGAAAGACCTTCAGTCGAGAGAGCACGGACGCTATGTCGCCTTCATCGACCTCCCGCCGGGAAATCAGCAGCACCACGGGCTCGGAAACCCCCGGGCGGAAATCAAGACGCGGCTGCTGGGACATGCCGCTATTCTGGCGCCGGGTTTTAGGACTCGGTTGGTGATATCAGCGACATGGGCCAGCTGCCGTGCGCCGACAATGGCGGTGGTCGGGGGGCTCGGGAACCGGTTTCTTCGACAGCCAGATTCGCCCATCGTCGGCCGACCCAAATCCGGCGCTTGGTTCACAACCTATTGCGGTCCCCGCGATGTGATCACCGCGCTCGACGGACAACTGGCAGCCTCTTCCCGACAAATCGTCGTCGGATGGTCTGCGCTTTCTGTCGACATCGAGACCAATCCTGCGGACGGCGACCGCATCTCCAAGATCGGTGGGGTTCGTTCGGACAACGACACCGTTGTGAGCCTGCCGACCAGCCGGCTTGACCCTGACGATGTCGTGCGCCGCGTCATCGCCGCAGCCAGTGGCGCCAGGTTACTCGTCGGCCACAACCTGCGACGGCGTGACGTGCCGCAGCTTCGGCGTCAATTCCCCGGACTGACCTGCCTCGACCTGCCGGTTCTTGACACGCTCGAGCTGTCGGCGATCGCGTTCCCATCGAATCCGTACCACCGGCTCGTCAAGCCTACAAGCTGATTTCTGATTCGAGGAACGATCCCCTCAACAAGGGCCTGCTCGCACTGCGCCTGGGTGCCGTAGCACTGGAAAACCTCGGGCAGCGAGAGTCCGACTTGGAGCTGGATGGGATTCCGGGCTATGAGGGCGCTCCTGGGGTAGATGCGCCATCTTCCGAAACCACTAGCTCATAGCGTGAACTACGTGAAACTGGTTGCCAATCGGGTGAGGCCAAGCGACAGCAGCTGCGTCAGATCTTGAAACCTAAGCGAATCTCAAAAGTCCGAGGCGCCCCGAAACTCTCGACAACATTGCTGAAGGCGTAGTCAGCGCGCATTGTGCGATAGAGCTTGTCGGTGGCGTTCTGCATCCCAAATTGCACGTAGTACCGGTCCTTGGGCGCAGACCAGCGCATGGACGCGTTGACCAAGCCATGGCCTTCACCCGTATTGTTCTTTTGGTCCAGAGTCAGCGGGAAGATCACGCTGCTGCGGCCGTTGAGTTCCACCCGACTGCGCAGGCTACCGCCCCAAACGGCAGTGTCGTGGTCCAAGGAGAGCGAGCCGCTCAGTTTCGGCGTCAGTGGCAGTTGCATGCCACCCAGGTCTGTCCGTGTGGCCGGTGCGATGTAGTTCTTAAACGCTGAGTCGATGTATGCGCCCGCAAAGCCCAAAGTGAAACCGGCACCCAGGCGTGACTCAGCGCTCAACTCGATACCGTTGATGCTGGCTTTGGCTGCGTTGTTTACGCTGACGATGAACCTGCCGCCGGTCGCATCCAGAATCGCCGTCCTCAGTTGCAGGTCTGTGTAGTCGTACTTGAAGACCGATGCATTGAGCACAAGGCCGCCACCCATCAATGTGCTGCGAACGCCGCCCTCGTAGGCAATGATCTTTTCCGGCTCGAACCTGCCGATACCTGTCGCACCGAAATTCCAACCGCCGCTCTTGAAGCCCTTGGAGACGCCCACATAAGCCATCAGGTTGCGCTGCGGCGTCCACTGGATCTGGGCTTTGGGGGTGAATGCACTGAAGCTGAAGCTGCCGGCAAAGCTCGTTCCGCGGCGCAGATTGGTCGCATCGCCATCCTTCTTGTCGCTGGTGTAGCGGCCACCCAGCACCGCAGACCAAGCAGCGTCCAGCTTGTAAGTGGCCTGGCCGAACACCGCGCTGGAGGTGCTCTTGGAGTTGACGTTCTGTTTGGCGAAGTCGCAACTGACTGGCGTACCGCAGTTCACGGCGCCGCTCAATTGCCAGTTCAAGAACTCTGATCCTTCGTCTTTGTACAGAAAGATGCCCGCCGTCCAATCCAGCGGGCCGCCGCTTTGGCTGTAGATTTGCACTTCCTGCGAGTACGACTTGACGCCGGTCGTGGTGGCTTGCGTCTCCAACTTGGCGCCGGTCCAGTCCACGTCGTTGTTGTCGGCAGAATCGAATTTGGTGCCGGCTGTGATGGACTTCAGGCCCACGGCGCCGAAGTCCCAATTCAAGGTGGCGGCAACTACAGTGGACTTGCGCGAACTGGTGATGGGCGAATCCAGGCGGATGTGACGGGGGTCCGTGCGATGGTCTGCGGCCGTCAGTTTGTAGTCCGGATCGTTCAGCGCGTAAGGGTAAGCCGGACCAGAGAAGGCCGTGTTTGTGGACGTGCCATAGCCCACGGTGCCCTTGTCGTTGGACGATTGCAGCATCAGTGTCAGGTCGGCGCTGCTGCCCAGTGCAAACCGGACTTTGCCCCGAATGGCGGAGAAATCGTTGACATCCAGGTTCGTGTTGTTGGCGATGTTCCTGGTATAGCCGTTATCCTTGGTGTAAGCCACGGCGATGCGCCCGGACACCTCGTCGGTGCCACCGCCTGCGGCCAGCTGCGTGCGGCGCAGGCTGTTCGTGCCCAAGCCCACGAAACCTTCGGCTTGAGTGCCGGCGGAAGGCGCTCGGCTGATGACGTTGATGGCGCCACCGGTGGCGTTACGGCCGTACAGAGTGCCCTCGGGACCCTTCAGGACTTCCACGCGCTGCAAGTCAAAGAGCTCAGTCAGCACCATGGCCGACCGTGGCAGGTACACGCCGTCCAAGTGAACGGCGTTCGAGGGGTCGGCGCCAAGGCTGCGCACGTTATTTGATACGCCGCGGATGGCCACATTGTGCTCACGGCCGCCCCATGACAGGCTCAGGCCGGGTACCTTTTGCTGTAAGTCGGCCGAGTTCACGATGCCGGATCTGGACAGGTCGTCTGCGGTAATGGCAGTCACCGAGGCAGCCACTTCTTGCAGCCCTTGCAACTTCTTCAAGGCCGTGATCTCGACGCGTTCGATCTTGTCGTCAGTACCCGCGCTGGGGGTGGCCTGCTGGGCGTGTGCGGGCAAATTCAGGCAGAAGCAGGCCGCGGCAGCGAGGCCGGTCAGTCGAAAGGGGGTTGCGCGTGAGCTCATGGTCAGTTCCTTGAGTTGATGTGGCATGTTGACGTAGTGTTTCGCAAACGTCAACATGTTTCCGCATTGGTAAATACCGTAGGGCGTGCGCCTTTGCTGCACTCTGCGGCATCCAATGCAGCGGTCCTTGACAGCGCAGCAGCAATGCGTCAGGCTATGTTTCCATAATGGAAAGTTCAACGAGCTGAAGGACCTAGCGATGACAACCGACGGTGGGCGGGCCAGCCCCGAATCGACCCTTGAGCAGATCGACCGCGACACGCTGCTTCACCCTTTCACGCGAGCCGACGACTTTGCTGCCGGCCGCGTGCCGGGCCAACGCATCGTGCAAAGCGCCGCTGGCATCCGCGTGACAGACTCGCACGGCCGCTCCGTGATCGACGGCATGTCAGGCATGTACTGCGTCAACGTGGGCTACGGCCGCAAGGCCATCGTTGACGCGATCGCTGCGCAGGCGGCCGAATTGCCCTACTACCACATATTCGCTGGCGCCTCGCATCCGCAAGCCATACGCCTGGCCGAGAAGCTGGTCGAAATGACGGGCGGCAAGATGAAGCGCGCCTTCTTCGGCTTGTCGGGCTCGGATGCGAACGAAACGCAGATCAAGCTCGTCTGGTACTACCACAACGTCATCGGCAAGCCGCTGAAGAAGAAGCTGATCGCCCGCTACCGCGGCTATCACGGCGGCACCACCATGACCGCCAGCCTGACGGGTCTGCCGAACTATCACGCCGGCTTCGATTTGCCATTTGCGCTGGTCAAGCACACGACGGCGCCCGACCCCTTCTGGGCACCGGAGTTCAACGACCCAGACCCGCAAGCTTTCTCCAAACGCTGTGCTGCCGACCTGGAAGCGCTGATCCTGAAGGAAGGCCCCGAAACCGTGGGCGCGTTCATCGCCGAGCCGGTGGTGGGTTCGGGCGGCATCCTGCCGCCGCCGCCTGGTTACTGGGCCGCGATTCAGGCCGTGCTGAAGAAATACGAGGTGCTGCTGATCGCCGATGAGGTCATCTGCGCTTTCGGGCGCGTGGGCGGCATGCTGGCCAGCCCGATGTACGGCATCGAGCCCGATTTGATGACGCTGGCCAAGGGCCTGAGCAGTGGCTACGCGCCCATTTCTGCGGCGATGGTCGGCGACAAGGTCTGGAGCGCCTTGCAGGCCGGCGGGCCGGAGCACGGCATCTTCGCGCATGGCTACACCTACTCGGCGCACCCGCTGGGCGCCGCAGCGGCTTTGGCGAACATCAAGATCATCGAAGACGAAGACCTGTGCGAGAACTCGCGCGAGGTTGGCGCCTATCTGCTGGCCAGCTTGCGCGAGCGCATGGCCGGCCAGCCACTGGTTGGCGAGGTGCGCGGCGCCGGGCTTCTGCAGGCGGTGGAGTTCGTGGCGGAAGGTCCGCCGCGCCGGGCGCTGGCGGCGAAGCTGAAGTTCTCGTCGGTCGTGGCCGGCTATGCGCTGGATGAAGGCCTGCTGGCGCGTCCGCTGCCGGTCAACAACATCGTCGGCATGTCGCCACCGTTGACGCTAACGCGAGCCGACGCTGACGACATCGTGGGCATGCTGGGCCGCGCGGTGGACCGGGCCACGGCAGAGCTTTCGGCCGCACAGCGCTCGGGGCAGGAATGATGGCGCGCGCACCGGGCCCCTACGCATTTGTCACCGTGGACGTGTTCACCAACCAACGCTTCGGCGGCAACCCGCTGGCGGTGTTTCCTGAAGCAACAGGGCTGGACAGCGCACAGATGCAGGCTCTGGCGGCAGAGTTCAACCTGAGTGAAACCACCTTCGTGCTGCCGCCCCAAGATGCGGCCAATACAGCGCAGGTGCGCATCTTCACGCCGAAGGTCGAGATCGGCTTTGCCGGCCACCCGAATCTAGGCACCGCCTGGGTCCTGGCGCAGCAGGGCAAAGACAAGGCCGGGCTTCTGCGATTTGAGGAAGCCGGCGGACTGGTGACGGTGTCAGTAGAGCGCCAGGCCGGTTCGCTTGTGAGTTGCCAGGTCGAGGCACCGCAGGCGCTGAAGCTCAGCGAGGCGCCTGATACCGCCGAGCTCGCCGCCTGCGGCGGGCTCAAGGCCAGCGACCTGTTGCAAACCGATGTGGCTTCGGTGGGTCTGGACTGCGTGTACGCACTGGTTCCCGAAGCGGCATTGGCCCACGCCGCGCCTGACCTGGCCGCTTTTCGCACACTGGCGCGGCGCTGGCTGGGGCCGCAAGGCCGCTTCCATCTGTGCCTATATGCACGCGACGGCCAGCGACTACATGCACGGGTGTTCGGGCCATTGAACGGTGTGACCGAAGACCCGGCCTGCGGCAGCGCCACCTGTTCCCTGGCAGCCATGCTGCTGCACCAGGACGGTGGCGAAACCAACCGGCTGGTGATGCACATGGGCGCAGAGATGGGCAGGCCAAGCATGTTGCATTGCGGTGCTCGCCGCGCGCCGGATGGCATCCGCGCCTGGGTCGGCGGAAGTTGCGTGGATGTGCTGCGCGGCGAAGCGCTGGTATAGACCAGCCTGTGGTGCCCGCTGCGCCGAGCTCAACGGCGCTTGACAGTCTGCTTTGCAGCGGGCTTGAGCGCCCGCGTCACCACGGGTGCGGCGGATGTCGGTGCCGGTAGTGATACAGCAGGTGCAGTGTGGGCTGCAGGTGGGTAACCGGCAGCAGCCAGCGAGGCGCCGTCTGAGCAAACGGTCAGCACGCGGCAAGGCTCTTTGGATGCGCGCAGGTAGGCGTGTCCCATGCTGCTGTCGAAATACACCGAGTCGCCCGTGCCTAGCAACACGGGCGAATAAAGCTCGGAATGGAACAGCACTGCACCTTCCAGCACCACCGAGAACTCTTCGCCGCTGTGGCGCAGCAGTTCGCCAAACTCCTCCAGCGTACGCGCCTTGGGCTGACCAAAGATAGGCACCATCTGCTTGTTCAGCAGATCGGTGGCAGGGTAGACATGAGCGTAGTTGGGCGTGTCGATGGCACTGCCTTCACCAGTGCGCGACACGCTGCGCCGGCCGGAAAAGCTGCGACGCGATGTGCCACCCGGTTCAGGCGCAACAGCGCTGCCAAACAGCACGCCGATGTCGATCTCAAGGCCCTTGCTGATGCGCGTGAGCTTGTCGTAAGTGAGCGACATTTTGTCGTTTTCCACTTTCGACAAGGTGGACACGGCCAAGCCCGTGCGCTCACTCACCTCGGCCAGCGTCCAGCCACGCTGCTCGCGCAGCGACCGCAACACCTCACCCGGTCGTGCCATGGCGGGGCTGGTGGGCTCCGTTTCAACTACAGCAAGTGTTCTTTTCATGGTCAGAGCGATTGTGGCGCTTGAAACGGCCGACTAGAGCGGTTTCGCTATTCGCAGCCACCCTCGGGCGATGTGTACCCAGGCCGAGGCGCCCAAAGGGATGAGCGCATCGTTGAAATCGTAGCTCGGGTTGTGCAAGGTACAGGGGCCCAGGCCGTGTTGGCCCACAGCGTCGTTCAGGCGGTGCTGGCCTTCGCCGTTGCCGATCATGAAATAGCAGCCGGCCTTGGCCTGCAGCATGAAGCTGAAGTCTTCGGCGCTCATTGTGGGGGTGAAGGGCAGCACGTTGTGGCTGCCCACCACTTCGGCCAGGACGCGTTGCACGAAAGCGGTTTCGCGTGGGTGGTTGGTGGTGGGCGGGCAGTTGCTCTTGAAGTGGAAGTCGCAGCGCGCACCAAAGGCCTTGCACACCTGCTCGGCCAACTGCTGCATGCGCTGGGCGACTAGGTCACGCGTGGCGATGGAAAAGCAACGCACGGTGCCGCGTAGCACACAGCTGTCGGGCAGCACGTTCAGGGCATCTCCAGCATGCACTTGGGTGATGGACAGCACCGCGGGTTCAATGGGCGGCACGTTGCGCGAGACGATGGTCTGCAGAGCCGTGCCGAGCTGGAACGCGACCTGAATGACGTCCACCCCCTGGTCGGGCATGGCCGCATGCGCGCCCTTGCCGTGGATGGTGATGCTGAACTCGTTGCACGAGGCCATCATCGGCCCGGCGCTGACGCCGAACTGGCCCACCGCCATGCCGGGCCAGTTGTGCGCGGCGAAAACGGCTTCCATTGGAAAGCGCACGAACAGGCCATCTTCAATCATCTGCAAGGCACCGGTGCCGCCCTCTTCGGCCGGTTGAAAGATGAGATACACCGTGCCGTCGAAGTCTTGTTTGGCAGCCAGGTGTTGCGCAGCAGCCAGCAGCATGGCCGTGTGGCCGTCGTGGCCGCAGGCATGCATGCGGCCGGGGTGGCGACTGGCGTGGGCAAAGGTGTTGTGCTCGGCCACAGGCAGCGCGTCCATGTCGGCACGCAGCCCCACGGCACGGGTGCTGCTGCCGCACTTCAGGATGCCGACGACGCCTGTTTTGCCCAAGCCGCGTTCGATGGGAATTCCAAAACCTTGCAGCGTGCGGGCCACGATGTCAGACGTGCGCTGCTCGTCGAAGCTCAGCTCCGGGTGGGCGTGCAGATCGCGGCGCAAGGTCGTGAAGCGGTCCGTTTGCGCAACGATGTCAGCAATCAATGTCATGACCTTGTCCTTCGCGAAGATTGCGCTGCCACTGCTTCAAAGCCTTGCAGCACGTTGACCACGTTCAAGCCCGCGGGCTCCACTGCGTAGCCGCCTTCGAACACGAACAGCGTGGGCAGGCCCAAGGCGCCCAGGCGCTGGCCGATGGGTGTGAAGTCTGCGCTGCTCAGTTTGAAACTGCCCGACGGGTCGGCATGGTGTGCGTCTACGCCCAGGGAAACCACCAGCACATCAGCCCGAAACAGCGAGATGCGATCCATGCAGTGCGCCAATGCGGTGCTCCAGACTGCCCAGCCTGACCCCGGCGGCAGGGGGCAGTTCAGGTTGTAACCCAGCCCTGCGCCCCGGCCAAGTTCATCAGCATGGCCGATGAAGTAGGGGTAGTCGTGCAACGGGTCGACATGGATGGAGGCGAAGAGGACGTCGTCGCGTTCATAGAAGATGCGCTGGGTGCCGTTACCGTGGTGGTAGTCCACGTCCAGCAGGGCAACGCGCTGGGCGCCGCCGTCAATGCAAGCCTGCGCCGCGATGGCGGCGTTGTTCAGGTAGCAGTAGCCCGCCATCTGGTCGGCGCTGGCGTGGTGGCCCGGTGGGCGGCAGAGCGCGAAGGCGGCCGGCGCACCCTCAGTCACCCAACGCTGCGCCGTCAGTGCGGTTTGCGCCGAAGCCAGCGCCGCAGCCCAGGTACCCGCCACGAGCGGCGCAATGCTGTCGGCCGCGTAGTAGCCCAATTGCCCCACCACCGATGCGGGCCGCTGGACAAGGCCTGAGCCCCGCGCCGGCCAGAACTGGGGCAAGGCCACGCTGGGCATGCGATCGGTGGGCCACTGGCCCCAAGCCCTTTGCAGAAAGTCCACGTAGTCGGCGCTATGCACGCGCAGCAGCGGCGCCAAGCCAAAGTCCTGCGCGGTTTCTACGGTACCGAGCTGCGTGGCCTGGATGCGGTCCAGCACCGACTGCGCGCGCTCGGGCACGTCGAACATCGGGGGCTGACCCGCGCGCGCCATTTCCAGGGCTGGCCGGTAGTTCGCCGTGCTGGGGCTGTAAGCGGTTCGCATGGGTTGTTTTTCTATTCTGGCAACGTCGTTTGACAAAATGCAAACCACATATCAAGCTTCATCCCAGTCAATGCAACATCAACAGGACCTCCAATGCGCACACAGATCGACCCACCCGGCACGCCCCCACTCATCGGTCCGTTTTCTCCCGCCATCCTGGCCACGGGGCGCGCGCTGTACGTCTCAGGCCAGGGGCCGCAAGACCCCCAGACCAAGGGCTTTCGCCTGGGCAACATCGAAGACGAAACCCGGCTGACGCTGGACAACGTCACGCGCTTGCTCAACGGTGCGGGTGCCGACTGGTCGCATGTGGTGCGCGTGGGCGTGTACCTGGCACGCGTCGAAGACTTCGCCGAGTTCAACCGCGTGTACGCCGAGTATCTGGTGGCCCCTTCGCCCGCGCGCACCACGATCATCTGCACCCTGTTGGCGGGCATCTCGGTGGAAGTGGACTGCGTTGCCGTGATCGACTGAGGCCCGCCGCAGAGGGCAGCCCGCACGCTCATGCCGCTATCGCCGACGCTGCGGGTGTTGCCTCAACGGCCCCGACCCGCGCAGCCATGTGTTGTGCCGCGATGTGCCCGAACACCAACGCGGGTCCCAGCGTGATGCCCGCCCCCGGGTAGGTGCCGCCCATGAAGCTGGCGGCGTCGTTGCCCGCCACATACAGGCCCTGTATGGGCTGGCCTGCCGCGTCCAGAGCACGTGCGTCGCCATCGGTCCTCAAACCGATGAACGTGCCGATGTCACCCGGCACCACCTTCACTGCGTAGAACGGTGCCTGTTCGATGGCAGCCACGCAAGGGTTGGGCGTGTGGCCACGGCTGCCGTTGAATCGTTCGTACGCGTCGCCGCCTTTATGGAACTCGGCGTCTTCGCCCCGCGCGGCGCCTGCATTCAGGCGCTCGACGCTTTGCCTCAGGCCAGCCGCGTCGATGCCGCAAGCCGCCGCAAGGCCTTGCAAGGTGTCGGCGCGCTTAAGATAGCCTGAGCGCAGGAAAGGTCCCAACCTTCCTGGCCGGGGTGGCGCGCGGCCCAAGCCATAGGCTTTCATGACGCGGCTGTCGCAGATGACATAGCTGTACACCTCAGGGTCATCGCGGCAAGCGCGCACCATGGCTGGCACGAAGTCGTGGTATGACAAGGATTCGCTGATGAAGCGTCGTCCGCGCTTGTCCACCGCAATGACACCAGCCTTGCCACGGTCGTTGTAATGTGGAAAGGGCACCTCGCTGCCGTCGGGCTGTGGCACCAGCGACATGGGCGTCCAGGCGGCCGGGTGGTGTTGGTCAGACAGCACCGCGACGCCCACCTTTTGGCCCAGCGCGAAGCCATCGCCGGTGTTGCCTGCGGGCGCGGCGCTGCTGTGGTTCTTGCCGTCTGCCACATGTTCGTAGTAACGCGCGCGCAACTGGTCGTTCGCAGGAAAGCCGCCGCAAGCCAGCACCACGCCAGCGCCGGCTTTTACGCGGCGCGGGCCTTCCGGGGTGGTGATGACGGCGCCGACCACCGCTCCACGTTCCAGCACCAGTTCTTTCAGCGGAGTGTTCAGTCGCAGTTCGATGCCCCGCTCAAAAGCCGTGTGCGCCAGCATGCCGATCAGGGCATTGCCGTTGGACAGACGGGTGCTTCGTGGGTGACCGCTGAGGCGGTCAAGCACATAACGCAAGAAGCGCTGGCCGACGACGCAGGTCGAGCGCCAGGAGTTCATCATTCCGTAGAAATGGATGAGGTCTTCGCGCCCGACCATCATGCCGCCGAAAAGCGTGGTGGTAGCCAACGGAGGGCGTAGCTGCGGCTGACGTGCTCCCAACAGCCGCGCGTCGAACGGGTTCGCGCCCAGCGAGCGCCCGCCCAGTGAGGCACCGGGCACACCCTGGTGGTAATCAGGCCAGAACGGTGACAGGTGATAGCTGACGTGCGTGTGGTCCTCGAACCAGGCCATGACCGCGGCCGCGCGGTCCACGTACACCGCTGCCTTGGTGGCATCGATCTTGTCGCCGCCTTCGCCTTCCAAGTAGGCCAGCGCGGCTCTGGGGTCGTCGGCGATGCCCGCTGCTTTCGCCTGCCGGCTGCCGGGAATCCACACCATGCCGGCCGAGAAACAGGTGGTGCCGCCAAAGAGCGGCTCCTTCTCCACCATCAACACCTTCAAGCCGGCGCTGGCTGCCGTGATGGCCGCAGCAAAGCCCCCTGCACCTGAGCCGGCCACCAAGACATCGCATTCCAGATCGAATTCCATATTACGTTCCATGTTCACGCCCGACTTTCCCTGATCAGGCTGCAGCCACGCGGCGCAGACGGCTCCGCAACAACGCCGCGCTGCCGAAGGTGAGCGTGCCGGCCGCCAACAGCACGATCAGCAGGCTCATGCCCAGGGCGTCCTGGCCGCGCCCCAAAGCCTGGTTCAAGGCCGCCACCGAAGTCGGCCCGAAGCCCAGACCGAAGCCGATGGAGGCACACAGCGACAAAGCCGCTGCCAAGCCGCGCGTCCTGTTCGTCACCATGTCTTGCAGCGACGACGCGCAGGCCACATAGGCCACGTTGGCTGCCATTTGCCACATCGCAAATGACGCCACGGCCGCCCACCCTGCAGGCACCAGCAACAAGCCTGCGAAAACCAGCATTGCGGCGGCCGCCCACATCACCACGCCGACACGCGCTGGGCTGCCACCACGGGCGTGCGCTCGGTCGCACAGCACACCGCCCAGCCAGCCACCGCCCACGCCGCAAACCAGCATAGCCAGCCCCAAGGTACTGCCGGCTTCACTGCTGCTGAATTGGAAAGTGCGCGTCAACAAGGCTGTGGCCCAGATGCTGTAGCCGAAGTCGGCCAACGCCACACAAGCGCCTGCCAATATCACCAGCCCGAGGCGGTCACGCAGCGCCCAAAGATCCGCCACTGGGCTGCTGCGCGTTGACGAGTTCGACCAACCTCGCCGGGCGGGCTCGGCAAAAGACAGCAGGGCCGGCACCAGCAGGAAGCCAGTGGCACCCATCATCACCACCACCTGGCGCCACGGCGTCAGAGTGCCCAGCCAGGGCAGCGCGGCGAACTGCCCGGCCTGGGCCGCATCCAGCAACCAGCCACCCGCCGCGAAAGCCAGCGAACTGCCCAGCGTGGCGCCGAAGAACGAAACAGCAATCGCCCGGCCACGCCGATGCGGCGGGAAGTAGTCGCAGAGCATCGAGATACTGGCCGGGCCCAGCGTGGCCTCGCCCAAGCCCACCATCGCGCGGCTGGCCAGCAGCCCCTCAAAGCTGGTGGCCATGCCGAATAGCATCGTACCCACAGTCCACGTTACTACGCCGCCCACCATCAGGTTGCGGCGCACCGTGCGGTCGGCCAGGAAGCCACAGGCCAGGCTGGCCACAACATAGAGCAGCGAGAACGCCGTACCCTGGATCAGGCTGAACTGCACATCGGTGATGTGCATTTCAGCCTTAATCGGGTCCACCATCACCGCTGGCAAGAAGCGGTGCACGAAAGACACTGTGGCCGCCAGCAGCATCACCAGCGTGAAGGCCGCGGCCAAGCGCGGCTGCGGCCAGGGCGGTTCGACGACCGGCGCCGTGCTGGTGATGCCGGAGTTGCTCATGCTGTCACCCGCGGTCTTTGCGGCGGGTAGAGACTAGGCTGTGTTTTCATAAAGTTGCTGAATTGGAAACTCCATCTTGACATGCTGGCCGGAGCCGGTCAAGCTGATTGGCCTCGCTCCGCCGCTTCTCCCCTCTATCTGCACCTGCCCCACATGAAGCTCTTCACTGCTGGCTTGCTGGCCGAAAACAACTCCTACTCGCCAACGCCCACGGGCTGGGGTGCGTTCGAGGCCGAGGGCATACGCCGCGGCGCCGACAGCGGCATAGACCCCGGTGGCTACCTTGATGCCATCCAGACCGTGCGCCGCGTGGCCGAGTCAGATGGCCACAGCGTCGTTGAAGGCCTGTTCGCCGTGGCATTGCCCATGGGGCCGACCGTGCAACAGGTCTACGAGAGCCTGCGCGATGAATTGCTGCAGAACTTGCGGGACGCTCTGCCGGTGGGCGCGGTGGTCTTGCTGCTGCACGGCGCGATGACAGCCGAGCAGTGCGACGACTGCGAGGGCGACCTGATCGAACGCGTGCGCGCGCTTATCGGCCCCGGCGTTCCCATCGGCGTGGAACTCGACCTGCATTGCCACTTCACCGAGCGCATGCATCGGCATGCCGATATCTTGGTAGCCTACAAGGAGTACCCGCACACCGACATTGCTGAGCGTGCTGCCGAAGTGACCCGGCTGACGCTGGACACGGCGCTGGGCCGCATCCGCCCCGTGGTCGGCGTCTACGACTGCCGCATGGCCGGCAGCTGGCACACGACACGCGAACCCATGCAGGGCTTCGTGGCGCATATGAAGGCGCTAGAAGGACGGGGTGCGGTGCTTTCAGTCTCGCTTGGCCACGGATTCGCCTTTGGTGACGTCCCCGAAGCCGGCACCAAGATTTGGGTCGTGACCGACAACGATGCCGAGTTGGCTCAACGCACAGCGGCTGAACTCGGGCAGAGCTTGTGGGCCCTGCGCCATGCCATCAGCACACCGCGGATGTCTGTTGACGAGGCCTTGGACGACCTCGAGCGGCTGGATGCGGTACCGCTGCGTGGGCCCGTGGTGATTGCCGACACGGCCGACAACCCGGGCGGCGGCGCGCGTGGCGACAGCACCTTTGTGCTGCGTGCGTTGGCCGACCGCCGGATCGGCAACATCGCCGTCGGCGGCCTGTGGGACTTGGGCGCAGTTCAGATCTGCCGCGAGGCTGGCGTCGGCGCGACGATGCTGCTGCGCATCGGCGGCAAGTGCGGGCCGACATCGGGATTGCCGCTAGACTTGACTGTGACCGTGCGCGCCATTGAAGCCGAGCAC